>Ga0209278_1001541_pt1 | contig 13825 bp, 12 predicted proteins | sample JI81BgreenDNA_FD_187504 | JGI IMG/M metagenome (GOLD analysis project Ga0209278, IMG submission 187504) | Wastewater effluent complex algal communities from Wisconsin, to seasonally profile nutrient transformation and Carbon sequestration -... | ecosystem: Engineered > WWTP > Effluent > Algae... | reverse complement strand
CGCGCCTCCATCACGGTGAGCGTGGTCACCTGCAGCAGCGGGTGCAGGGTGGCCATGGATTCGGGCGCCATGCAGGCGCGGCGGTAGGCCTGGTCGAGGCGATCGCGCAGCGGCGCCGGCCAGGCCCTGGGGTGCGGCAGCGCGGCCATGCCGGCGGCCAGCGCCGGGTCCAGCGGGTCGATCTCCAGCGCCAGCACTTCGCTGTCGCGCAGCGCCGCGGCGGTGCGCGGGCCGAGTTTCTTCCAGTGCGGCTTGCCCACGTGCAGCGTGCCGTACAGGTGCAGCACGCGGCCGTCGCGCGTGGCGCGCCAGAGCAGGCCGCGGTCACGCGGCGCGGCGGCCTGTTCGGCGGCGCTGGCCTGCGGCAGCGCGGGCGGGCAGGCCGGCAGGGCGGGCGGTGTCGGCGCGGGCGCCTCCTGCGCCTGCACGCCAGGCACGGCGCTGGACAGCGCAACCAGCGCCAGCGTGGCCAGCCGCCGCAGTAGCTTCAGCGGCCTGGCCCACGCGCGGCGCGCCGTCACCGCGCGCCCCCCAGCTCCACACGCAGCACGTTGCCGGCCTGCTGCAGCGGCAGCCGGCCCAGCACGTCCATGCCCAGCAGCGGCGCGTGCAGCTGCGGCAGCGCGGTGATGCGCAGGCGCTCGGCGCGCAGGCCGCCGTCGAGCTCCAGGTCGGCGATCACCTGCCGGCCCTGCACCACGCCACCCGCCGTGGCCGACTGCACGAAGCCCACGGTGGCCAGGCCCAGCTCGTCGGCCAGGCGCGCCGGGATGGCGGTGCTGGTGGCGCCGGTGTCGACGAGGAACTCCACCTCGCGCCCGGCCAGCCGGCCCACCCAGTGGTAGTGGCCGTCGGCGCTGCGGCGGATCTCCACCGTCTGGCCGTCGAAGGAAAACCGTGTCTGGCGCTCGCGCGCCTGCCAGGCCTGCACGCCCAGGAACAGCATCAGCCCGAGCAGCAGCCACACCGTGGTGTGCTTCAGCCAGGCGGGCAGCTCCTGCATGGCCGTGCGATCCGGGTCAGCCCGCCGCCTCGGCCGGGGCGGCGGCTTCGTCCACGCTCAGCGTGAGCGTGCCCAGCGCGGCATCGGCCGTGGCCGTGGCCAGGGTGATGGTGAGGTGGTCGCCAGGGGCGAGGGGCAGTTCCATCGCCGGGCTTTCGGCGCCGGCGGCCGCGGCTTGAGGCGGCAGGGCCAGCGCCAGCAGCGTGCCGGCGCCCAGCGGGCGGCGCTGCGCGGCGCTGGCCAGGGCGCGGCCGAAGCCCGGCGCCTTGGCGGTGTCGCTGCGCCAGGCCTCGCGGCCGGCGCGCTGCACCCGCAGCAGGCCGTCGATGCGGCCGCGGCGCCAGGCCTCGCCGAGCTCGTCGGGTGTCAGGGCCACGGGGCCAAAGGCGGCCCAGGCGTGGGTGTGCAGGCGCCAGGCGTCGGGGTCGGCGGCGCCCTGCGAGACCTCGGCGCCCAGCAGCAGCAGGCGCACGGCCTCCAGCGCCGTCTCGCGGTCGGCGCCGCGCGGGATGTCGCCGGTGAGCGCCGCGAGCTGCGGTGTCAGCATGAAGGGCGCGTCGGCGGCCTCGGCCACCAGCGGCAGGCGGGCACCGGCCAGGGCGCCCGGCGCGGCGGCCTCCAGCGTGGCCCCGGCGCTGCGCAGCCAGGCCACGGGCCGCGGCAGCGGCGCCAGGCAGCGCGCGGGCTCGAAGGGGAAGGCGTGGCGCGCCTTGCCGCCGTTGAGCGTGGCGGACAGGTCCTCGAGCTGCGGCGAGATGAAGTTCCAGTCGTCCAGCAGCTGCTGCATCGTGGTGGCGATGCCGGTGGCGAAGTGGGCCTGCGTGAGGTCGCGCGAGACGACGGCCAGCTGGCCGTTGCGCGATCCGTCCATCAAGGTGGCGAGTTTCATGCGGTGAAAAGGCTGGTGGCACTATTGTGGGGTGAGCCCCGCCACCACCTCCCCCACTGTGCAGCGTAGGGCCACACCCGGGCGCTGGCGCCGCGCCACGGCCGTGGTGCTGGCCGTGCTGGGGCTGCACGGCGCCGCCCTGCTGGGGCTGGCCGGCCACGGCGAAACCACCCCCGCCGGTGGCCCGGGCCGTGCAGAGGCCGCGGCGGCGACGGTGGTGGTGCGGGCGGTCGAGCGCCCGGCCCCCGAGGGCGGCCTGGGTCTCGAGGACGCCCCGGCCGCCGCAGCACCCGCGCCGGCCGTGGCGCAGGAGCCCGCAGCGCCCGTGGCCGCCATCGCGCCCCCGCCCACACGGCCGCTGGCCATGCCGTCCAAGCCCGCTGCCCCGGCCCGCCAGCCCGGGCCCGCGGCACCGCCGGCCGTTCGCGGCGGCGATGCCCCGGCCCCGCCCTTGGCTCAACCAGCGGCCACCGACGCGGCGCCCCCGCCCGAGGCCACGGACGCGCCCGCACCGCCGCCGGCCACCGAGCTGCGCGCAGAAGCGCCTGCCGCAGCACCGACCGATGAGCCCCCTGGCAGCCGCCCCGCCCTGGCCACCGTGGCCGGGCCCGACGGCGGCAGCGCCGGCGCGGCGGCGCCCGGCGTGTCGACGGCCCCACCGCCCACGCTGCCACGCTACCGCGCCACCCTGCCGCCCGCCTTCGAGGCGCGCTTCCAGACCCGCCGCGGCGTCTTCTCGGGCCAGGCCGACTGGACCTACGCCCCCGAGGGCACGCGCTACCGGCTCGAGCTGCACACCCGCGTGCTGGGCCGCGAGATCAGCCACCTGCGCAGCGAAGGCCGCACGGCCGCGGGCGGCCTGGAGCCGCTGCGCTTCGTCGACGGCCGGCGCGGCCGCGACCAGCGCGCCGTCAACTTCCAGCGCGACGCCGCCGACGGCGGCCACATCAGCTTCAGCGGCCCCAGCACGCAGCTGCCGCTGCCCGTGGGCGTGCAGGACCGGCTGAGCTGGCTGCTGCAGCTGGCGGCCATCGTCGACACCGACCCGGCGCTGCAGCGCCGCGGCGCGCGGGTGTCGATGTGGGTGGTGAGCCCGCGCGGCGAGGCCGACGTCTGGAGCTTCGTCGTCGTGGGCAGCGAGCCGCCGCCGCAGGACAAGCCCGGCGCGCCGGCGCCACTGGTGCTCAAGCGCGCGCCCGACCGCGCCTTCGACACCGAGGTGCAGGTCTGGCTGGACCCCGCCAACCGCCACCTGCCCTTGCGCGCCACGTGGCGCAGCGAGGGCGACAGCGCCGCCGTGGACCTGCGGCGCGAGGCCCTGAACTGGCGCTGAGCCGGCACCGAGCTGGCACCGAGGGCGCCGGCCCGTGCAGCCGCGGCCGCGGGGCTTGAAAGCCGGACCGCCGGGCCCCAGCTTGCCCCCATGCAGATGCTCTACAACTCCGACAGCTTCGTGGTCGTCCGCTTCGACGCCCCGGGCCACGCGCCCGGCACGGTGGCGGAGGGCTTCGAGATCGTGGACAAGTTCGCGCGGCGCGAGACCGTGCTGCAGGGCGCGGTGGCCGAGCGCTTCCGCCTGGGCGTGGAGGCGCTGGTGCAGCAGGGGCCGACGGCCGAGCTGCTCGACGACTTCATCGCCGGTTTTGCCGCGGCCGCGCCGCACCCGCTGGTGCTGCACTGACCGGTTGAAGAACCCCGCGGCCGCGCGTGACGCCGTTCACGGGCGGCCGCGCGCAGGTGCACCGGCTCGGGGCACGCACCCGGTCGGGTTCAAGCGGGCTGCGGGCCGACCGATAAGCGGGGCATGGGAGCCCTTCTGGAGGATCTGCGCCAAGCCCTGAGCGAGAACGCCATGGCGTTGCTCGGCCTCGTGCTGTCGCTGCTCGCCGTGACCGGCGTGCTGGCCTGGCGCGAATGGCGCGGCCGGCGCCGCCTGCGCCACCGGCTGGACCACGCGCACTCCGAGATCAGCGCGCTGCGCCAGCGCGACGCGCTCACCGGCCTGGCCACGCGCGAAGCGCTGGAGTCTGAGCTCGCGGACGCCACGCGCGAGGCCGAGGCGCAGGGCGGCTCGGTCGTCGTCGCCTACCTTGGCCTGGATGGCCTGCGCGCCATCAACGACGCCTATGGCCTGCGCGTGGGCGACACCGTGCTGCAGGAGGTGGCGGCGCGCCTGGTGCAGGCCGTCGGCGGCCGGCCGCATGCCGCACGCGCCGGTGGCGACGAGTTCGTGCTCTTCTGCCCCGGCGACGCCGCCGGCGCGGACGCCCTGGCCCAGCGCCTGCACGCCCTGGTGGCCGAGCCGCTGAAGGCCGAGTCGCTGAACCTGCAGATCGGTGCCTCCATCGGCCTGGCCGTGTTCCCCGAGGACGGGGCGCGCCCGCGCCTGGTGGCACACGCCGGCCTGGCCATGCGCACCGTCAAGCACACGGGCGGCAACGGCCATGCACGGTTCGACGCGGCCATGACGGTGAGCCACCGCGAGCACGGCGAGCTGCTGCAGGACCTGCGCCATGCGCTGGCGCGCGGCCAGCTGCAGCTGGTGTACCAGCCCAAGATCGACGCGCGCTCGCTGCAGATCACGGCCGCAGAGGCCCTGCTGCGCTGGCAGCACCCGCGGCGCGGGCTCATCAGCCCGGCGATCTTCGTGCCGCTGGCCGAGCGCCACGGGCTCATCAGGCCCATCGGGGCCTGGGTCGTGGAAGAGGCCTGCCGGCAGGCCGCGGCCTGGCGCGAGGTCGGCCTGCGCATGCGCATCGCCATCAACATCTCGGGCCACCAGCTGCGCAGCGACGACTTCATCGACCTGCTGCTGGACTCGCTGCGCCGCCACGGCATCCCGCCCAACCGGATGACCTGCGAAGTCACCGAAAGCCTGGCCATCGAGGACACGCCGCCCGTGCGCGCGGCCTTCGAACGCCTGCGCCGCGCCGGGCTGCACGTGTCGATCGACGACTTCGGCAGCGGTTATTCGTCCAGCCTGAACGTGATCCGCCGCCTGGGGCCGGCCGAGCTCAAGATCGACGCCACCCTGGTGGCCGACATCGAGCACAACGAGCAGGCCCGCGCCATCGTGCGCGCCATCGTGCAGATGGGCCACTCGCTGCGGATGCACCTCGTGGCCGAGGGCGTGGAAACCGAGGCCCAGCGCGACGAACTCGTGGCCCTGGGTTGCGACGAACTGCAGGGTTACCTGTTCGCCCGGCCCATGTCGGCCACGGCGCTGGCGCTGTGGGCCAGCGGCGACGGGCCGCAGGCGGCCTCGGCCTTCCGGCCGTCGTTGTTCGACCCCACGGCGCCGGCACCCTTGCAGTGAGCGACGCCGCACCCGTCATCGGCAGGATGCCGTGGCCGAATCGGCACGATTCCCATTTGTGCCGGCCCGGCTTGGCCGGGAGAGCCCGCTGGGCGGTGCGATGATTCCGGCATGGTGACGGGCGAGTGGTCGGTATTGCTCTGGATGATGGCGGCGGTGGCAGCGCTGCTGTCGTCGCATCTTTTTGTGGCCTGGGTGCGCCGCGCCCAGGGCCTCGCGCGCGCGGCAGACGCCCTCGGGCCTGCGCTGCTGGCCGCGGCCTCGCTGGCCGTGGGCGTGTCGTCGGCCATGGTGCTGGCGCTCGGTGCCGAGGGCCTGGCCTTCCCGCTGGGCTACCGCTGGCTGGCGCTGCCGGTGCTGCTGGGCGTGGCCTTCGCGGCCTTCTTGCCCGCGGCCTTCTGGCTGACGCGGCAACAGAACCTGCCGGCGCTGCTGGGGGCGGGCGTGCTGCTGGCCACGGCCTCGATCGCGGTGCAGTTCGGCTGGCTCAGCGCCGCGGGCTTCCGCCCCGGGCTGCGCTGGAACACCGGGCTGGCCGGCGGCGCGGCCGCGGTGGCGCTGGTGGGCTACACGGCCGCGCTGTGGCTGGCCTACTCCGATGCCAGCAGCCAGGGCGCGCGGCGCACGCTGTGGCGGCTGGGCGCGTCCACGCTGATGGTGCTGACCATGGTCACCTCGCAGGAGGTGCTGATCACGGCCGCAGGCCTGGCCGGGCAGGTGGGCTCGATCTACCAGCGCGAGATGGCCTCGACCTGGCTGGTGCTGGGCGCCGGCGCCGTGGTGCCGACGGTGATGGCGCTGCTGGTTCTGGACGTGGTGCTGCGCAACCAGGGCGACCGCCGGCGCAGCCGCCGCAGCCCCACGGGCGTGGAGCTCGACCTGCCCAAGCGCCGCAAGCGGCGGCGCAAGTACCGCACGCTCTGAGCCTGGGCGCTAGAGCTGCTCCCAGGGCAGCCCGTCGTGGCGCCAGCCGTTGAGGCGGCCGCGCTGGAAGTGCTCGTCGAGCTCGCCCTCGAAGCCGTGCAGCACGTTCACGACCTCTTGGAAACCCGCCGCCTCCAGCGCGGCGCCGGCCTCCAGCGTGCGCTTGCCCGAGCGGCACAGCAGCACCACGGGCCGGCCCTCGTGCCCGCCTTCGCGCCGCACCTGGCGCACGAAGGCCTCGGCGTCGGCCTGCATCTCGGGGTACTCGTACCAGGCGATGTGCACCACGCCCGGCGGGTGGCCGACGTAGAGGTACTCGATCTCCATGCGCACGTCCACGAACAGGGCGTCCGGGTGCGCTTGCAGGTACTGCCAGGTTTCGACGGGGGTGAGGTGTTTCATGCGCGGGCGCCGCGGCGCCGGGGTGGGCTTCCTAGAATCGGGCGATGAACGCGCCAACCTCGCCCGCCCAGACCATTGCGGCCGCCCGCTACACACGGGGTTCCGCCCTGCCCGGCATTCTGCAGCAGCGCATCGCCATCATCGACGGCGCCATGGGCACCATGATCCAGCGCCACAAGCTCGGCGAGGCGGATTTCCGCAACGCCGCCCTGGCCGCGCACCCCAAGGACCTGAAGGGCAACAACGACCTGCTCGTGCTGACGCGGCCCGACGTCATCCTCGGCATCCACGAGCAGTACCTGGCCGCCGGCGCCGACCTGATCGAGACCAACACCTTCGGGGCCACCAGCATCGCTCAAGAGGACTACGGCCTGGCCCACCTCGCGCGCGAGATGAACGTGGCCGCCGCGAAGCTGGCGCGCCAGGCCTGCGATCGTTTCGGCACGCCCGACAAGCCGCGCTTCGTGGCCGGCGCCCTGGGCCCCACGCCGCGCACCGCCAGCATCAGCCCGGACGTGAACGACCCCGGCGCGCGCAACGTGGGCTTCGACGAGCTGCGCGCCGCCTACCGCGAGCAGGCTTCAGCGCTGCTGGAGGGCGGCTGCGACGTCTTCCTGGTGGAAACCATCTTCGACACGCTCAACGCCAAGGCCGCCATCTTCGCGCTCGACGAGCTGATGGACGAAACGGGCGAGCGCCTGCCCGTCATCATCAGCGGCACCGTCACCGACGCCTCGGGCCGCATCCTCAGCGGCCAGACGGTGGCCGCCTTCTGGCACAGCGTGCGCCACGCGCGGCCGTTGGCCGTGGGGCTGAACTGCGCTTTGGGCGCGGCGCTCATGCGGCCCTACATCGAGGAGCTGTCCAAGGTGGCCTTCGACACCTGGATCAGCTGCTACCCCAACGCCGGCCTGCCCAACCCCATGAGCGACACCGGCTTCGACGAGACGCCCGAGGTCACGGCCGGGCTGCTCGAGGAGTTCGCCAGGAGCGGCTTCCTCAACATCGCCGGCGGCTGCTGCGGCACCACGCCCGAGCACATCGGCGAGATCGCGCGCCGGCTCAAGCCCTACCGGCCGCGGGCCACGAAGCTGTTCTCGCAGCTGCTGGCCGCGTAGTCAGATCTCCAGCTTCGTGCCCAGCTCGACGATGCGGTTCGTCGGCAGGTGCAGGAAGTCGGCCGCGCCGGCGGCGTTGCGGTGCATGCTGGCGAACAGCTTCTCGCGCCAGGGCGCCATGCCGGCGCGGGCGGCGCGCGGCGCGGGCACCACGGTGTCGCGGCTGAGGAAGTAGCTGGTCTCCATCGGGTCGAGCACGATGCCGCGGCCAGCGAGCAGCTTGAGCGCCTCGGGCACGTCGGGCTCGTTCTTGAAGCCGAAGTGCAGGGTCACCTGCCAGCAGTCGTGGCCCAGCGGCGCCACCTCCACACGCCGGTCGAAGCCGATCCACGGCAGCTCGTGGTGCTCCACCGTGACGAACAGGTTCTGCTCGTGCAGCACCTTGTTGTGCTTGAGGTTGTGCAGCAGCGCAAACGGCGTGCTGCCCTTCTCGGCGCTCAGGAACACCGCCGTGCCGGGCACGCGCACGGGTGGCGCGATGAACAGGCTCTCGATGAAGGGCTCGAGCTCGATGGCCTCGTCGCGCAGTTTTTCGCCCATCAGGCGCCGGCCGGTCTTCCAGGTGGTCATCAGCACGAACAGCAGCACGCCGATGGCCAGCGGGAACCAGCCGCCGTCGAAGACCTTCAGGATGTTGGCCGAGAGGAACACGAGGTCGACGACGAGAAAGCCGCCCGTGGCCGCCACGCACAGCGCCAGCGGCAGCTTCCAGGCATGGCGGATGACGAAGAAGGTCATCACGGTGGTGATGGTCATGTCGATGGTGACGGCGATGCCGTAGGCCGAGGCCAGCGCGCTGCTGCTGCCGAACACCACCACCGCGAACACCACGCAGGCGTACAGGCTCCAGTTCACGAACGGGATGTAGATCTGCCCGCTGGCGCGCACGCTGGTGTGCAGCAGCCGCAGGCGCGGGATGTAGCCCAGCTGCACCGCCTGCTTGGTGACCGAGAACGCCGCCGTGATCAGCGCCTGCGAGGCGATGACCGTGGCCGCCGTGGCCAGGCCGATCAGCGGGAACAGGGCCCACTGCGGCGCCATCTCGTAGAACGGGTTGGCCACGTTCTCGGGCTGGCGCAGCAGCATCGCGCCCTGGCCGAAGTAGTTGAGCAGCAGCGCCGGCATCACCACCGTGAACCAGGCCAGGCGGATGGGCTTCTTGCCGAAGTGGCCGAGGTCGGCGTACAGCGCCTCCGCACCCGTCACGCACAGCACGATGGCGCCCAGCGCCACGAAGGCCACGCCCGGCTCGGCGGCGATGAAGCCCAAGGCGTGGTGCGGCGACAGCGCCACCAGCACGGCGGGGTTCTTCGCGATGTGCACCACGCCCAGCACGGCCAGCACGGCGAACCAGAGCAAGGTGATGGGCCCGAACCAGCGGCCCACCGTGGCGGTGCCGAAACGCTGCGCCGCGAACAGCAGCGTGATCACAACCAGCGTCACCGGCACCACGTAGCGGTGCAGCCCGGGTGCCGCGACCTCCAGGCCCTCGACCGCCGACAGCACGCTGATGGCCGGCGTGATGACGCCGTCGCCAAAGAAGATGGCCGTGCCGAAGATGCCCAGCAGCAGCAGCCGGCCGCGCAGCACGGGGCGGTCCTTCACGGCCTGCGAGGCCAGGGCCAGCATGGCGATGAGGCCGCCCTCGCCGTGGTTGTCGGCCCTCAGGATGAGCGTCACGTACTTGAGCGTGACGACCACCGTGACCGTCCAGAACACCAGCGACAGGATGCCCAGCACGTGCTCGGGCGACATGGCCACGCGGCCGTGCGCGAAGACCTCCTTCAGCGCATACAGCGGGCTGGTGCCGATGTCGCCGTAGACGACACCGATGGCGGCCAGGGTCAGTGCCGGCAGCGCGGCGCGCTGACCAGGCGCCTCGCCGCTCATTCGAAGTTCTCGGCCTCGGGGTCGGTGGCTTCCAGCTCGTAGGCCGCGGCCAGCATGGCCAGGCGGCCCATGACGCCGTACATGTAGAAGCGGTTGGGAGCGCTCGCCCCGGGCTTGGCGCCCGGCTTGGGCAGCGCGTTGTTCTCGGCAAAGGCCAGCGGCACGTAGCTGGAGCCGGGGCCGCCGAGGTTTTCATCCGCGCCGCGCTCGGCGTGCACACGGTAGAAACCGCCCACGACGTAGCGGTCCATGGTCATCACCACCGGCTCGGCCACGGCGCCGTGCACACGCTCGAAGCTGGGCACGCCCTCCTGGATCAGCACCTCGGTGATGGCGTGGCCGTCCTTGGCCAGGCCCATGCGGTCGCGCAGCGCGGCGGCGTCGGCCAGCTCGCGCACGTCGCGCACCGTCACCACGCCGCGGCCCAGGTTGCCGTGGTCGGCCTTGATGACGACGAAGGGCCGCTCGTTGATGCCGTACTCCTTGAACTTGCGCCGCACCTTGCCGAGCACGGCCTCGACGTTGGCGCGCACGCAATCGAGGCCCGCGGCCTCATCGAAGTCGACCTCGCCGCAGCGGCTGTGCAGCGGCGTGATCAGCCAGGGGTCCATGCCCAGCAGCTTGGCGAACTTCTTGGCAACCTCTTCATAACTCTCGAAATGGCGGCTCTTGCGGCGCACCGTCCAGCCCGCGTGCAGCGGCGGCAGCAGGTACTGCTCGTGCAGGTTGTGGAACTCGCGCGGGATGCCGCGCGCCAGATCGTTGTTGAGCAGGATGGTGCAGGGGTCGAAGTCCTTCAGGCCCAGGCGTGTCTTGCTGCGCAGCAGGGGCTCGAGCGTGAGCTCGCCGCCGTCGGGCAGCGACAGCTTCACGGGCTCGGTGACCGACGGATCCGACGCGCCCAGGCGCACGTTGAGGCCGGCCTGCGTGAAGATCTGCATCAGCCGCTCGACACTGGCGCGGTAGAACGGGTCGTCGCCGAGTTCGTCGGGCACGACGAGCAGGTTGCGCGCCTCGGGGCAGATCTTCTCGATCGCCGCCATGGCCGCCTGCACGGCCAGCGGCAGCATCTCGGGCGTGAGGTGGTTGAAGCTGCCCGGGAACAGGTCGGTCGACACCGGCGCCAGCTTGAAGCCGGCGTTGCGCAGGTCGACCGCGGCGTAGAAGGCCGGCGTGTGCTCCATCCACTCGAGGCGGAACCAGCGCTCGATGGCGGGCATGGACTCGAGGATGCGCGCCTCGAGCTCGTTGATGGGGCCCGTGAGGGCGGTCGTCAGATGCGGAACCATGGGATCACCTCTCGAGGCGTGCGATTGTCCGCCCAAAACCTGCGCCGGAAAAAGACGATCGCGCCCTCGGGCGCGATCGTCGGCATGGCGCAGGCGCCCGGCCCCGCAGGGCCGGGTGTGCCGCTTACTTGTTGTAGGCGGTTTCGCCGTGGCTGGCGATGTCCAGGCCCTCGCGCTCCTCGTCCTCGGCCACACGCAGGCCCACGGTGAGGTCGACGATCTTGTAGGCGATGAAGGCCACGACCGCCGACCAGACGATGGTGATGATCACGCCCTCGGCCTGCACGATGGTCTGCGAGACGATCGAGTAGCCGTCGCCCTTGATGCCACCCAGCGAGGCCGCCGAGAACACGCCCGTCAGCAGCGCACCGATGATGCCGCCCACGCCGTGCACGCCGAACACGTCGAGCGAGTCGTCGGCACCCAGCATGCGCTTGAGGCCGCTCACACCCCACAGGCAGACGATGCCGGAGATGGCGCCGATGACGATGGCACCCATCGGGCCCACGCTGCCGCAGGCCGGGGTGATGGCCACCAGGCCCGCCACGGCGCCCGAGGCGGCACCCAGCATCGAGGCCTTGCCCTTGTGCAGCGCCTCGGCGCCGCACCAGGCCAGCACGGCGGCGGCGGTGGCGAACAGCGTGTTGGCGAACGCCAGGCCGGCACCCGAGGTGGCCTCGAGGTTGGAACCGGCGTTGAAGCCGAACCAGCCCACCCACAGCATGCAGGCACCGACCATGGTGAGCGGCAGGTTGTGCGGCGCCATGGCTTCCTTGCCGTAGCCGATGCGCTTGCCCAGCATGTAGGCACCCACCAGGCCGGCGATGCCCGCGTTGATGTGCACCACGGTGCCGCCGGCGAAGTCCAGCGCGCCCTTGCCCAGCAGGTAGCCACCGACGCCCCAGACCATGTGCGCGATCGGCAGGTAGCACAGCGTGAACCAGATCACCGAGAACAGCAGCACGGCCGAGAACTTCATGCGCTCAGCGAACGAGCCCACGATCAGCGCGCAGGTGATGCCGGCGAAGGTGGCCTGGAAGGCCACGAACACCAGCTCGGGGATCTTCACGTTGGCGGTGAAGGTGTCGGCCAGCGAATCGACCGTCACACCCTTGAGGAACATCTTGCTGAGGTCGGCAATGATCAGGCCCTCGCCGCCGAAGGCCAGGCTGTAGCCGTAGATCACCCACAGCACGCTGATCAGCGAGAAGACGACCATCACCTGCATCAGCACGGACAGCATGTTCTTGCTGCGCACGAGGCCGCCGTAGAACAGCGCCAGGCCCGGCACGGCCATGAACACCACCAGCAGGGTGGCGGTCATCATCCAGGCGACGTCACCCTTGTCGACGGTGGGCGCGGGGGCCACTTCGGCCGGCGCCGAGGCGGCTTCGGCCGCTGCAGGCGCAGCCTCGGCCGGGGCAGAGGCCGCCGCGGCGGGCTCGGAAGCCGCCTGCGCGAAGGCCGTGCCGGCCATCAGCAGGCTGGCAAAGGCCAGCAGCACGCCAGCCAGGAAGGTGGTGAGGAGTTTCTTCATGTCGTGTTCTTTCGGAAGGCTCAGGATCGCCGCGCGCATCACAGGGCGTCCTTGCCGGTTTCGCCGGTGCGGATGCGCACCACCTGCTCCAGCGAGGTGACGAAGATCTTCCCGTCGCCGATCTTGCCGGTGCGGGCCGAGCTCTCGATGGCTTCGATCACGCGCTCGACGATGGCCTCGTCGACGGCGGCTTCGATCTTCACCTTGGGCAGGAAGTCGACCACGTACTCGGCGCCGCGGTACAGCTCCGTGTGGCCCTTCTGTCGGCCGAAGCCCTTCACTTCCGTCACCGTGATTCCCTGAACGCCGATGCCGCTCAGGGCTTCACGCACTTCGTCAAGCTTGAAGGGCTTGACGATGGCAGTCACCATCTTCATTGCGCGGACTCCTCAAGTCGCAAACCAGAACAAAAGATCCCAACGAACAGGGCGTGGGCCCACGGCGCGGCCAAGCAACACAACAGCCCCGACCTCCCATCACCGTTGGCGTGACGGTTTGCAAGCCCTGTGCCACACCGCGATGGCCCCCGATGGCCCTGCGGCGACCGGGTGCGGCGGCCCCATCCCCCTAAAGCGTGCACCCGGGCCCGAACCCTCACCGGTGTGCACCCGTGTGGTGCGGTGCACAGCGGCGGTGCGCCGGCAGCATCGGCCGCCAACACGAGGAGGACACGATGTCGCTGGCGGTGGTGCGCAGTCGGGCGCTGGACGGGCTGAACGCGCCGCCGGTGCAGGTGGAGGTTCAGCTGGCCAACGGCCTGCCCAGCTTCACGCTGGTGGGCCTGGCCGACACCGAGGTGAAGGAGTCGCGCGAGCGCGTGCGCGCGGCGCTGCAGGCCAGCGGCTTCGAGTTCCCGCACAACAAGCGCATCACGGTCAACCTGGCGCCGGCCGAGCTGCCCAAGGAAAGCGGCCGCTTCGACCTGCCCATCGCGCTGGGCGTGCTGGCCGCGGCCGGGCAACTGGATGTGGCGCGGCTGGACGCCGCGGAGTGGGCCGGCGAGCTCTCGCTGGCCGGCGCGCTGCGCCCCGTGCGTGGGGCGCTGGCGCTGGCCCTGGCGCTGCGGGCCGAGGCGCCCGGGCGCACCCTGGTGCTGCCGGAGGTGAGCGCCTGCTCTGCGGCCAGGGTTCGTGATCTCGACGTGCGCGCGGCGGCCAGTCTGGCCCAGGTGGTGGCCGCGCTGGTGCCGGGCGACGCCGCGCAGCCGCTGCCACGCGCCGAACCGGCCGCGCCCGCCGCACCGCGCGCCCTGCCCGACCTGCGCGACGTGAAGGGCCAGGCCGCCGCCAAGCGGGCGCTGGAGATCGCAGCCGCGGGCGGCCACAGCCTGTTGATGGTGGGCCCGCCGGGCAGCGGCAAGTCCATGCTGGCCGAGCGCCTGGCCGGCCTGCTGCCGCCACTGGACGAAGCCGAGGCCCTGGCCGCCGCCGCCGTGGCCGGCCTGCGCGGCGCCGCCG
>Ga0209278_1001539_pt1 | contig 13831 bp, 9 predicted proteins | sample JI81BgreenDNA_FD_187504 | JGI IMG/M metagenome (GOLD analysis project Ga0209278, IMG submission 187504) | Wastewater effluent complex algal communities from Wisconsin, to seasonally profile nutrient transformation and Carbon sequestration -... | ecosystem: Engineered > WWTP > Effluent > Algae... | reverse complement strand
CGAGGGTGGGATCTACCTGGGCTCCTTCTCCAAGATCCTGGCCCCCGGCCTGCGCCTGGGCTACCTCGTCGCGCCGACCGCGGTCTACCCCAAGCTGCTGCAGGCCAAACAGGCCGCCGACCTGCACACGCCCGGCTTCAACCAGCGGCTGGTGGCCGAGGTGTTGAAGGACGGCTTTGCGCAGCGCCACGTGCCGGGCATCCGCGCGCTGTACCGCGGCCAGTGCGCCGCCATGCTCGCCGCGCTCGACGAGCACATGGCCGGCCGCGGCGTGGCCTGGAACGCGCCGCAAGGCGGCATGTTCCTGTGGCTGCGCCTGCCCGACGGGCTGGACGCGATGGACCTGCTGCCGCTCGCGCTGGCGCGCGGCGTGGCCTTCGTGCCCGGCGCCGCGTTCTACCCGGGCGCGCCCGACCCGCGCACGCTGCGCCTGAGCTTCGTCACCGCCACCGAGGCCCAGATCCGCACCGGCATCGCCGCGCTGGCCCAGGCCGTGGCCGAACTGGCCGCCACGCGCCCCGCCGCCTCCCTGCCCGCCACCCCCCACCCGGAGCTGACCGCATGAACGCCCGCCCCTTCGTCCAGGTCGACGTCTTCACCGCCGAGCCCTACCGCGGCAACCCGCTGGCCGTCGTGCTGGATGGCCGCGGCCTGGGCACCGACGCCATGCAGCGCTTCACCGACTGGACCAACCTGTCGGAATGCACCTTCGTGCTGCCGCCCACGCCCGAGGGCGCGGCGGCCGGGGCGGACTACCGCGTGCGCATCTTCTGCCCCGGCCGCGAGCTGCCGTTCGCCGGCCACCCCACGCTGGGCACCTGCCACGCCTGGCTGGCCGCCGGCGGCGTGCCGCGCGGCGCGCACGTGGTGCAGGAGTGCGGCGTGGGGCTGGTCAGCATCCGCCGCGACGGCGAGCGGCTGGCCTTCGCCGCGCCGCCGCTGCGCCGGGGCGGCCCGCTCGACGAGGCGGACCTGGCGCTGGTGGCGCGGGGCCTCGGCGTGGCGCGCGCGGACATCGTGGCCCACAGCTGGTGCGACAACGGCCCGGGCTGGCGCGGCGTGATGCTCGGCAGCGCGGCGCAGGTGCTCGCGCTGCGGCCCGACGCGGCGGTGCTGGCCGGGCTGGAGATCGGCGTGGTCGGCGCACGCGCCAAGGTGGGCGTGGTGGGCGCCCACGACACGCCCGCCGCCCCCGACGAGCCGGCGTTCGAGGTGCGCGCCTTCTTCCCCACGCAGCAAGGCCTGGTCGAAGACCCGGTGACCGGCAGCCTCAACGCCGCGCTCGCCCAGTGGCTGATCGGCGCCGGCCTCGCGCCGGCGCGCTACGTGGCCGCGCAGGGCACGGCGCTGGACCGCGCCGGGCGGGTCCACATCGAGCGGGCCGAGGACGGCACGGTGTGGGTCGGCGGCGCGAGCGTGACCTGCATCGAGGGCACGGTGCGGCTGTGAGCGCCCGACCCACCGCGCCGGCACTCGACCACCTCGTCGTGGCCGCCGACACCCTGGCCGACGGCGTGGCCTGGTGCGAGGCGGTGCTGGGCGTGACACCCGCGCCGGGCGGCGCCCACGCGCTCTTCGGCACCCACAACCGGCTGCTGCGGCTGGACGGCGCCGACCACGCCTACCTCGAAATCATCGCCATCGACCCGGCGGCCACGCCCACGCGGGCCGCGCCGCTGCGGCGCTGGTTCGACCTCGACGACCCGGTGCTGCGCCACCGCCTGCGCAGCCACGGGCCGCGGCTGATCCACTGGGTCGCCCGGGTGGCCGACGCGGCGGCGGCGGCGCAGGCGCTGCGCGCGCGCGGCATCGAGCGCGGGCCGCTGCTGGCCGCGTCGCGGGCCACGCCCCATGGCGAGCTGCGCTGGCGGCTGACGGTGCGCGACGATGGGCAGCGCCTGTTCGGCGGCGCCCTGCCCACGCTGATTGCCTGGGACGGACCACACCCGGCGGCCAGCCTGCCCGCCCAGGGCGTGGCGCTGCGCGGGCTGCGGCTGGCGCACGTGCGCGCCGACGGCCTGCGCGGGGCGCTGCAGACGCTGGGGTTTGGTCTGGCGGGTGAGCCGGGCGCCGACGATGCGGTGTCGGTGGCGCCGAACGGGCCGGCCCTGACGGCCACGCTGGACACGCCGCGCGGCCCGGTGACGCTGACGGCCTGACGGCCTGACGACCCCGGGGCCGGCCGCGGGCGACTCAGGCCGGCTGCACGAGGCGGGCCACCACCTCGCAGAACTGCTCGACCGCGTCGGTCTTGAACACCACCTCGCGCACGCCCGCGGTCCGCGCCTGGGCCTGCAGCTCGTCGGTGATGTAACCCGAGGCCACGGCCACGGTCAGCGCCGGGTTGATGTCCAACACCTCGCGCGCCACGTCCAGGCCGGACTGGCCAGGCATGTTGTAGTCGGTGAGCAGCAGCTGGTAGGCCTGCGGCTGGGCGCGCACGGCCTCGATCGCGTCGCGCTGGCTGGTGAAGCCGGTCACGCGGTAGCCCCGCCGCTCCAGCAGGCGACGCACGAGGAACACGAGCGTGTCGTCGTCGTCGAGGTAGAGCACGTGGGGCGCGGCGGCGGTGGCGTCGGTCATGGCAGCGGGCGCCGCCGCGGCGGGCGGGCGCTCGGCGATTGTGGGGGCATCGGCCGCCGCCGGCGATGCAATACCCCCGCCGGCGTGTCGAATGTCACCCTCGAGCGCGACAGGTCCGTGGGCCGGAAACCACAGCGTGAAGGTCGTGCCCGCCCCGGGCGCGCTGTCGACCTCGATCGCGCCGCCGTGAACCTGCACGATGCCGAGCACCACCGGCAGGCCCAGGCCCGTGCCCTGTCCGACCGGTTTGGTGGTGAAAAACGGCTCGAAGATGCGCGCGCGCACCGCCTCGTCCATGCCGCAGCCGTCGTCGCTCACGCGCAGCCGCACCGCGCCGGCGCCGGTGCGCGCGAGTTCGGGCGGCCACGCGGGATCGCCGGCCGGCCGGGTGTCGAGCCGCAGGGTGATGCGCCCCTGGCGGCCCTGCAGGGCGTGCAGCGCGTTGGTCCCCAGGTTGAGCAGCACCTGACCGAGCTGGGTGGCGTCGCCCAGCACCGGCGGCACCGCGCCCTCCACCGACTGCACCAGCTCCACGGTGGGCGGCAGCGCGGCGCGCAGCAGGGCGCACGACTCGGCCAGCGTGTCGGCCAGCTGCACGGTGGTGCGCTCCAGCGGCTGCTGGCGGCTGAAGGCCAGGATCTGGCGCACCAGTTCGCGCCCGCGGCGCGCGGCGGTGCGGATCTCGTCCAGGCTCTGGCCGGCCGGGTGGCCGGGGCTGAGATCCTGCCGGGCCAGGTCGGTGTTGCCCAGGATGGCGGCGAGGATGTTGTTGAAGTCGTGCGCCACGCCGCCGGCCAGCGTGCCCAGCGCCTCCATCTTCTGCGACTGGGCGAGGTGCGCCTGCAGCGCCTTCTGCTGCGACTGGGCCTCGCGCAGCGAGGTGATGTCGATGAAGGTGAGCACCACGTGGCGCAGCGCGCCCTGCGCGTCGGTCTCGGGGTAGGCGTTGCACAGCGCCCAGCGGACCTGCCGCTGCGGCCCCACGGCCACGCCGGCGATCACGTCCTGCACCGGCTGGCCGGTGGCGAGCACGCGCTCGAAGGGCATGTCGTGGCGGCGCATGGGCTGACCGTCCTCGCGCATCAGGCGCCAGCCCCGATCGCGGCCGATGGGCTGCGGCAGCGCGGGATTGGCGCCGGCCTCGCCCCAGCCGAGGAACCGGCGCGCGGCCGAGTTCACGCTGGACAGCGAGCTGTCGGGGCGAAACACCATCACGCCGGCGCTGAGGTTTTCGATCAGCGCGCGCGAGTCGGCCTCGCGCGCGGCCAGCCGCTGGCGGGCGCGCTCGGCCTCCTGGCGCAGGCGGTAGGCCACCAGCGCGTTGTAGCCGGCCACGCGGATCAGCGCGGTGAGCAGGAAATAGAACATCAGCACCGGCGCGGCCACCGGCAGGGTCACCTGGGCCACCACCACCGCCACCACATAGCCGGCAATGCCCGCGGCCTCGGCCAGCGTCAGCAGGGTGATCACACGCACCTCCGGCGGCTGCCGGTGGATGGTCAGCGCGCGCATGTCGCGCAGCGTGAGCAGCTGGAAGGCCAGCGTGCTGAAGGCAAACAACAGCTGCCGGACGATCATCACGTCCCACACCAGCACAAAAGCGGTGTGCACCGCCGCCACCGCGGCCAGCGCGGCGGCGACGCGGCCGGTGACCAGCGGCAGGCTGTTGTGCGCCCGCCAGCCCAGCCACATGGCGGCGAAGCTGGCGGCGTAGCCGGTGTTGCTCAGGGCGATCGACAAGGCGTCGGGCCACACGCCGCGCGTGGCCAGGCCGATGGTGCCGACGATCGACAGCAGCGCGGCGACCGACCACCAGGCGGGACCGCCCAGGGTCGGGTAGCGGCGCGCCTGGGCCAGGAAAGCCACAGCCATCAGCCCGTCGGCACCCAGGCGCAACGCGAGCAAGGTCGGCAAGTCAAACAGCATCGGGTCTTTCGGCACCAGTCTCGAAGGCATTGAAGCACAGCCCCGGACAGGCCAATCCGCGGAAAAACGAGGACAGCGCCGCCCATCGGGACGCGGCGTCGCCGCCGGGACAGCCCCGGCCCGCGGCCGTCGCCGCCGGGACAAAGCGCCGCGGCGGCGGCCGCACAGAATCCGCGCCATGGGAACCCTCTACCTCGTGCGACACGGCCAGGCCTCGTTCGGCGCGGCCGATTACGACCAGCTCAGCGAGCTCGGCCAGCGGCAGGCCCAGCGCCTGGGCGCCTACTGGGCGCAGCGCGGCCTGCGCATCGACGCGGTGATCACCGGCTCGCTCAAGCGCCACGCGCAGACCTGGGCGGGCATCGCCGAAGGCGCCGGCGTGGACAACGCGCCGCGGGTGTGGCCGGGTCTCAACGAGTACGACAGCGAGGCGGTGATCCGCGCGATCCACCCGCAGCCGCTGGACAAGCCCGACACGCCCGAGCGTTACCGCCACCACTTCCGGCTGCTGCGCGACGGCCTGGCGCAGTGGATGGCCGGCACGGTCAGCCCGCAGGGCATGCCGAGCTATGAGGCGTTTGTGCAAGGCATCACGTCGGCGCTGGACCACGTGCGCGCGAACCATGTGGGCCAGAACGTGGTGATCGTCTCCAGCGGCGGTCCGATCTCCACCGCCGTGGGCCACGTGCTGGGCCTGAGCCCGGAGGCGACGATCGAGCTCAACCTGCGCATCCGCAACAGCGCGGTCACCGAGTTCCAGTTCAACCCCAAGCGACACAGCCTGCTGACCTACAACACGCTGCCGCACCTGGACGACCCGGCGCTGCGGGACTGGATCACCTACGCCTGAGGCGCCACCCGGCGCCTCCTCTCGCGGCCTCGACGGCGGGCCACCAAACCCGTCAGCGCTCGCGCAGCGTCTGCGGCGGCAGGCGGTCGATGTCGACGAGCAGCTGCGCCAGCGCGCGCCCCCCGGCGTCCAGCAAGGCCTGGCCATCGGCCTCGGTGGCGGCCGCCGCGTTGCCCACCGCCCCCGCGGGATTGAGGTCCTGCGTCTGCCAGGCGAAGCGGGCGCTGCGCCCGTCGCCCAGCACCGGGAACGCCGCGGCGCGGTCTTCGCTGGTCGAGCGGAAGTCCGCCGCCCGTTCCAGCCGCACGCGATCGGGCCGCAGCGCGCGCATCAGCGCCGTCTCCACCGCGCCGGCGTGGGTGCCGAAGCGCTGTTCGTGGGCGCTGAAGCGGGCCATCACGTCGTGCCCCTGCGCGTCGCGCAGCGGCCACTGGAACCAGCTGGTGCTCACCGCCAGCATGCGCCGGCGCGCGCGCAGGTCGCGCGCCACCGGATCGAGGAGCCCGACCTGCCCGCCGTGGGTGTTGAGCAGCAGCAGCTTGGTCACGCCGGCGTCGGCCACGCTCTCGCCGATCTCGGTCCACAGCCGGATCACGGTCTCGGCGCGCAGCGACAGCGTGCCGGGGAACGCCGTGTGCTCCGGCGAGAAGCCCACGACCTGCGGCGGCAGGAACAGCACCGGCAGCGCCGCCGGCAGGTGCGGCAGGGCCGCCGCGATCAGGCCGTGGGCGATATCGGCGTCCACCGACAGCGGCAGGTGCGGCCCGTGCTGCTCGATGGCCGCCACCGGCAGCACCGCAATCACGCGCGACCGGTCGATGGCCTCGAAATCGGCGGTGCTCAGGTCGGCCCAGAAGCGCGACGGGAGGGACGGCGCGGGCGGCGGCGAGCCGATCGGGGGCGTGGCGGCGGCGGTCATGCGGCGATCTTACGCCGCGACCCTGCTTCACCGCCGGCCCAGCGCCCCCTCCGACCGCCCCACGGCCGTCGCACAATGCGAGCCGTTCACGACCGGCGCCGGAACTCCCGGCGCCGTTCCCCGTCACACCCCGACCGGCGCCTGAGCCGGCACCGCCGATGAACGCTTTCTTGCGCCCCCTCCTGCGTGATTTCCTGCGCGACGGCCTGCGTGATGGCCTGCGCGTGGTCCCGCGCGCTTTCCAGCGGCTGATGGCCGGGCGCCCGGGCGCGCGCGGCCTCTCGCTGCGATTCGTGCTGGGCGCCCTGGCGCTGCTGCCCGCGCTTGCCTCCGCCCAGGGCGCGGTGTCCACCACGCCGCAAACCCGCGCCGAGCTGCGCGCCTACGCCCCCGACGGCCTGAAGCCCGGCGCGCGCTTGTGGGCGGGGCTGCAGATCACCCACGCCCCCGACTGGCACACCTACTGGAAAAACCCCGGCGACTCGGGGCTGGCCACGGAACTGGCCTGGACGCTGCCGGCCGGCGCGCAGGCCGGCGCCATCGCCTGGCCCACGCCGCGCAAGTTCCCCATCGGGCCGCTGGCCAACTACGGCTACGACGGCACCGTGCTGCTGCCGGTGCCGGTCACCCTGCCGGCCGACTGGCGCGGCGAGGCGCTCGACCTCGCGCTGCAGGCGAGCTGGCTGGTGTGCAAGACCGAATGCATCCCCGAACAGGCCAGCCTGCGCTTGACCCTGCCGGCCGCGGCCTCGCCCGATGCCGACACGGCCGCGGCCTTCCGCGCCGCGTTCGCCGCCGCGCCGACCGACCAGCCCGCCGCCGGCAGCCGCCTCACGCCCGGCGACCAGGCGCTGGGCGTGGCGATCGACGGGCTGCCCGCCGCCTGGCGCGGCCAGCGGCTGGAGTTCTACCCGGAACTCACGGGTGTGATTGAGCCCGGCGCGCCCTGGACCCAGGCCTGGGAGGGCGCGCGCTGGACGGCGCAGGTGCCGCTCAACGCCTTCCGCAGCGAGGCGCCGGCCACGATGGACATCGTGCTGGCGCGCGCCGACGCGCCGGGGCAGGGCCCGGGCGAGGCGGGTGTGCGGCTGGCGGTGCCGGTGGAGGGCGCGTGGCCGCCGGCGGCGCCCCTGCCCGCGGCCGGCCTGTCGCCGGCGCTGGAGGCGGCGCTGGCGGCCGACGCAGCGCGCGCCGCGGGCACCGCCGCCGCCAGCGCCCCCACCCCGGCCGCGCTGGGCGTGTTGCTGCTCACGCTGCTCGGCGCCCTGGCCGGCGGCCTGATCCTCAACCTCATGCCCTGCGTGTTCCCGGTGCTGGCGATCAAGGTGATGGCGCTCACGCAAAGCGCCACCCCGGCGCAGCGCCGCGGTCACGCGCTGGCCTACACCGCGGGCGTGGTGCTGTCTTTCCTGGCGCTGGGCGGGCTGCTGCTGGCCCTGCGCGCGGCGGGCGAACAGCTCGGCTGGGGCTTCCAGCTGCAGAGCCCGGCGGTGGTGGCGGCGCTCGCGGCGCTGTTCACGCTGATCGGCCTGAACCTGGCCGGCCTGTTCGAGCTGGGGCAACTGCTGCCGTCGGGCGTGGCCTCGCTGCGCGCGCGCCGGCCGGCGGCCGACGCCTTCCTGGGCGGTGTGCTGGCCACCGCCGTGGCCTCGCCCTGCACCGCGCCGCTCATGGGCGCGGCGCTGGGGCTGGCGATCGGCCTGCCGGCGTGGCAGGCGCTGGCGGTGTTTGCGGCGCTGGGCCTGGGCATGGCGCTGCCCTACCTCGCGGCGGGCTGGGTGCCGGCCCTGGCCCGCGCCCTGCCGCGCCCGGGCGCGTGGATGCTGACCTTCCGCCAGCTGATGGCCTTCCCGATGTTCGCCACGGTCGTCTGGCTGCTGTGGGTGCTGGGCCAGCAAAGCGGCATCGACGGCGCGGCCGCGCTGCTGATGGCCCTGGTGGCGCTGGCGCTGCTGGTCTGGGCGCTGGGGCGGGCGGGGCGCGGCCGCTGGGCGCTGTCGGCGCTGGCCGGCGTGACGCTGGCGGCGGTGCTGCTCACGCTGGGGCCGGCGATCACGCGGCTGGCGCCGCCCGCGAGCGCCACCGCCGGGCCGGCCGCGCTCGCCCCGGATGCCACGGGCGTGGTCTGGGAGCCGTGGAGCCCGGCCCGGCAGGCCGAGCGGCTGGCCGAGGGCCGCACCGTGTTCGTCGACTTCACCGCCGCGTGGTGCGTGACCTGCCAGGTGAACAAGCGCACCACGCTGTCCGACGACGCCTTGCTGGCCGAGCTGCGCGAGCGGCGTGTGGTGCTGCTGCGCGCCGACTGGACGCGCCGCGACCCGGCGATCACCGCCGCGCTGGCCGCGCTGGGGCGCAACGGCGTGCCGACCTACGCGGTGCACGTGCCGGGGCAGCCGCCGCGCGTGCTGTCCGAACTGATTGGTGTGGAGGAGGTTCGCGCGGCGCTGGCCGATGCCCGCTGAGGCCGGGCCCGCCGCCCTGTTGATCCCGATCCGGAGGTTTTGATGACCCTGCCCCGACGCTCCCTTCTCGCCGCCGGCGCGCTCGCCGGTGCGTTGCCCACCGCCCTGTCCCTCGCGCTGTGGCCCGCCCGCGCCCACGCCGCCGTGGGCCAGCCGGCGCCCGACTTCACCCTCACCGACACGCAGGGCCGGCCGGTGCGGCTGTCCGCGCTGCGCGGCAAACCGGTGGTGCTGGAGTGGACCAACCCGAGCTGTCCGTTCGTGAAGAAGCACTACCAGGGCGGCGCGCAAGGCAACATGCAGACCCACCAGCGCGAGGCGCTGGCCGCCGGCGCCCACTGGCTCACCGTCAATTCCACCCACGACAGCAGCCCCGACTACCTCGCGCCCGACGCGCTGGGGCGCTGGATGGCCGAGCAGAAAGGCAGCCCCACAGCCACCCTGCTCGACGCCGACGGCCGCGTGGGCGCGGCCTACGCCGCCCGCGTCACGCCCCACCTCTTCATCGTCGATGCCCAGGGCCAGTTGGCCTACGCCGGCGGCATCGACAGCATCGCCTCCGCGCGGGTCGAGGACATCCCGCGCGCCACGCCCTACGTGCGCCAGGCGCTGGCCGAATTGCTCGCGGGCAAGCCGGTGAGCCAGCCCAGCACCCGCCCCTACGGCTGCACCATCAAGTACAAGAGCGCGGCCTGAGCGCAGCGGACGCGCGGGCGTGGCGCGGCGCGCGTCAGGGCCCGGCCGGGGGTCGCATGGATAATGGCCCGATACCCCCCGACCGGAACGACCATGCCCTTCGCGCCCCTGAAAAACGACAGCTTCCTGCGCGCCTGCCTGCGCCAGTCCACCACCCACACGCCGGTGTGGCTGATGCGCCAGGCCGGCCGCTACCTGCCGGAATACTGCGCCACCCGCGCCAAGGCCGGCAGCTTCATGGGCCTGGCCACGAACGTCGACTACGCCACCGAGGTCACGCTGCAACCGCTGGAGCGCTACCCGCTGGACGCCGCCATCCTGTTCAGCGACATCCTCACCGTGCCGGACGCCATGGGCCTGGGTCTGTCCTTCGCGCAGGGCGAGGGCCCGAAATTCGCCCGCACCGTGCGCACCGAGGCCGACGTCGCGGCGCTGGCGGTGCCGGACATGGAGAAGCTGCGCTATGTGTTCGACGCGGTCACCTCGATCCGCCGCGCGCTGGACGGGCGCGTGCCCCTGATCGGCTTCTCCGGCAGCCCCTGGACCCTGGCCTGCTACATGGTCGAGGGCGGCGGGTCGGACGACTACCGCCTCGTCAAATCGCTGATGTACAGCCGCCCGGACCTGATGCACCGGCTGCTGGCCATCAACGCCGACGCCGTGGCCGCCTACCTGAACGCGCAGATCGACGCCGGCGCGCAGGCGGTGATGGTCTTTGACAGCTGGGGCGGCGTGCTGGCCGACGGCGCCTTCCAGCGCTTCAGCCTGGCCTACACCGCCCGCGTGCTCTCGCAACTGAAGCGCTCGCACGACGGCGTGGTGATCCCGCGGATCGTGTTCACCAAAGGCGGCGGCCTGTGGCTGGACGACATGAAGCCGCTGGACTGCGAGGTGCTGGGTCTGGACTGGACGGTCAACCTCGGTCAGGCGCGCGCCCGCGTGGGCGAAGGCGCTGGCGCCAAGGCGCTGCAAGGCAACATCGACCCCAACGTGCTGTTCGCCCCGCCCGAAGCGATCGAGCGCGAGGTGGCCGCGGTCATTGACAGCTTCGGCCGCCCCCACCAGGGCGACGGCACCGGCCCGACCCACATCTTCAACCTCGGCCATGGCATCAGCCAGTACACCCCGCCGGAGCACGTGGCCGCGCTGGTGCAAGCCGTGCACACCCATTCGCGTTTCATCCGACGCGCGGTCTGAGGCCAAAGGTGCTCTGTTTTTCGCAGCGGGCTTGTGACTTTTGTCGCAGTCCGCGCGGGCCCGACGGCCGGCGGTGCGGCGTCATCGCGGTGTCATCGATGCCCTGCTTCCAGGCGCGTAGCACAAAACCAGGCCAAAAAAACACTTGACACGTCGCACTTATGCACAAAAGTCGTGCTGCGGTGCGCCACCAGGCCCCAGCCCCGCGCGGGCCCTACCCAGACCCCCAGGGGATCGCCAAGTCATTGATTTATATAGGCTTTGTGGATTGCTTTTTTTCTGGGCAGTTTAAGCAAGGCCTTGATTTTCAAGGCTTCCGGCGGGGTGAAGCGGGACTATCAACAAAGTTATCCACAGAAGTTCTGGATATGTCTCGCCATGCATGAAAATCAAGGACTTAGCCATGGTTTCAAAACCGTAGTCGAGGTTCTGGCGTGACATGAATCACTGGCTGCCGGTCGTCGTTGCCACCCCGGCCCACAGCGGCCTCGGGGAAACCCTGAGCTACACCCACCCCACCGACCTGCCGGCCGGCACGCTGGTGAGGGTACCGCTGGGTGCGCGCGAGGTGCTGGGCATCGTGTGGGATGGGCCGCGCGAAGCGCCGCCCGACATGGACCCGTCCCGGGCCCGGGCGGTCAGCGCCGTGCTCGACGCCCTGGCCCCGCTGGACGCCGGCTGGCGCCAACTGGTGCGCTTTGCGGCCCAGTACTACCAGCGCAGCGCCGGCGAGGTGGCGCTGGCGGCGCTGCCGCCGCCGCTGCGCGCGCTCGACACCCCCGCGCTGACCCGGCGGCAACAGCGCGCGGACCGCGCCGCGGCCAAAGCCCGGACCACCGCCGGGGCCGACGCACCGGCCAGCTCCAGCCCCGCCGCCGCGCCCGCCGACCCGGGCGATGCCACGCCGCGCACCCTCAGCGCCGAGCAAGCCGCGGCCCTGGACGCCATCCTCGCGCCGGCGGCCGGCGCGCCCTCGCCGGTGCTGCTGTGGGGCGCCACCGGCAGCGGCAAGACCGAGGTCTACCTGCAGGCCCTGGAGCGCCTGCTGGACGAGGATCCCGCCGCCCAGGGCCTGGTGCTGGTCCCAGAGATCAACCTCACCCCGCAGCTGCTCGCGCGCCTGCAGGCCCGGCTGGCGCCGCGCTGGGGGCCGCAGGCCGTGGTGGCCCTGCACAGCGGCATGACGCCGGCGCAGCGCCTGCAGGCCTGGCTGGCCGCCCACACCGGCCGCGCCCGCGCCGTGCTCGGCACGCGGCTGGCGGTGTTCGCCAGCCTGCCCGGCCTGCGGCTGGTGGTGGTGGACGAAGAACACGACGCCAGCTACAAGAGCCAGGACGGCGCACGCTACTCGGCGCGCGACCTGGCCGTCTACCGCGCGCACCGGCGCGGCTGCCCGGTGGTGCTGGGATCGGCCACCCCGTCGATGGAAAGCTGGCAGGCCAGCGAGCAGGGCCGCTACCGGCGCGTGGCCATGCCCAGCCGCGTGGGCGGCGGCGCGCTGCCGCGCCTGCGCCTGGTCGACATGAACCAGCAGCCCAAGGGCGCGGTGCTCGCCCCGCCGCTGCTGGCGGCGATGGCCGAACGCATCGCCCGCGGCGAGCAGGTGCTGGTGCTGATCAACCGCCGCGGTTACGCGCCGGTGCTGGCCTGCCACGACTGCGGCTGGAAAAGCGGCTGCCCGCACTGCAGCGCCTACCGCGTGTTCCACAAGCTCGACCGCACGCTGCGCTGCCACCACTGCGGCCACAGCAGCCGCGTGCCGCGCGCCTGCCCCGAGTGCGGCAACCTCGACATCGTGCCGCAGGGCCGTGGCACGGAGCAGGTGGAAGAGCAGCTCGCCGCGCTGCTGGCCGACGCGCGCCGCCCCGACGGCAGCCCGCCGCGCGTGGCCCGCATGGATGCCGACACCACCCGCCTCAGCGGCAGCCTCCAGGCCCAGCTCGACGCGCTGCACGCCGGCGAGGTCGACGTGCTGGTCGGCACGCAGATGGTCACCAAAGGCCACGACTTCCGGCGCATCACGCTGGTGGCCGCGCTCAACGCCGACAGCGGCCTCTTTGCCAGCGACCACCGCGCGCCCGAGCGCCTGTTCCAGCTCCTGCTGCAGGCCGGCGGGCGCGCCGGACGCGACGCGCAGCACAGCGCCGCCAGCGAGCTCTGGGTGCAGACCTGGCACCCGGCCCACCCGCTGTTCGCCCACCTGCGCCAGCACGACGTCGCCGCCTTCGCCGCGCGCGAACTGGCCGAGCGCGAAGCGGCCGGCATGCCGCCGTTCGCCCACCAGGCGCTGCTGCGCGCCGACGCACGCACCCAGGCCGCGGCCCAGGGCTTCCTCGCCGCCGCGGCCGAGGCCGCGCGCACCCTGCCCGGCGCCGATGAGGTCACGCTCTACCCGCCGGTGCCACTCACCATCCAGCGCGTGGCCAATGTGGAGCGTGCCCAGCTGCTGGTCGAATCCGGCTCGCGCGCCGCGCTGCAACGCTTCCTCGCGGCGTGGCACGACGGCCTGCTCGCCGCCCGCCACGCGCCCGCCGCACGCGGCCTGATCCGCTACGCGGTGGACGTCGATCCGCTGGGGCTCTGACCGCTCCCTCAGGCCACAAAAAAGCCCCCGCCGCGCGGGAGCGCGACGGAGGCTTACGGGCGTCAGCCGGGGGGCCGGGGTCAGGCCAGGTCGAAACGGTCGAGGTTCATGACCTTGGTCCAGGCGCGCACGAAGTCGCGCACGAACTTGCCGGCGTTGTCGCGCTGGGCGTACACCTCGGCCAGCGCGCGCAGCTGCGAGTTCGAGCCGAACGCGAGATCGACGCGGGTGGCGGTCCATTTCAGCGCGCCGGTCTGGCGGTCGCGGCCTTCATAGGCGTTGTCGCCCACCGGGCTCCACACCGTGCCCATGTCCACCAGGTGGGTGAAGAAGTCCGGCGTGAGCTGGCCTTCGCGCTGGGTGAACACCCCGTGGCGCGAGCCGCCGTGGTTGGCGCCCAGCACGCGCAGGCCGCCGACCAGCACCGTCATCTCCGGCGCGCTCAGCGTGAGCAGCTGGGCCTTGTCGACCAGCATCTCCTCGGGCGACACCTTGAAGGCCATGGCGCGGTAGTTGCGGAATCCGTCGGCCTGGGGTTCCAGCACGGCGAAGGAGTCGGCGTCGGTCTGTTCGGCGGTGGCGTCGGTGCGGCCCGGGGTGAAGGGCACGTCCAC
>Ga0209278_1001538_pt1 | contig 13835 bp, 12 predicted proteins | sample JI81BgreenDNA_FD_187504 | JGI IMG/M metagenome (GOLD analysis project Ga0209278, IMG submission 187504) | Wastewater effluent complex algal communities from Wisconsin, to seasonally profile nutrient transformation and Carbon sequestration -... | ecosystem: Engineered > WWTP > Effluent > Algae... | reverse complement strand
CTGCCGGCCAGCTCCACCAGCGACACCACGCCCGGCGTGGCCAGCGCCAGCTGCGTCACCGGCTGCGTGAGCACGGCCATCGGGTAGGTGTTGCCGGTGTTCGGCCACCAGCGCGTGACCAGCCGGTGGACGCTGCCGCGCACCCAGTGCACCCGCGGGTCGTACCAGCCCTGCCAGCGGCGGAACAGCGCGTCGCCGGTGACGACGCGGTTGCCCGCCACCGTGACCAGCCGGCCCCAGGGCACGCTGACGCCGTTGATCACCGAGCGCGGCTCGGGCAGCGTGGCGCCGCTCCACCACAGCAGCGTGTCGCCCGTGGGGATGCTGCCGCTGGCCAGGCGCTGCGTCATGTCGTTGCGCATCGCCGCAGCCAGGCGCACGGCGCCGTCCACGTTGAGCAGGCCGGCGCCCTGCTGCAGCAGGTTGGCGTTCGGCAGCGTCTGCGCCGTGTACTGCAGGATGGCCTTCACCATGGGCGGCGTCAGGCCGTGGTTGGCCTCGAGCATCAGCGCCACGGCGCCGGCCACCACGGGCGCGGCCACCGAGGTGCCGCTCATGCTCATCATGGCCTGGTCCTGCGCCGTGCTGGCGCCGCCGCCCACCGCGGTGAGTGCGCTGTAGCGCGTGGCCAGCAGGTTGGCGGCGCCACCGGCGGCCACGGTGTCCTCGGCCATGGCGGCCACGATGCGGTTGCCCGGGGCCACGAGGTCGGGCTTGATGAGGTTGTCGAGCTCGCGCACGCCGTCGGGCCGCACCCAGGCACCGCGCGTGGGCCCGCGCGAGCTGAAGTTGGCCACCACGTCGTCGCTGCGCGCGAGCGTGCCCTTCAGGTTGACCGCGCCCACCGTCAGCGCCGCCGGCTCGTGGCCCGGCGAGCTGATGGTGCCGTAGCTCAGCTGGCCGCTCGCGTTGGTGCCGTAGTTGCCCGCGGCCACCACCACCACCAGGCCGTGCGCCACCGCCGCGCGCACGGCGCGCGCCAGCGGGTCGGTGCGGTAGGACTCGGTCGAGTCCGTGCCCAGGCTCAGGTTGACGACGCGGATGTTCTTGAAGCGCGCGTAATAGATCACCCAGTCGAGCCCCGCCAGCACGTCGGACAGCTGGCCGTAGCCGTTGTCGTCGAGCACGCGCACGTCGAACAGGTTGGCGTTGGGCGCGATGCCGGTGGTGTCCAGGCCCTGCCAGGCGCCGCGGCCCGCGGCCACGGCGGCCACGTGCGAGCCGTGGCCGTAGCGGTCGTTCTTGCCGCCGAAGCCGGTTTCGATGCGCGAGAGGTAGCTGCCCATCGACGGGCTGCCCGGGTACAGCGTGCCCGAGACGTCGATGCCCGGCCGCCAGTCGGTGACGCCGGCGCGCACGGCGTCGCCGGCCTTGGTGAAGCTGATGGCCTCGCGCACGCGGGTTTCGCTGCTGCTCTCGCCGCGGAAGTTGCGGTGCTGCCAGGCGATGCCCGAGTCGAGCACGGCGATGCCGATGCCCTTGCCCGTGTAGCCCGTGGCCTGGGCGTAGTTGGTGGTGCCCGTGCCCTGCACGGCCGAGGTGCCGGTGACGGCCGAGATCTGGCTGGCCGAACGTGTCATCAGCCGGTTGGGCGAGATGCTCTGCACGTCGCTGCGCGCGGCGATGGTGGCCACGCGGCTGGCCGGCAGCAGCGCGGCCAGCGCCTGCACCGAGCTGTAGCGGTAGTAGATGCTGCCACCGTTGGCCATGACGGCGCTGCGCAGGCCGGCGAGCTCGGCGTCGTCGGCGGTGCCGACGATCAGCACCTTCACGTAGCGCACGCCGTTCACGTCGCGCGCGAAGTTGACGGCCGGCGTGGTGGGCGCGGCGATGGCGGCCTGCAGGTCGCGGGCGATCTTGGCCGACTGCGCCTGGGCGGATGGCGCCAGGCCCACGAGGCCGGCGCCCAGCAGCAGCACGGCAAGCCGGCGCACGGCGGGCGCGCGCAGGCGCTCGATGAGGACGGTGAAACGGGGAAGCGGTGATGCGGTCATGGCCTGTTCTTGGAATCGGAAGCGGACACCACGGCGCCGAGGCCGGCAGGCCGCGGGCGGGATTCGTCATCAGGTTCCGCGACTGGCCGCCGGCCACCCTCGCGAACGCCGATCGGCGCAGCCGGCCACAGGCCGCCCCCACGCGGGATCAACAGGTGATCAGTATGCCCGGGCCCGTATCGGTGTAACAGCCGGTGACGAAGCGAGGGCAGAGGTTTCCGGTACGGCTTCACACGAGACCGCGCCCGCCGCGGCCGGCCGGCTTCAGCGCGCGCCGAAGACGGCCGTGCCCACGCGCACCATCGTGCTGCCCTCGGCGATGGCGGCCTCGAGGTCGGCGCTCATGCCCATGCTCAGGGTCTCGAGCGTCAGGCCCTGGGCGTGCAGCGCGTCGCGCAGCTCGCGCAGCCGGCGGTGGGCGGCGTGCTGCTGCGCCACGTCGGCCGTGGGCTCGGGGATGCTCATGAGCCCGGCCAGACGCACACGCGCCGCGGGCAGCGCCGCCACGGCGGTGGCCAGTGCCGACAGCTCCTCGGGCGCGACCCCGCTCTTGCTGGCCTCGCCGCTGACGTTGACCTGCAGACACAGGTTCAGCGGCGGCAGCCAGGCCGGGCGCTGCTCGGCCAGGCGCTGCGCGATCTTCAGCCGGTCCACCGAGTGCACCCAGTCGAAAGCTTCGGCAACCGGGCGTGTCTTGTTGCTCTGCAGCGGGCCGATGAAGTGCCACTCCAGCTGCGCCCGCAGGTCGGCCAGGGCCTCGATCTTGGCCAGCGCCTCCTGCACGTAGTTCTCGCCGAAGCTGCGCTGGCCGGCAGCGTGCGCGGCGCGCACGGCCTCGGGGCCGAAGGTCTTGCTCACGGCCAGCAGCGTGACACTGTTGGCATCGCGCCCGGCCTGCCTGCAGGCGGCCGCGATGCGCCCCTTCACGGCTTGCAGCCGCGTTCCGATGATCTCCATAATGCCCCGAGCCTAATCTGCCGCGCCGACGCACCCCGCCGACGCCCGGCCTCCCTACCGCATGGACATCACCCAGCTGCTGGCCTTTTCCGTCAAGAACAAGGCCTCGGACCTGCATTTGTCGGCCGGCCTGCCGCCGATGATCCGCGTGCACGGCGACGTCCGCCGCATCAATGTCGAGCCCCTGGACCACAAGCAGGTCCACGCCATGGTCTACGACATCATGAACGACGCCCAGCGCAAGCACTACGAAGACACGCTGGAGTGCGACTTCTCGTTCGAGATCCAGGGCCTGGCACGTTTCCGCGTCAATGCGTTCAACCAGAACCGCGGCGCGGGCGCGGTGTTCCGTACGATTCCCAGCAAGATCCTCACGCTGGAGCAGCTGGGCACGCCGCGTGTGTTTGCCGAGCTGGCGCTCAAGCCGCGCGGGCTGGTGCTGGTGACCGGGCCCACGGGCTCGGGCAAGAGCACCACGCTGGCGGCCATGGTCAACCACCTGAACGAAAACGAGTACGGCCACGTGCTCACGGTGGAAGACCCCATCGAGTTCGTGCACGAGAGCAAGAAGTGCCTGGTCAACCAGCGCGAGGTGGGCCCGCACACGCTGAGCTTCAACAACGCGCTGCGCAGCGCCCTGCGCGAGGACCCCGACGCCATCCTCGTGGGCGAGCTGCGCGACCTCGAGACCATCCGCCTGGCGCTCACCGCCGCCGAAACCGGCCACCTGGTCTTCGGCACGCTGCACACGAGCAGCGCCGCCAAGACGATCGACCGCGTCGTCGACGTGTTCCCCGCGGCCGAGAAGGAGATGGTGCGCGCGATGCTGTCCGAGTCGCTCGTGGCCGTGATCTCGCAGACGCTGTGCAAGCTGAAGGACGGCTCGGGCCGCGTGGCCGCGCACGAGATCATGCTCGGCACCAGCGCCATCAAGAACCTGATCCGCGAAAACAAGATCGCCCAGATGTACAGCGCCATCCAGACGGGCCAGAACCTGGGCATGCAGACGCTGGACCAGAACCTCGCCGACCTCGTGCGCCGCAACCTCATCAGCCCGGCCGAGGCGCGTGCCAAGGCCAAGATCCCCGAGAACTTCCCCGGTTAGGACCTGAACCATGGAACGCGACCAGGCATCGAAGTTCGTCAACGACCTGCTGCGGCTGATGATCAGCCGCAACGGCTCCGACCTCTTCCTCACGGCCGACTTCCCGCCCGCCATCAAGGTGGACGGCAAGGTCACCAAGGTGAGCCCGCAGCCGCTCACGGGCCAGCACACGCTGGCGCTGGCGCGCGCCGTGATGAACGACAAGCAGGCGGCCGAGTTCGAGCGCACCAAGGAGTGCAACTTCGCCGTCAGCCCGCAGGGCGTGGGGCGCTTCCGCGTCAACGCCTTCGTGCAGCAGGGGCAGGTGGGCATGGTGTTCCGCACCATCCCGGCCACGCTGCCCACGATCGACGGGCTGGGCCTGCCGCCGGTGCTCAAGGAAGTGGCCATGACCAAGCGCGGCCTGGTCATCTTCGTGGGCGCCACGGGCAGCGGCAAGAGCACGTCGCTGGCGGCCATCGTCGACCACCGCAACGAAAACAGCTTCGGCCACATCATCACCGTCGAGGACCCGGTGGAGTTCGTGCACCCGCACAAGAACTGCATCATCACGCAGCGCGAGCTGGGCCTGGACACCGAGAGCTGGGAAGCCGCGCTCAAGAACACGCTGCGCCAGGCGCCCGACGTCATCCTCATGGGCGAGATCCGCGACCGCGAGACCATGGAACACGCCGTGGCCTTTGCCGAGACCGGCCACCTCTGCCTGGCCACGCTGCACGCCAACAGCGCCAACCAGGCGCTGGACCGCATCATCAACTTCTTCCCGGAAGAGCGGCGCCAGCAGCTGCTGATGGACCTGTCGCTCAACCTCAAGGCCATGGTCAGCCAGCGCCTGCTGCCGCGCGAGGCCGGCCGCGGCCGGGCCGCCGCCGTGGAGATCATGCTCAACACGCCGCTGGTGGGCGACCTCATCTTCAAGGGCGAGATCGCCGAGATCAAGGAGCTGATGAAGCGCAGCCGCGAGCTCGGCATGCAGACCTTCGACCAGAGCCTGTTCGACCTCTACGAGACCAAGCAGGTGAGCTACGAGGACGCGCTGCGCAACGCCGACTCCGTGAACGACCTGCGGCTGCAGATCAAGCTGCAGAGCACACGCGCGCGCCAGGTCGACCTCGCCGCCGGCACCGAACACCTGAAGGTCGTGTGAGCCGGGCCGCATGAGGCGCGCCACGCGCCACCTGCTCGGCCTCTTCGTCACTGGCCTGCTCGCGGCGCTGCCGCTGGCGGCCACGGTGGCGGTGTTCGCCTGGGCCATCAGCCTGCTGCTGCAGTGGGTGGGGCCACGCAGCGCCTTCGGCGAGCTGCTGGGCGGCATCGGCCTGGGCGTCACGGGCTCCGAGATCGTGGGCTACGCCATCGGCCTGGCCATCATCGTGGCGGGCATCCTGGGCCTGGGCCTGCTGGTGGAGCTGGGCTTCCAGCGCGGCCTGGCCAGCGTGGTCGACGCCGTGGTGCGGCGCATCCCGCTCGTGCGCAATGTCTACGACCTGCTGCAGCGTTTCGTCTCGCTGCTGTCGCAGCGCGACGAGGACGGCACGCGCGCCATGCAGCCCGTGTGGGTGAGCTTCGGCGGCCGCGACGAACCCGGCTGCGTGGTGCTGGCCCTGCAGACCACGGCCGACGCCGTGGTGGTGGACGGCCGCCGCTGCGTGCCCGTGATGGTGCCCACGGCGCCCGTGCCCGTGGGCGGCGGCCTGATGTTCGTGCCCGAGGCCTGGGTGGTGCGCGCCGAACTCAGCGTCGAGGCCGTGACGGCGCTGTACGTGAGCATGGGCGTCACGGCGCCGCAGCACCTGCCGGCCGCCGGTGCCGCCACCCGGCCCGCCGTGGCCGGCCGTGGCAGCATCGCGCCATGAACACAAGCACTCACACCACCCCCCGCCGCGTCGCCTTCCTGGGCCTGGGCGTCATGGGCCACCCCATGGCCGGCCACCTGGCCAAGGCCGGCCATGCCGTCACCGTCTACAACCGCACCGCGGCCAAGGCCGCGGCCTGGGCCGCCGAACACGGTGGCGCGCACGCCGCCACGCCGCGCGAGGCCGCCGCCGGCGCCGACGTGGTGTGTGCCTGCGTCGGCAACGACGACGACCTGCGCAGCGTGGTGCTGGGCCCCGACGGCGCCTTCGCCGGCATGAAGCCCGGCGCGGTGTTCGTGGACCACACCACCGCCTCGGCCGAGGTGGCGCGCGAGCTGCACGCCGCGGCCCGCGAACGCGGCCTGCACTTCATCGACGCGCCGGTCTCGGGCGGCCAGGCGGGCGCCGTCAACGGCGTGCTGACCGTCATGTGCGGCGGCGACGCCGAGCCCTTTGCCAGCGCGCAGCCGGTGGTGATGGCCTACGCCCGCGCCTGCACGCTGCTGGGCGCCAGCGGCGCCGGGCAGCTGGCCAAGATGGTCAACCAGATCTGCATCGCCGGCCTCGTGCAGGGCCTGGCCGAGGCGCTCGCCTTCGGGCAGCGTGCCGGGCTCGACATGCCCGCGGTGCTCGACGTCATCGGCAAGGGCGCGGCGCAAAGTTGGCAGATGGACAACCGCGGCAAGACCATGCTCGAAGGCAAGTTCGACTTCGGCTTTGCGGTGGACTGGATGCGCAAGGACCTGGGCCTCGTGCTCGACGAGGCCCGCCGCAACGGCGCCCAGCTGCCGGTGACGGCGCTGGTGGACCAGTTCTACGCCGAGATCCAGGCCCAGGGCGGGCGGCGCTGGGACACGTCCAGCCTGATTGCGCGGCTCAAGCGCGGCTGAGGCGCACCACGCCGGGCCCGCGATCTACAAGGTCTCGAGCAGGCGCCTCGCCTCGGCCGCATCGGTGAAGTTGGGGTCCCTGTCGAGGATGGCGCGCACGACGTCCCGGGCCTTGGCCTTCTGTCCGGCCTCGGCCAGGGCCCGGCCGTGGTGGAACGCCAGCCGGGCATCACCGGGCAGCAGCGACGCGGCCGCTCCGTAGGCCACCAGAGCGTCGGCGGCCTTGCCCTGGGCACGCAGCACCTCGCCCAGGGTGTGCTGGAGATGGGCCGCCCGCGGGTTCAGGCGTGTGGCCTCGCGTGCCCAGCCTTCGGCCTCGGCCAGACCGGTCTTGCGGGTCAGCGCGATCGCGGCCAGGTTGTTGAGCGCCGCGGGCTGGCGTCGGTCGAGTTCCAGGGCACGGCGGTAGGCCTGCTCGGCGGCATCGAGCCGGCCGCGCTGGTGCTCGATCATGCCGGTGCGCAAGTGCGGCGCGGCGGCGCGGGGCGCCACCTGGGCGGCGCTGGCCAGCGAGCGCAGGGCGTCATCCACGCGGCCGTTGGCCTCCAGGGCATCGGCGTGCACCAGCCAAGCGCCCACGGGCACGGGCTTCAGGGCCACGGCGGCCTCGGCGGCAAGCAAGGCCTCGGTGAATCGGCGGCGCTGGAACTCGGTGCGCGCCAGCTCGACATGCGCCTGCACCGCCTCCGGGGCCAGACCAACGGCAGCGCGCAGTTCGCCAATGGCCGCATCGCGGTCGCCCGTCTCGCGCAGCGCCACACCGTAGGCAAAGCGTGCACCGGCGTGGCGGCTGTCGATCGCGAGCACCTGACGGTACAGGTCGAGGGCCTGTCGATGGTCGCCTCGCGAAACCAGCAGGTCGGCCAGGTCCATGCGCGGACGGATGGCCCGCGGGTCGCGCTCGGCGGCCCTGGCCAGGGTGTTGGCGGCCTCGGCCAGCTTGCCCTGCAGCGCGAGAAGGCGCCCCTTGGCGGCCAGCACCTCGGTGCGCTCGGGGTCCAGGCGCAGGGCCTCGTCGATGTGCCGACCGGCTTGGGCCAGATCGGCCTTGCGGAACGCCAGCTCCGCCAGGCCGAGCCGGGCCGGCACGGCCTGGGGCTGCAGCCGCAGCGATTCACGGAAGGCCCGCTCCGCCGCGGCCCAGTCCTGGCGCACCATGGCATCGACCGCCTCCCGGTAGGCGGCATCGCCTGGCCCCGCCTGCTCGCCCGCGCGGGCCGGGGTGCCCTGGGCGCCCAGCGGGCCGGCCCCGGCAACGCCTGCCCACAGGCTCAACGCAAGGGCGAGGCTGCAGGCGATCGGACCGCGGAGCAGTGCCACGCGGGGAGAGACGGGGTGGGCAGGGAAACGCATCGGGCTTGTCGTATGGGGACGGATCAAAAAAGAAACCCCCGGTCTTCCGACCGGGGGTTCATCATGCCTGCGCGAGGCCCGCCACCAGGGCCATGCCCAGGCGGCGGTCGTGATGAATGGCTTAGGCCTTGCGGCGGCGCGACAGCGCACCCAGACCCAGCAGCCCCAGGCCGGCCAGCGCCAGCGAGCCCGGCGCGGACACGCCCGTCGGCGGCTCGACAGGGGTACCGCCAACGCCAGAGAAACCGAAGATGAAGGTCGCCGGCGAACCGGTGGCACCGTTGCCGTTCGACTGGCCAAACGAGTAAAGCTCGATGCCGGCCGCGCCCACGGCGGCAAGAGCGTCGCGCTCGGTGCCAGCCGCACCGTAGAAGATGCTGAAGCTGTAGCTCGCGGCGTCGGCCAGGCTGCCGAAGTTGAAGCGGAAGTAGGCGCCGTGGTCGGCCGGGCCGCAGTCGGTGAAGTCGCGGTCGGTGGTCGAACCGCAGCCGCCCGAGCCGATCTCGCCGTCGTCCTGGAAGGGGTTCGCGCGGCTGAAGCCGTTGTTGTGCGACTTCTCCAGCAGCGTGGTGGTCTGCGTGCCGCGGATCGTGACCAGCTCGCTGAACGCCGTGTTCGGCACGTCCCAGTCCATCACGCGCACGTAGCGCACGTCGTCGACGGCAGCGCCCGTGTTGTTGCTGATGGTGACGCGCACCTCGAACAGCGACGACGTGGCAGCGGCCACGCGGTACTCCTGCTTGACCGACAGGCCCGGCAGGCTGGTGAGCGACGAGGTCGTGGTGATGCCGGTGGTGCTGATGCCGCTGGCCGCCGAGGTCAGGTTGAATGTGCCGTCGTCACGGTTGGCCGAACCGGCCACACCGGTCGCCGCGGTGGCGCCGACCGACACGCCCCAGCCTTCGCACAGGCAACCCGGCGCCGTGGCATCGCGCCAGCTGCCGTCGGGGAAGCGGAAGGCCAGCCCGGTGGCGCTGGCGTTGGAAGTGATGTTGCCGGCCGAACGGTTCAGAGAGCCATCGGTGTTGACGCCGAGGGCCACGGTGGCCAGGGCCGGGTCGCTGTTGTTGTAGATGATGGCGGAGGCGTGCGCCGAGCCCAACGCGAACACTCCGACGCCCAACGCGGCCGCGGCAATCAGGGTACGGTGGAATTTCATGGTGACTGGCCCTTTCGAGTGAAGCTTGGATTCAGCCAAGACGCTGATGGGGCTATCCAAGCAATCCGCGGGCCAGTCGACAAATCCCTTTTGAATCAACGACTTGCCACGTCGGTTCCAGCACCGGAAATATTCACTGTAAAGCCGGCCGTCACCGGGTCGGGCCGGAGGCGGCGGCCGCTGCGGCCGTGCCCACGGGCGCCGGCGCCTGCGCACCGGGCTGCACCGGTGCCGTCTCGGCGGCCAGCTGCGCCTCGCTGACCATCTCGAACAGCTTCACCACCCGCTCCACGCCGCTCACGCGGCTGGCCAGCTCGGCACCGCGTTCGGCCTCGCGCGGGGTGACGCGGCCCATCAGGTAGACCACGCGGCGCTCGGCCACGACGCGGAAGGCGTTGGCCGAGAGGTCCTTGGCGTCGACCAGCGTCGCCTTCACCTTGGTGGCGAGCACGGTGTCGGCCGAGCGCGAGGACAGCGAGCTGTTGCCCGCCACCACCAGCTCGTTGACCACGCCGCGCACGTTCTCGACCTTGGACACCGCGTCCTCGACGCGAGCACGCTCGGTGGCGCTGGGCACCTCGCCCGTGATCAGCACCGTGCGGTTGTAGCTGTTGACGCTGATCTGGCCCAGCGTGGCCAGCTCGCGCACGCGCGCCGCGGCGCGGAACTCGATGCCCTGGTCCTCGAGCTGGATGCCGGCGGTGCGGCGGTCGGTGGCCATGAGGCCGCCACCGACGACGGCGCCTCCCACCAGCAGCGGCGCCACGGCGCAGGCCGAGAGCGTGGCCACGGTGGCCAGGGCGAACAGGGCGCGCAGGCCGCGCACGGACGTGATCACGATTCGGGGTCTCCCATGAGCTGGAAATCGACCGCGTCGCACAGGCAGTGCAGCACCAGCAGCTGCAGCTCCGTGACACGGGCGCCGCGTTCGTGCGGCAGTGCAACAAGGACATCGGTCTCGGCCAGAAGTTCCGAGAACGCGCCCGCGCTCTTGCCGGCGAGCACGACGATGGTCATGTCCTTGGCCTGCGCGGCGGTGATGACGGCGATGCCGTCGCGCTCGGCGTCGTCGATGAACAGCAGCACGTCGCCCGGCAGGCCCAGGGCGCGCACCTCCTGCGCGGCCTGCGGCGGGTGCGCGGCCAGCGCCAGCGCGGCCAGCGGCGGGCGGTTGCGCTCGAAGCGACCGGTGAACAGGCGCGCCAGGTGCGGCGCCAGCACGGCGCCGGCGCCGCTACCGGCCACCAGCACCTTGCCACCGGCCGTGAGCGCGGCCAGCAAGGCCCCGGCGGCCTCGGCCACGGGGCGCGACAGCGTGTCGGCCGAGCGGTACTGCAGGTCGGCGCTGTCGAAGATGTGCTGCTGGATGCGCTGTTCGAGCATGCGGGCGATCATAGGCCGCCGGCCCCGCGCGGCCGGGCGGGCCTCAGCCGGCGTCGAAGGCGCCTTTGAGCCACTCGAGCCGCTCGCCGTCGATGGCCACGACGTCAAAGCGGCAAGGCGGCACGGTCGCCAGCCGCGCCAGGTAGTGCCGCGCCGCAAACACCAGGCTGCGCTGCTTGGCCGCGCCCACGCTGGCCGCGGCGCCGCCGTGCATGGTGCCGGCCCGCGCCCGCACCTCCACGAACACCAGCGTGCCGTCGCGCTCGCGCATGACGAGGTCGATCTCGCCACCGCGTGCGCCGGGGCCGCGCGCCACTCGATAATGCCGCTGCACGAGCGTCAGGCCCTGCTGCTGCAGCCACTGCAGCGCGCGCTGCTCGCCCTCTTCGCCGCGTGAAGCGGCCTCCGCCTTGCCCGCCACCGACCCCTCCCTGCTGCACGCCGCGGCCGCCCAGCTGGCCGGCGGGCAGCGCCACGAGCGCGGCGCACTCTACGTCGTGGCCACGCCCATCGGCAACCTGGCCGACGTGACGCTGCGCGCGCTGCACGTGCTCTCGCTGGTGGACGCCGTGGCCTGTGAAGACACGCGCGTGGCCGGCGGCCTGCTGCAGGCCTATGGGCTGGGCCGGCCGGGGCTGGTGCTGATCGCGCTGCACGCGCACAACGAGGCCGAGGCCAGCGGCGCCGTGCTCGCGCGCCTGGCCGCCGGCGAGCGGGTGGCGCTTGTCAGCGACGCCGGCACGCCGGCCGTCAGCGACCCCGGCGCGCGCCTGGTGGCCGCGGCCAACGCGGCTGGCCACCCCGTGGTGCCGCTGCCGGGCGCCAGCAGCGCGCTGGCGGCGCTCAGCGTGGCCGGCGACGCGCTGGGCCACGGCTTCGTGTTCAACGGCTTCCTGCCGTCCAAGGGCGCTGAGCGCGACGCGGCCATCGCCGCCGCCGCGGCCGACGCACGCACCCAGGTGCTGTTCGAGGCGCCTCACCGCATCGCCGCGCTGCTGGCCGCCCTGGCTGTCGCCGCGCCCACGCGGCCGCTGACGGTGGCACGCGAGCTCACCAAGCAGTTCGAGAGCATCCACACCCTTGCCGCCGGCGAGTGGCCCGCGCACCTGGCGACGCTGGCGCATGGCGAACGCGGCGAGTTCGCGCTCGTGCTGCATGCGCTGCCGCCCGAGACCACCTCGGCCGACGCGCTGCCGCCCATGGCCCTGCACGCGCTCGACACCCTGCTGGCCGAACTGCCGCTGAAACAGGCCGCCGCACTGGCCGCCACGATCACCGGGCTGCCGCGCAAGCGCCTGTACGCCGAGGCGCTGCGCCGCCGCGGCGCGGCCGACGGCGGCCCCGGCACCGACGAAGGCTGAGCCCCATGGTCGCCGCCCTCGCCCGCCACGTGCGCGGCCAGCCGGCCGCCGTGCGCGCACTGCTGTGGGCGGCCGCTGCCGGCGTCGTCTTCACGGTGCTCAACGCGCTCATGCGCCTGCTGGCCCAACAGCTCGACCCCATGCAAACGCAGTTCCTGCGCTACCTGTTCGGCTTTGCCGTGCTGCTGCCCTGGCTGCTGCGCCACGGCCTGGCCGCCTACCGGCCGCAGAGCCCGGCGGGCCAGCTCTGGCGCGGCGCCGTGCACACGCTGGGGCTGGTGCTGTGGTTCCTGGCGCTGCCGCACATCCCGCTGGCCGACACCACGGCCATCGGCTTCACCACGCCCATCTTCATCATGCTCGGCGCGTGGTGGTTCCTGAAGGAGCCCATGCGCTGGGAGCGCTGGGTGGCCACCGGCATCGGCTTCGCCGGCGTGCTGGTGGTGCTGGGGCCGGCGCTGTGGGCCGCGGCGGGCGGGCGCGGCAGCGGCGCGGCCCACCTGCTGATGCTGGCCTCGGCGCCCGTGTTCGCGGCCTCGTTCCTGATCACCAAGGTGCTCACGCGCAGCGAGTCCACGGGTGTGATCGTGTTCTGGCAGGCGCTCACCGTCACGCTCTTCAGCCTGCCCATGGGCCTGTGGACCTGGCAATGGCCTTCGGCCTGGCAATGGGCCGGCTTCCTGCTCTGCGGGGCCCTGGGCAGCGGCGGCCACTACTGCCTGACGCGCAGCTTCCGCGGCGCCGACATCTCGGCCACGCAGTCGCTGAAGTTCCTGGAGCTGCTGTGGTCGGCGCTGCTGGGCTTTGCCCTCTTTGCCGACGTGCCCACGGCCACCACGCTGCTGGGCGGCGCGCTCATCACCGCGGCCACGATCTGGGCGGCGCGGCGCGAGGCCGGCAGGGCCAAGGACGCACTCCTAGAATGAATTCGCGCGCCCACCGGGTGCCCTGCAGTGAAAGGCGATGGCGATGATCTCCCGCGAACCCACCCTCGAACGCCTGGCCACGGCCCAGCAGCTGATGCTGGAGCCCTTCGGCATCTCCGACGCCACGCTGTCGCAGGCGCTGGCGTTCATCGGCGAGCACCGTGTCGACGATGCCGACCTGTACTTCCAGACCACGCGCCACGAGGGCTGGAGCCTCGAGGAGGGCATCGTCAAGAGCGGCTCCTTCAGCATCGACCAGGGCGTGGGCGTGCGCGCCGTGGCCGGCGAGAAGACGGCGTTTGCCTACAGCGACGACCTCTCGCCCGCCGCGCTGATGGACGCCGCGCGCACCGTGCGCACCATCGCGGCCGCAGGGCAGCAGCGGCGCGTCAAGGTGGGTGGCAAGGCGCCCAAGGTGGCGAAGAGCCGGCTGCTCTACGCGCCCATGGACCCCATCGGCACGCTCGACAGCACGCAGAAGGTGGCGCTGCTCGAGAAGGTGGAGAAGCTCGCCCGCGCGAAAGACCCGCGCGTGGTGCAGGTGATGGCCAGCGTGGGCGCCGAATACGACGTGGTGCTGGTGGCGCGCGCCGATGGCACCCGCGCTGCCGACGTGCGGCCGCTGGTGCGCCTGAACGTGACCGTGATCGCCGAGCAGACCATCAAGGGCGAGCTGCGCCGTGAGGTGGGCAACGGCGGCGGCGGCGGCCGCTTCGGCCTGGGTTACTTCAGCGACGCCGTGATCGCGCAGTACGTGGACCACGCCGTGAACGCCGCGCTCACCAACCTCGAAAGCCGCCCGGCCCCGGCCGGCGAGATGACCGTGGTGCTGGGCCCCGGCTGGCCCGGCG
>Ga0209278_1001537_pt1 | contig 13839 bp, 14 predicted proteins | sample JI81BgreenDNA_FD_187504 | JGI IMG/M metagenome (GOLD analysis project Ga0209278, IMG submission 187504) | Wastewater effluent complex algal communities from Wisconsin, to seasonally profile nutrient transformation and Carbon sequestration -... | ecosystem: Engineered > WWTP > Effluent > Algae... | reverse complement strand
GGCTAGGCTTCCCCAAGAATTGACGAGGGCGTTCGCCAGTCCCCAGGAGCTTGGCATTCGCAATGCAATTGCTCTCAAGGCGCTCCTCAAGCCAGACGACCGCAAAGAGCGCGCGTTTCGGGAGGCCGCCCGCCTTGCCGAATTGCGCGAGCATGGCGGTCAGTCAATGACTGTCCTCGAAGTGATCAAGGCGCTTACGCTCGCGGCAGACCCCCCCAAGAAGTCAGGATCCCCCAAGAGGTCAGGTAAGGCTGAAACCATCGCCAATTCCGTTGGTATGCCTGTTCTCCGAATTGAGGGTGCTGACCGCAAGGGTGTGCGAATAACGCTGCTAAATAGGGGCGGGGCTACGCGCACGGAAGCGGAAGAGGCTATTCGCGCAGTGCTCGATCAGCACTGGCCGGCAGGATAGCACGATCTGACGGGCGTAAAATCACTAGGCCCGCCTCCTCGAGCGCTCCAACCGACTGGGACGCTGTGCGCTTTGTAACACCAAGGCCCCGTGCGAGCTCAGATCTTGTCAGGGGGCCGAGGCTGGCAATGATGCGCCAAGCGCGAGGGGCTGAGGATGAAGCGTATAGTCCGGTAAGCGCCTTGTCGCCAAGGGTCGTCGCCTTGTGCATTGCTCGCAAGTCCTCTTCCGCTGTAACAAAGGCAGCCTGAAGCGCCGCGCGGAGCAGGGCGGGGAGGGGCTCTTCCGGCCGCTCGCGGAACAGAACCCGCGGCATCAAGCCCGCAAACGTCAGAGGCGCTGAGCCGAGGCCAAACAGGTGAGGGCGCACGGCTGCCGCTAGCGATGCAGCCCAAGCAGCAGATCTGGGTGCCGGGCGCGTGATCACCATGCCGCCGACTTGAACAACCTCGCTCCCGCCCTCGAGGAAGTCGAGTTCCTCGGTGCGCAGTTCGTCAAGCCACTCAAGCAAGGTGCTGATGGCGTCGCTACTGGGCAGCAGGGTGTCGAGCCGCGCAAGCGCACTGTCGGCCGCTTCAAAAGCACTTGTGAAGCCTTCGGTCTGAGATTTTGCCGCCATCACCTGTCTGGCCGCCTTGGCTAGGGGAGGGGGCGCGCGCCGGGATATCCATGAGAGGAATTGACGGCGTTCCTCGGAATGCCAGGTGCGGACCAGTTCCTGCGCTTCAGGGCCCGGATTGTGCTCAGGTCCAAGATTATCAAACACATAGCTGCGCACATGCGCGTGCCACAGCCGGCGGAGCGAGCGCAGAGCAAGGCATTCGGCAAGCTCTGGCGATAGGAAGGGGAGGGCGCCTTCGATCCGCGCAAGTGTGATTTGCCAGGGGGGAGGGGAGGGGGGCACAAGCTCAATAGTATACCAAACACACGAAAAGTATACCGTGCTTTGACGAATATTCTGCTGTCCGATAAGCGCCCTTCACGGACGATAACATATTCTCTATAAAGCGCCGCAGAAATCGCCGGATTTGCGCCTGGTGGGCGCGCGCCTTGCCAAGATGGGAAATGGTTGTGGCAGACGATCAACACCGCACGGGTTTGCGCCGCGAGGGCGATGACGCACTGGCGCCGCTCGGGCAGGCGCTCCCGCCGCAGCTGGCAGCCGAGATTGCAGCAGCGCGCTCGTACCGGGCCCGCTCCAAGGCGGCCAATACGGTGCGCGCCTATGACAGCGACTGGCGCCAGTTTGAAAGCTGGTGCTGGAAGCGCAGTCTCGATCCACTGCCGGCCATGCCAGAGGTGGTTGCGACCTACCTTGCTTCGCTTGCCCAAGCGGGGAGGGCGGACAGCACGATCGGGCGGCATTTGGCGGCGATTGCCTGGCACCACCGGCAGGCCGGCGAGGCTGCACCCCAGCACCGTGATCCGCGCGATGTGATCGCCGATACGCTCGCCGGGATCCGCCGCGAGCAGCGCGCGCGCCCGACGCGCAAGAAAAGCGCGATCCTCGCCGCCGATCTGGCGCGAATGATTGCTGCTGCTGAAGGGCAGAGCCCGCGGGCGATCCGGGACCGGGCCGTGATGGCGTTGGGGTTGGCTGCAGCGCTGCGGCGCTCGGAGCTTGTGGCACTGCAACTCGCCGATCTCGAACTGGTGCGCGAGGGGCTCAAGCTGACCATCCGGCATTCTAAGACCGATCAGGAGGGGGAAGGGCAGGTCATCGCTGTGCCATCGGGCAGGGTACTCAAGCCGGGCCCTCGGCTTAACGAATGGCTCAGCGTCAGGGGAGGGGAGGCGGGTCCTCTGTTCTATCGCACCGATGCGCAGGGGATCATGACCAAGGAGGCGATGTCCGATCGCTCGGTTGCCCGGCTCATCCAGCGCTATGCCGAAAAGGTCGGGCTCGACCCTGCCGCAGTCGGTGCGCACTCATTGCGCTCGGGGTTCCTCACCGAAGCCGCAAAAGCCGGGGCTTCATTGCCCAAGATGCAGGAGGTCTCGCGCCAAAAGAAGGTCGAGGTCCTGCTCGGCTACGTCCGCGACGCTGCGTTGTTCGAAAACCACGCAGGCCAGAGCTTTCTTTAGCTCCGCGGCGGCGCAATTTGGGGCAAATCCGTGAGTCGCAGGCCGCCACTGGAATCACGACTTCGAGCAAGGGCGGATGCTCGAGCCCTGCGCAAGAACCTCTGCCGCTAGCAGCCCCAAACAAAAACCCCGCTAGATCTCTCCAGCGGGGTGATAACTCCAAACGTCGACTTATATCATGCGAGCGATGGCGTCGCTCCGATAGCCTTTCGTTGACGCATAGCGCCGCCGATCAGCCCAAGGCCGATAATGAACATAGCCCACGTTGCCGGTTCAGGCACCGCAGCGGCCGTATTCGTAACTATCAAACGCGACCTCTGACCCTGATATGTACCGCTTGTATTGAACGAATTGAGAGGAAAAAAGTCATTGATTTGATACGCGATCGAGGATCCGAACCGATCGTTTACTGGATTCAAGGTAACACTGACAGGCTGCGGAACGGGGCGGAAAACCTCTGCGGGGGAAGCTGTGGCCCAGATCTTCGCTGCTTTCTGCCAGACGGAGAAGTCGGCTGCACAGCTAGAGCGAAGATATAGGTCACCGCAGCGGATCGCTGGTGAGCAGCGGCTTCGATCCTGGTGGGACCGGGTGCGGGGCCGTTGAGCTACGGCCGTTTGGATCTGCTGCGTGTAGCGAAGTCTTCGTCGCTCAGCTTGACAATGCTCTTGATGGCATGACGAACGTAGTCCGCGCGGGCTGCGGGGACGTAGGTGGTAATGGGCACTAAGCCTGCTTCTTTCTTGGCGTCGCGCTGCTTCTGGGAGCGCGCTTTAGCCTTCTCCTTCGCATCGAGAGCTTTAAGCGCGAGGGCTGCGACCTCGGATGGAGAGCGAGAGGCGAGCGGGTCTGTGTCATGGGTCATGACACAAAACTAATGTCTTGATGCAGCATGTATCAAGACATGTGCGAATGCGTAATGAGTATTGCATTAAAGCATAAGAACGATGCGTGACGCATCACGCATCGCAGGCAGAATTGACGCTGTATGCGTCGCACGGTGCGAACCGTGTTGCATCCAAGGGCAACTCCTTGGCACGCCTTTTTCGAGCACGGCGATCGAAAAAAGGATAGCGTGTAATACCTTTTTTCTTAATCGCTCAGATGGCTGTCCGTTCTATGGTAGCAGGAGGTGCTGCCATGAAAGGTTTTTCTGGGGCTGTCCGCGTGCAGCGGCTCACCGTTAAGGGACTCCTTGGGCAGGAGAAGCACGGCAAAAGACTCGATGAATCGAGCCAAGGTCGAAAGATCTCTGACGAGCAGCCAGTGACCACGACGGGCCTCGATCTGACCGAGTTGCTCGCCGTTCACGAAGCTGGCGCGAAGCGCCAGGGCGGTGCTAAATATTGCGCGATGCACATGCTCGTACAGTTCCCGAAGGAACTTGTTGATGGCGACGATGCGCAGCTGATGCTCGATCACGCACGGGCATTCGCGGAGTCCGTCTTCGGGAAGGAGGCCGTGTTTGCGGACCGGGTCGATCGGGACGAAGGGAGCAGGCACGTCGTCGATCTCTTCATCGCGCCAAAGTACGCGAAGAAGACGAAGGCCGGTGATACGACGTGGATCTCGCTCAGTCGCGATCTTAAGGCACTTGCCAAAGAGCGCTGGGAGCTGAGTAAGACTGGCGAACCCAACCTGCGAGCGCAGGGGCGCGCGCTGCAGAGCGAGTTCCACGAGTATCTGGTCAAGCGGATGGGGCTTGAGGAGGCAGAGCGCGGCTCGGCCAAGCTGTACACAAAGGCGGACTGGAAGACGCCCGAGGAGATGAAAGCAGCAGCGCTGGCTGAGCAACTGGGGAAGCAGGCGATCCAAGACATCAGGGCGATCATTGATGAGGCAACCAACCTGTTCCAGCCACATCCGGAACGGGCCGGGGACGTTTCGCTGGTGGATGAGGGGCGAGGATTTGAGCTGACGCCGATCGTCAGTCCGCAGGCGTTCTTCGAGATTGGTCAGGTGGCGTACGCCGCCAAGACACACGAAGCGGAGATCCAGCGATTGAAGCGCGAGGCGGCCGAGGACCGCCACGCTGCAAGTGATCAGGCGTCGAAAGCAGAGGACGACCGCCGGGCCGCTGCGCTGGCCCTAGAAATAGCGAAACGTGATCGCGATGACGCAAAGGCGGCGCGGGATAAAGCTGAGCGCGAAGGTCGGACATTAGGATACGCAGCCGGTTTTAAGAAGGGCAAGGCTGAGGGCGAGGCAGATCTCAAGGAAAAGCGCGAGGCGGGCGAGCGCGAGAAGAAACAGGCCGAAACGTTGCGCAAGGAGGCGGAGGAAGACCGGCAGAAGGCAGCTGAGGATCTCCTGAAGGCCACCAAAGATGCTGAGTATGCGGCTAGCGATCGTGAGGCGGCGAAGAAGGACCGCGAGGCTGCCAAGATCGCCGCAAACGACGCAGAGGCCCTGAAATCGTTCTGGGAGGCCAAAAACGCGGCCGGGATGGCTGAAATTGAGCGGCAGAAAGCTGAGATTGCTGCCGAGCGCGACGCATTCGCTGTGGAGCAGAAGACAGCCGAAGCAAATCTGAAGACGATAAGAGGCGATCTCGCGGCTCAACGCCGCGTGTACACAACGGAGAGCGCTGAGCTGAGGGTGGCTCAGAAGAAGCTGAAGGATGACGAGAAAGCACTGGACCGGGACCGGGATCAGCTGCGCAGCGATCGCGAGGATCTCGCGAAACGAGAAGCTGCGTTCACCGCCGGCGTCATAGCGTTCGCCAGCGGGAAGATTCAGGACGCGCACATCGAGGGCGGCGTGAAAACGATGGTCTTCTACGAGACCGTGCCGCCTGATGAGGAGAAGACGATCCGGCAGAAGATCCAGCCGGCGTTCGACGCAGTTTGGTTCGTGGTGAACCAAGCGATGACCAAAGTTGCGGCGATCACAGAGAAGGTGATCGCCAGCGCGATGCTGCGAGAAAAGCAGGCCGCCGAGCGCCTCGATGCGCTCGATGAGGCGACAAGAGCGCGGGTCTCGCCGGCGGTCATCCAGCAGATCGAGGCTGCCCCGGGCGCCACGATGTCGCCGGAGGAGTTCAACGCGGCCAAGCAAGTGCTCGCTCAGTCGTCAGGTATAGGCCGGTAGACTGACGCCACCGCCCTCACTATCCGGTAGCACTACTTTGGCATATGCACGATTTCTAGTCTGCCATTCTTTATCCCCTCCCATCATGCTTTAAATGGCTGTGAGCATGTGTCCGAATTTTTGAATTTGTGCCTAGCCGCCTGTGCCCGATGCGCGGGCACGCCTGGGCCTTAAGCGGAATGCGGGCGGCGACGGCTGACAACTGAATGAACGTGTAAGGGCCGACCATCTCAACTTTCCAATTGTTGCCGACATTGCGGGAAGCAAGAGCCGAGCGCGACGCCCACGCCTTGCTGCAGGCGCTGGCCCCAAGCGCATCTATCAGGACCGCATCTCGGGTGAGGGGTGAGGGAAACTTTCGAAGACAGCGTAGCGTGCTGATTGGTCCAGATGGCCCGGTTTGCTCAGGAGCCCTCTCCGAGCCGGCAGAGTGAAAGATGGAGGGAGCGGCGACAACGCCCCGCCACTTCCGGTCTGGTTCCCGCCCACACTGGATGGATACAGTCAAAGGATCGCTCGGTACTAAGGTTTCGTAGATACCAGATTTGCGGCATCTCGATCCTTAATGAGGCCGGAGCGCTTTCTGGCTTTGTTCAAGGATGCGCTGCAATACCCGTGCGAAGGTACATGCGTTTCAGATTGGTTGGCTTTGTATGCCCTCCACCCTTGCGATCGTTGGCAAGATTGATCCTATATCCATGCTAGATCGGCGATCAGAAAAGCCGCACGTCACCAACACAATTTCGCATATGTTCAATATTGACTTATCATTGCCACAATGGTAAGGTGACTTGTGCAATTAGTTTGATCGAGCATTGCCATCGCCGACCGCCATGCCATAGTCACGTTCAAGCGTCGTCCTGTCGGCCGGCTCAGCGAGCTGGGTCCGGACACCCGCTTCGTCTATGACGAAGGCTGGCGCGAGACCATCGCCTGCGCGCTTCCCGCAGAGACACGGGACCACTACTGGCGTGGCGGCCTGATACCCTTTTTCGAACATCTCGCCCCGGAAGGCTGGCTGCGTGGGCGCCAAGCGCGCGCGGGCGGCACGGCAAACCAGGACGACTTCGGACTTCTCTTGCATTATGGAGCAGACTGTATCGGGGCAGTGGGTCTTATCCCGGCAGACGGTGAAGCCCCTGTCCGTCCGATCCAGGGCGACCTCGTCGACGAGGCGGCGACCACCGCCGGACGTACCTTGTCTGGGGTGCAGAAGAAGCTGCTCGCCTTTCGCGCCAATGATGGTTTCCGGCCGGCCTTAGAAGCTACCGACCCAGCCACACACATCGCGAAATTCAATCGCGAGGATCTTCGCACGATCGTCCAGAACGAGCATCTTTCGCTCAGCTTGGCGCGCGAGCTACTCGGCGAAAACGATGTCACGCGCGCGCAGCTTGCTACGCTGCCCGATATCAATGGGATCGCGCTCCTGGTCGAACGCTTCGATCGCCAAGGAGAGGATAGGCTGCGCCTCGAAGATTTCGCACAAATCCTCAGCCGACCACGAGGGCGGACCTTCGAAGGCAAATATGACGGGAGCTATGAGGAAGCGGCTGAAGTTGTCACCCGTTATTCTGCGCGAGGACGAATCGACCTCGACCGGTTCTTCCGCCTTGTCGTCTTCAATCTGGTCTTGGGCAACGCCGACGCCCACCTCAAGAATTTCTCGCTGCTCGAACGGCCCGAAGGCCTGCGGCTCTCGCCCGCCTACGATCTTATCAACACGCTCGCATATCCCGTTTACGACCGGATTACCGCACTTTCGATCGGTGGACGCAAACGTGAATTCGATATCATCGACCGCGAGATCGTTGAACAATTCGGTCTCGATATCGGCTTGCCCCGCAAAGCCGTCGAGAGCGCGCTTTCCGCGCTCGGCCAGCGGTTGGCTAGCGCGCGCACGCTTGCGTTCGGGGGCAAGGTTCAGCCCGATGACTTCCGCGAAACCTACCGAAACGTCATCTTGGGCCATGCGCAAAGGATTTTCACATGACCGACTGGCCAATCGATTGGCGCGCGACGATCGACGAAGCCATTCGCCGTCGCAAGGATGAAGGTCTGAGCCAGCGCAGCCTTGCCGCGCTGGCTGGCGTGAGTCTGCCGACGGTCAATGCGTTCGAGCAGGGCCAGATCAACCTCCGCTTCGAACGGGTAATAGCGATTCTCGAAGCGCTGGACCTCTTTGTACGACCTGCCGACGAGGACAGCTTTGAGAGCTTCCTGCACGACTCCCGCCGAAGGTGGGAGGACCTAATCGCGCCGCTGCCGTCCGATCACCCCTCGCGCCAACCGCTTGGGCACAGCGAGCAGAGCTACGCCATTCTCGGCCTCGAGGATGTTCCTCCGCTCAGCCAACTTCGCGAGCGCTTGACCGACATCCCCAAGAGTTCCGGATGGACCCCGTTCTGGGTTCCGAGCCGGCCGGATCTACGGCCCGCCAATGGGGACGGTGCGCTCGAATGCTGGTTGGGCCGGCCTGACATCGACCGGCATTTTCGCGATCCGGCGCATAGTGATTTCTGGCGCATCACGCGCAATCCCTTCGCCTATCTCCAGCGCGGCTATCAGGAGGACGGTCCGGACAATCTCGAACCCGGTACGATCTTCGACCTCACATTACCTATCTGGCGCACGGCCGAGTTCTTCTTGCACGCGGTGAATTTCGCCCGTGCGCTCGGCGCGATCGATACGACTGAAATCCGTTTCGTGGCTCGCTATACGGGTCTTGAAGGACGCATGTTGATCACCTGGGCAAAGCCGTTGCTACGCGAGCATTTGGACCAACGGCTTCGCGCACGCTCGTACAAGGCCGAGCTCGCCACGGTAGCGCAAGTATCCGACCTTGAGCGCAGGCTCGAGGATGTCGTCCATGATTTTATCGAACCGCTTTATGAACGGTTCGACGGTTATCGACCTTCGATCGACCTAGTCGCGACCCAGCTGTCCGAGTTGAAGCGGCAGCCCGGTTTCGGCGTTCGCGGAGGGTGACCATATGCACTTTCTCGTCAATGGTATCCTTTAGCCCCCTGCTTCACGCTTCAACTCGCTTTGACCACGTGTCCGAATTTCTGAGTTTGAGCCTAGCCGCTTGGGTCCGATGCGCGGGCACTCATGGGCCTTATCACGGAATGCTGGCGGCCACATCCCACGAGTGAATGAACCTGCACGGGCCGACCATCTCAACCACCCTATTTCGGCAACAGCGCGAGAAGCCAGTGCTGAGCGCGACGCCCACGCCTTTGCACTGAAAATCGGCCAACCCACGCCTGTGAGGCTAGCGCGGCTTCAACGAGCGTTCGCAGTCATGCTGCGGGCGGCTGAGGACGCTACGCATCGCCAACCATGCTTAGAGGGGGGCTCTTGCCCTTAAGCTCGTCTTGATCAGTGGCCGCGAATTGGAAGGAATTTACGGCCTGCATATCCTGCCAGGCGTTAAAGAGCTCGACCCATCGTGGCCTACGCGGGCAGCTACGAATTTCACAGGCCTCGTGTTGCCCAGATCAACGTTGGACATGTGGTCCAATCTCCCCGTCATTCGCTGCCTGCAAGACCGTAGGCATTGCGAGGGCTCTGCTGCCATGCACGCCACGCGGCCGACACTTCGCGGGATCCCTCGTCATGAGCAAGCCCCCTGACCTCAGTGCCGAAGCCCTCGGCTGTCAGCCGCCGGGCGGGGACGAACAGGTGGATATGATTGTTGCCTGCAGCGCCGCTTCGGGCCGGAAGGTGGAGCACCAGCAAGGCGGCAAGGCCACGCTCCTTTGCAAAGTAGTCGAGTGCAAAGCCGCGGACCGCTTCATAGGCGCAATGCGACGCTGCACTGCCTCGCAAAATGAATTTGAGCTCGATCATCACCTGACGCGGCAGGGGCGGGATGCTATCAAAGGCGGCGATCAGTTCGGCACTGGAGGCAATCGTGCGAGGCGCATCTGGAGGAAGCACGAAGTCGCGGCGCGCATCAGCCAGCGGGCTCGATGCCTGATAAGCAGGTGCAGGAGAAAGCCTTGGACCGATAAGCTCCACCAACGGCGTGGGTGGTTCGGTCGGGTCCTGCCGGAAGTACTTCACAAAGCTGAACCTCGTGAAAAGGGGGCAGTCCGACGTTGAGTAGTCGTCGTAGAAGCGACCGATCGGGCCGGGACCATACTTGCGTCTCAACCCAGCGGAAGCGAAGCTTTCCGGGCGCTGGCGGCGTGGCATTTGTCTGGGCATTGGGATGAACTCCCTTATGATGTTCAGGATTGGGCGTAACTGTGGTGTTGCACCGGAGTGCAGATGAGTTTCCCCAAGCGTCCTCGCTCTGTTTCCGTGGGTTCAGAGGACAGGACTGCTTGGGGCGAAGCTCAAAAGAGGCGGTGCGCTTGGCTTGGGCCATACCGCCGTGGCGGAAAGCTATTCGCTGCGCGGCGCAGCGGTTTTTGGTGTGCTGGCGCTCGCGGTAGCGAGGCCAACGCCAACAGACGTCATCACGCCTTCGTGGCTCACATGCCAGTCAGGCATGTTGGGCAGAAGGTGACAAAGCAGGATACCGCCTTGCGGCGGGACCGAGGCTGTATAGCCCTCGCGCGCAACGATATGCTCGCCAAGTTCATGTTGAATGAGGCAGGCGCCCACATCCTTGCTTATGAAGTCGGGACCTGGTGTCGGGCCAAAACGCAAAAGCAGAACGTTGAGGTTCGTGACGCGGGCGAGATCGGCGCAGTTCGGTTCAAGCATCGGCGCATGTGTCCGGGTGGCGGTCACGAGCATGCCAGCGGCGGGCAGGAGAATGCAATTCTGGATGCGCGGATCGCGCACACCGATTGATGGATCGATGTAGAGGCCTGCCGCACAAACCAGACGCCAAAGGCGGCGCTGAATGTCTTCGTTCGGAGGTGGGAGTGTGCGCGTAAAATGGCCGCGCGTGTATGCACCCAGGATTGGGTATTCACCGAAGTACATGGAGGTAAGTCTCACTTGACCTGAGGGTCGCCGCGCACATGCGGGCGAGAAGGTCGCAAAGGCAGATCCAAGGGATGCTGCTATCTGCAGGATATCCGCGGAGGCTTAGAAAGCGGCCGCAGGGCCTGCAGATTCTTTCATTTTCTTACGAACTTCACTCCCTCAAAAATTTCGAAGTTGCTCTGCCATTTTCCTCAGAACTCCAGCTCGAGAATGATGCATCTACAATTGGCCTGAGGTCGCCTCGGCCCAGCCTCGGATGGTATGCGCGGCAAGGTCCGCCGGAACGCGCGGCACACCGCGCTCCGCCAGATAGGCCGGTGCTGCGACCACGGCATGGCGGCGCGCCGGCCCCAGCGGAATGGCGATCATGTCGCTGGGCACTAGGTTTTCGCTGCGAATCCCGAAATCGAAACCTTGGGCAACGATGTCGACAAGGTCGCCTTCGGTCACCACATCGATGCGGATCTGCGGAAAACGCTTCAGGCATTCAATCACCAACGGAGCAAGGACTTCGCGCCCGGCGGTAGCGAAGGTGTTGATCTGCAGGGTACCGGCCGGGATATCCTGCTGCGCGCGAACCCCATCGAGCGCGTGATAAACATCCGCCAGCGCGGGTGAAACCTGCTCGATGAACCGGCGCCCTGCTTCAGTTATAGCAACGCTGCGCGTGGTGCGGTTGAACAGGCGCGGAGCTGGCTTTCAAGCTTGGCGATCATGGTGCTGAGCGCGCTCGTCGACAGGCCAAGGTCGAGCGCCGCCGCACGAAACGATTCCGTGCGCCCGATCGCAAGCACCGCTTCAAAATCGGCGAGGCTGTAACTGCGCATTGTCCTCTTTTCCAAAATTTCTCACCCCATTTATTTCGTCTATGCGGACAGTGCCAACGCACTATCCAGCCAGCGGTCACTCCGACCCTGCCCCGGAGAGCGCCGATAAGCCTTGATCTTCCCGAAGCGATCACCCGCTATTCCGCTGCCACCCAAACACAGACGTTCACCGTCACCGAGGTGAAATTCGGGGTGCGACAGAAGCTGCCGTTCTGTTTGCGGGGTCACGAATCGACACCGCTTCTGACCGCATCTGGGTGATGGGGGTGGACACCCCCCGGCGGCATCGATGTGCCATAGTGGAGGTGTTGATCACCACTAGGAGGAGGCGTCCATGGCAGAGGTTAGCACGATTGGTCTCGATATTGCGAAGAATGTTTTTCATGCGCACGGCGCGGATGCGCGCGGGCAGATGGTGTTCAGCCGGCGGCTGACCCGCGTCAAGCTGCTGGAGTTCTTCGCCGCGCAGCCGCGCTGTGTTGTGGCGCTTTAGGCATGCGGAGGCGCCCATCACTGGGCCCGCGAGATCGCCTCGCTTGGGCATGAGGTAAAGCTGATCCTGCCGGCTTACGTGAAGCCGTTCGTGAAGCGGAACAAGAACGATGCGGTCGATGCCGAGGCGATCTGCGAGGCAGCCCAGCGCCCGAGCATGCGCTATGCCGCGATCAAGACCGAAGCGCAGCAGGCAGCGGGCATGGTGTTCCCCACGCGCGATCTGCTGGTCCGTCAGCGCACGCAGCTGATCAACGCGATCCGCGGGCACCTGACCGAGTTCGGATGGGTAGCGCTCAAGGGCCCGTCGCACGTTAGCGTGCTCGCAAGCCTGCTCGAGGAAGGCGAGGAGATCGGCGCATCGCTGCCCGAAGCGGCCCGCTCGATGTTCCTGGTGATGACGGGGCAGCTCGAGCACCTGAACGAGCAGATCAAGCTGCTCGACAAGGAGATCGCCAGGCGTGCCCGCGAGGACGAAGCAGCCCGGCGCCTGATGACCATCCCCGGCATCGGGCCGATCGCGGCAACAGCGTTGCTGGCGCTGGCACCGCCAGTCGAAGGCTTTGCGAGGGGTCGCGACTTTGCAGCCTGGCTCGGGCTCACGCCGCGCCAGCACTCGACCGGCGGCAAGGAGAGGCTTGGTGCGATCTCACGGATGGGCGAGCGCACGCTGCGACGGCTATTGATCATCGGCAGCAGTGCGGTGGTGCTTCATGCCAGCAAGCGCGGAGCTCCGCGCGGCTCATGGCTCGAGCAGATGCTGGCCAGAAAGCCGCGCATGCTGGTCACGGTCGCGCTGGCGAACAAGACCGCCCGGATCGTCTGGGCGGTTTTGATGAAGGGCGAGAATTACAAGGCTCCGGTCGCGGCAGCAGCGTAAGCTGAGGCGGACCATAGGTCGTCGGTAGAGGCAAGAGACCGAAGGAGGGTATGGCACCAATGTCGGCGAGACGGGACCGGAAAACCAGTGCTTTCCACAGTGCCTCAGAGCACGCCTGGGTGATGCGGATCCGGTTCGCGAACTCCCATACGGGCCAGCGGCATTACGCCAGCGCAAACAGGCCGGACAGATGGCAGCATCCGACTACCGCCAAGACCCGATTTTACTCTTGCATCTTCTGGGGCGTCCACAGATGCAGATGCCGGCCGGTAAGGCAACACTCACGCTGGTGCCGCAGTTCAACCTGCTTGCCGATGCGCTCGCGCCCGACGACCGTCACTTCGAATTTCAGGGCGTTATCAATATCGCCCACCCGATTGCCCCCCGCACCACACTGGTGGCGGAATTGTGGACCTCTCAGAACTGGGACCCGGCTGGCACAGTGCGGCAGTATTCGGCTGACACAGCGGTGAGCTATCTGCTCAACGATGCGCTACAACTCGATGTCGGCGGCAATTTCGGTCTCAATCAAGCAACACCCGATGTGCAGGTTCACATCGGCGTTTCGGCACGGTTATGAGAGGCGAGAACGTCCGGTTTGCCCTCGGCGCGAATACCGGGCTTTTGCCCCCTTTGGGGGCCGTTTGCTGAATGGCGGTAATTTCCGGCAGCCGGGGAAATGCGCCATGCAGCATTCGGCATAGCGCACTGGTCACGCTTACGACCGAAACTGGGTGGGGAGCGGAATGGCGGCTTGAATGGGTTGAGAGTGGCTGTGGTGATCGGCGCATTGGCGGGTGGGACGAGTTCAATCCGCCGTCACCGCATCTGAACACTTGCAGAGCGCCCGAAAGGCTCTCAAGAACGCTTCGTGATTAGCTTCTTTGTTGCGATAGTCGGCGGGTTCGCAGACTCCCTACTGACCCTCTACGCGGTTAGACGCTTCGGCGCTCACGTTGAAGATAACCCTATCATACGAACATTTTTCAGCCGCATTGGCTGGATAGCCTTCTGTGGACGCCCCTTTGGATGCAAGCGGTATTTTCGGGTATGTTGGCACGTAGTCGGATGCTGTCATCTGTCCGGCCTCGATGAGCAGCGCCATAGCT
>Ga0209278_1001536_pt1 | contig 13849 bp, 8 predicted proteins | sample JI81BgreenDNA_FD_187504 | JGI IMG/M metagenome (GOLD analysis project Ga0209278, IMG submission 187504) | Wastewater effluent complex algal communities from Wisconsin, to seasonally profile nutrient transformation and Carbon sequestration -... | ecosystem: Engineered > WWTP > Effluent > Algae... | reverse complement strand
TGCCCCGCCTCGAACCAGTCCTTGCGCTTGAACAGCCCCGGCTTGATCAGGTCGACGAAGGCGCGCGCCGGTCCCGTCAGTGATTTGCCCTTGCGCACCAGCACGCCGTAGGTGCGCGAGGGGAAGTACTCGCGCAGCGGCCGCGCGACGAGCCGTGACTTGTCGGCGTCGGTGAGGCACAGCGCCGACACCACCGAGATGCCGAGGTCCTGCGCGACGTACTGCTTGATCACTTCCCAGCCGCCCACTTCGATCGCGACGGTGTAGGGCACGCGACGCTGTTCGAAGGCGGTGGTGACCATGCGCCAGGTCGACAGCTGCTTGGGCGGCAGGATCAGTCCGTGCGGCGAAAGATCTTCGAGCTTGATCGCCGAACGCTTCGCCAGCGGATGCTGTGGCGCGGTGATCAGCATCGCGTCGAAGCGCTGCAGCGGCGCGTAGTCGATGTCGTTGGGCACTTCCCACATCGCGCCGACAGCGAAGTCCACTTCATCGGCGCGCAGCTTCGCGAGGCCGGCCTGGCCGGTGACGCTGTGCAGGTGGATCCGCACGTCCGGGCGCAGTGCGCGGAAGGCGGCCAGCGGTTCCGGCAACAGATGCAGCAGGGTGGAACTGCCGGCGGCGATATGGAGTTCGCCGCCTTCGAGTCCGCCCTGGCTGCCGCGGAAGGCTTCATCGAGACCCTCGAAGCCGTCGATCAGCGGCCGCGCGAGGTCGTAAAGGGCTTGGCCGTCGCGCGTCAGTGACAGGCGCCGGCCGACGCGTTCCAGCAAGGGCACGCCGTAGTGGCTTTCCAGCGCCTTGAGCTGCAGGGAAACCGCCGGCTGGCTGAGGAACAGGGCCTCGGCTGCACGGCTGACCGAGCCCAATCGGGCCACCTGGCAGAAGGCCTGCAGGGGCTTGAGGCGGCTGCCCTTGTAGTAGAAGCGGCCGGAATCCGTCTCGGGCTTACGCTCTGAAGCCGACTTTTGGGCGCGCTTTCGCGTCACGTTGGCCATGGATTCCGATGTGTATTTAGAGAACTCATACATCGTATCCAAAGATTTGCTTTGTCAACAATCGCTCGAGAGGTGAGCTTGGGGCTCATGCCGGACGCCCACCGCGCCCCGCCCCACACCGCCCTACGGACCTGCCGCGCCCCATGAGCACCGCCACCGAGCCCACCCGCACCCCCGACTCCCCCACGCAAGCCGCGAAGGGCTTCCGCCGCGTCGGCCGTCCGGTCGAGGGCGAGGCCACGATCCTGGTGCCCGAGCTGCAGGCCCTGCTCACCGACCTGCACCGCCTGTTCGAGCCCGCCCGCCGCCAGCGCCTGGCCGCCCGCGTCGCCCGCCAGGCCGAGTTCGACGCCGGGATGCTGCCGGACTTCCGCGCCGACACCCGCACCATCCGCGAAGGTGACTGGACCGTGGCCCCGATCCCGGCCGCCCTGCAGGACCGCCGCGTCGAGATCACCGGCCCGGTCGACCCGAAGATGGTCATCAACGCGCTGAACTCCGGCGCCAACTGCTTCATGGCCGACTTCGAGGACAGCAACGCGCCGTCCTTCGCCAACCAGATCACCGGCCAGCGCGCCCTGCGCGACGCCGTCGACGGCATCCTGACCTTCACCGCGCCGGAGACCGGCAAGCGCTACGCCCTCGACCCGTCCAGCAAGACCGTGCTGATCGTCCGCCCGCGCGGCTGGCACCTCGACGAGGTGCACGTGACGGTCGACGGCCAGCCTATGGGCGGCGGCCTGTTCGACCTCGCCACCTTCGCCTTCCACAACGCCAAGACGCTCGCCTGGCGCGAGCGCGGCCCGTACTTCTACCTGCCGAAGATGGAGTGCATGGAGGAGGCGCGCCTGTGGGATGAGGTGATGGCTTTCCTCGAAGTGCGCTTGAACCTGCCGGTGGGCACGATGAAAGCGACCGTGCTGATCGAAACGCTGCCGGCCGTGTTCGAGATGCACGAGATCCTGCATGCGCTGCGCGGCCGCATCGTCGGCCTGAACTGCGGCCGATGGGACTACATCTTCAGCTGGCTGAAGACGCTGCGCCGCCACGCCGACAAGGTGCTGCCGGAGCGCGGCCAGGTGACGATGGCCCAGCCCTTCCTGAAGGCCTATTCCGAACTGCTGATCCAGACCTGCCACCGCCGCGGTGCGCATGCGATGGGCGGCATGGCCGCGCAGATCCCGATCAAGGGCGACGACGAGGCGAACGAGCGCGCGATGCAGCGCGTGCGCGCCGACAAGCTGCGCGAAGTCACCGCCGGGCACGACGGCACCTGGGTGGCGCATCCGGCCCTGATCCCGATCGCGCGCGAAGTCTTCGACGCGCACATGCCGACGCCGAACCAGCACAAGGTGAGGCGCGAGGACGTGCAGGTGACGCGCGACGACCTGCTCAAGCCCTCGCTCGGCACCATCACCCGCGCCGGCTTCGACAACAACGTCGATGTCTGCGTGCGCTACATGGCGGCGTGGCTGGCCGGCAGCGGCTGCGTGCCCATCCACCACCTGATGGAGGACGCCGCCACCGCCGAGATCAGCCGCACCCAGCTGTGGCGCTGGCTGCACCACCCGCAGATCGCGGCGAAGAACGGCGTTCCCGCCGAGCCGCTGCACCTCGATGACGGCACGCCGGTGGATTGGGCGCTGTTCGAACGCGCGCTGATCAACCTGCCCTCCGCGATCGGCGACCGCCGCGCGATCACCGGCGGCGAGCGCCTCGATGCCGCCATCGCCCTGCTCGACCGCCTCACCCACGCCGACACGCTGGAAGCCTTCCTCACCAGCGCCGCGTATCCCGCGCTCGTTGAGAACGACCTGCGCACCGCCTGAACCGCTTCAACGCGTTCCCGTTCCCCCGCTCCCCGACCCCACGACACCCCGCAAGGACATCACGATGAGCACGCTGCCGACCGCCGACCAACTGAAGCACGACTGGGCCACCAACCCGCGCTGGAAGGGTGTGACCCGCAACTACACCGCCCACGACGTCGTCCGTCTTCGCGGCACCGTTCCGGTCGAGCACAGCATCGCCAAGCTCGGCGCGCAGAAGCTCTGGCGCTACCTGCAGACCGAGGACTTCATCAATGCACTCGGCGCGCTCACCGGCAACCAGGCCATGCAGCAGGTCAAGGCCGGTCTGAAGGCGATCTACCTCTCGGGCTGGCAGGTCGCGGCCGACGCCAACCTCGCCGGCGAGATGTACCCCGACCAGTCGCTGTACCCGGCGAACTCGGTGCCGCAGGTGGTGAAGCGCATCAACAACACCCTGCTGCGCGCCGACCAGATCCAGTGCGCCGAAGGCCAGGGCGACATCGACTACCTGCAGCCGATCGTGGCCGACGCTGAAGCCGGCTTCGGCGGCGTGCTCAACGCCTTCGAGCTGATGAAGGCCATGATCGAAGCCGGCGCCTCGGGCGTGCACTTCGAAGACCAGCTCGCCTCGGTGAAGAAGTGCGGCCACATGGGCGGCAAGGTGCTGGTGCCGACCCGCGAAGCCATCGAGAAGCTCAACGCCGCGCGCCTCGCCGCCGACGTCATGGGCGTGCCGACGCTGATCGTCGCGCGCACCGACGCCGAAGCGGCCGACCTGCTCACCAGCGATATCGACGCCAACGACCGTCCGTTCTGCACCGGCGAGCGCACCGTCGAGGGCTTCTACAAGACGCGGCCGGGTGCCGAGCAGGCGATCAGCCGCGGCCTCGCCTACGCGCCCTACGCCGACCTCGTGTGGTGCGAGACCGGCAAGCCGGACCTGGCGTTTGCCAAGCGCTTCGCCGAAGCCATCCACGCCAAGTACCCGGGCAAGCTGCTGGCCTACAACTGCTCGCCGTCCTTCAACTGGAAGAAGAACCTCGACGACGCCACCATCGCGCGCTTCCAGAAGGAACTCGCGGCCATGGGCTACAAGTTCCAGTTCATCACCCTGGCCGGCTTCCACTCGCTCAACTACGGCATGTTCGACCTGGCCCACGGCTACGCCCGCCGCCAGATGAGCGCCTTCGTCGAGCTGCAGGAGCGCGAGTTCGCCGCCGCCGAGCGCGGCTTCACCGCGGTGAAGCACCAGCGCGAGGTCGGTACCGGCTACTTCGATGCCGTCACCCAGACGATCCAGGCCGGCCAGAGCTCGACCACGGCGATGCGCGGCAGCACCGAGGAAGAGCAGTTCCACGGCGAGAAGGAGACCGTCGCCGCGTAACCGCCACTCGGCATCGGCAGAAACAACAACGGGCCCTTTCGGGCCCGTTGTTGTTTCCACGCTTGGCGCGGAGGTCAGTGGCGCAGGGTGTGGCTCCGCCCGGCCTCGATGCGCCCGCGCAGGCGGTTCATGGCGCCGCTCGCGCGCTTGTTGCCCTCGGACTGCGTCGCCGCCGTCACCGTCAGGTTCACGCGCACGGTGGCCGAGGCGCGCGCCGGGTCGTTGCTGCCCAGGCAGACGAAACCGGTGTAGTTGCCCGGCGACAGGCCCGCGGTATTGACGGTGACGGTCACGGTGGCCGGCGCACCGGCGACCGCACGGCCCGAGGCCGGGGTGACGCTGCTGATCCAGGAGGCTCCGCAGCTCACCGTGCCATTGAGCGTGTAGGCCAGGCCCGCTGGCGCATTGGCCGGGATGGTCCACACGTTGTTGGGCGCCGGGTTGCTAGGAACGATGGTCCGGGGCGCGGTGCCGTTACCCTGCTGCGAGGCGAACCACGCGAAGCGGTTGGCGAACACGGCGTTCACCTGCGGCACCAGCCAATAGCGGCCCGGCTGCAGGGTCACGTTCTGGCCTGCCGCCGCGAGGTTCAGGCGAAGCACGCCCCCCGCGGTGCTGATGCCCGCCGAGTTGGCGGCGCCCGAGTAGCGCCACAGCGCGGCGTTCGGCGAGGTGTCCGGATTGCCCGCGGGCACGCCACCCGCGTCCGCGAAGATCGACCAGCCGATCACGGTCGTCGCCGGAATGGTGCCGGTTCCGAGCACGAAACCCTCGTTGGCGATGCTGGACAGCGTGGTCGTTTGCGTCACCACGAAATCATCCGCGGCGAACTGCCCGACATTCAGGTCGCTGTAGCGACCGGTCGCAAAGCCGTTGGTGGCGCCGGCGCTGCTCTGGGCCACCAGGGCACCGGTGCCGGTGCCGGTGGTGCGGGTGGTGAAGTCGACCGGGTTGCTGTTGCTCCAGAGGTTGAACGTCGTCGTGCGGGTGGTGCTGGCCGGGACGCTGAGCGCGATGGTCTCGGTGCTGAGCCCCAGCTCCGGTGCCCTCACCGCGACGGCGACCGGCAGGCGGAGGACCGGCGAACGCGTGCTGCTGTCACCGCCGGTGGAGGTCAGGGTGAGGGTGCCGAAGCGATAGCTGCCATCCGTCGGCTGGCCCGCCGTGTCCACGGTGATCGTGACCGTCTGCGTGCCGAAGGGCGCGATGGTGAACACCGGCGTGCTGATGCTGCCGGTCACCCCGGTCAGCGACAGGCTGAACGTCTGGAACGTGCCGCGGGTGCTGCGGAACGTCCGCGTGAACGTGCAGGTGGTCCCGCTGCAGCCGCGGTTGGCGAGGCTGGCGAGGTTCAGCTGCGAAACGTCACCGCCGAGGGCTGGGTTCGCCGCGGCGTAATCGGCGCGCTGTTCGTCGAGCACCAGGCCGGCCTTGGCCGCCAGATCGACCTGCACGCGGCCGGCGCCGGCCGAGAACGGGTTGGCGACCGTGACGCCGTCCTGCATCAGCACGCCTTGGCGCGCCGTCATCATCAGGGCCGACTTGATCTCCGCTGGCGTCCAGGTCGGGAACAGCTGGCGCAGCAGGGCGCCGCTGCCCGCCACTTGCGGCGAGGACATCGACGTGCCGCTGAGGAAGCCGATCGTCTCGACGCAGGCCGACGTGGTCCACTGCGCGGCGTTCGCGCAAGCGACCGGCTCGAGGATGTTGACGCCGTGGCCGGTGATGTCCGGCTTCAGCACCGAGAACGGGGCCGGCCCGCGCGAGCTGAAGGCCGCGAGCTGGTCCGCGGTGTTGTCGATGCGGGTGGCCGGGAAGGGCACGGTGGCGGCGACGGCGGGATTCGAGGCGGTCAAGGCCTGGAGCGCGACACCCTCGGTCTGCGCCATGCCGAAGACCGGCACGGTGGCGCCCGGCACCGACGGGGAGATGCCGCCCGTGGTGTTGTTGACGATGATCACCGCGCGCGCGCCGGCGCCCGCGGCGTTCGCGGCCTTCTCGCTGAAGGCGCAGGTGCCGCGGCGGACCAGCGCGATGCGGTTGGTGAAGAAGCCGGCAGGGTAGCCGCCGCTGGCCGTGCAGCCATCGGCCGCGCCGGTGAAGCCGGGGCCGGCGCGCAGCGCGCTGGACGCCACGCTGCTGGTGAGTTCCACGCCGCCCGTGCCCGCGTTCAGCAGGATCGACGACAGATTGGTCGGCACGCCGGTCCCCGCCACGTTCAGCGTGAACTCGTAGCCTGAACGGCCGGACTGCGCCGCCGCGACGGTCATCACCCACGGCTGGTTGTGGCCGTTCGTCGAGGCGTTGGGCCCGCTGTTGCCCGCCGAGGCCGACACGAAGATGCCGGCGTCGGTGGCCGCGAGGAAGGCCTGCGAAATCGCCTCCGACCACGGCTGGGCGCCGCCGCCGATGGAGTAGTTGATGACATCCACGCCATCGGCGATCGCCTGGTTGATCGAGGCGAGCGTCGACACGTTCGGGCACAGGCCCTGGCCCGTCGCCGTGTTGGTGTAGCAGGCGTCGTAGGCGATCACATTGGCCCGCGGAGCGATGCCCGACAGCGTCACCGCATTGCCGCGGAACAGCGTTGTCCGGGTATTGCCGGCCGTGGTGCCGGCAGTGTGCGAGCCGTGGCTGTTGGTGTCGCCGAAGCCCGGCTCTTCGGCGATGTTCGCCGTGCCGCAGAGGTTGGCCGGCGCGCCGCAGACGAAGTCGTAGCCACCGATCAGCTTGTCATTGCAGCGGCCAGCATCGACGCCGCCGGTGGCGCAGGTGCCGAGGTAGCGGCCTTCGCCCAGGGGATTCTTGAACTCGTGGCCGGTATCCGGCTCGATGCCCGCGAAGGACGGGCTGGCGAAGTTGATGCCGGAGTCGACGATGCCGACCACGACGCCTTCGCCCTTCGCGCGGCGGTTGTAGACCGAGACTTCGACGCGGCCGCGGTTGATGAACGCGGCGCGGTGGAAACCGGTGCCGTCTTCCCAGACCGTGTCGGCGCCGACCACCGAGGGCGCGACTTCGTCGTCAAGCGCGTATTCGGTGTAGGGCTCGACGAGCGTGATCGAGGGGTCGTTGGCGAAAGCGGCCGCTTCCGCCGGGGTCAGCTCGGCCACGATGCCGTTGAAGGCGTGTTGCATGCGGTGCTGCACGTCGAAGTCACGGCCGACCTTCGCCTTCAGACGCGCCTCGCTGGCGCGCTGGCTGCCCTCGAGCTTCGCGGCGTAGGCGGCGACCGTGGCTTCCAGGTCGAAGGCCATCTTCCCGCGCAGCGGCGGCGTGGGCGCCTGCTTCAACTGCGCTTCGTAGGTGACGGCGGGGACCTCGCGGAAGCCGACGATGTAGGGCATGCGCCCGGTCGACTCGAACTCTTGGAGCGCCGGCGAATCCGACGCCGTCACCGGACCATTCTTCAGCGTGGCTGCCTGCGTGGCACCCACCATGGCCACGAGGGCCGACGAAACCGCGATCGAACACCACTTCTGCTGCAAGCGACGCATGGTTGACTCCCCAATGAAACGACCGGATGTAGCCCGCGCCCCGACGGGCCGATGGGCGTGGCATCGACGTCTCGACGGGTTGGCGGGAGATGGGGCGGCCGGAGGGCGGGGGCGCAACAGCCGCGTCGTTACTGTGTAACGTGAAGCGCGCGGCCCTGCAAGTGCGTCGGCGCGCGCGCGCCGGAGGAGGCTTCGCTATCGCGGTGCAGCATCAGAACGCGCGGCGCAAGCGCTCACGCCACGTTGATATCCAGCGCTGCAGGCGTCCCAGTGAGTCCGTGTGGAAGACGATGCCGATCTCCGTGGCGCGGCCGTCGCGGATGCGTCGCGCCACGAGGGTGGCGCCACCCAGCACGATGCGGTCGCCGATATGCACCTCGCCCTCGAAGCGCGTGCCGAACATCTCGCTGGCGGTGTGGGCCGCATAGCGCGGCGGGATCGGCAAGCCGTAGAAGCCGGCGAGTTCGCCGAGCGGCACGTCGCCCGGCAGGCTGAAGGCGCCAAAGGCCTCGTGCTCCGCCTCGCGGGCTTCGTGGCCTTCCGCGAACAACCAATCCAACCGGTACACCTCGCCCGGCGGCGCGAGGAAATAGGCGGTGTCGTCGGCTTGCGCGGGACCGGCTTCGGTTGGCAGCAGGATGCGCCCACCGCGAACGACCATCGCGGGCCGGGCCCAGCCCGGCAGCTCGGCCTGCTGCGTCAGCACGGCACTGGTCGGCCCCACGCGATAGCCGACCAGTTCGTACTCGAGCTGGCCAGGCAGGTCGAGCTCGATCCGGCGCGTCGCGGTTTCGCGGCGCGGCAGCGCCACGCGGAAGAGCTTGGCCGCCGGCTTCAGCGTCCAGCCCTGGACGAGCAGCGAGGTCACGACGACGACGAAGGCGACGTTGAAGTACAGCGACGCTTTCGGCAGGGCCATCAGCAGCGGTAGCGACGCAAGGAAGATGCCCACCGCGCCGCGCAAGCCGACCCAGCCGACGAAGCCGATCTCGCGCTTGTGGAAGCCGAACGGGGCCAGGCAGGCCGCGACGGCGACGGGTCTCGCCACCAGCATGAGCACGGCGGCGAGCGCCAACGCCGGGCCGAGCACCGGCAGCAGGGTGGAGGGCACCACCAACATGCCGAGCAGCAGGAACATGCCGCCCTGCGCGAGCCAGGTGGCGGCGTTGAGCACGGTGGTGACGTTGGCGATCGCGCGCACCGGCCGCTGGCCGAGCACCAATCCGGCGACATAGACGGCGAGGAATCCGCTGCCGTGCAGCGTGTTCGTGGCCGCGAACACGCCCACCGCACCGGCCAGCGCGAACAGCGGGTGCAGGCCTTCGGGCAGGGCGAGGCGGTTGAGGCCGAGCGCGATCAGGCGACCGCCGAGAACGCCGATGCCGACCCCCAGCCCCAGGTGCAGCAGCAAGGTTCCGACCAAGCCGACGGGACCGTCCAGATTCCCCATCGAGAGCCAGCCGCACAGCAGCACGGTGAGGAAGATCGCCATCGGGTCGTTGCTTCCCGATTCGATCTCCAGCACTCCATTGACGCGCTTCGGCAGGGCGATGCCGGCCCCGCGCAGCAGGAAGAACACCGCGGCGGCGTCGGTCGAGGCGAGGACGGCGCCGAGCAGCAGGCCTTCCACCCAGCCGATCCCGAGGAGCCACATGGCGGCCAAGGCCGTGAGGACGGTGGTGATGGCGACGCCCGCCGTGGCCAGCCACAGTGCCGGTGCGATGGCGGCGCGCAGGGGCGCGAGCCGCGTCTGCAAGCCGCCGTCGAACAGGATGATGGCCAGCGCCAATGCGCCGATGGCATACACGATGCCGGGCGCCATGGTGAATCCGGCCCCTTCCGGGCCGAGGCCCACGCCCAGCGCGAGGAACACCAGCAGCAACGGGGCGCCGAACCGCCGGGCGACGAGGCTGGAGCCGATGCCGAGCAGGGCGATCAGGGCGCCGCCCAGCAACCACGTGTCAGTGCGTGCCAACCACTCCATGCCCGGCCCGGTGCTCCGCTTGCGTCGAAGCGTCCAGCGTAGCCTGCAACGGCGGAGTCGAGTCGATGCTCGTGGCGCGGAACCCGATCGCCTCCGCCATGTGCCCCACGTCTACCGCGTCCTCCCCGGCGAGGTCGGCGAGTGTCCGGGCGACCCTCAGCGTGCGATGCACGGCGCGCGCCGAGAAGGCGAGGCGGTCGGCCGCCCGCTCGAGCAGCGCGCGTGCTGCAGGCGTCGCCGCGGCGACGTGCTCGAGTTCAGCGGGCGAAAGGTGTGCATTGGGCCGGCCTTGGCGGGCTTGCTGGCGTTCGCGCGCGACCACCACGCGCGCCCGGACGGCGGCGCTGTCCGGCGCGGCGTCCTTCGTCACCACCAGGGCGGAAGCGGGCACACGGGCAAGCGCCACGTGCAGGTCGATGCGGTCCAGCAGCGGGCCGCTGACGCGCGACTGGTAGCGTGCGATGGCGTCCGAGGGGCAGTCGCAGCGCCCCGAAGGATCGCCGGCCCAACCGCAGGGGCAGGGGTTCATCGCCGTGACCAGCAGCGGGCGCGCCGGGAACACCGACTGCATCGTCGCGCGGGCGATGTGCACGTCGCCGGACTCCAGCGGTTCGCGCAGGGCTTCCAGCGTGTTGCGGTTCCACTCCGGCAGTTCGTCGAGGAACAGGACGCCGTGGTGGGCCAATGACAGTTCACCGGGCCGGGGGATGCCACCGCCGCCCACGAGGGCCATCGGGCTGGCCCCATGCACCGGAGCGCGGAAGGGCCGTTCCGTGGGCCAGCCGCCGGCCTCGCGCAGGGGGGCGGCAAGGCTGCGGATCACCGCCAGTTCGAGCGCTTCCGATGCCGTGAGTGGGGGCATCAGCCCGGGAAGGCAGCGGGCGAGCAGCGTCTTGCCGCAGCCCGGCGGGCCGATGAAGCGGAGGCCATGCATGCCCGCCGCCGCGACCTCCAGCGCGCGTTTGCCCATGACCTGGCCCACGACGTCGGCGAGGTCGGACGCGCCCTCCCGGCGCGCCGCCGCGTTGTCGGCGGGGGCGTTGTTCCCCGACGGGCTCGCTGCCGCCAGACGCCGCTCTCCTCGCAGGTGCGCGACCACCTGCGTGAGGGTGCGGGCGCCGATGACCGTCGCCGCCGTCGCATGGGCGGCGTCGCTGGCGTTCTCTTCAGGAACGATGAGGGTGCGGCCTGCCGCGCCAGCGGCGATGGCGGCCGGCAGGGCGCCGCTGATGCCGCGCAGTGCACCGGAGAGCGAGAGCTCGCCCAGTAGTTCGACGTCGCGCAAGGCCTCCAGCGGAACCTGCCCGGCCGCCGCCAGCAACCCGACCGCCATCGGCAGGTCGAAGCGCGCACCGTCCTTGGGCAGCTCCGCGGGCGCCACGTTGATCGTGACGCGTTTGCTGGGCAGTTCGAACTGGCTGGCCTGCAGGGCGGCGCGGATGCGCTCGCGCGACTCGCGGGCGACCGTGCCGGCGAGCCCGGCGATGCTCACCTGCGGCAGGCCCCCGGCCATGAAGACTTCCACGCGCACTTCGGGCGCGCGCACGCCGCAGCGTGCACGGGTGTGCACCAGCGCCAACGCCATGGCGGCGACTCAGTTGCGGGTGTCGGGCGAGGCGGGACGCGTGGCGGCGTCCAGCGCATCGAGTTGCCGTTCCAGCGCTTCGAGCTTCTCGCGGGTGCGGCGAAGCACGGCCTTCTGCACTTCGAATTCCTCGCGGGTGACGAGATCGAGCTTGCCGAGGCCGGCCTGCAGTGCGGCGCGGAAGTTCTTCTCGAGATCGGCGCGGGCGCCCTCGAGGCCGGGCGGCACGAGGTCGTTGAGGCGGCGGGCGAGGTCGTCGATGGCCTTGAGGTCGATCATGGCGGGCTCCGTGGGCGGTCGACGACAGCGTGGCAGCGGGCGGGCCGCGGGAATGTCAGGGGACATCGCGCCGGCGGGTCGGCGGATGCCGCGTGGCCGGGGTCCCGAGCGAGGGCCAGTATCAAAGCACAGGCCGCGTGACGTAGACAATCGACGCGGATCTGGTCGCATCGACGGTGGGGATCACTTCACCTGGGGAGACAACGATGCGAATGCGAGTTCGAGGGGAGGGCGCGCTTCGACGCGCCGTGAAAGGGGTGTCGGCCGGGGCGGTCGGCCTGGCGGGACTGACGGCGGCGGGTGCGGCGAGTGCCCAGGAGGCCACGATCTCGGCGGGGGATACCGCTTGGATGCTGGTGGCGACGGCGCTGGTGCTGCTGATGACCCTGCCGGGCCTGGCGCTGTTCTACGCCGGCATGGTGCGGGCCAAGAACGTGCTGTCGGTGCTGATGCAGTGCTTCGCGATTGCCGGGCTGATCACGGTCCTCTGGGTGGTTTACGGCTATTCGCTGGCCTTCGACACCACGGGGATGGTGGAAGGCGAGATCAACCTCGCCAGCTTCATCGGCGGCACCTCGAAGCTGTTCCTCGAGGGCGTCACCCGCGATTCGCTGGTGCTGGCCATTCCGGAAAGCCTGTTCGTGGCCTTCCAGATGACCTTCGCCATCATCACGCCGGCGCTGATCGTCGGCGCCTTCGCCGAACGGATGCGCTTCGCCGCGCTGCTGGTGTTCTCGGCGCTGTGGTTCACCTTCGCCTACCTGCCGATCGCGCACATGACCTGGGCCGGCGTGGGTGGCCTGTTCTGGGATTGGGGTGTCCTCGACTTCGCGGGCGGCACGGTGGTGCACATCAATGCGGGCGTCGCGGGCTTGGTTGCCGCGATCATGCTCGGCAAGCGCAAGGGCTGGCCGACCACGGCGATGGCCCCGCACCATCTCGGCTACACGCTGATCGGTGCCGGTCTGCTGTGGGTGGGCTGGTTCGGCTTCAACGCCGGCAGCGCGGTCGCGGCCAACGGTGGCGCGGCGATGGCCCTGCTGGTCACCCAGATCGCGGCGGCCACGGCGGCGCTGGGCTGGATTGCTGCCGAGTGGATCACCCACGGCAAGCCCTCGGTGCTGGGCATCGCCTCCGGTGCGGTCGCCGGCCTGGTCGCCATCACCCCGGCCGCTGGCACCGCCGGTCCGATGGGCGCGCTGGCCATCGGCGCGATCTCGGGCGTGGTCTGCTTCTTCGCGGCCACCAAGCTGAAGCGGATCTTCGGCTACGACGATTCGCTCGATGTGTTCGGCGTGCACGGCGTCGGCGGCATCATCGGCGCCCTCCTGACCGGCGTGTTCGCCTCGGCCGCCCTCGGCGGCGCCGGCCTGCCCGGCGACCGCACGATCGGCGAGCAGGTGTTCTGGCAGGCCGCGGCCGTCGGCATCACCGTGGTGTGGTCGGCGGTGGTCACCGTCATCACGCTGAAAATCGCTGGCCTGTTCGGCGGGCTGCGCGCCACGCCGGAAGAAGAGCAGGAAGGCCTCGACCTCGCCCTGCACGGCGAGAACGGCTACAACCTCTGATCGCGGCCATGGCGCGGGGAATGCCCCGCGCCTTAGGCTTCGCACTGAACTGACGAAAGGACATCCCGATGAAAATGGTCACGGCCATCATCAAGCCCTTCAAGCTCGACGACGTGCGCGAAGCGCTGTCCGAGGTGGGGGTCACCGGCATCACCGCCACCGAGGTCAAGGGCTTCGGGCGGCAGAAGGGCCACACCGAGCTGTACCGCGGCGCCGAGTACGTCGTCGACTTCCTGCCGAAGATCAAGCTGGAAGTGGCGGTCACCAACGACCAGGTCGACCGCGTGGTCGAAGCCATCGCCGGCGCGGCGAACAGCGGCAAGATCGGCGACGGCAAGATCTTCGTCTACGACCTCGAGCGGGTGATGCGCATCCGCACGGGAGAGCTGGACGGCGACGCGCTGTAAGCCGACGGATCACCGCAACGGAGAAGGGCGCCTCTCGGCGCCCTTTCTCTTTTCTCTCTGTTCGCTTCCCACTCGTTACTCGGCCAGCGCCTTCTCGACGAAGGGCGGCAGGGCCAGCGCGGCCTGATGGATGGCGGCGCTGTAGTACTGCGTGGCGAACGGGCGCGCGGCGGCGTCCTTCATGCGGAACTGGGTGAGATCGCGCGATTCCTTCGATGCGATCAGGCAGCTCCAGTAGCCCGTGGGGTAGCAGGGCTGCGGGAAGGGCAGCACGCGGAAGTCCTGGAAGCCGGCGTCGCGCATCGCGGCGCGCATGTCGAGGATCAGGTGCATCAG
>Ga0209278_1001535_pt1 | contig 13856 bp, 12 predicted proteins | sample JI81BgreenDNA_FD_187504 | JGI IMG/M metagenome (GOLD analysis project Ga0209278, IMG submission 187504) | Wastewater effluent complex algal communities from Wisconsin, to seasonally profile nutrient transformation and Carbon sequestration -... | ecosystem: Engineered > WWTP > Effluent > Algae... | reverse complement strand
GTAGTGGAAGAATTCACGCCCCACCTCGCGGATGGGGATGAGGCCGTCGGCGCCCGTCTCGTCGAGTTTGACGAAGAGGCCGAAGCGTTGCACGCCCGAGATGCGGCCCGTGAATTCGCTGCCCACGCGGTCGGACAGGTAGGCGGCGAGGTAGCGGTCGTTGGTGTCACGCTCTGCCGTCATGGAGCGGCGTTCGGCGTCGGAGATGAGCTTGGCGGTTTCGTCCAGCGCTTCGATGTCCTGCGGGGACAGCCCGTCCTTGCCCCAGCCGTGACCGGCGATCAGGGCGCGATGGACGATCAGGTCGGCATAGCGGCGGATGGGTGAGGTGAAATGGGCATAGCTGCGTAGGGACAGGCCGAAATGGCCGAAGTTTTCGGGGTGGTAATAGGCCTGCGTCATGGAGCGCAGGGTGGTGATGTTCATCAGCTCGTCGAATTCCGTCCCCTGCGCCTGTGCGAGCAGGCGGTTGAGGTGGGCGGTCTTCAGCACCTGCCCTTTTGCCAGCGTGAAGCCCGATGCCTCGGCCACTTCGCGGAGCGCGTCGAGTTTTTCGGGCGAGGGTTCTTCGTGGACGCGGAAGAGGAGGGGGCGTTTGAGGCGGGTCAACTCCTCGGCCGCGGCGACGTTGGCGAGGATCATGAATTCCTCGATCAGGCGATGCGCGTCGAAGCGTTCGCGGAAGGCGACGGAGAGGACCTTGCCTTCGTCGGACAGCACGATCTTGCGTTCCGGCAGGTCGAGGTCGAGCGGTTGGCGCAGGTGGCGGGCCTTGGTCGCGGCCTCGTATGCGGTGTAGAGGGGCGCGATGATGCGGGGGATCAGGGGCGCGGTGCGGGGGGAGGGGTGGCCATCCTGCGCCTGCTGCACCTCTTCGTAGGTGAGGGATGCGGCGGAGCGCATGATGCCGCGCAGGAAGCGGTGGGAGATCTTGTTGCCCTCGGCATCCAGTTTCAGACGGACGGCAAGGCAGGGGCGGTCCACGCCTTCGTGCAGGGAGCAGAGATCGCCGGACAGGACATCCGGCAGCATCGGGACGACGCGGTCGGGGAAATAGGTGGAGTTGCCGCGCTTGCGCGCCTCGCGGTCCAGTGCTGATCCGGGGCGGACGTAATGGGCGACGTCGGCGATGGCGACCCAGACGATGTGGCCGCCGGGGTTGTGGGCGTCGGTGTCCGCTTCGGCAAAGACCGCGTCGTCATGGTCGCGGGCATCGGAGGGGTCGATGGTGACGAGGGGCAGGTCGCGCAGGTCCTCGCGCCCGTCGAGGGGCGCGGGCTTGGCGGAGTCGGCTTCGGCCAGCACCTGATCGGGGAAGCGGTCGGGGATGCCGTGCTGGTGGATGGCGATGAGGGAGACGGCCTTCGGTCCCATCGGATCGCCGAGGCGCTGCACGATGCGGGCGCGGGGCAGGCCCATGCGTTTGGGGCCGTGCTGTTCGGCCTCCACCAACTCGCCGTCGCGGGCGTCGAGCGTGTCGTCGCGGCCGACGAGCCAGTCCTTGTCGGTGCCTTTGTCGATGGGGACGATGCGGCCGCCTTCGGCGTTCTTGCGAAAGATGCCCAGAACCTTGGTCGGGTTGGACCCGAGGCGGCGGATGAGGCGGGCCTCGTATTGGTAGTCGTCGAGGTCGACCTTCGCCAGACGCGCGAGAACGCGGTCGCCCGCGCCGAGGGCGGGGTCGCCCTTCTTGGGGATGAAGAGGATGCGGGGGGCTTCTTCGGGCGCGCCCTGCCATTCCATGGGTGCCAGGAAGATGTCGCCCTGCGCATCCGGCGGCAGGGCAGTCAGGAGTGTGACGGGTGGCAGGGTGTCGGGGTCGCGGTAGGTCCGCGCTTTCTTAGTCACCGCGCCCTCATCCTCAAGCTCACGCAGGATGCGCTTCAGGTCGATCCGCGCGGCGCCCTTGATGTTGAACGCCTTGGCGATGTCGCGCTTGGCCGAGAGGCCGGGATTGTCGGCGATCCATTGGAGGATCTGGGCTTTGGTGGGGATGTCCTGCATGGCATTGCCCTAGCACGGGTTGCAGGGAAAGGCCATTGTTTCGGGCGTTGGTCCCGTCCCCTGCCGTCGCAGGGGGGCTGTCTGCCCCCCTCGCCCCTGCGGGGCTCCCCCCGAGGATATTTCCGGAACGGATGAAGGGGCTTTCACCTGTTTTCAAATATCCTCAGGGGGTGAATTGGCCGGAACGGCCAAGAGGGGGCGCGAGCGCCCCCTGACAGCGGAGGAGGCGCGCATGCGCCGACGACAGGAAAGGCTTGCGCGGCCCGCTTGCGGGGCGCGCTCCGGATGGATCACAGGGCGAGGGTCATGTCGCGGTGGGGGATGCCGGCATCCATGTATTCGGGGCCTGAGGGGGTGAAGCCCAAGCGTTCGTAGAAGGGGATGGCATGGGTCTGGCTACCCAGCTTGGCGGTGGTCATGCCTTGCGCGCGCAGTTCCGTCAGGGCCGCGCGGATGAGGGCCGCGCCGAGGCCGGTGCCGCGATGGGCGGGCAGGACGCAGACGCGACCGATCTTGCCTGTCGTGCCGGAGAGGAGGAGGCGGGCGGAGCCTGCGGGGTGGCCGTCGATGGTGGCCAGAAGGTGGATGGCATTGTCGTCCTTGTCGTCGATCTCGTCTGCTTCGGGAACGCCCTGTTCCTCGATGAAGACCACGCGGCGGAGGTGGCGGCAGGTGGCGATGTCGCGGGTGGGTTGGATGGTCAGGGTCATGGTCAGTTCGCTGCGAAATAGTCGCGCAGGATGCGGGTGTAGATGGATTTCAGTTGGTGGATCTGGGCGACTTCGACGCGTTCGTCCACCTGATGCATGGTCTTGCCGACGAGGCCGAATTCCACCACGGGGCAGTGGTTCTTGATGAAGCGGGCGTCGGAGGTGCCGCCTGTAGTAGAGAGTTCGGGGGTGATGCCCGTTTCGGCCTGCACGGCGCGGGAGATGAGGGCGGAGAGGTCGCCGGGGGGGGTGAGGAAGCTTTCGCCGCTGATCTGGATGCGGGTGGCGATGGTGACGCCGGTTTCCTGTTCCACCTTGGCGGCCTCGGACCGCAGCCATGCGGCGATGCTTTCGCCTGTGTGGGCATCATTGAAGCGGATGTTGACGGTGGCGGTGCCCTTGGCGGGGATGACGTTGTTCGCCGGGTTGCCGCAGTCGATGGTGGTGATTTGCAGGGTGGACGGGTCGAAATGACCCGTCCCCTCGTCCAGTTGGTCGGGCAGGCGGGAGAGGAGGGTGGTGAGCGCGCGCATCGGGTTCTTGGCGCGGTGGGGATAGGCGGAGTGGCCTTGCACCCCCGTCGCGGTGAACCAGGCGGTGAGCGAGCCGCGGCGGCCGATCTTCATCATCTGGCCCATGTGGTCGGGGCAGGTGGGTTCGCCGACGAGGCAATGGGTCATGCGTTCCCCGTTTGCCGCCATCCAGTCGAGGAGGGCCACGGTGCCGTCTTGTGCGTCGCCCTCCTCGTCCCCCGTGATGGCGAGGATCACCGCGCCGTCGGGTGGGGTTTCGGTGACGAAGTCGATGGCGGCGGCGGCGAAGGCGGCGACGCCGGATTTCATGTCGGTAGCACCCCGGCCATACATCCAGCCGTCGATGATTGCCGCGCCGAAAGGGTCCTGCGTCCATGCGGCGAGGTCGCCCACCGGGACGACGTCGGTATGGCCGTTGAAGCCGAAGCTGCGGTTCGCCCCCCGCGCGCCCCAGCGGGCGTAGAGGTTGGGGGTGCCGTTGCGGTCCACCCGAGTGCAGGTGAAGCCTGCCTTCGTCAGCAGGTCTTCGAGCAGCGTCAGCGCGCCACCTTCGGCGGGGGTGACGGTGGGGCAGCGGATCAGCGCGGCGGTGAGGGCGGCGGGATCGGTGGGCATGGCGGTCCTTTCCGGGCGGATGGCCGAGGGATAGCGGCCCGACCGGGCCTTCGCAACGGGCGGGCGGTTATCCTGCGGTTGAAAGATGCGGCGGGGAGCGCCATGATACGCCCCATGTCCGTGATGCGATTGCCCTGATTTGAGCCGCTGGATCGCCCTGTCCGACCAGCCTGATCCGCCGGGCATGCCCGAGGCGGAGTCACTGGCACGCGGTCTGCTTATGGCCGAGATTCAGATGCCGCTGGCGGGGGCGGGGGTGTTGCTGGACCTGCGGGACCGGATCGGGGGCGAGGAGGTCGCGCTGTCGCTGTTCCATGATCTGGGATCGGGGATATCGCTGCTGCATCGGCAGGGGGCGCGGCTGGTGCGGCATGTGCTGCCCGGACCCCTGCCGCAGAAGGTTGGCATGGCGCGGCTGGCCTTTGGCTGGGATGCGGGGCCGGGCGGGTGGTTTCTTGAGATGGAGTTGGCCGGGCAGAAGGTGATGGCGCGGGGCAACGGGGCGCTGCCCTTGCCGATGGCCGCGTTGCAGGTGCTCTGTGCCGGGGGGGCGGGGGTGCTGCGGCATCCGGCGGTGCTGTGGTATGGCGTGCGGCAGGGGGCGGCGATGCCCGAGCCGCTAGGCTGGCTGGGCGTGGCGACGCCGGTGCGCACGGCGCGGGGCGTGGTGATGGCGGGGCATCTGCAGCCGGGCGACCGGGTGGTGACGCGGGACAGCGGCGCGGTGCCCCTGATCGGGGTGACGCGGTTGCAGGTGCCGGGGCGGGGGAGCCTGTCGCCCATCCGGCTGCGCGCGCCCTATTTCGGGCGGCGGGGCGACATGCTGGTGTCGCCGGATCAGCCGGTGCTGGTGGCGGGGCCGGAGGCGGAATACCTGTTCGGGGATGAGGAGGTGCTGGTTGCCGCGCGGCATCTGGCGGATGGGCAGATGGCGGTGGCCGAGAGCCACAGGGCCGTGGCGGTGGGCGTGGTGCTGGACCTTGGTCAGCCCGAGGTGATCGAGGCGGATGGCTGTGCATTCGTCACGGCGGGATCTATCGCCGAGGCCCCGGCGCGGCGGTTGTTGCTGGACTATGAGGCCAAGCTTCTGTGCAGCGCGATGCAGCGCTTGCAGCGGCGGGCGGTGTGACGCGCGTCAGTCGAAGAAGGGCGTCATCTGGGCGACGATGACCGAATTCTCGTCCAGCGCGCGCTGCATGAGGGCGCGTTCCTCGGCGTCGATTTCGTCCCCGGCCTTGAGCCTGTCGTCGAGCGTGCCGTAGCCCGAAACGTCGAGCGGCGCGAGATCGGCCTGTTTCAGGATGGCGACGGTTTCGCGGACGGCCTCTTCCTCGTCCACGCCGGAGGCATAGCACATGAGGGCGGCGCCCGTCGCCTTGTCGGGCAGGCCGTCGCCGGGTTTGCGGCCCACCTCCACCACCAGCGTGTAGACCTGCTGGGGGCGTTTCTCGCGTTTCGGCTTTTCGGCGTCTTCGGTCATGGCGGGTTCCGCGTTCCTGTGCGGGGGCGGTGTAGCACCGCAGGGGGCCGGGCGCAAAGCGGAAGGGTTTTGATCGGAAATCATTAACGAAAATTAAGAAAGTTCCAAAGCCGACCGTTTCCATGACCTGAGGCAGTCTTTGGAGTAATTCCCTTGGCGGACATGGAACTGGATATCCAATCGGCCGATGCGATGCAGATGGCGGAAACCATCTTCGGGTCGGGCGTGAAGATAGTTTCGGCCACCTATACGGGCGACCCTTTGCAGGCGGGCATCTATTCCGGTGCCGACGAGACGATGCCGGGGGTCGCGCCGGCGGATAGCGGAGTGATCCTGTCGACGGGGCGGGTGTCGGATTTCACCCAGTCGGAAGGGGATGCCAATATCTCGGAAGGCACCTCGACCGTATTCGGGACGGCGGGGGATGACTGGCTGAGCAAGATGGTTGGTCAGGAAACCTGGGATGCGGCGGTCTTCGAGGCGGCTTTCGTGCCGACGGGGAATGTGCTGACGATGCAGATCGTCTGGTCTTCGGAGGAATATCTGGAATACGTCAGTTCCGGGTTCAACGATGCCTTTGCCGTCTGGGTGAACGGGACTCCGGCCGAGCTGGTGCTGGGGTCGGGGAACATCACCATCGACGAGATCAACAACAAGGTGAATTCCAACCTGTACATCGACAACCCGGCGGCGTCGAACACCTACAATACCGAGATGGACGGGTTCACCGTGACCCTGACCCTGAAGGTGCCGGTCACGCCGGGGGAGGTGAACACCTTCCGCATGGCGATTGCAGATGCGGGCGACGGGGCCTTCGATTCCGCGGTGATGGTGGCGGCGGATTCGGTGCAGGTGGGGCTGATCGCCGAGGATGACGATCTGGTGATCCGCAAGGGGGATGCGGGCAAGCTGGACGTGCTGGGCAACGACAAGTCGAGCATGGGTCTGGCGATGAAGGTGACCAAGATCAACGGGATTGACGTGCAGCCCGGAGATACGGTCGTGCTGCCCTCGGGGGAGAAGATCCTGCTGGCGGACAACGGCGTTCTGGTGGTGCAGTCGGTCGACCAGTTGGGCGAGACGGTGCTGACCTATGAGGTCACGGACGAGGCGGGCAATACCGACGTCGCCTTCGTCAAGCTGTCGATGATCGCCTGTTTCACGGAAGGCACCGAGATCGACGTGCCGGGGGGGCGGGTTCCGGTGGAATGGCTGCGTCCGGGGGATGAGGTGATGACGCTGGACAATGGGCCGCAGGTGCTGCGCTGGGTCGGGCGGGTGACGCGCGATGCGGTGGGGGCGGATGCGCCGGTGGAGATCGCGGCGGGGACGCTGGGCGAGCATGAGACGCTGCGGCTTTCGGGGAACCATCGCGTGCTGCTGACGGGGGCGCGGGCGGAGTTGCTGTTCGGCGAGGCGGAGGTGCTGGTGAAGGCCAAGCATCTGGTGGACGGGCGCGCGGTGCGGGTGGTGGAGGGGGGCGAGGTCACCTATCTGCACCTGCTGTTCGACCGGCATGAGGTGGTGGTGGCGAACGGGCTGCCCTGCGAGAGCTATTTCCCCGGCGACCACACGATGAGCGCCTTCGATGCGGATGTGCAGGAGGAGTTGCTGAGGCTGTTCCCGATGCTGGGCGAGGGGATGGCGGCCTTCGGGCCGCTGGCGCGGGCCGAGGTGAAGGGGCGCGAGGCGCGGCTTCTGGGGCGGTAGGAGTGCCGGGGCCGGGGGCGAAGTGCGGGGTGGCGGGGTGAACCCCGCCCTACGGGCATGACCTGCGTGGCGCGGGTGGCAGGCGTGGGATTTGGGTATTTGGGCCGAGACGAAGGGGCGGAGGGCGTGCTCCGCCCCCATCGTCGCGATGCGCGCGGATCAGTCGCGCAGGAGTTCGTTGATCGAGGTCTTGGAGCGGGTTTGCGCGTCGACCTTCTTCACGATCACGGCGCAGTAGAGGTTGATACCGTTCTTCGAGGGCATGGAGCCCGCGACGACGACCGATCCGGCGGGAACCTCGCCATACATCACCTCGCCGGTTTCGCGGTCGACGATCTTGGTCGATTTGCCGATGAAGACGCCCATGCCGAGGACGGAGCCTTCGCGGATGATGCAGCCTTCGACGACTTCCGACCGCGCGCCGATGAAGCAGTTGTCTTCGATGATGGTCGGGCCCGCCTGCATGGGTTCCAGCACGCCGCCGATGCCGACGCCGCCCGAGAGGTGGACGTTCTTGCCAATCTGGGCGCAGGAGCCGACGGTGGCCCATGTGTCGACCATCGTGCCTTCATCGACGAAGGCGCCGAGATTGACGAAGGAGGGCATGAGGACCACGCCCTTGGCGATATAGGCCGAGCGGCGGACGACGCAGTTGGGGACGGCACGGAAGCCTGCGGCCTTCCACTGATCGGGGCCCCAGCCGTTGAACTTGCTGTCGACCTTGTCCCACCAGCCACCGCCCTGCGGGCCGCCTGCGTGATGTTCCATGTCCTTGATCCGGAAGCCCAGAAGCACCGCCTTCTTCGCCCATTGGTTGACGTGCCACTGCCCGTCTGCCTGACGTTCGGCGACGCGGAGCTTGCCGCTGTCGAGCGCGTCGAGGGTGGTTTCGATGGCGTCGCGGGCTTCGCCCTTGGTCGAGGGGGTGATGGTGTCGCGGGCGTCCCATGCGGTTTCGATGGCGGCTTCGAGCGCGGCGTAGGACATGGGCAACTCCCCCCTTTTGATTTCCGTGGTCCGGTGCGACCCTATAGAGAGGGCGAAAGCCCTTCGCAACAAGAGGAACGGCATGAACCCCAAGGACGACGGACGCGCGCATCCTTTCCGCGACAGCACGCAGGACGCGGCGGCGGCGGAGCGGTTGCCGGATACGGCGCAGACGCGGGCGCCGGCCTATCGGCTGGCCTTTACCGATACCGATTTCCTGATGCGCGAGGAGTTGCGCCCGGTGCGGTTGCAGCTTGAGTTGCTGAAGCCGCAGATGGTGCTGGATGAGCGGGGGATCCGGTCCACCGTGGTGGTGATGGGATCGGCGCGGGTGCGGGCGGATGGCACGGGGCCTGCGGGGGCGCTGGCCGGGTGGTATGAGGAGGCGCGGAAGCTGGCGCATCTGATCACGGTGGAGAGCCTGAAGAGTTACGGGCGCGAGCTGGTGGTGGTGACGGGGGGCGGCCCCGGCATCATGGAGGCGGGCAACCGTGGGGCGGCGGAGGCGGGGGGGCAGTCGATCGGGTTGAACATCGTGCTGCCGCATGAGCAGGCGCCGAACGGGTATGTGACGCCGGACCTGTGTTTCAACTTTCACTACTTTGCCATCCGCAAGATGCATTTCCTGATGCGCGCCCGGGCGGTCTGCATCTTTCCGGGCGGGTTCGGGACATTGGACGAGATGTTCGAGGCGCTGACGCTGATCCAGACGGGGCGGATGAAGCGGGTGCCGTTCTTGCTGTTCGGTCGGGCATTCTGGGAGAAGGTGGTGAACTGGCAGGCGCTGGCCGACGAGGGGTTGATCGCGCAGGCGGATATGGAGCTGTTCCGCTTTGTGGAGACGGCGGAGGAGGCGATGGAGGCGATACTGGCCGAGGAGTGAGGCGGGGGTTGATACCGTGTGGTTGGGGTGTATACTCCTGATCCATACGGATGGTGCGGGAGTGGGGCATGGGCCGGATCAAGGTGAACCTGACGCTTGATGCCGAAGTGGCCGAGGAGGCGCGGCTGCTGGGTCTGAACATGTCGCGTCTGGCCGAGACGGCGATTGCCGATGCCGCGAAGGCCGAGCGAAACCGTCTGTGGCGCGAGGAGAACCGTGCGGCACTGGACGCCTATGCCGAGGAGGTGGCGCGCGAGGGGTTGCCGCTGGCTGCGTTCCGCACGTTCTGAGGGCTTGGGCGCATGGCGCAGTTCGATGTGTTCCGTTTGAAGAATGGACTGTTCGTGGTGGACTTGCAGACGGACCTGATCGGGCTGGAGGCGTCGCGGATGGTGGCTCCGCTGCGCGAGGCGGGGCGTTATGCGTCTTTTCCCGGCCTTACGCCGAAGGTGGAGATCGACGGGACGGTCTGGATCGTGCGGGTGCAGGAAATGGCCGCCCTGCCGGGGGCGGAATTACGGGATTTCGTCGTCAGTCTCGCCCCTGAGCGGGATGCGCTGAAGCGGGCGGTGGATATCCTGTTCGACGGGGTGTGACTGCGACGGGGCGGGACTCGTCTTTCTTGCGAATGTTCCTATAATGTTCTTTTGGAGCCCTCCGCGAATCCCCTGCTGCCCATGGCCTTTGTCGAACTCTCGGCCCTGTCGAATTTCACCTTCCTGCACGGGGCGTCGCATCCCGAGGAGGTGATGGCGCGTGCCTGTGACATGGGAATGGCGGGGGTGGCCGTGGCGGATGTGAATTCCGTCGCGGGCATCGTGCGGGCCCATGCCAAGGCGCGGGAATTGGCGCGGGTGGCGGCGGAGGAGGGGCGGGATTGGCCGGGGACGCGGTTGATCCCTGCGGCAAGGATCGTGTTGCGCTGCGGGTTTGCGGTGACCTGCCTGCCTGTGGATCGGGCGGGGTGGGGGCGGTTGTGCCGTCTGATCTCGCTGGGGCGGTTGCGGGTGGAGAAGGGGGAGTGCGACCTTTGCCCGGATGATCTGCTGGAATGGGGGGAGGGGATGGTGATGCTGATCCATCCGCCCGCGCGGGGGCAGATGGAGGCTTGGCGGGGGGTGGTGGCGCGGTTGGTGGCCGCGTTCGGGGGGCGATGCTTCCTGCTGATGGCGCCGCGCTATGACGGGCAGGATCGGGCGCGGTTCGCGCGGCTGGAACGGTTGGCGGAGGGGGTGGGGGTTTTGCCTGTCGCCAGTGCCCTGCCGATCATGCATCACGGGTCGCGGCGGCGGATGGCGGATGTGCTGACGGCGATCCGGCTGGGGGTGCGGGTGGACGATCTGGGGCGGCGGGCGCTGCCCCATGCCGAGCAGCGGTTGCGGTCGGAGGCCGAGATGCTGCGGCTGTTTGCCGGCCACGAGGCGGCGGTGCATCGGGCGGGGGAGGTGGCGGCGGGGTTGCACTTTTCGCTGGATGAATTGCGGTATGAGTATCCGTCCGAGGTGACGGGGGGCGAGACGGCGGCGGAGCGGTTGGCGCGGCTGGCATGGGCGGGGCTGGACTGGCGATACCCCGATGGCGCGCCGGAGCGGGTGCGGGCGCAGATGGCGCATGAATTGGCGCTGATCGGGAAGCTGCGGTACGAGCCTTATTTCCTGACGGTGCATGATATCGTGGATTTCGCGCGCGGGCGGGGGATCCTGTGTCAGGGGCGGGGGTCGGCGGCGAATTCGGTGGTGTGTTACGCGCTGGGCGTGACGAGTGTTTCGCCCGAGATCGGGACGATGGTCTTCGAACGCTTTGTCAGCGAGGCGCGGAACGAGCCGCCGGATATCGACGTGGATTTCGAGCATGAGCGGCGCGAGGAGGTGATCCAGCACATCTATGCGCGTTACGGGCGGCATCGGGCGGGGCTGTGCGCCACGGTGATCCATTATCGCGGCAAGCGCGCGGTGCGCGAGGTGGGGCGGGCGATGGGTCTGACCGAGGACACCTTGGCCGCCATGTCGAGCCAGATCTGGGGTTGGGGCGGGCCCGGTCAGATAACGGAGGTGCGGTTGCGGGAGATCGGGCTGGACCCGACGGATCGGCGGCTGGCGCTGACGATGCAGCTGATCGACGAGATACAGGGGTTTCCGCGCCATCTGAGCCAGCATGTCGGCGGGTTCATCATCACCGAGGGGCGGCTGGATGAGTTGGTGCCCATCGAGAATGCGACGATGGAGGATCGGACGGTCATCTGCTGGGACAAGGATGACATTGATACTTTGGGGATATTGAAGGTGGATGTGCTGGCCTTGGGGATGCTGACCTGCATCCGGAAGGCATTCGACCTGATGGAGCGGCATCATCAGGTGCGGCATTCGCTGGGGAGCCTGCCGGCGGAGGACCCCGCGACCTATGACATGCTGTGCAGGGCGGACAGTCTGGGCGTGTTTCAGGTGGAGAGCCGGGCGCAGATGAATTTCCTGCCGCGGATGCGGCCGCGGACGTTCTATGACCTTGTCATCCAGGTGGCGATCATCCGACCGGGGCCGATACAGGGCGACATGGTGCATCCCTTTCTGCGGCGGCGGAACGGGCAGGAGGTGGTGACGTTCCCGTCGGACGAGTTGGGGCGGGTGCTGGGCAAGACGCTGGGCGTGCCGCTGTTTCAGGAACAGGCGATGCAGATTGCCATCATCGGGGCGGGGTTTTCGCCGACCGAGGCGGATCGTCTGCGCCGGTCGCTGGCGACGTTCAAGAAGCATGGGAATGTGAGCGAGTTCCGCGACCGGTTCATGGAGGGGATGCGCCGGAACGGGTATGAGGAGGAGTTCGCCGCGCGCTGTTTCGCGCAGATCGAGGGGTTCGGGAGTTACGGCTTCCCTGAAAGCCATGCGGCGTCCTTTGCCCTGCTGGTCTATGCGAGTGCGTGGTTGAAGCGGCATCATCCGGGGATCTTCGCCTGCGCTTTGCTGAACAGTCAGCCGATGGGGTTCTATGCCCCCGCCCAGATCGTGCGGGATGCGCGGGAGCATGGGGTGGTGGTGCGTCCGCCCTGCATCAATGCGAGCCATTGGGACAATGTGATGGAACCCGACGGGCGGGGCGGGTTGGCGCTGCGGCTGGGGTTCCGGCAGGTGAAGGGGATGCCGGAGGAGGAGGCGCAGTGGATCGTTGCCGCGCGGGGCAATGGCTATCGGGCGGTGGAGGATGTGTGGCGGCGGGCGGGCTTGGGCGCGCGGATGCTGGCTCGGCTGGCGGAGGCGGATTGTTTCGCGGCGCTGGGCGTGACGCGGCGGGAGGCGTTGTGGGCGGCGAAGGCCTTGGTGGAGGGCAGCCCCTTGCCGCTGTTTGCGGGGGATATCGACGGGGAGGGGATCGTGGAGCCTGCGGTGGCGCTACGCGAGATGACGCTGGGGGAGCAGGTGGTGGAGGATTACGTGTCGCTGCGGCTGACGCTGCGGGCGCATCCGATGGCGCTGCTTCGGCCGTGGCTGACGCCGGAAGCGGCTTGAAGCGGTGCGGGGGGCGGGGCAGGCTGGGGGTGTTCAAGGCAGGAGGGGCGCATGACACCGGAGCGGCTGGCGATCGAGATGGGGCTGGATATCCCGGACTTTGACGCGATGGGCTATTACGGGGCGGATTACGGGACGATGAAGCCCTATCACCGGGTGGGGAGCCTGCTGTTCCTGTCGGGCCATGTGGCGCAGATCGGGACGGATATCACGCATAAGGGGCGGCTGGGGGCCGGGCTGACGACCGAGGAAGGCTATCAGGCGGCGCGGCGGACGGGGTTGAACGTGCTGGGCGGTATCCGGCAGGCGGTGGGGTCGCTGGACAAGGTGCGCAGCATCGTGCGGACGCTGAATTTCGTGGTCTGCACGCCGGAGTATGAGGATGTCCACAAGGTGTCGTCCGGGCTGTCGGATCTGTTCGTGGAGGTCTTTGGCCGGGAGCGGGGGCTTGGGGGGCGTGCCACCATCGGGGTGATGGCGCTGGCGGGGGGTGTGTGTTTCGAGACCTGGGCCACGGTGGAGGTGGAGGATTGATCTAGGCTTGAGCGAGAAGGTCCATCTTGGTGGCAAGCTTCACGTCCATGTCGGTGAGGCCGTGCGTGTCGTGGGTGGTGAGTGTGACGGTCACGGTCTTGTAGACGTTGGACCAGTCGGGGTGGTGGTTCCATTTTTCGGCCCAGAGCGCCGCGCTGGTCATGAAGCCGAAGGCTTCGATGAAGTTGGTGAAGGTGTAGACCTTCGCGATGGCGCGGCCGCCTTCGATGACCATCCAGCCCGCAGCCGTGAGGGGGGCGATATCGGCTTCGGTGACGGGGCGGTAGTCGGGCATCGCTGTGGTCCTTTCGGGGGCAAGATTTTTCTGCGAAAAATCTTGGGGGCGAAATTTCTGCGAAATTTCGGGGGCTGGGGTGTGGCGGTACCGAATGTTCGCAAGAACATTCGGTTCGGGATTTTTCGCAGAAAAATCCTGTTTGGCGGGGCGGTCAAGCAAGGGATCCGTCCTCGGCGGTGATGCGCCGGAAGGGGCCATAGGCCGTGAGGACCTCGATCTCTTCATCCACTGCCCGGCGTTCGGCGCGCAGATACTGGGCGACGGCGTCGCGCAGGCCCGGATCGGTGATGTAGTGCAGGGAATGGACGGGCGTGGGCAGGTAGCCGCGCGCGAGTTTGTGTTCGCCCTGCGCGCCGGCCTCGACCCGGGCGAGACCATGGGCGATGGCCCAGTCGATGGCCTGATAGTAGCAGAGTTCGAAATGCAGGCAGGGGTGGTCTTCGACGCAGCCCCAGTAGCGGCCATAGAGCGTGTCGCGCCCGATGAAGTTGAGCGCGCCCGCGACGGGGGTGCCGTCTTCGCGTTCGGCAAGCACGAGGAGCATGTCGTGGCGCATGGTTTCATGCGCGATGCCGAAGAAGCGGCGGGTGAGGTAGGGGGTG
>Ga0209278_1001533_pt1 | contig 13863 bp, 13 predicted proteins | sample JI81BgreenDNA_FD_187504 | JGI IMG/M metagenome (GOLD analysis project Ga0209278, IMG submission 187504) | Wastewater effluent complex algal communities from Wisconsin, to seasonally profile nutrient transformation and Carbon sequestration -... | ecosystem: Engineered > WWTP > Effluent > Algae... | reverse complement strand
CACACGCTGTTGTGCAGTGCAGCAGATCAGGCATCAGCCATGCACTGAACGCATGGATTACAACGAAGCAGGACTCAGTTCAGCGCTTGGGCAAGGGCTGGTTGATCGCATCCTCGATCTGGCTGGGCAGATGCGGAACCGGCGCTGCCGGCACGGCGCCGTGCAGCGCGTGAAACAGCGGTGCGACGGCGGCGACGGGCGTGAGTTCAACATGGAAGGCCTGGGGCGTGGCTTCGTCCACCGGCGATCCGTTCGATACGGTCTTCATGGAGACGCTCCTGTCTGATCAGCGGGGAAATCCCCGACCGCCGGGAGCTGTGGTTGATGCGTCTCAGACCAATCTGCGACGCGGCAGACTCGACGACAGTAACGTTAGTCTACCATGGATCGCGGGCGATTACGCCTCCGATTGCGCCTGGGCCACCAGCGCCAGCCAACCGTCCTCATCCACCACTGGCACCCCCAGCGCCTGCGCCTTGGCCAGCTTCGACCCTGCCCCCGGCCCGGCGACCAGCAGACTGGTCTTGGCCGACACACTGCCTGACGTCTTGGCGCCCAACAGCTCAGCCTGAGCCTCGGCTTCTTCGCGGGTGCATTTCTCCAGCGCGCCGGTGAACACGATGGTTTTGCCCGTAAGTCCGGTCTGTTTCACCTCCGGCAGCGGCTGCGGCGTCACTTCGACCAGCAGAGCGGCCAGCGTGTCGCGGTTGTGCGGTTCGGCGAAGAAATCGATCAGGGCTTCGGCGACAATGGCGCCGATACCGTTCACCGCCGTCAGCCGATTGACCGCATCCTCGGCCAGTGCCGCCGCCTGCACCGCCTGCGCCGACCGGAGGGCGCGGGCGAGATCGCGCGCCGTCACTTCGCCGACATGGCGGATGCCGAGCGCGAACAGGAATCGATCAAGGCTTACCGTTCGCCGCTCGTCGATGGCGGCGAGCAATTTGTCGACGCTCTTCTCCTTGAAGCCGGGCAGCGCCAGCAGCGCGTCGCGATCCAGCCGGAACAGCGAGGCCGGCCCGTCGATCAGGCCGGCGCTGGCAAACAGCTCCAGCCGCTCGGTACCCAGCCCTTCGATATCGAAAGCATTGCGCGACACGAAATGGCGCAGCCGCTCGTGCCGCTGCGCCGGGCAGGTCAGGCCACCGGTGCAGCGCTTCACGGCGCCATCCTCTTCGCGCACCGCCGTGGATCCGCAGGCCGGGCAATGATCGGGGAACACGAACGCGGGACCGCGCGGCGCATCGACTAGCACCACACCCAACACTTGCGGGATCACGTCGCCGGCGCGCTGCACCTGCACCCGATCACCCACGCGTACATCCAGCCGGGCAATCTCGTCCTCATTGTGCAGCGTGGCGTTGGTGACGACCACACCGCCCACGGTCACCGGCGCCAGCCGCGCAACGGGCGTGAGCGCGCCGGTTCGGCCAACCTGGATATCGATCGCCTCCAGCAGGGTCTCCGCCTTCTCGGCCGGGAACTTGTGCGCCACAGCCCAGCGCGGCGAGCGCGCCACCTGGCCCAGCCGTTCCTGCCAGTCCAGCCGCTCCACCTTGTACACAACGCCATCGATATCGAACGGCAGATCGGCGCGGCGGCGCTCCAGATCGGCGGTGAAGGCAAGGCATTGCTCCATCGTGGCATCGCCCACCGCCAGGCTGCCGGTATCGAAACCCCAGCCCGCGATGGCCGTCGTCACCTCGGTCTGGGTGGAACCGGGCATGGCGCTCATTTCGCCCCAGCCGTGAACGATGAAGGCCAGAGGCCGGCTGGCGCTGATCGCCGGGTCCAACTGGCGCAATGACCCTGCCGCCGCGTTGCGCGGATTGGCAAAGATCTTGGCGCCAGCCTCAGCCTGCCGCTCGTTCAGCGCGGCAAAACCGGCCTTGGACATGTAGATTTCGCCGCGCACCTCGGCCACCTGCGGTGCGCCTTCGGGCAGCGTGTGCGCCAGCCCGGTGACGTGGGCGAGATTGGCCGTCACCTCCTCCCCCACCGCGCCATCGCCGCGGGTCGCACCGTGCACCAGCCGGCCATTTTCAAACCGCAGCGCGCAGGATAGCCCGTCGATCTTGGCTTCGGCGCGCAGGCGGATGTCGGCATCGTCGGGCAGGTTCAGGAAGCGCTTCACCCGCGCCACGAACTCGCGCGCCTCGTCATCGCTGAACACATTGTCCAGGCTCAGCATCGGCTTTGAATGCGTGATCTTGGCGAAACCGGCGGCGGGTTTTGACCCTACGCGGAAACTTGGGCTGTCGCTGCGCACCAGATGCGGGAAGGCGGCTTCAATGGCGCTGTTGCGCTGCACCAGCGCATCATAATCCGCGTCTGAAATCCTGGGCGCGTCTTTCTGGTAATAGGCCTCGCTGTGATGGGCGATGGCCTCAGCCAGCCGCGCCAGTTCGGCAGCGGCATCAGACTCGGTTACGGGCAGCGTGTCGGTCATGCGAGCTGCCATATCACGCAAAAAGGGCGGGAGAAGCCCCCCGCCCTTTCGCATTTCGTCGCGCGGCTGCGCTTAGAACTTGAAGCCCACCATCACGTTCCACGTGCGCGGATCGCCATAGTACACCGTCTGGATATTGCCCACCGAGCTGAACTCCTGCCCATCGGTGCGGTAGCGCTGGTCACCCAGGTTCTTCACGCCGCCCTGCACATACCAGCGGCCACCATCGGCATCGAAGCGCACATAGGCATTGGCCAGCCAGTAACCTGGCTCGACCAGACCCGGCCGGTTGTCGATGCTCAGGAAATGCTTGTCCACAAAGCGGGCATCGCCGCCCAGCGTGATGCTGCCGGCATCACCCACCGGGATACGGTAATCCGTGCCCAGCGTCAGCGTCAGCGGCGGCGCGAAGGCCGGGCGGCAGGTCACTTCGGCGCCCGTCGGGTTGCAGCTGAACGCCGGCGCGCGGCGGCCATCGTTGAACTCGGCATAGCGCGCGTTCAGGTAACCGGCGTTCATCCGCAGGTTCCAGTATTTCGTCGGCTTCAACGCCGCTTCCAGCTCCACACCCCAGATCGACAGCCGCCCGGCGTTCAGCACCGGAAAGGCCGCAACCGAGCCGCCACCCACACGCGCCTGGAAATCGCGGAAATCGCTGTAGAACACCGTGCCCGCAAGGTACACGCGGCCATCAAGGAAGCTGCCCTTGGCGCCGCCTTCATAGGTCCACACGGTTTCGGGGCGGAAGGTGGTGACGATGGTGGGCACGCCGTTCACCGTCTGGGTCAGGTCTGCAACGCCATTGGCGCGGCCATTGAAGCCCCCCGATTTGAAGCCACGCGACGCGGAGACATAGATCTGGCTGTTGGCATCGGGCTTCCACGCCAGGTTCACGCTTGGCGTCCAGGCATCATATTCCACCTGGTTGTCGAGGTTGAACGGCGCCGGCAGGCTGCCCGGGAAGCGGAAAGTGAGATTGTTGAGCGCACCCAGCGTCGACGAGGTGGTGGTCACCCGGTCATAGCGCCGCTCTTCATGGGTGTAGCGCAGGCCGGCGGTGAGGCTGAGCGCATCGGTCAGCTTGTAACTGGCCTGACCAAAGGCGGCATAGCTCTTGGTGTTCTGCTCATCATCGATGAAGCGCGTGAAGGTCAGCGGTGCGCCGCCAAAGGCGAACAGATCATCGGCATAGGCTTCCTGGTGCGAACGGATATTCTCGTTCAGGTAGAACAGGCCAACCACGCCAGAGAAGCGATCGCCCGACCATTTCAGCTGCAGTTCCTGGCTGAACTGGCGCTGATCGATGCCCACGAACACATCGCCCAGTTCGGCCTGGGTGGCATCGATGTCGATGAACAGATCGGGATCCAGCTTGCGCCAGGCCGTGATGCTGCTCAGCGTGATCGTGTCGGTCAGCGCCCAGTTGGCGGTGAGGTTGAGGCCATAATGATCCAGCCGCTGGCCTTCATCGCCGCGGAAGCTGGTGGACGCCTTGAAATCATAGGCACCATAGGGCGCCGCCGGCACCAGGGTACGCGCACCGGTGAGGAAATCGGTCTGCAACAGCGGCGCGGTGGCATAACCCAGGGTGAGCGCGTTGCGCTGGCGGTTGTAATCGCCGGAAACCAGGATCTCGAGCGCCTCGGTCGGCTTGGCACGCAGGATGCCGCGCACCGTCAGGCTGTCACGATCATTGTATTCGCGCCCCGTGCGCGGATCGGTAACAAGACCATCGCGCTTGTCCCACTGGCCCGCCAGGCTGAGCGCCAGCTTGTCACCCACCAGCGGCGCGGAGACATAGCCGTTCAGCACGATCTGGTTGTAGCTGCCATACAGCGCCGAACCGGCGGCCTTCACCACTTCCAGATCCGGCTTGCGGCTGACGATCGAAATCGCGCCACCTGTGGTGTTCTTGCCATAAAGCGTGCCCTGCGGCCCGCGCAGCACTTCGATGCGCTCCACGTCGAACAGGTTGAGCAGTGCGCCCTGGATGCGCGACAGGTAAACACCGTCCACATAGACGCCAACCGCCGGATCGAACGTCTGCAACGCATCGGGCTGGCCGATGCCGCGGATGAAGATGTTGGCGCTGGCGGCCGAACCGCGGCCCTGCACCAGATTGAGGTTGGGCGCAGCCGCCTGCAGGCCGGAAAGATCAACCGCCTGATATTTCTGCAGATCAGCCTGGTTGAAGGCGGTGACGGCCACCGGCACATCGATCAGCCGTTCATCGCGGCGGCGGGCGGAAACGATGATTTCGGCATCGCTGGTCACGGCGGCATCAGCTGCAGCGGTTTGCGCGGCGGCCGGCAGGCCGGCAATCAGGCTGGCGCCGGCAAACAGCGCGAGACGGAAACGTGTATCGATCATGTGCATTCTCCCCACGGCGGCGTCTGGTTGGCGCCGGTCTTGCGTGACTGTTGGCGATGCAATACTGAAACCTGAACCAGGATTCAACTCTGGATCGCGCATATGCCGGCTTGACCCGGCGATGAAGACAGGATTGGGCAAAGCTGTGACCGCAACGCCACAACTGAAGGCCAAGACGCCGCGCACCGAAAGGGGCCGCAAGACGCTGCGCCTGATCCTTGATGCCGCTGCAGAAGAATTCGGCCAGCGCGGCTATCACGAAGGCAGCATCGCCCGCATCGCCCAGCGCGCCGGCGTCGCCATCGGCAGTTTCTACACCTATTTCGATTCCAAGGAGGCGGTGTTCCGCGCGCTGGTCGCCGACATGAGCCGGCAGGTGCGCGAACATGTGGTGCCCTTCATTCTGGCCGCGCCCGATCGCCTGGCCGGGGAACGCGCCGGCCTTGCCGCCTATCTGGCCTTCGTGCGCACCCACAAGGCGCTTTATCGCATCATCGATGAAAGCGCCTTCGTGGCCGAAGATGCCTATCGCCGCCACTATGCCGATGTCGCCGAAGGCTATGCCGTGTCGCTCGAACAGGCGTTCGGGAGGGGGGAGGTTTCCGATGGTGACTGGCAGGTGCGGGCCTGGGCGATCATGGGCATGAACGTGTTCCTGGGCCTGAAATTTGGCGTGTGGGACGAAAGCCGCCCTGTCGAGGAAATCGCGGCGGCTGCCCACGCCCTGATCACCAACGGGCTGGCGCCCCCATCCTGAACACGCGCCCGACAGGGAGCGGCGCATATTTTCGCCGCAGCCTCTTGAACATTACACGCGTGTAATTATTTAAGGATCAGCCGGCACCGGCAGCGCGCTAATTCCCCCCAGGACCCCGCTCGCTGCCGGGTCGCGGATGCCTCCCCACCTTGGGCGCCCGCGACAGCCGGCACCATGAATGGAGTGAATGATGCGTTTTGTTGCCCTTGCCGCGGCCATCATTATCGGTGCCTCGGTCACGGCGGTTGCCACCTCGGCGACTGGCGTGCCGCCCCACCCGATGCTGGCCCCTGCAGCTTCAGCCGCTTCCCCCGCCGGCTGACGACGGAACCCCGGCCGGCCTGCCCCCGCCGGCCGGGGTTTCACCGCCTTTGATCAGCGCGGTCCACCAGCGCCGCAACGGCGATGGCCACCGCAAAGCCGAACAGCGCCAGTGCGCCCATGCCGGCTGGCGACAGCGGCTCCCCCGGCACGGCATTGATGCTGGCCAGCACCAGCATGGCAAAAAACCAGCCAATGGCCGGCCGCACCGCTAGCCGCCCCTGTTTTCGCCGCGCCACCCAGATGCACATGGCAAGGCCGAGCAGGCCCAGTTCGACGATCATTTCCAGCACCGGCAGGTTCCACAGGCCAAAGCCCACCTTGGGGCCGAACAGGCCGAGCGGCAGATCAGGCCGATGCACCAGCAGATCGGTCAACCAGTGCGATAACACCACGGCACCGATCCACAAGCCCGATTTGCCCCATGTTCGCGCTGCCAACCAGCCGGCGACCAGCGACCAGAGCAGCGCCGCCGGCAGGCTGTGCGTGTATGGCATGAAATACAGATCAAGCGGCGAGCCGGGCAGCGTGGGATCAAGGCGGAGCTTTTCCACGCCAGCGATCACCAGCGAACCCCAGCCGATATCAAGCAGTTGGGCTGCGCCGACACAGGCCCAGAAGGGCAATTTGGGCCGAGCCGCCTTTGCCACCACCGATGCTGCGAAATGCCCGATGAACATCAGTGTTTGCTCCGACGGAATGGCCAATCAGTGATGCCGCCGGCCCACAGCGCCCACCAGACGATCACCGGCTGCGCCAGCAGCCGCGGGCCGTGATAGCCCCAGCCCAGCACCTGGCCCGATACCGATATGCCTTCCACGGCGTGCTTGATGTTGGCGGGGAACACGCACACCGCATAGGCCGCCAGCCCCCAGGCGGCAGCACGGCGGAGTTTCGGGATCATCAGGCCGATGGCGCCGGCGATTTCCGCCATGCCGGTGGCCAGCACGACTTCGCGCGGGAATGGCACGAAATCGGGCATGATCGGCAGAAAGCCTTCGGGGCTTTTCAGATGGACGACACCAACCGCGAAATAGGCCAGTGCCAGCACGGCGCGGGCAACGCGGCGAGCCAGTGTTTGCGCAGGCGCTTCAGCGCCCATCCGCATCCCGGGCCAGCGCCGACGCCAGATCAGCATCGCGCTGCAACCGGCTGTCGCCCATGGTTTGCAGCATCAGCACGATGCCGAACTGGCGCACGCTATCGGCCATGAACAAGGTGCCGGCGGCGCCGCCCCAGCCATAGGCATCGGCGGTGCTGCCGCCCCAGCCGGCCCGGCTAAGGCCAATGCCATTGCGGGTATCGAAAAGGGTCACCCGGCCGCCGGCGCCAAAGCCATGCTGATTATCGAAGAACACGCCCGCCGGCATCAGATTGCTGGTTGCGAGGCGCGCCGTGCCGCGCGGCAGGATGGTACGGCCTTCAAATTCGCCTTCGTTCAGCACCATCTGGGCAAAACGGGCATAATCGCGCGCCGAACCGACCATGCCGCCGCCGCCCGACAACAGGCGCGGCCGGGTGGTGAAGCCATCCTTTTCCAGCACCGAGATCGGGATGGGCTTGTCCAGCACCTTGGTGGTGCCGGGCGCGGTCCACAGATAATTGGCGGCCAGGCGCGCCTTGTCCTTCGCCCAGAAACCGGTGTCCTTCATGCCGAGCGGCCCCAGGATCTGCTGTTCCAGCACCTTGTCAAACGTCATGCCGGTCAGCCGTTCCAGCAGCGCGCCGGCAACATCGAGGCTGATCGAATATTTCCACGCCGTGCCGGGATCGAGCGCCAGTGGCAGGCCGGCCAGCGCCTGCGCCATCACCTGCAGATCAGGCAACGCGCCGTCGCCGGGCTGCAGGAAGGCCGGCACGCTGCCGGGCTGGATGCCCAGCCGCTTGTATTCCTTCTCCAGCGGGCCGTTGCCGTTGATCGTATAGGAAAAACCCGCCGTGTGGGTGAGCAGGTGACGCACGGTGATCGGGCGGGCCGCCGGTCGCGAGTCGAGGCTCTTTTCAGGATCGACGAGCACCTTCATGTCGCGAAATTCGGGCATGATATCGGCGATCGGCTGATCCAACTTCAAATCACCGGTGGCCACGCGCTGCATGATCGCCATCGCCGTGATCGGCTTTGACATGGAGTAAATGCGCCACAGCGTGTCCGGCGTGGCCTTTTCGCTGCCGCCAAACGCCGTCACCCCGGCCGAAAGGAACACCGGCTTGTGGCGGCCCGGTTCCACCAGTGCCACCACGGCGCCGGGCACCGCACCCTTGGCCACATAGGCATCGATCAGCGACTGCACCGCATCATGGCGCAGCGGTGCCAGCCGGCGCAGCGGCAATTGCGCCGCCGCCCCCCCAGTCCCTGCGCCCGCCGCCGCCAGTGCAATGGCCGACAACATCTGGCGGCGATCAAAAGCGTGCATCACTCAAACTCCTTCCAACAGGCGAGCCGCCTGTGCGCGGGCTTCGGGGGTAACATCGGCGCCCGACAACATGCGGGCAATTTCTTCCTGGCGCTCGGCTGGTTCCAGCAGGGCAAGGCTGGTGCGGGTGATGCCGGCAGCGCTGGCTTTCTCGATGCGCCACTGGCTGTGGCCGCGCGCCGCCACCTGCGGGCTGTGGGTGACAACCAGCACCTGCGCCTGCCCCGCCAGCCGCGCCAACCGATCACCAATGGCCGAAGCGACAGCACCGCCGACGCCGCGATCAATCTCGTCAAAGATCATGGTGCCGGCGCTGCCCGTGCTGGCCAGCGCCACCTTCAGCGCCAGGATGAAGCGCGAAAGTTCCCCGCCCGAAGCAATCTTGATCAGCGGCGCGAAATCGGCGCCGGGGTTGGTGGCGATCTCATATTCCACCCGCTCTTGCCCCTCTGGGCCCCATTCGCCTTGCGGCAGCGGGGTGATGCGGGTGCGGAAACGGGCGGCATCGAGCTTCAGTGGCTTGAGTTCGGCCGCGACCGCTGCATCAAGCCGGGCGGCAGCCGCAGCCCGCGCCTTGCTCAGAGCGGTAGCGGCGCGGGCATAGTCCGCCTCGGCCTTCACCACCGCGGCATCCAAAACCAGCAGCCCTTCCTCGCCCGCCACCAGCGCGGCCGCGCGCGCCTTCAGTTCCGCCGCCAGCGCCGGCAGCGCCTCGGCAGCAACCTTGTGCTTGCGGGCCAGGCCGCGCAGTTCGAACAGCCGGCTTTCCACCTGCTCCAGCCGCGCCGGATCGGCATCCAGCGCCTGCACGGCTTCGGCCAGTTTTGCCTCTGCCTCGCCCGCCTCCACCAGCGCCCGGTCCAGCGCCTCCAGTGCGGCAGTAAGCAGCGGATGCTCACCCGATATCCGGTCAAGCCGGCGGGCGCCCTGCGCCAAAGTGGTGCTGCCCTGCCCGAACAATTCCGAAATCGTCGCCAGATCGTCGGTCAGCCGCGCGCCCTTCTGCATGGCGGCGCGGGCGAGCGCGAGCTCTTCCTCCTCGCCCGGCTGCATGTCCAGCGCGTCCAGTTCGGCAACGGCATGCTCCAGCCACTCGCGGTCGCGCTGGTCGGCAGCCAATTTCGCGCGCGCGCCAGCCGCCGCCTCCCGCGCCGCGCGCGCCGCCTCCCAACGGTCACGCGCCGCCACAAATTGGTCACCAAGGCCCCCAAATTGATCCAGCAGCGCCCGGTGCCCCTTGGGGCTGAGCAGCCCGCGTTCATCATGCTGGCCGTGGATTTCCACCAGCGCGGCCCCCAGTTCGCGCAGCAGCGTCGCCGAAACCGGCTGATCATTCACGAACGCCCGGCTGCCGCCATCGGCCTTCAACTGGCGGCGCAGGATGATGGTGCCGTCAGCCTCCAGATCATTTTCGGCCAGCAGGGCGCGGGCCGGATGACCTGCGCCAACGTCAAATTCCGCCACCACCCGCGCCGTATCGCTGCCGGCCCGCACCAGCCCCGCATCAGCCCGGCTGCCCAGCACCAGGCCCAGCGCATCGAGCAGGATCGATTTGCCCGCCCCGGTCTCACCCGTAAGCACGACAAGCCCCGGCGCGAACTCGATGGCCAACGCCTCGATCAGCACGACATTCTGGATGGCAAGCGCGGTCAACACGGCGCTGTGTTAGCCCATCCCACCGCGCGGGCGCGAGAGGCATTTTCACAGGCGCGCATCGTCCCCTTGTGCCATTCCTGCTTGCACTTCAGGCAGAATCGAATATAGCCGCCTCCTTCGCCGTTAATCCGGGGCATCTGGCCCGGCCATTTGTTGTGGCCGCTGGCAACCAAGACGCACCGGGTTGGGGCACAACGACCGCTTTCAGATTGATGGATACAGGTGCCTCATGGCCGTTCCCAAGCGCAAGACCTCGCCTTCACGCCGCAACATGCGTCGCAGCCACCACGCGCTGACCGCGACCCAGTTCCAGGAATGCCCGAACTGCGGTGAGCTGAAGCTGCCGCACAATCTGTGTGGGGCCTGCGGTTTCTACAACGGCCGCGAAGTCGTCGCCGTCGAAGCCTGATCCTGGCACCCGGCAGGCTGGCCCGGCTTCCCATGACAGGCACGCCAAACCGGGATCCGGTCATTGCGCTTGATGTGATGAGCGGTGAGGCTGGCGCAGTTGAAGCCGTTGCTGCGGCCGATATCGCCGCCGAACGCTATCCGCGGCTTTCTTTCCTGCTGTATGGTCACTTGGAAGTGATCGCCGCAGAGTTGGTACGTTGGCCGCGCCTCGCCGCGCGCGCGCAGATCATCCACAGCGATGATGTCGTCGCCATGAGCGACAAGCCCAGCCAGGCCCTGCGCCGTGCCCGCACAACGTCGATGGGCATGGCCATCGATGCCGTGAAGCAGGGTAAGGCCAATGCCGCCGTTTCGGCCGGCAACACCGGCGCCCTGATGGCGATGTCGCTGTTCTCGCTGCGCACCATGCCGGGCATTGATCGCCCGGCTTTGGCGGCCGTGCTGCCCACGCTGAAATCCGAATCGGTGATGCTCGATCTGGGCGCCAACACCGAATGCGATGCCACCAACCTTGTGCAGTTCGCCGTGATGGGCGCGGCGTTTGCACGCACCGTGCTGGGGCTGGAACGCCCCAAGGTCGCCCTGCTCAACATCGGCGAGGAAGAATTGAAAGGCACCGGCGAAATCCGTGCTGCCGCCACCGTGCTCAAAGGCGCGCGCCTGCCGATGCAGTTCCTCGGCTTTGTCGAAGGCGACAAGATCGGTTCCGGCGATGTCGATGTAGTGGTCACCGATGGCTTCTCCGGCAACATTGCCTTGAAGACGGCCGAAGGCACCAGCCGACTGGTAACCGGCCTGCTTGGCAATGCCTTCCGCTCGTCGATCTGGGGCAAACTGGGCTATTTCATCGCCCGCGGCGCGCTCGAATCGCTGCGCGCCCATCTCGATCCCAACGCCCATAATGGCGCGGTGTTCCTGGGCCTCAACGGCATCGTGGTCAAAAGCCACGGCAGCGCCAATGCACGCGGCCTCGCCAATGCCATCGGCGTGGCGCATGATCTGGTGAGCGACGACGTCAACCGTCGCATTCGCGACGATCTCGCCGGCGTCAACATGGCGCTGGCCACTACGCTGGAGCCCGACGCGGCATGAGCAAGCGCCGTTCCATCATCATCGGCACTGGCAGCTATCTGCCGCAAACCGTGCTGAGCAACGAGGATCTGGCCGCCCGGCTGGACACGTCGGATGAATGGATCATCGAACGCACCGGTATCCGTCGCCGCCATATCGCGGCCCCGGGCGAATTCACCTCCGATCTCGCCGTCGCTGCCGCTCAGCGCGCACTAGACGCCGCCTGCAAGTCCCCAGCCGACATTGATCTGATCATTGTCGCCACCGCCACGCCGGATCAAACCTTTCCCGCCGTCGCCACCGTGGTGCAGCACAAACTGGGCATGATGCATGGCGTCGCGTTCGATGTGGCTGCGGTGTGTTCGGGATTCCTTTATGCCCTCACCGTCGCGGATTCGCTGCTCGCTACCGGTGCCCACAATCGCGCCTTGGTGATCGGCGCCGAAACCTTCAGCCACATCCTGGATTGGGACGATCGCACCACCGCCGTGCTGTTCGGCGATGGCGCTGGCGCCATCGTGCTGGAAGCGCAGGCGCAACCCGGCGACAACGCCAGCGATCGCGGCGTCATCGCCTGCCGCCTGCACAGCGACGGCCGCTACAATGATCTGCTCTATGTTGATGGCGGGCCGGGTTCGACAGGCACCACCGGCAAGCTGCGCATGAAGGGCAAGGAAGTTTTCCGGCACGCCGTTACCAATCTTTCCAGCGTGATGGGCGAAGTTCTTGAGGCTGCGTCTCTGCAACCAAGTGATGTGGCGTGGGTGGTGCCGCACCAGGCCAATCTGCGCATCCTGGAAGCCACCGCGAAGAAACTGAACATTTCGCCTGCACAGGTGGTGGTGACGGTGGACAGCCACGCCAACACGTCGGCCGCTTCGGTACCGCTGGCGCTGGACACAGCCGTACGCGATGGCCGCATCCAACCCGGCGACCTGTTGTTGCTGGAAGCAATGGGCGGCGGCTTCACCTGGGGCGCAGCGGCCGTTCGCTGGTAGCCGGATTGCAGCCGGATCAGGGGGTGCGACAATAGGTGTAGCGAATCACGAAAAATCGCGTAAAATCACGCGATAACAAGGTGCGCTTGCCGTTTTGCCTTGCAACTCGGGTCAACCGCTGCTGGGCAGGCAGCAAAATGGGGGAAGTCATGGCCACCACAGCAGCAGGAAGCGTGACACGCGCCGATCTGGCCGACGCGGTTCATCGTGAAATTGGTCTGTCGCGCACCGAATCGGCGCAACTGGTCGAACAGGTTCTGGATCGCATCAGCGACGCCCTGATCGCGGGCGGCAACGTCAAGATTTCTAGTTTTGGTAGTTTCGTGTTGCGCAGCAAGGGCTTGCGCGTTGGCCGCAATCCCAAGACCGGGGTGGAAGTGCCGATCGAGCCGCGCACCGTGTTGACCTTCCGGCCCAGCCAACTGCTGCGCGAAGCGATCAACAAGTAAAGGAACCGGCGGGGCGTGACTGACAAATCCGATACGGCGTTCCGCACCATTTCCGAAGCTGCCGAAGAGATTGGCGTGCCGGCGCACGTGCTGCGCTTCTGGGAAACCCGCTTTTCCATGCTGCAGCCGCTGAAGCGCGCCGGCGGACGCCGCTACTATCGCCCGGTGGACATGAGTTTGCTGCGCCAGATCAAGGCGTTGCTGCACGATGATGGCATGACCATACGCGGCGCGCAGTTGGCCTTGGCCGGAAAAGGTGTGGCCGCAAAGGAACCGGCGCCTGTACCAGCCCCAATGCCCCCGCCCGCAGCGGCAGCCACGAGGCCAGCCCCTGATCGCCAGGCCTTGATCGCCATCCGCAATCGCCTCGCTGCTGCGCTGGCGGCCTGAATCCCACATGCGCTGCATCGCCCTGTTCAGCGTGAAGGGCGGGGTGGGCAAGACGGCGCTAGCTGTCAACCTGGCCCATGCCGCCGCCGCCCTGTCGGGCCGCCGCACTTTGCTGTGGGATCTGGACGCCCAGGGCGCCGCAAGCTGGCTGCTGAAGGTGGAGCCGCGCGCCGGTGCCAAGGCCCGAAAGGGCCTCGCCGATGCTGATCTGGCCGAGCTGGTACAGCCGACCGAATTTCCCAATCTCGACGTGCTGGCCGCTGATCGCTCGCTGCGCCGGCTGGAGGCTGATCTTGCCACGGAAGGTGACAAGAGGCTGAAAAAAGCACTGAAATCACTGGAAGATCGCTACGACCGCGTCATCCTTGATTGCCCGCCCGGCCTCACCGAACTGGCCGACCAATTGTTCCGCGCGGCTGATCTTATCGTGGTGCCGCTGATCCCTTCGCCGCTCTCCACCCGCGCGCTGGCGCAGCTCACCGAGCACTTGGCCACCGAAATGAAATCGCCGCCGCCGGTGATGCCGGTGTTCTCCATGGCCGATCGCCGCAAGGGCCTGCACCGCGGGGCGCTGGCC
>Ga0209278_1001532_pt1 | contig 13882 bp, 5 predicted proteins | sample JI81BgreenDNA_FD_187504 | JGI IMG/M metagenome (GOLD analysis project Ga0209278, IMG submission 187504) | Wastewater effluent complex algal communities from Wisconsin, to seasonally profile nutrient transformation and Carbon sequestration -... | ecosystem: Engineered > WWTP > Effluent > Algae... | reverse complement strand
CCGATCTGGGATTCCTGCCTGCCGGTGAATACGAAATGTACGCCACCGTGATCAATGACAACGACCCGGTGGGCACAGCGACTTCGGCCACACGCACATTTACCGTGGCGGATGCCATGCCCACCATCACGGTTGTCTCCGCCTCCGCCAATCCCACGACGTATGGCAGCGGCACATTGACTGCCTCGATCAGCCCCATCCCCGCTGGTGGCACGGTGCAATTTTATGCCGATTCCGTTCCCTTCGGAGGTTCTATCGCCGTCGATACGATCACCGGACAGGTGCAACGCAGCATCAGCACACTGCCAGCCGGAACGCACGAAATTACCGCCGAGTTCAGCGGCTTCGGCATCCATCTGGAGAGCACATCAGCGCCGCTTTCGCAAGAAATCAACAAGGCAGCCTTGACCGTAAGAGCTCTCGACCAGATGCGACTGCCCGACACCGCCAATCCCAGTCCTTTCCCTTATCTGATTTTCGGATTCCAAAACGGACAAAGTCTTGCGACTTCGGGCGTGACCGGTACCCCCACTCTCACCACCACCGCGACTCTTGCATCCCCCGTGGGAACCTATCCGATTGCTTGTGCGCCGGGCAGCCTGGCATCCGACAACTACACCTTCAGCTTTACTGACGGCAGCCTGGCCGTGGCTCAAGTGGCAAACACCTTCAGCGTGAACTTTTACGCCTTTCCCGGCAACTTCGCCGAAGAGAATAAGCCCAACATCCTTCTGACTCCGTCGATGCCCGCCGGTTTCGGCGACTGGCGCACCAGCGGCTGGACCAACATCGAGGTGCCTTGGGGTGGTGGTTTGCAACCTGCCGCGACGCTGACCAGCAATCAAAACAGTTCGGCGACATTCTTGTTCAAAGACTGCCGCAACGGCTGGGTCTTTGACGGAGTGCGCTCGACTTTACTGGGAGATGGCAACGGTCACATGATGGATGGCCACGTCAATAGCACCCTGCAAACCGATGATCCTGGCAATCCAAACAAGTTCGATATGGAAATGACCGGCATACCCTTCGCCAAATATGATGTGATTTTCTACATCGGTGCCAATCAGGCGCAATTCGGCGATGGCACGGGCAGGATTGTTTTCAATGGTGTGGAGCGAGGCTTCACCGTCGGTGCTGGGCGTTTCAACGGCACATTCACCGAGATGGTCAATGACACGACTCCCGGGAACTACATCATCTATCGAAACGTCACCGGCTCATCCTTCTCGACGCAGATGTGGGGCTTGGGACAAAATGGATTCAATCATGTCGGCCCGTACGGCTTTCAGGTTCGCGAAGTGGTCGAGTCCTCCGGCTACGGTGCATGGGCCTCCGCAAACGGGATCAGTAGCGATGCCAACGCAGACTCAAACGGTGACGGCGTGGCAAACGGGGTGGCCTATTTCATGAACAACACCGGACGCATCACCTTGCCCACGATCACGGGCAACACGATCACGTGGACCAACGGCGGCAACCTGCCGGCCAGCGAATACGGGTCGACCAAGCAGTTTGTCCTCGAGACCTCACCGAACTTGAAGGACTGGTCTCCTGTCCTGACAGAAAATCTGACGACGAATTCCGATGGTCCCGCAGGTTCGCTGACTTACACGGTGCCTTCTGGCCTGGACAGTTTTTTCATCCGCCTCAAAGTCATGCCCACTCCGTAAAAGAGATAGAAAACTCATAGTTCACAAGACTGGCGGTGCATGCATGGCTCTACCAGCCTAACGGATATATTGATGGAGGATGACCACTGGGCAGACCGAAACTTTGAACGAGCTTGACGCAATGGGGCGTGTGCCACTAGTGTGCAGAGGACCCAATCAAAAAACGTGACTTGGCCCGAAGAGCAGTTATGAAATCCGCTGTCTGTCTGATACTCACCCTGTTCCACTGCTTTTCCCTCAAGGCGGAAATCATCATGGAATACAACGGCCATGACTGGAAGGAGACCGGCCCAAAAGTCAGCAAGACCGATGAAAACTTCAACGCCATGGGCCGGGCTTTCATCGCCGATGCCAAAACCAACATGAAGGATGCCGCGCCGTTATGGGAGATGACGAAGCAGCCTCAACCCCATGCCATCCGCGTGGCCTTGCGCGATCAGGAGGGCAAGGGAGGCGTTTTCTCACCGATACCCAACGCAACAACACCCAAGGGCTTGATCACCATCATCACCTGTGACCCGAAGCGAATCGATGCCGGATGCATGCGCATCGTCGATGGGACGAAGGAGATCCAGTTGTATGAAACAGGGAGAATGAGCCCTGACTTCGAGGGACTGGAAAAATTTTCGGAAGTGCTCAAAGCCGGCATCAAACGCGCCAACGACGAAGGGACACCGGCCATCGCGGGTGTGATTGTGCGTTCCGAGACTTCCTGGGGCCAAATGGTGCGCATGGTGCAAGTAATGAACGCGGCAGGATTCCGCCACGGCACGCTGCGCCTCGATGACTCCTTCATCGGCCTGGATACAGAAGTGAAACAAGATCCGGGTCTCACAGCTACGGGAGTGAAAGGGCAAGATCAGACTCCAGGACAAAAAGTGCCCATGCAGATCGGTCCTGATCAGCCAAAAACCGGCAGAATCGTGATCAATGTTTTTGAGGATGGCACCATCAAAGACGTCAACGGCAAGATCCTGGCCTCAGATCAGGAGATCACAGCATACGTGAAACGTGAGAAAGAGCGGTACACCGCCACAGGTCATCAGGTTTGCAAACTCCATCTCCGGGGCGAACAGGATTCTCTGGTGCGACACACAAGACGCGTGATCCGACTCTCCGCCGCAGTGGGCGTGGATCAGGTGAATTTTGCCGGATATTCCCGCCCTGTGGCCCCGCAGCAAGATACCGCCCCTGTCCGGTGAGACTGACGCTTTGCTCATGTTTTGATTGTGAGCGGCTCACAAAAGCCCTAAGCTGGTCGCATGAAGTTACCAGGTGCTCCTTTAGCGGACTTTGCGGCGGATGTGTGGCTGGAGCCATGGCGGGCGATTTTTGAAGAGCGGCGGCAACGTGCGCTGCTGCTGGCGGAATCATGTGGCACATCGCTGGCGGACTTCGCGCAAGGGCACGAGTATTTCGGCCTGCATCGACTCGCGGATGGCTCATGGGTCTATCGCGATTGGGCACCGCATGCGACGTCGCTGCAGTTGGTGGGCGACTTTTCCTCGTGGCAGGAAATGCCTCTCTACACCGCGCAGTCCATGGGCGATGGCAACTGGGAACTGCAACTACCCGCCAGCGCGCTGCATCACGGACAACACTACCGCGTGCGCATGAAGTGGCCGGGCGGTCAGGGCGATCGACTGCCCGCCTGGGGACGCCGCATTGTGCAGGATGCGCAGACCTTGGAATTCACCGCGCAAGTGTGGGACGAACCGGCCTACGCCTGGAAACATGACTCCCCTGCCCTGACCGCACCGCCGGTCATTTACGAGGCACACGTGGGCATGTCATCGGAGGAGGAAAAGGTCTCGACCTGGGCGGAATTTCGCCAGCACATGCTGCCGCGCATTGTCGGGGCCGGCTACAATACCCTGCAACTGATGGCCGTGCAGGAGCACCCCTACTACGGATCCTTCGGCTATCACGTTGGTTCGTTTTTTGCGCCATCTTCCCGCTTTGGCACGGCGCAGGAGCTCAAAGAACTGGTCGATGCCGCGCATGGCATGGGCTTGCGGGTGATCATGGATCTGGTCCACTCCCATGCGGTGAAAAATGTGGTGGAGGGCATTTCCTGCTACGATGGCTCGGAGTATCAGTTTTTCCACGCCGGGGCGCGGGGTCGTCATGACATCTGGGACTCGCGCTGTTTCGACTACGCCAAGCCGCAGGTCCGGCATTTTCTGTTGTCTAACATCCGCTACTGGCTCGAGGAGTTCCAGTTCGATGGCTTCCGCTTCGATGGCGTGACCTCCATGCTCTATCATGATCACGGCTTCGGTGCCGGCTTCGGCAGCTACGATGATTATTTCCACGGTCGCACCGATGAGGACGCCGTCACCTATCTGACCTTGGCGACGCATTTGATGGACGAGTGGAAACCGGGGAGCATCGCCATTGCCGAGGACGTGAGCGGCATGCCGGGTCTGTGTGCACCACGCGAGCAAGGGGGCTGCGGCTTTCACTACCGCCTCGCCATGGGCATCCCGGACATGTGGTTCAAATGCGCGCTCGAGATCCGCGAAGAAGACTGGCACATGGGCTGGCTGTGGGGAGAGCTCACGGGGCGGCGCGCGGATGAGCGCATCATCAGCTACGTCGAGAGCCACGATCAAGCGATGGTCGGCGGCAAGTCGTTTCTCTTCGCCCTCACCGATGACTCCATCTACCACGGCATGCACCGCAGCTCCGGCGACCTGCGGGTGGAGCGTGCCGTGGCTTTGCATAAAATGGCGCGACTCGCCACGCTGGCGACCGCGGGACACGGTTACCTGAATTTCATGGGCAATGAATTCGGCCACCCCGAGTGGATCGATTTCCCCCGCGAGGGCAATCACTGGTCCTACAAGCACGCCCGCCGTCTGTGGAGCCTGCGCGATCGCACCGACCTCCGCTTCCAGGCGCTGGGCGACTTCGATGGCGCGATGATGGCCTTGCTGCACGACCCCACGTGGATGAACCATCCCTGCCAACTGTTGGCGGAGCATCATACGGATAAAATTCTCGTCTGGCAGCGGGGCGATCTGCTGTTCGCCTTCAACTTCCATGGCCACCAGTCCCTCGTCGATTGGGAAATTTCCGTGCCCGTCGGGCGTTGGCAGCTGGTTCTCGATACCGATGCCGCGCAGTTCGATGGTCTCGGGCGTGTCGAAGCCGATCAAACCTGCGACGTTCCCCCTCTTGGGGCGGACAAAGGCGCGATGCGACTCTACCTCCCCAGCCGCAGCGCGCTGGTGTGGCGACACAGCAACCCCGTGCCCACCTTGGCATGAAGCCGCGATTTTTTCCCGTCCTCGGATTTTTGCCTTGCACTGCCCTGCGGGTTGGCTAGGTTTTTCCGGACCGCATGCGGCTCACTTGATTCCATGAAACGTCTTTGCTCACTGGTTATCCTATCCGTCGTCTGCTGTGTATTGCCTTCGTGCTGCGCCAGCAAGTCGGTGGAAGCGCCACCCAAGCCTACGTATCAAGCTCCCAAGGTCTGACCGTTTCCCTTCCATTCTCAACCAACAAAAAACACTACCATCATGATCCGCACCCTGACACTCATCGCACTGGCCGCCACCGCCATGATTTCCAGCTCCTGCTGCTTCTGCTGCACCAGTGACTCGAAAGCTCCCAAGCTCAAGCCCCTGCCGAAATTCCGCGAGTTGCCCACGACTCCCGAAGTGAGCTACGAGAAATAATTTTTCACTTCTTTCCTCATCAGCAGATCTCCCCGCGCGGGAGGTCTGCTTTTTTATGCCCCTATGACTTTGATCCCGAGAGCCGCTCTTGGGTTCCAACGGTGTCTTTCACCCAGACTCACTCTGCCACCCTCGGTGCAATCGTTAAATTCCGTGGTCCATCCGCCGCCAACCACCTTTCCTCAGCGCTGACAACACGATGACGGGCCATCTTCGCGATCCTCTTCGGATTTCGGATGAATAAAAAAGCCCCCGGCATCGCGGCCGGAGGCTTTGTGATTTGCGAGGTCGGGCGGCATCTTGCCACCTCCACGATTATTCCGTCACCGTCACTTTCAGGCGGGCGAATTTCTTCGTCGCCACACCTTTCGGCACGGACAGGGTGATCGTGTCAAAGCCCGCCGGGCTGCTTTCTGTCACCGTCACTCCGGCAGTGGATGTTCCGGTGGTCGTACCCACCGTGAACACATCCGGCCAGCCCGTCAGGTTGTCTCCCACCTCGATCACCACCGCGGTGCTGCCGTCGAGGCTGTCGCGGTCACGCTTGAACGTGAACACCAGATTCGCTCCGGAGGCATCCAGCGTCGGCAGCTTGCCCAGATCGTTCGTGTTCACATCGCCGCCCAGCACATACTCGACACCGTTGCTCACACCGTCAGCATCCTTGTCCAGGTTCGCAGCACTACCGATGGCATTGACCGCGGCCCAGGATGCGTAGCCAGCCTTCACCAGTTTCAGGCTGTTGCCGTCCACTTTCAGTTCGTAGCCCGTGATCGGAGCATCGAGCACCGGTGTGCCGGTGATGCCTGCCGAGCTGCTGATCAGGTCGTAGCTGTTCAATGTCGGCGTTCCGGTGATTTTGATCGTTCCGGCACTGAGGTTGAAGGTGCCCGTCGAGGTCGTCGGTGACTCCAAAGTGAAACCTAACGAAGCCCCCGCGCTCACCGTGACGGGCGATGCCTGGCTGCCCCCCACAAAGGCCAGCGTGCCTGCCGTGACAGCCGTGGCACCCGTGTAGGTGTTCGTGCCAGTGAGAGTCAAGGTTCCGGTGCCGATTTTCGTCAACGAAACCGTGCCGGTGACCGTCGCCGGAGTGGCGGATGTGTTCGTCACGTCGATGCCGTTGTCTCGAATCGCCCCCGCAAAAGTGGAGCTGGTATCCGCAGCACCGAGCGTCAATGAAGCGGGCGAGGTACTGCCGTTCTGGACCGTGAATGTGCCGGTTCCGGTGATGGCGGGTAAGGTCTGCGACTGGCCGTTCAAGTAAAGATCGGCATGATTGAGACTCAAGCTGGTGGTCACTGGCAGCGCATTGGTCGCACCGAGGTAGAGCATCGCTTGTCCCGTGTAGCCGAACTGAGGGGTATCCGATCCGGTGACGCTCGTATTACCCAGGTAATCATTGTCTGCGCCGGTGATGAAATAGCGGCCACCCACACTGCTGGGCTGAAGGATGAAATCCAGGCCACCCGCGCCGGTGATTTTGCCGCTGAAACGCAGCGTTTTATCATTCCACCAAGTGGATACGTTTGCTGTGGCGGCGAGCGTGATGGTGCCGGTCAAGTTCGTCACATTTCCTGCCGCGAGATTGCCGCTGTAAATAGCACCGTTTGTAGCCGTATCGTTCAATGTGATATTGTTGGCAAGTGTGATGTTATTGACGGTGACCAGCAGTCTGCTACCAGCGGCCACTTGCACGGCACCTGTGCCCAAGGCCGATGAGTTGTTCGCCGCCACCTCTCCGACGTTGATGTTGGTGCCACCGGTGTAGGTGTTGGCTCCGGTCAAGGTCAGCGTACTGGCACCGATCTTGGTCAGAGCACCTGAGGTGCTGGCACCCACATTGGCGACAGCTGAGCCTGTCACCGTGTTGGAGCCACCACCATGGGTGCCACCGAGCAATGTGACAGAGGGAGGATTCAAGGTGTATCCGGAGCCGGGGTTGGTGACGATGATGGAGTGAAGAGAGCCATCGTCATTGATTCTCGCGATGGCCGTAGCGTCATTGTTTCCTCCTGTGATGCGCACATAAGGAGCGGTGAAGAAGGTGCCGGGAGCATCCACGCCTGTCACCGAAATGCTCGTGATTTCCCCGCCCGTGGGAGCCAGCAACGCCGCCGCCATCGTGATCGCCTGTCCGCTGCTATCGATGATCGCACCGCCACTGCGCACAAACGCACCGGAGGTTCCCGCCGCGCCGACCGCAATCGCATTGAAGAATGCGGCATTCGCTGCCGTGCCGCCATACTTCAGCGTGCCACCGTTGAAGTTGAACTGATTGATGCCCGTGCCTGTGGAGGCTCCTGCCGGCGAGGTGATGCCATTGGTTGTGAGCGTGCCGCCCAGCAGGTTGACTATGCCCTGACCGGCAGCTCCATTGGCCACCGCACTGTAGGGATTCGCACCGGTATTGACGGTGCCTCCGGTGTTCAAGCCACCGAGGTTGGCTCCAATGTTCGCCTCCATGCGCCCGTTACCCCATGCGCCGATACGACCGCTCACGATCGCGGCATTTGTCAAATCCAGGCTACCACCTGCGATGGTGGCGGAGCCGGTATTGCCCGCACTGCGCCCACCAATGAAATAGGCACTGAAAGTCGCGGACCCGCCATTCAACAAATTCATGATGCCTACGCCATTGGTGCCTGCGTTCACACCGGAACCACCCACATTGATCCTTGGCGCGCTGAAGGAACCGGAGGCGATGGTCATCGAGCCAAAGGCATTCGGTGCGCTATCCGCATTGCCCAGATTCATTCCATCCACATCGTTCACCGAGAGCGTGATGCTGCCACCGGTCTGCACCCAGGCGGCAGAGGCATTGGTCAGGTTGCCGACGCGAAAGGTATTGCCAGCTCCACCAGCACCCGTGTTGGTTGTCATCGTTCCGCCAAAACGCACCGTGCCCCCATTGACGATGATGCCGTGGTTGCCCAGCGCGGTTGTGCCATTGAGAACCAGTGTGCCATTGCCAAGTTTGGTCATGATTCCTGAGGGAGTAATATCTCCACCCATGGTGAGGGCATTGGCCGCTACGGTCACGCTGCGCGCGGCGTTGGTCGTAACGGCCCCTGTGCCAAGATTGAGGTTTTGTGAACCCACAAAGGTGAAGTTACTGTTCCATTGGATCGGATTCGCATTGGCCAGGACAATGTTGGGTGCCGATCCATCGAGATTGCCCCCCGCAATGGTCAGGGAGCCCAGTCCCAATGCACCCGCATTGCCGAGAAGCAAGGTACCCTCCGTAAGAGTGGTGCCGCCTTGATAATTGTTGTTGCCATTCAAGGCGAGTGCTCCGGAGCCGATCTTCGAGAGTGTGGAGAAGTTGTTATCTGCGATCACGGACTGGATCGTCACCGGCGAAGCGGACAAATTGTTCACTGCCAAATCACCGCCCGACACCAATGCCTGCGCAGTGCCGTTGTTGGTGCCGTTGCCAATCGTCAAAGCTCCAGCTCCCGCAGGGGCGAAAATCACAGAAGTTGCCAGCGTTTGTCCGGCGGGATCGATGATCGAGTCGCCGTTGCCCCCCACAGCACTTTGCGTTAGGGTGGACATCGATGTTACCGCCGCCGCCAAGGTGATATCACCTGCCGTGCCAGTGCCCTCGATGATGCGAACAAAGCCGCTGGCATTATCAGGAATCACCTTGGTGCCGCTGCTGAGACGAGTCACATCCGAATAGACCGGCGCGGTGATGAGTCCGTTGGAGTCGTTGGTGGAATTGACCGCCAGGTCCGTGCCATTGACTGTGGCCCAAGCACCGATGTAGCCATCGGCATTGTTCAGCGTGTCCGTGGTCGCGATGCCGGACTGGGCGAAGTTGATGGTTGCATTGCCCACGCGGTTGATCAGCCCCATTTGCAGGATGGCGGCTCCGCTGGAGCGGCTCACCGTGGATGCCGTACCATTCGCAAGATTGGTGGATGCCACCACTTCCGTGTGTGAACCACCCGAAAGGTTGAGCGTGCCGCCTGACAAATTGAGCACAGCCGTATCGCTGAGCTTGTTGTTGTCCTGCGTGGAGTAATCCAATGTCAAGGTGCCTGCATTCACGGTGGTGGTGCCGCTGAATGAATTCTGTCCACCCATGCTCTGCGAGCCCGCGCCGTTTTTCACAATGGCTCCAGAACCACTGATGGGATAGGACGATGCGATTGAGCCAAAAGGATTGAAAGTGAGCGTGCCGTTGTTGGTAACGCCACTGGTGGAATTGATGCTACCGTCACCGCCGGAACTTCCGGTGCCCAGGCGTAGAGTTGTTCCGCTGGCAACAGTTGTGATGCCCGCATAGCTGTTGGCATTTGACAGAGTGTAGGTTCCGCCAACTGCCGTGGCGAGGTTCATGACATCCAGTCCACCACCGATCACGCCGCTGAGAGTGCCACCTGTCGATCCAGTGGCACCAAGCGTCAGGGTGAGTGGAGCAGCCACACCACTCGTGATGCCACCCGTCACCAAGGCACCTGTATTGTCCATGTTGATCGTGGAGTCACCCATCAGGGTGATGTTGCCGCCAAGCGTGGCGTTGTTGAGACGAATGACACCGCGGCCCTCACTGTTGCCCGTGCCGCTGAGAGTGATGCCGTTGAACGAAGTTGTACCGCTGACCACATAGAGGGTGTTGCCTGAATCAATCAAAAGTGAACCCGACACAGCACCCACGCCCGTTGCGTTCCATTTGTCACCGTTGCTTCCCGATGAGGAAAGGCGAATCACGCCGGAAAATCCTGCCACGTTCGGAACCTGCGTGTTGCGCGCCGTTGCATTCGCCGCAAACTGCATCTGCAGCAGTCCCGAACCAGTGAACACGTTATTGACGAGAATCGTGCCGCTTGTGGCGGTGTTATTGAGAATCAACGTGGAGCCTGAAGCCACACTGACGGAACCGGTACCCAAACTGTTCACCGTGGTGGTGACCGTTGCCTGTAATGTGCCTGTATTGACCGTGGTTCCCCCAGTGTAAGTATTGGCACCGGTCAGAAACCAGGTGCTGGCACCGTTTTTGACAAGCGAAACATTGGTGCCGCCGATGACAGGCTGGATGGTGCCGGTGGAACCGCTTTCACCCGTCAAGGTCAGCGTTTGACCGCTTCCGGCAAAAGGAAAACTGGTCGCTGTGCAAGCGTATGCGGAGCTGTTGACCACATCCAGCGTGGCACCATTTGCACCGACGTTGATGACACGTCCGCGAGATGAAGTTTCATTGTTGAAACGCAGGGTACCGCCGTCAATGATGACTTGGCCTCCGTTATTGAGTAGATTGCCGAGACTGGGGGAGCCCGCACCCGTGGTGCTTGCTTGTCCGAAGTTTTTGACCACCAGCACACCACCGGTGGTGACAGTCACAGACGCTCCGGTAATGGATGTGGCGCTGCTGTAGAGCTGGGCCCCATCGGTGGAAACATCCAGAATGCCGCCACTGATCACCGTATTGCCCGTGTAGGTGTTCGTGTTTGTAACCGTTAACGTGCCGCTACCGGTTTTGGTCAAGCGTCCCGAGGAGATGCCGAATCCACCCGAGCTGCCAAGCGTGTAGTTTTTCGAGCTGTTGTTGAAAGTAGTGGCAAAAGGAGCCACGTTCCCAGCACTGACATTGATCGTGGTGCTTCCGGAGGCACTGTCATCAAACAACACGTCATCATTCGCCAGGAACGTCGTGGGGGTGCCGCCGATGACAAGCTGCCAGTTTTCATTCGCTCCGGTGGTTCCCGTCTGCCAATTGCCACTGTCAGCACCCGTCCACTTCGGCGTGTCTCCGGATATGGTGACCGCGAAAGATGAGCCGGTATTGATCAGGGCGGAGGCGTTCTGACGCCCGGAAAGGCCACTCACCGTACCGATCTGCACTTGCCCCGCACCCGCACCGCCCACACTACCTGAATAGCCCAACAAATGATAGGTTCCATTCGTCCAGGAAGTAGCGCTGGGATTGATTGTGACCAAGCCAGCTGCATTGGTGGACAGATTGGTCGATGCCACCGTGGCAGCGAAATTTCCCGCCGTGTGGAAGGTGTTGACCGTCGCCGCACCCAAAAAATTCAATGTGCCCACAGTGAGAGACGCGCCCGCCACCCCGTCATTGTTGGTGATCACATTGGACGCGGAATTCGCCACAGTCAGACTGTCAATGGTAGCGCTTCCCGTCACCGTTCCCAGAGTCTGTGTGACCGGTGAAGCCACTGCCGTGGAGCTGTTTTGCACAAACTTCGCCGTGCTGGCATTGACCGTGATGCCTGAGCTGCCATTCACCGCGCCCGATCCTGCCATTGTCAGAGTACCGCCCGTGACAGTGACCGCACCTGTGAAGGTGTTATTCCCAGTGAGCACCCACCGTCCGGCTCCTGTTTTCGCCAGAGACAACTGACCTGAACCGGTCGCTGTCGAGTTTTGCAAAACACCGGCGATGGTATTCGCATCAGTGTTCGTGCCTGTGAGGGTGAGTGTGCGGGCAGTGGGGAAACCGAATGTTGCCATGCCGCTTGTGGATGTAATATTGGCCGAAAGTGTCAGTGCGTTGGTGGCGATGCCTGTGATCGTCGTGTTTGCAGGAACTCCGGGCCCGGTGACTCGCATGCCTATCGTGAGGTTCGGATTCGCCGCCGCCAGCGTCATAGTGGCGTTCGCACCCGTGGCTGTAAAAGGCACATCAACGACATCTGCGGATATCGGACCCGTTTGATTTAACACCAGGGCACCGGTGCCGGATGCGTCGAGAGTGCCGGAAGCCGCGATGAAAAAATTCCGGTTGACCGTGGCACCCGTGGCACCCGTGCTGACCACCGGAGCATAACGGAATGTGCCTCCATTCAGCGTAATGCCGTGACTTCCCTGACCGATCGAACTCGCAGTACCCGCATTCGCAAGGTTATTGCCGATGATGGTAGCGGTATTATTGATGATCAGGTTGCCTGTGAACGTGTTATTGGCAGTGAGTCCGGCAATGCCGTTGCCTGACACGCTCAATCCTGTGAGAGCACCCGCGTTTTCGCCAATGGCCCCCGTCATGCGCACATCGATTGTTCCCGTGCCTCGCACCAGATTGAGCTGGCGGGTCACCGTGGTATTGTTCATGGGATTGGTGTAGGTGATGTAGCCATCGGCATCGGCAGCTCCGAAGTTCAGAGGCTTGCCATTGTACCAATTCTGTGCGGCACTGGCACCGCCCACGTTGACCGTGCGCTCGCCGCCGTAGGCCGCCCACCCGGGTCCCTGATTGGCTGGTGCGGAAAAGGCGGTGGTCGTAGTGGTGGTGGCATTGTAAGAGCGGTTGAAAGCGGTCGCCATGTTGAGACCCAGAACTCCACCGTTGAAGATCAAGTGGCTCGTGCCACCCGTACTGCCAAGACCACCGGGAAGTGAGGTCGCCGTGTTCAATCGCAGCACACCGGCATTGATACTTGTGGTTCCGGTGTAAGTGTTCACCCCGGAGAGAGTTAACATCGCCGCACCGGCCTTAACGATTCCGAAAGTGCTACCCGAAATCACCCCGCTGATTGTGAGATTGTGATTGGTGTTGGTGGTGATGGTGCGAGCGGCATTGAGGGCGATCGCGAAGCTGGTGGTGTCTGTGAGAACAGAGCTGGCAGCCGTTGTGGAAATGTTTCCACCAAGGGTGATCTGGTTGCCACTAATGGTAAATGCATTCGTCGCGGTGTTGGTGAAGCTGATGCCTCCCACTGTGGTAGCTGCAGTGAGATTGTTAACATTGGTCAACTTGGTGCTCCCTGCGAACGTGATGGAGTTGTTGAAGTTCGGCAGGGTATCACTATCCCAGTTGGCTGGCGTGTTCCAGTTGGAATCGGCACCAGTGCCATCCCATATCTGTCCGGCATAGGTAAAGGAAATCGACTGCGAAAAGGCGAGCAGAGTCAGCAGCGAAGCAAGAATGCGGTTATTTTTACGAGGTTTCATAAAGGAAGGATGGGTTTTTGATGTAGGCGGTGGTAATTTTTTCACATTATTAATTACACCATGGCTTCATTTTATCCCGTCGCGCTATCAAATCCAGAAAATTATTCCACCAATGGAACATTTCTATATTGTCTATGATGATCAACGGTGTATGCCACATTCTGCTTGTACCTTTAGTGCAGAATGTGCAGTCTTTCTCCGGCACATGCTGTTGCCCCCAAGCACCATAAACCAACAAAAAGTCCCCGGCGATTCCACCGGGGACTTTGTGATTCGCGAGGTCGGGCGGCATCATGCCACCGCCACAATTATTCCGTCACCGTCACTTTCAGGCGGGCGAATTTCTTCGTCGCCACGCCTTTCGGCACGGACAGGGTGATCGTGTCAAAGCCCGCCGGGCTGCTTTCTGTCACCGTCACTCCGGCAGTGGATGTTCCGGTGGTCGCACCCACCGTGAACACATCCGGCCAGCCCGATAGGTTGTCACCCACCTCGATCACCACCGCGGTGCTGCCGTCGAGGCTGTCGCGGTCACGCTTGAACGTGAACACCAGATTCGCTCCGGAGGCATCCAGCGTCGGCAGCTTGCCCAGATCGTTCGTGTTCACATCG
>Ga0209278_1001527_pt1 | contig 13898 bp, 11 predicted proteins | sample JI81BgreenDNA_FD_187504 | JGI IMG/M metagenome (GOLD analysis project Ga0209278, IMG submission 187504) | Wastewater effluent complex algal communities from Wisconsin, to seasonally profile nutrient transformation and Carbon sequestration -... | ecosystem: Engineered > WWTP > Effluent > Algae... | reverse complement strand
GAGCTGGGCTGGGGCCAGGGGCTGATGTTCGGCTTTGCGCAGGCGCTGGCGCTGATCCCGGGTGTGTCGCGCTCGGGCGGCACCATCACCGCGGGGCTCATCATGGGCTTCACGCGCGAGGCCGCGGCGCGGTATTCGTTCCTGCTGGCGGTGCCGGCGGTGCTGGCCTCGGGCTTCTACCAGCTGCTGCGCAGCGCCGACGTGGGCAGCCCGGTGGGGCCGGGGCAGACGGCGCTGGCCACGCTGGTGGCCTTCGTGGTGGGCTACGGCGTGATCGTGGGCTTCATGAAGTTCGTCACCACGCGCAGCTACCTGCCCTTCGTCGTGTACCGCATCGTGCTGGGCGTGGTCGTGCTCGCCCTGCTGCAGCTGGGCGTGCTCAGCGCCACCTGAGGAGTGCCATGAACCCGCGCCGCTGCCTGCTCGCCCTGCTGCCTTTGCCCGCCTTGCTGGGCGCCTGCGCCAGCCTGGGCGGCGACCCGCCCCGTGTGAGCCTGGTGGACCTGCGCACCCTGCCCGGCCAGGGCCTCGAGTGGCGGGCCATGGCCCGCCTGCGCGTGCAGAACCCGCGCGCGGCCGAGCTGCGCTTCGAGGGTGTGTCGGTGGAGCTGGCGCTGCGCGGCCTGCCGTTTGCCAGTGGCGTGGCGCCGGTGGCGGCGGTGCTGGCGCCCTTCAGCGAGACGGTGCTGGAGGTGCCGATCAGCGTCTCGGGCCTGGCCGTGCTGCGCCAGCTGCTCGACGGCCTGCGTGAGCTCTCGCGCAAGCCCGACGGCACGCCGGCGCGGCCCACGCTGCCCTATGCACTGAGCGGCCGCCTGGGCGGCTTTGGCGGCCACCGCTTCGAAAGCACGGGCACGGTCGAGCTGCCCGAGCTGGTGGCGCCGCGGCCGCCGGCCGGCACGCCGGCGCCGGCAGCGCCCTGAGGCTGGCGCGGGGCGGGATCGGCTCAGCCGATCTCGTGCGCCGCCATCAGCTCCAGCGCCTTCACGAGCGCGGAGTGGTCGGCCTCGGCCAGGCCGTTGGCCGCGCACACCTGCATCAGCTGCGCCGCCTGGGCCGTGCCCGGCAGCGCCACTCCCAGGGTGCGCGCGCCCTCGAGCGCGAGCCGCAGGTCCTTCTGGTGCAGGCCGATGCGGAAACCCGGGTTGAACGTGCGCTTGACCATGCGCTCGCCGTGCACCTCGAGCACGCGGCTGCTGGCGAAGCCGCCCATCAGCGCCTGGCGCACCTTGGCGGGGTCGGCGCCGGCCTTGGCCGCAAACACCAGGGCCTCGGCCACGGCGGCGATGTTCAGCGCCACGATGACCTGGTTGGCCACCTTGGTGGTCTGGCCGTCGCCACTGCCGCCCACGTGCGTGATGTTCTTGCCCATGGCCTGCAGCAGCGGCAGCGCGCGCGCAAACGCTGCCTCGCTGCCGCCGGCCATGATGGTGAGCGAGGCCGCCTTGGCACCCACCTCGCCGCCGGAGACGGGCGCGTCGAGGTAGTCGCCACCCAGCGCCTGGATGCGCGCCGCGAAGTCCTTGGTGGCCATGGGCGAGATGCTGCTCATGTCGACCACCAGCGTGCCGGGCTTCAGGCCCGCCGCGACACCCTGTTCGCCGAACAGCACGCGCTCGACATCGGGCGTGTCGGGCAGCATGAGGAACACCACCTCGCTGGCCGCCGCCACCTCGCGCGCGCTGCGCGCCGTGGCCGCACCCGCGGCGGCGATCGCCTCGGGCACGCGGCTGCGGGTGTGCACCGTCAGCGTGTGGCCGGCGGCGATGAGGTGGCCGCACATGGGCGCGCCCATGATGCCCAGGCCGATCCATCCGATGTTCATTGGAAACGCTCCATCCAGCCGAGGCCGGCTTCGGTGCCGGCGGCCGGCTTGTATTCGCAGCCCACATGGCCGCGGTAGCCGATGCGGTCGAGGTGGGCGAACAGGAAGGGCCAGGCGATCTCGCCCGTGCCCGGCTCGTGGCGGCCAGGGTTGTCGGCCACCTGGATGTGGCCGATGCGCGGCAGCAGGCGCTCGATCGTGGCCGCCAGCTCGCCCTCGGTGCGCTGCTGGTGGTAGACGTCGTACTGCAGCTGCAGGTTGGGCGCGCCGACCTCGTCCATGAGCTGAACCGCATCGTCGCTGCGCTGGAGCACGAAGCCCGGCACGTCGAAGCGGTTGATGGGCTCGATGAGCAGCGTGAGCCCGGCCTCGTGCAGCGCCGCGGCGGCGTGGCGCAGGTTCACCACCAGCGTGGCGCGTGCGTTGGCGGCCGACACGCCCGGTGGCAGCTTGCCCGCCAGGCAGTTGAGCCGCGGCACCTGCAGCGTGGTGGCGTACTCGATGGCACGGGCCACACCGGCGCGGAACTCGGCCACGCGGCCGGGGTCGGCGGCGATTCCGCGGTCGCCCGCGCCCCAGTCGCCGGCGGGCAGGTTGTGCAGCACCATCGTCAAGCCGTGGCGAACGAGCTCCTCGCGCAGCACGGCGGCCGGCTGCTCGTAGGGGAACTGCAGCTCCACCGCGGTGAAGCCGGCGCGTGCGGCGCGGCCGAAGCGCTCGAGCAGCGGCACCTCGGTGAAGAGCATGGACAGGTTGGCGGAAAACTGCGGCACGGCGTTCACTCCAGCAGGCCGGCCGCGACCAGGCCTTCGCGGCCCGCGGGGTGTCGGCAGTCGATGTCCTCGAACTCGTTGATCTTGTCGATCTCGGTGCCCATGGCGATGTTGGTCACCTTCTCGAGGATGCATTCCACCACCACCGGCACCCGCAGCTCCTGCGCCAGCGCCTTGGCGCGCAGCAGCGATCCCTGCAGCTGGTCGGGGTCGGTCACGCGCAGGGCCTTGCAGCCCATGCCTTCCACGACCTTGGCGTGGTCCATGCCGTAGCCCTTGAGCGCGGGGTCCTCGACGTTCATGTTGTCGAAGGCCAGCTGCACGCAGAAGTCCATGTCGAAGCCGCGCTGGCTCTGGCGGATGAGGCCCAGGTAGCTGTTGTTCACGAGCACCACCACCAGCGGCAGCTTGAACTGCGCGCCCACCGCCAGCTCCTCGATGAGGAACTGGAAGTCGTAGTCGCCGCACAGGCCCACCACGGTCTTGGTGGGGTCGGCCGCGACCACGCCCAGGGCGGCCGGCAAGGTCCAGCCCAGCGGGCCGGCCTGGCCGCAGTTGATCCACTGCCGCGGCTCGTAGACGTGCAGGAACTGCGCGCCCGCGATCTGGCTCAGGCCGATGGTGGTGACGTAGGTGGTGTCGCGGCCGAAGGCCTCGTTCATCTCCTGGTACACACGCTGTGGCTTGATGGGCACCTGCTCGTAGTGGGTCTTGCGGTGCATCAGGCGCTTGCGCTCCTGGCATCGGAACACCCAGTCGGCGCGGCTCTTCAGCGCCCCTGCGGCCTTGCGCTCGCGCGCCGCGGCCACGAAGAGCTCGAGCGCGCTCTTCGCGTCGGAGACGATGCCGAGGTCGGGCGTGAACACGCGGCCGATCTGCGTGGGCTCGATGTCCACGTGCACGAACTTGCGGCCTTGCGTGTAGGTCTCGACGCTGCCGGTGTGGCGGTTGGCCCAGCGGTTGCCGATGCCCAGCACGAAGTCGCTGGCCAGCATGGTGGCGTTGCCATAGCGGTGGCTGGTCTGCAGGCCGCACATGCCGGCCATGAGCGGGTGGTCGTCGGGGATGCTGCCCCAGCCCATGAGCGTGGGGATCACCGGCACGTCCAGCAGCTCGGCCAGCTCCACCAGCAGCGCGCTGGCGTCGGCGTTGATGATGCCGCCGCCGGCCACGATCAGCGGCTTGTCGGCAGCCTGCAGCATGTCCAGCGCCTTCTCGACCTGCTTGCGCGTGGCCTGCGGCTTGTACACGGGCAGCGGCTCGTAGCTGTCGATGTCGAACTCGATCTCGGCCATCTGCACGTCGAACGGCAAGTCGATGAGCACGGGGCCGGGGCGGCCGCTGCGCATCTCGTGGAAGGCCTGCTGGAAAGCGCGCGGCACCTGGCCGGGCTCGCGCACCGTGACGGCCATCTTCGTCACCGGCTTGGCGATGCTCTCGATGTCGACGGCCTGGAAGTCCTCCTTGTACAGGCGCGCTCGCGGTGCCTGGCCGGTGATGCACAGGATGGGGATGCTGTCGGCCTGCGCCGAGTACAGGCCCGTGATCATGTCGGTGCCCGCGGGGCCGCTGGTGCCGATGCACACGCCGATGTTGCCGGCCCGGGCGCGGGTGTAGCCCTCGGCCATGTGGCTGGCGGCCTCGACGTGGCGGGCCAGGATGTGGGCGATGCTCTGGCGCTCGCGCATCGCAGCGTACAGCGGGTTGATGGCGGCGCCGGGCACGCCGAAGGCGTTGGTGACGCCTTCCTTCTCCATCACGAGCACCGCGGCCATCGCAGCTTTCATCTTTGCCATCGTCTTGTCTCCGTTGGATTTGGGGGCCTGAACTGGCACGCATCGTCGCGGCGCACGGCCGCCCAGGGAATGCCAGCGCAGCGATAGCCGCCATTCCGTGCTGGAATGGCGTCATGGACCGCATCCAGGGCCTGCAGCTCTTCGTCCGCGTCTGCGAGACCGGCTCGCTCACGCGCGCCGCCGCCGACCTGGGCGTGACGCAGCCCACCGCCACCAAGCACGTGGCCGCGCTCGAAAAGCGCCTGGGCGCGCGCCTCTTCCACCGCAGCACACGCGGCGTCACGCCCACCGAGGTGGGTGCTGCCTACTACGACCAGTGCAAGGCCATCACGCTGCAGCTCGACGCCGCCGACAACCTGGCCGCGCTCATGCAGAGCCGCGTGCAGGGCAGCCTGCGCATCAACAGCAGCGTGGCCTTCGGGCGGCGCGTGCTGGTGCCGCTGGTGCTGCGCTACATGCAGCACAACCCGGGCGTCACGCTGGACCTGGGCTTCGAGGACCGCTACGTCAACCTGGTGGAGCAGGGCATCGACCTCGCGCTGCGCATGGGCCGGCTGGCCGACAGCAGCCTGGGCGCGCGCTACCTGGGCACCAACCCCTGGGCGCTGGTGGCCGCGCCGGCCTACCTGGCCGAGGCCGGCACGCCGCGTCGCCCCGACGACCTGGTGCGCCACCGCGCGCTGATCTACAGCACCGTGCAGGGCGACGACCGCTGGCACTTCGGCGGCCCCGACGGCCGCACCAGCAGCGTGGCCGTGAAGGGCCCGCTGCGCAGCAACAACCTCAGTGCGCTGCTGGCCGCGGCGCGCGCGGGCATGGGCCTGGCGGCGCTGCCGCTGTACGTGGCGCATGCCAGCCTGGCGCGTGGCGAACTGGTGCCGCTGCTGGAGCGGCACACGCTGCCGGCGCAGCCCATCCACGCGGTGTTCCCGAGCCCGCGCCAGGTGCCGGCCAAGGTGCAGAGCTTCGTCAACTGGCTGCAGGGCCAGTTCGACGACGGCTGGTGGGCGCGGCTGGGCTGAGCGCCTGGCCTTCGCCGGACGGCAGGCCGGCCAGCCAGCTGCGCAGCCGCAGCGGCATCACCGGTTTGGTGAGCCAGGGCAGGCCGCTGGCACGCAGCTGCTGCAGGCGCTCGGGCGCGATGTCGCCGGTGATCACCAGCGCCGGCAGCGCCGCGCCCGGGCCTTCACCCAGCGCCGCGCGCACGGCGGCCACGGCCTCCAGGCCCGTGCGGTGCCGTGCCAGGCGCAGGTCGGTGATCAGCGCCTGCAGCGGCGGCCGGCCGGCGGCGGCGTGCTGCGCCAGCAGGGCCTCGGGGTCGGCGGCCTGCAGCACGCCGTGGCCCCAGCGCTGCAGCAGCGTGGCCAGGGCCTCGCGCACGGCGCTGTCGTCGTCGATCACGGCCACCAGGCCCGGGGCGCCCGGGGCCCGGGCGCTGGCGCCCGGCGCCTCGGCGGCCACCGGCGCGGCGGCGTGCGCGGGCAGCGCCACGACCGCCGTGCTGCCATGGCCGGGGTGCGAGCGCAGCGCCAGCGTGTGGCCCAGCAGGCGCAGCACGCGCTGCACGATGGCCAGGCCCAGGCCGAGGCCGCGTGCGCGGTCGCGGCCGGGGTTGTCGGCCTGGAAGAACTCCTCGCAGGCGCGTGCCAGCACCTCGGGCGCCATGCCGATGCCGGTGTCCAGCACCTGCACCACCCATTGGCCACGGCGTGGCCGCAGCGCCAGCAGCACGCCGCCCCGCGGCGTGTACTTGAAGGCGTTGTCGAGCAGGTTGCGCAGGCAGCGCTCGAGCAGCACGGGGTCGCTGTGCGTGGTGGCCTGGGCCACGGCGCGGCGTGGCAGGTGCAGGCGCAGCCGCAGGCCGCGCGCGGCCGCCACCGGTGCGAGCTCGTCGTGCAGCCGCTGCAGCAGCGGCGCCAGCGCCAGCGGCTGCAGGTGCACGGGCACGATGCCGGCGTCCAGGCGCGAGATGTCGAGCAGCACGTCGAACATCTGCGTCAGGGCCTGCAGGCTGGCCGACATGCGCTGCACCAGGGCCAGCGGCGCGCCGGCGCCGGCGGCGCGGGCCTCGATCTCCAGCGCCGCCATGTTCAGCGCCAGAGCCTGCACGGGCTGGCGCAGGTCGTGGCTGGCGGCGGCCAGGAAGCGTGTCTTGGCGGCGTTGGCCTCCTCGAGCGCGCGGTTCAGCGCGTCGAGCCGCTGGCTGGTGTCTTCGGCCTGCTGGCGGCGCAGGCGCTCCAGCGCCAGGCCGTGCTGCACCTCGAGCGCCAGGCGGCGCGCGCGGGCGCTGCGGCCCACCAGGGCCTCGTGCAAGGCAAAGGCCTCGCGCTGCCAGCGCAGCGCCGCCGTGGCGTCGTCCAGGGCCTCGCAGGCCTGGCTGGCCAGCTGCAGCAGGCGCAGCTGTTCGCTGGGTACCTGGGCCGGGTCGGTGCCATGCTCGGGGTTCTGCAACCAGCCCTCGGCCAGCGTGCGCAGATCGGCCCAGCGCTGCTGCCGCGCCCAGGTGAGGGCCTGCGCGGTGGCCCAGCTCAGCAGGCTCTCGCTGCCTTCGTGGCGCAGCGCGCGGCTCTCGTCGAGCAGCGCCTGGGCCAACGTGGTGTGGCCGGCCTGCGCGTGCGCATCGGCGTAGACGATGAGCCGCTGCTCGCGGGCCCGGGCGTTGAGCTCGCCTTCGCGCGCGCGCAGCGCCTCGGCCCAGGGCAGGGCCTCGGCGCCGCGGCCCTGCACCACGAGGGCGTTCATGCCGTTGAGCGCCGCCAGGGCCCAGGCCTGCACGGCGCCGGCAGCCTCGGCCAGGGCCACGCCCTCGCGGCACAGGCGCTCGGCTTCCTCGAGGTTGTAGAGGTCGGCGTGCAGGCCGCCCAGCAGGCCCAGGGCCAGCGCCTGCGCGGCCTCGTCGCCCCACTCCCGGGCCGCGGCCAGCAGGGCATAACGTTCACGCAGTGCGGCATCGCGGTCGCCCAGCGCGTCGTGCGCCCAGCCCAGGCGCTGGTGGGTGCCGAAGCGCTCCCACGCCGGGCGCGGGCCGCCGGGCTGCACGTCGTTCTGCGCCAGCAGGGCCAGGGCCTCGGGCCAGCGCCGCGCCAGGCCCAGCAGCATGGCCTGCAGGTCGCGGCAGGCGGCCAGGCCGCGCCCGCTGCCGGCCTGGGTGAAGCCGGCCTCGGCCTGCGCCAGCGCGGCCGCGGCCTCACCGGCGCGGCTGCGGAAGCGCTGGCCCCAGGCCTGGTGCAGCCAGCCCCAGGCGGCGGCTTCGGCGTCACGTGCCGCGTTGGCTGCGGCCACCAGGCGCTCGCCCAGCGGCAGCAGCTGCATCGGGTTGCGATGGTGCTGTCGCCAGGCTTCGTCGACCAGCGTGCGCAGGGTGGCATCCACGCGGCCCATCGTAGTGCGCGCCTTGCCCGCCATGCGCACGCTGGGTCGGACCGGCCTCAGCGCAGCCGCGCGTGGCGCAGCTGGTCGTTGCCATCGCCGGGCGCGTCGGCCCAGCTGGCGCTGGCGCGGCCGCTTTCGTGCACCGTGAGCATGGGCGCGGACTGCTGCGTCGTCGCCGCGGCCGGTGCGGCCAGGTCGGAAGGTGCCGTCCAGGCGGCGCTGAAGCTGCTGTAGCGCTGAACACGCAGGCGCTGGCCGGCGGTGCTGGCGCCGCGCTCCAGCCACGTGAGCACCAGGTTGCCGGCGTTGTCGCGGCCGGCCTGCGGCGCGCGCAGGCCCAGCCCCTCGCGGAAGTCGGTGGCGCTGCTGGCCAGCACGGTGCCGGCGCCCCAGCCGGCGCTGGGTGTGTAGACCCAGTGGCCCAGCACCGAGGTGTGGCCCGCCGCGGTGTTGACGCTGACGCCGAACACGTCGATGCGCCCGCTGGCGTCGATCAGCAGCGCCGGTGCCGAGCCGTAGGCGTTGGCGGTGTAGCTCCAGCCGCCGTCGAGCCAGGTGGCCGTGGTCACGTCGACACGCCGCGTGAACAGCCGCCCGTTGCCGTCGGCGGTGGCCAGCACCGTCTGACCGTTCACGGGCGGGGCCCAGTGGATGTCGGCGAAGCCGTCGTCGGCGCCCAGGTCGGCCGGCGCCGTCCAGGCGATGCCCGACGGGCTGGTGGCGTACTGCCAGCGCGCCGGCGTGCTGCCGCTGGCCTCCACGAACATCAGCGCCAGCTGGCCGCCCACGCCCAGCAGCCGCAGGCGGCTGATGTCGGCGGCCATGCCCTCCATCTCGAACACGCTGCCCAGGCCGCTGCCGGGCTCGCTGCCGGCGGCCGGCAGGGTGTAGCGCCGCTGCACCGCGCTGCGCGGCTGGCCGGCGCCGCTGCGCTGCAGCCAGGCGATGCCGAAGCTGTCGGCGCCCACCTGCACCACGGTGGGCTCGCTGGCCTCGAGCAGGGGGTCCGAGACGGTGCCGATCAGCGCCCAGCTGCCGGCGGCCGTGGCGGTGGCGCCCGGCCGGTAGAGCGCGGCGCGCACGAGGTGGCGGTCGACCGTGCCCTGTACGGTTTCAAGCCAGGTGGCAACGATCTCGCCGGTGAAGGTGGCCGCCAGGCTGAGGTGCGTCACCTCGGCGCTGGGGTCGCTGGCGGGCAGGGTGCTGCTGTAGGCCCAGGCTTCGCCGGCGGCGGCCAGCGGCTCGCCGCGGAAGGCCAGCACGGTGCCGTTTTCGCCCTCGTGCACGCTGGCTTCGTGCACGCGGCCGTCGTTGTCGGCGTGGCGCGCGCGCTGGCCTTCGCCGCGGACCTGCGCGACGCCCTGCGCCGCGTGCGCCGTGCCCACGTCGAGCCACTGCCGCGGCACGCGCTGCACCTGGGTGACGGCGCTCCGCGTGGCGCCGGCGGCATTGCGCACCTCGGCCTGCCAGGTTTCGGCCGGGTAGCTCACGGCAAACGGGTAGGTCGGCACGGTGGCCGTGGCGGCGGTGCCGGCGCTGGCGATTTCGGCGTCGTTGCGCAACCAGCGGACGCCGAGGGCCGACGCGTCGGGGCTGGAGGCCACCACGGTGAGCGTGCCCGTCTCGCCTTCGCGCACGTTGAGCGTGGTGGGCAGGTCGGCCGTGATCACGGGAACGGCTGCGGCGGGCGGCGGCGGTGGTGTCGGCACCGGGGCCGGGGCGGGTGCGGGAGCCGGTGCGGGCGTGCCGCCGCCGGCGTTGGTGGCGTCGTCGCCGCCGCCGCAGGCCGCCAGCGCGAGCGCGGCGGCCAGCGTGGCCAGCAGGGTCAGGCGGGGGTTCGCGGGGTGTGCGGGGGTGGTCCCGGCGGCGGCCGGCGCGGTGGTCTCGCGGGTAGTGGAGAGGCGGTTCGTGCAACGGGGCGCAAGGCTGGGCGAGGTCATGGAGTGGCTCCGGGGTGAGGGGTGTGTTCGAGATCGGCTCGCGGCCGGCCTCGCTCCACGGGCCAGAAGGACAGGGCCCTGGCCACCCGGCCAGGGTCCTGTCGTGACACGCGCCACGCAGGCCGCGGATTCAGCGCGACAGCGCCGACCTGGCCCGCTCCTGCAGCATCTGCAGGCGACGCTCGGCGGCACTGGCGCGTGCGGGCGGCGTGGCAGGCTCCGAGGCGCCGGCCTCGGTGGCGGGCGCGGCCGCGGCGGTGGTGGAGCCTGCGGCGTAGTCGCTGAAGTCGACCTCGATCGTGATCCACGGCGTCTCGTCGCGCTCGTGGGCCAGGAAGTGGGTCGTCAGCAGCTGGCCGCGCACGGCGGTCACGTCGGCCTTGCCCTGGCGCGTGCCCACCTTGAGCCAGGGTGCGAACGCGGGGCTGTGGAAGACCCACGCGCCGTGGGTGCGCCAGGCCTCGTCGCGCGTGAGCGGCGGCTTCAGGCGGCCGGTGAAGCGGTGGTCCATGTCGTCCTGGTTGTGGCGGCCCACGTACAGCGCGGTGTTGTGGAACTCGCTCAGCACGCCCTGGTAGTCCTTCAGCTCCACCGTCTGGCCGCCGACCTTGCGGATGACCTTGGCCCACTGCGAGGGGAACGCGCCCCACACGGGCGCCCGCACCTCGCCCTCCACCTGGGGCGCCTGGTACAGCAGGGCCACGGCCTGCCCGGGCTTGAGGCGGTAGACGTGCTGCGGGCTGGCGGGCAGCGTCTTCTCCACCACCATGCCGCCGCTGACCTGGATGGTGTTGATGCCGCGGGTCATCTCCCAGGGCTTGAGCTCGCCCTGCAGCACGCGCCAGGGCCGCCAGGGCTTGTAGCTGCCGGCCGGGTAGGCCACGGCGCCCTGGGCCCAGGCGCGGCCGGCGCCGCCGAGCGCGGCCGCCAGGGCGAAGCCGGCCGCCAGGCCATCGCGCCGCTTCATGCCGTGGCCCGGCAGCGGCCGGCCAGGGCCGCCAGGCCGAGGCCGGCCAGGGCCAGCGTGCCGGGCACGGGCACGCTGCCACCGCCGCCACCGGCCGGGCCGGCGATGTAGGCCCACAGGCCGGAGTCGTTGAGCGCGCTCGGCAAGGTCGAGACGCCGCCAAAGGCCCACGTCGCCGTGCCGGCGCTGTAGTCGGCCTGGCCGAACATGCGCAGCGCCAGCCCGTCGGTGGCGTTGGCATAGCCCGACAGCGTGGTCGTCTCGCCAAAGCTCAGGCTGCCCATCACCGTGCCGAGCGCGCCGTACTCGGTGGTGGTGGACAACGGGAGCGTCGCCGTCAGGGCGGCCACCTCGGACGTGTACGCCCAGCTGAAGCCGGCGACCGTGAGCGCGCCCATGTAGTCGGCGAAGTCGGCGAAGCGGAACGCAAAGCCGGTGCCCGTGAACGTGAGGTGGTTGTCGAGATCGGCCCAGACCGTGCCGGTGCTGGTGTCGACGAAGGTTCGGAAGCCGCCGACATCGGCGCCTTCCACGATGGCGGCCTGCGCCGTGCCGGCCAGGGCCAGCAGCGCGGCGGCTGCGAGGCGGTTCAGGGTGGGTGCGAGGTTCATGAAGTGCTCCAGGGTGGGTGGGGAAACCGTTCAGGCGGTGGCCCGGGTGGTGGGCGCGCGGCGGCGGGCCAGCAGCGCGAGGCCCAGCGCGGCCAGGCCCAGCGAGCCGGGCAGCGGCACGGCGCCCGCAGCGGGCACCACGGCGCCGCCGATGTCGCCGTCGTGCACCAGCCAGGCCGCGTTCAGCGCCGTGGGCGCGTTGATGAGCTGCGAACCGGTGCCGAGGTTGAAGACCACCAGGCCGTTCTGCGGCACGCCGAAGATCAGCCGGTAGCTCGTGGTGCCGCTCCAGTAGCCGACGGCGGCGAGGTCGGTGAAGTCGGCGGTGTCGACGAGGCCGAAGTCCACGCCCGCGCTGCCGGCGCGCGGCACGCCGGTGGTGTCGCGCCCGCTGAGGTTGCCCAGCGTGTCGTGGAACATCGAGGCCAGCTCGCTGCTGGCGGTGTCGACGTTGTCGCCGCAGTCGGTGCTGCCGTTGACGCCGAACTGGCAGCCGGCGCCGCCGATGGTGTGCACGCCGCTGGCGCCCGGCAGCCGCCAGCCGCTGAAGCCGAAGTTCAGCGCGCTGTCGGCGTTGAAGGTGGCCAGCGCGGTGGTGGCCGCCGCGTGGTTCATCGTCGTGGCCAGGCCGTAGCTGGTGGCCAGCCGGTCGGTGTCGCGCAGCCAGGTGATGCCCAGCGTGGTGTCGAAGTAGGCCTCGGCGGTGCTGGTGTCGCCGTCGAGGTTGCGCGCCACCAGGCCGGCCGCGGCTGGCAGGCTGGTGGCCAGCGCGGCCGCGGCCAGGGCCAGGGGCCGCAGGGTGCGGACGAGCGGGGGTGCGGGCTGTGGTTTGAGGGTGGGGCAGGTGCTCATGGTGCTGGGCGGGTGGGGTGATGCAGCGGCAGTGTTCCGGCCCGGCGCCGCCGCCGCACTGGCCAGGCGGACAGCGCCGGCCTCGCGCCACCCCGAATGCGGGAGCCCGTGCGGCACGCCGGCGTGTGGGGTGCGAAGGGCGTCACGCGGGCGGCCTGCAACGGCCGGCCCCCTGTCCATGTGGACAGTGCCGGGCCGCGCGCGCCGCCTACAGTCGTGCGCACCATGAACGCGCTGCTGCCCACGCTGCCGGCTGCCCGGCTGCTGATCGTCGAAGACCACCCGCTGTACCGCGACGGCCTGCTCGCCCTGCTGCAGCGCCGCGCGCCGCAGCTGCAGTGCCGTGTGGCCGAGACGGCCGCCGAGGCGCTGCGCCTGCTGCGCAGCCAGCCCGAGACCGACCTCGTGCTCGCCGACCTGCACCTGCCCGGCGAGCTGGACGGCCTGGCGCTGCTGGCGCGCATCGGCGGCGAGCAGCCCACGGTGGCGCGTGTGCTGGTCTCGGGCAGCGACGACCCGCACCTGCCCGCGCAGGCGCGGCGTGCCGGGCTGATGGGCTACCTGCCCAAGGCGCTGGACCCGGCGCTCTGGGAGCTGGCGCTGGCGCGCATCCTCAGCGGCGAGCCCTGGTTCCCGCGCGAGCCCGCGGCCACGGCCGAGGCCGGCCCCACGGGGCGGCAGGCCGTCATCCTGGCCCGCCTGGCCGAGGGCCGCACCAACAAGGCCATCGCCAGCGAGCTGGGCATCACCGAACGCACGGTGAAGTACCACCTGAGCGAGATCTACGGCCGCCTGGGCGCAGCCAACCGCGCCGAGGCCGTGGCGCGCGCCAGCACACGCGGCTGGATCCGGCTGCCGCAGTCGGCCTGACGCCGCGGCTGGCTGCCCGGCGCGGCTGCCCCGGCGCGGCTGCATTTGGTTTCACGCCCCGCGGGCGCTGCCGCACACTGCGCGCACACCGGCTCAGCCGGGTGACGACAGGGGGAATCGATGACAGACGCACCAGCTGGCGCCGCGCGGCGGCGCCTGGCGGCATGGGTGATGGGCACCGCGGTGCTGGCCGGCATGGCCGCCTGCGGCGGCGGGGGCGACGGGGGCGGTGCCGGCACGCCGCCACCACCGCCGGTGGGCTCGCCGCCACCGCCGCCACCGCCACCACCCCCGCCGCCGCCTCCCCCCGTGCCCGGCGGTTTCACGCTCGGCGGCATCGTCCGCGCCGCCGACGTGAGCACGGTGGACAGCGACACCAACGATCCCAACCAGACCGGCTTCAGCGCCAACGACTCGCCGCTCAGCGCGCAGCCCATCACCAGCCCCGTCACGGTGGTGGGTGCCGTCAACCTGGTGCGCGAAGGCCCCGTCAGCGGGCGCAACTACATCGTCGGCGACGAGTTCGACTGGTTCCGCCTGCCCCTGAAGGCGGGTCAGGTGGCCGAACTGTTCGTGGGCCTGCCCAGCGGTGGCAGCAACGACGCCGACCTGTGCGTGGTCTCCAGCGACGCCGAGAACGTGGCCTGCTCGGTGAGCACCACCGACCGCGAATGTGTGCGCGCCGTGGCCGATGGCGACTACTTCGTCGTGGTGTCGGAGTACAGCAGCGCCTCCGTCTACAACCTGCGCATCTCCGCACCCGGTGCCGGTGTGCCCTGCGACGTGGAGGTGGCCCCGGCCAGCGCCATGGTGCCCGGGCAGCTGCTGGCCACGCACCGCCGCGCGCAGGCGGCCGTGGCGGCATCGGCCCTGCGCCAGCAGCAGCTGCAGG
>Ga0209278_1001525_pt1 | contig 13900 bp, 16 predicted proteins | sample JI81BgreenDNA_FD_187504 | JGI IMG/M metagenome (GOLD analysis project Ga0209278, IMG submission 187504) | Wastewater effluent complex algal communities from Wisconsin, to seasonally profile nutrient transformation and Carbon sequestration -... | ecosystem: Engineered > WWTP > Effluent > Algae... | reverse complement strand
AGCGCGAAGATGCCGGCCAGCTTGATGAGCAGCCGGCTGCCGAACTTGCCGCGCTGCAGCCGGATGAGCAGCCGCAGCGCCACGATGACGACCACCAGCGCCAGCAGCGCCGCCACCACCGCGTTGACCCAGAACAGCCAGACGAAGTTGCGCTCGTAGAAGCGGCTCTCGGGGCTGGAGAAGCCCAGCACGAAGGCCAGCACCAGCAGCGCGCCCAGCGAGGCCACGCCGCTGATGAGCCAGGCCCAGCGTTGCGAGGCGGTCATGCTCAGGGGTCGATGCGCAGCGTGCGCGAGACGCCCACGGTCCAGTCGCTGCCGCCGCCCAGGCCGAACTGCATGGGCCCGGGCAGCTGCGAGCTGTCGAGCCGGTAGCTGAACTCGAGGTAGTAGCTCTCGCCCTTGTCGAGGCGGTCGGCCTCGATCAGGCGCCAGCCGCCGCTGCGCGAGACGGCGCTCAGGGCCTCCTCGAGCGACGCGTAGCTCTGGTTGAGGCCGCCCAGGCTGACGCGCCAGCTGCCCGTGAGCGGCTGGAAGGCCAGGCGCCACGAGCGCTCGATGCGCGCCACGCGCACGTCGCGCCAGTACCAGCGGCTGCGCATCAGCGTGGCTTCGGCCACGAAGTACAGCGGCACGCCCTTCTGCAGGGCGTCGTCCACGGCCCGCGGCAGCTGCACGCGCGCGGCGAACTCCAGCTGAACGGCGCCCTCGTTGCGCGTGGCCTGCAGCGTCAACAGCTCCACGCCCTGGGCCAGGGCTGGCGGCTGCGCCAGCAGCAGGCACAGCGCCAGCACCGCCGCCAGGCCCCGCTGCACGAGGCGGCTGGCCCGGTGCGTCCGGTCGACCCAGGGCAGGGCAGGCATGGCGTGGCGGTGGGCTGGGGTGGGCTAGGTCTTGTGGAGCAGTGCGTAGAAGAACCCGTCGTGCGGTGGCGTTCGGCGGACGGAGAGCCCCTGCGGGGCATTGTCGACCGTGGGCAGCAGGTGACCCGGCGAAGCGTCGTCGAGCCTGGGGGCACCCGGCCCGCTTCGTTGCATAAATGCGTCGATTTGGCGCGATCCCTCGTCCCGGAACACCGAACAGGTGGCGTAGAGCAGCCGCCCGCCGGGTTTGAGCAGCGGCCACAGGGCCTGCAGCAGGTCGGCCTGGATCTGGGCCAGGTGGTGCACGTCGTCGGCGCGGCGCAGCCAGCGGATGTCGGGGTGGCGGCGCACGATGCCGCTGGCGGTGCAGGGCGCGTCGAGCAGGATGGCGTCGAACGGCCGGCCGTCCCACCACTGGCGCGGCTGGCGGGCGTCGCCGGCCTGCACGGTGGCCTTGAGCTGCAGGCGCTGCAGCGTTTCCTGCACGCGTGCCAGACGCACGGGGTCGCTGTCGAGCGCCAGCACGTCCAGGTCGGCCAGCTCCAGCAGGTGGGCGGTCTTGCCGCCGGGGGCGGCGCACGCGTCGAGCACCCGTGCGCCGGGCGGCAGCGGCTCTCCCGTGCCCAGCAGCAGCGGCGCGGCCTGCTGCGCGGCGGCGTCCTGCACCGAGACCTCGCCCTCGGCAAAGCCGTGCAGCGCCGCCACGGGGCAGGGCTCGGCCAGCACCACGGTCTGGCCACGCCCCAGGGTCTGCCAAGGCGGGTCGTCGAGCAGGGTGGCGCCGCGGCCCAGGGCCGCCAGGCGCTGCACATAGGCCGTGCCCGTGCCGCGGCGGGCGTTCACGCGCAGCGTCATCGGTGGCTTGTGGTTGGCGCCCAGCAGCAGGGCCTGCCAGTGCTCGGGCCAGTCGCGCTTGAGCCGCTCGATCCACCACAGCGGATGGTTGTAGGCGCCCTGCGGCGCGTGGCGCACGGCGGCCACCAGGGCGTCGCGCTCGCGCAGGAAGCGCCGCAGCACGGCGTTGGCGAAGTTGGCCGCCGCCGGCGCACGCTGGCGCATGGCGGCCACGGCCTGGTCGACCAGGGTGTGCTCGGGGTAGGGCGGCGGCGCGTCGCCGGGGCCCGGGGGCCAGAGCAGCGCCAGCGCCACGAGCAGCAGCGAATCGACGTTGGGCGGCGGCGGCTTGGGCGCCAGCTGCTCGCGCAGCCCCATCGCGCTGCCCAGCCAGCGCAGGGCGTGGAACGAGAGCGCCTGCACGCCCGGCCGCAGCTCGGGCGGCACCTTGGCCAGCAGGTCGGTGAGCGAGCGCCCACCCCGCACGGCGGCCACGACCTCCGCGGTGGTGTCGAGCAGGCGGGCGAGCGGGGGGCCGTGCGGCGCGTTCATCGCTGAAGTCTAGGCACTTCGGCGTCAGGGTTTGGCGTCAAGCAAAGTTGACATTCCGCGCGCAGAATCGCCGGCCCAGCTTCCAAACCAGGGACAACCCGTCCCCACCCTCCATGGCCACGACCCTGAAGCAAGTCCCGCCGCGCATCTTTCGCAGCGAGGAAGAACTCGCCGCGCTGCCGGCGTCGGAACGCATTCGTTGGCGCCTGGTGCAGTCTGGCCAGCGCTGGCATGCCAACGACAACATCTCAGCCCACGTGCGCGAGGGCGAGCTCACCGAGCTGAAGGCCGAGGTCCAGGCCAAGCTGCAGGAGGTTCTGCAGGCGCTCGTGATCGACACCGAGAGCGACCACAACACCAACGAGACGGCCAAGCGCGTGGCCAAGATGTACATCGAGGAGGTGTTCCGCGGCCGCTACCAGCCCATGCCGGCGGTGACGGAGTTCCCGAACGTGGAGCGCCTGAACGAGCTGATGATCGTGGGCCCCATCACCGTGCGCAGCGCCTGCAGCCACCACATGTGCCCGATCTTCGGCAAGGTGTGGATCGGCATCCTGCCCAACGAGCACAGCAACCTCATCGGCCTGAGCAAGTACGCGCGCATCGCCGACTGGATCATGAGCCGGCCGCAGATCCAGGAGGAGGCGGTGACCATGCTCGCGAACGAGCTTCAGGATCGCGTGCGGCCCGACGGCCTGGCCATCGTGATGGAGGCCGACCACTTCTGCATGCACTGGCGCGGCGTCAAGGACACCGACAGCGCCATGGTCAACAGCGTGATGCGCGGGGCGTTCCTGAAGGACGCCAACCTGCGGCGGGAGTTCCTGTCGCTGCTGTCGCGCAAGCAGGGGTGAATCAGATGCTCGTCCGTCTCGTCTACGCCAGCCGCGCCGTTGCCGCGGTGGACCAGCTCGAGCTGGTGGCCATCCTCAAGAAGAGCAAGGCCAACAACCCGGCACTCGGCATCACCGGCGTGCTCTGCTTCAGCGAGGGCATCTTCCTTCAGGTGCTGGAGGGTGGCCGCAGCGCCGTCAACCAGCTCTACAACCGCATCGCCGCCGACCCGCGCCACACCCAGGTGGAGCTGATGGTCTACCAGGAGATCGGCGAACGCCGCTTCGCTGGCTGGACCATGGGGCAGGTGAACCTGTCGCGCCTGAACCCGTCGCTGATGCTCAAGTACTCGGCCATGCCCTCGCTGGACCCGTTCTCGGTGTCCGGCAGCGCCAGCCTGGCGCTGTTCGACGAGCTCATGGCCACGGCCTCCATCGTCGGCCAGTCCTGAGGCGCGGTGCAGCCGCGCCATGCCCCTGCGGGCTGGCGGGAATGACCGCCGCCTGGGGCGGCCGCGTGGCGGCGGTTTGCTAGTCTTGACCCGTGACCACGCTCGCCATCCTCCGGCACTCCATCCGCCCCGCGCGCACACGCCGCGCGGCCTGGGTGATGGTGTGCCTGTGGCTGCTCGTGGCGCTGGTGCCGGTGCGTGCCTGGGCCGCGGCCAGCATGCTGGTGTCCATGGGCGATGTCCCGGCCGGCGTCACCGCGTCGGCTGAACTGCCGCCCTGTCACGCGGCCGCCCAAGACGGCGCCGCATCCGAGGGCGACCACCGGGCCTGCACGGCGTGCGTGTTCTGCGCGCCGGTGCTGGTGCCGGTCGTGGCCCAGGACGGTGCGGCCCTGGCCGCCGCCGCCGCACCGCCGGCAGCGATGAGCGGCGCCGCCCCCGAGGGCGCGCTCAAGGCACTCTTCAGGCCACCCCGAGGCTGACGGCCACTGCCCGCGGCACCGTGTGTGCCGCGCCCCGCCGCTTTCCCTCCACGGCCCCAGGCCCCCTCGGCCTGCCTCGACCATGAACCCATTGCTCCGGCCCGGCGCCCTGCGCCGCTGTGCCTTCGCCGCCCTGTGCGGTGCTCTGTCGGCCGCCGCCCCCGGCGCCTTCGCCCTGCCCATGGCCAGCGAAGGCAGCTGGATGACCATGGGCGACTTCAACAGCGCCGGCGAACGCGACCTCGCCGTCAACCACGCCGTCACCGGCCGCGATGCCTTTGGGCTCATGGCCACGCGCTGGAAGGAACCCGTGCTTCACGCGGGCCTGCACGAGCAGCACCACGAGCGCGAAGCCGCCGGCCTCACCTACACCCGGCTCCTGCACCGCTGGAACCTGCCGCACGCGCAGGCCAACCTGTGGTTCGTGGGCTCGGTGGGGCGCGCATGGGGCCACGGCTGGGCCGGCGATCGCAGCTACGTGTCGCCCGCCGTGATGGCCGACTACGAGACCACGCGCCTGTACCTGGGCGCCGGCTTCGAGCCCAAGCGCGGAAGCGGGCTTCGCCACGACAGCACCTGGGTGCGGGCCGGCTTCTCGTTCTACGAGGTCGACTACGAGCAGGTGCAGCCCTGGTTCGTGATCGAGAGCAAGCGCGTGCGCTACGCCAACGCCACCCGCGACGAGGTCACGCCCATGCTGCGGCTCATCCACCGCGGCCTGTTCGTCGAGCTCGGCCGCAACCGCGAAGGCACGCAGTTCAACTTCATGTGGGCCTATTGAGGCCCGTCCGTCCACTGTTTCCGAAGCCCAAGGAGATCCTTATGCAAACCCGTCGTCCGATGTCCCTGGCCCGTCACATGATGGGCGCCCTGGCCGCCGCCGCCGTGTTCGTGCTGCCCGGTGCCGCGCTGGCGGCCGAGGCCGCCCAGAGCCTGAAGCTGCAGGTCAACGGCATGGTCTGCTCGTTCTGCGCCCAGGGCATCGAGAAGCGCCTGAAGGCGCTGCCCGCGGCCGGCCCCATCTTCATCGACCTGCGCAACAAGGTCGTGGCCGTGGAGCCGCTGCCGGGCCAGTCGCTCGACGCCCAGAAGGTGGCCAGCGAGGTGCGCGAGGCCGGCTACGAGGTGGTGGCCACCGAGACGGTGGCGCAGACCGTGGCGCAGATCCGCGCCGAGACGCGCGCCGCGCGCCAGGGGCGCTGAGGTGGCGCCTCCGGCACCACCCGCCACCGCACAGGCCAGCGATGGCCGCGCCGAGCAGCGGCGCGGCGCCGCCACCTCGTGGCTGGCGCTCTTTGCCGGCACCTCCACGCTGGTGTGCTGTGCCCTGCCGGCGCTGCTGGTGACGCTGGGCGCCGGCGCGGCGCTGGCCACGCTGGTGTCGGTGTTCCCGCAGATCGTCTGGCTCAGCGAGCACAGCGCCTGGGTCTTCGGCGTCGGCGCGGTGATGCTGGCGCTGGGCGGTGCCGCCCAGTGGCAGCAGCGCCACGCCCCCTGCCCGCTGGACCCCGGCCTGCGCCAGGCCTGCATGGCGCAGCGGCGGCGCTCGGTGCGCATCTACGCCGTGTCGCTGTTGCTGTTTGCCGTCGGCGCCTGGTTCGCGTTTGTGCAGCCCTGGCTGGGCGGGGCCTGAGCCAGCTGACGCATGCTGCTGCGGCGCCCTGGTGCGCCGCAGCAGAGGGTTAATCCGGACGAAGTTCATCAGCTTCGTGCAAGCCTGGCCTGTATATTCATACTTGCTTATATCCGGAACTAACGCGGTGTCCTGGCCAGCCGGCCGCTCGCCGCCCCGACGAGGTCCGACGTGCCCGATCCCTTCGACACCCAGCGCCCCGGCCGCCTGATCAAGGCGCCCGAGAACTTCATCGGCCCCGAGGGCGTGAAGACCGTCTTCCGCGAGGCCAAGGAAGGCCGCCGCGACTTCATCCGCAACGCCTTTGCCGCCGCCGTGGCCGCGGGCGGTACGGCCGCAGCCGGTGGCGCGGCGGCCCAGGCCAACCCCGTGCCGGCCGATGGCGGCGACCCGAACATCCTGAACCTGCCCGCCCACACCACGGGCCTGGGCCAGGGCGTGGTGACGGACGGCTACGGCCTGCCCAGCAAGTACGAGAAGAACGTGCAGCGCCGCCAGAGCCCGGGCCTGACGCAGACCACCCAGGCCAGCGTGAGCTTCGCGCCGCTGCAGAGCCTGTTCGGCATCGTCACGCCCAGCGGCCTGCACTTCGAGCGCCACCACCAGGGCTGGTGGGACATCGACCCGAGCAAGCACCGGCTCATGCTCAATGGCTCCGACGAGCGCCTGATGAAGAAGCCCATGGTCTTCACCATGGACGAGCTGATGCGGCTGCCCCAGGTGAGCCGCTTCCACTTCATCGAGTGCGGCGCCAACAGCGGCATGGAGTGGGGCAACGTGGCCGTGCCCACCTGCCAGTACAGCCACGGCATGATCAGCTGCAGCGAGTTCACCGGCGTGCCGCTGAAGGTGCTGCTCGACATGGCGGGCACCGACACCAAGCGCGCCCGCTACGTGCTGGCCGAGGGCGCCGACGGCTCGAGCATGACGCGCACCATCCCGATGGAGCTCATCGAGAGCGGCGAGGTCATCGTGGCCTACGGCCAGAACGGCGAGATGCTGCGCCCCGAAAACGGCTACCCGCTGCGCCTGGTGGTGCCGGGCATCCAGGGCGTGAGCTGGGTCAAGTACCTGCGCCGCATCGAGGTGGGCGACAAGCCCTACGCCACCAAGGACGAGGCCATCCACTACATCGACCTCATGCCAGACGGCCTGCACCGCCAGTACAGCGGCATCCAGGAGTGCAAGAGCGTCATCACCACGCCCAGCGGCGGCCAGGTGCTGCTCGACAAGGGCTACTACACCGTCAGCGGCCTGGCCTGGAGCGGCCGCGGCAAGGTACGGCGCGTGGACGTGTCGGCCGACGGCGGCCGCAACTGGCGCACCGCCACGCTGCAGGGCCCGGTGATGGACAAGTGCCTCACGCGTTTCACGCTGCCCTGGGTTTGGGACGGCAAGCCGGCGCTGCTGCAGAGCCGCGCCACCGACGACACCGGCTACGTGCAGCCCACGTACCGCCAGCTGCGCGCGGTGCGCGGCACGCGTTCGATCTACCACAACAACGCGATCCAGACCTGGCTCGTGCAGGAAAGCGGCGAGGTGAAGAATGTCCAGCTCTCGTGACCGGCTCATGCCACTGAAGCGCCTGGCCCTGGCTACGGTGGCCGTGCTGGCCGCCGGCTCGGTGTGGGCGCAGAGCACCGCCTTCCCGGGCATCGGTCGTGCGGCCACGCCCAAGGAGGTGCAGGCCTGGGACATCGACGTGCGCCCCGACTTCAAGGGCCTGCCCAAGGGCAGCGGCTCGGTGCAGCGCGGGCAGGACGTGTGGGAGGCCAAGTGCGCCAGCTGCCACGGCGTGTTCGGCGAGAGCAACGAGGTGTTCTCGCCGCTGGTCGGCGGCACCACGGCCGCCGACATCAAGACCGGCCGCGTCGCTCGCCTCACCGACCCCGGCTTCCCCGGCCGCACGACGCTGATGAAGGTGGCCACGGTGTCGACGCTGTGGGACTACATCAACCGCGCCATGCCCTGGAACGCGCCCAAGAGCCTGAGCACCGACGACGTCTACGCCGTCACCGCCTTCCTGCTCAACCTCGGTGGCGTGGTGCCGGACAACTTCGTCATGTCCGACGCCAACATCGCCGAGGTGCAGGCGCGCATGCCCAACCGCAACGGCATGACCACCAACCACGGCCTGTGGTCCGGCAAGACCATGGGCAACGGCGGCCGGCCCGACGTGCGCGCCACGGCCTGCATGAGCAACTGCGCGGTCGAACCCACGGTGGCGAGCTTCCTGCCCGACTTTGCGCGCAACGCGCACGGCAACCTGGCCGAGCAGCAGCGCCTGGTAGGCCCGCAGCTGGGCGCCGACACCACGCGGCCGCCGGGCAGCGCGGCGCGCCCGGCCGCCGCTGCGCCGAGCGCCGGCCCCAGCGCCGCCACGCAGGCCGCGCTGGCCCTGGCGCGTGGCAACAACTGCCTGGCCTGCCACGGCGTCGACAACAAGGTCGTGGGCCCGGGGCTGCGCGAGGTGGCCCGCAAGTACGCCGGCCGCGCCGACGCCGTGACCTACCTGACCGAGAAGATCCTCAAGGGCGGACAGGGCGTCTGGGGCGCGATCCCGATGCCCGCACAAACCCTCGCCGACGCCGACGCCAAGGCCATCGCACAATGGCTGGCCGACGGCGCCAAACCCTGACGCCCTGGCGTCGCACCGCATTCACCCGAAGGAGATGACCATGACCACCCGTCGCCAGATGATGACGACCAGCGCCCAGGTGGCGGCCCTGATGGCCGGTGCCGGCCTGCTGCCCACCGCCGCCCAGGCCGCCTGGCCGCAGGCCGCGTTCGACGCCAAGAACATGGCCGACGCCGCCAAGGCCTTCGGCGGCAGCGCGCCCGTCGAGAGCAAGGACGTCACGATCACCGGCCCCGACATCGCCGAGAACGGTGCCGTCGTGCCCGTGGGCTGCAGCAGCACGCTGCCGGGCGTGAAGCGCCTGATGATCCTCGTCGAGAAGAACCCCAGCGTGCTGGCCGCCGCCTTCGACGTGACCGACTCGGTCGACGCCGCGTTCAACACGCGCGTCAAGATGGGCCAGTCCTCGAACGTCTACGCCGTGGCCATGATGGCCGACGGCAAGGTGCTCTACGCCGGCAAGGAAATCAAGGTGACGCTCGGCGGCTGCGGCGGCTGAGATCCCTCACTTCAGACGTCAGATTCAAGGAGAAAGACCATGGCAGACCCGATGCGCATCCGTGCCCAGATGGCCGGCGACAAGGCCACCGTCCGCGTGCTCATGAGCCACGAAATGGAAACCGGCCAGCGCCGCGATTCGGCGGGCAAGACAATCCCGGCCTGGTTCATCCAGGAGGTGAGCGCCGCGCACAACGGCAAGAACGTGCTCACCGCCCAGTGGGGCCCGTCGGTCGCGAAGAACCCGTTCCTGCAGTTCAGCGTCAAGGGCGCGAAGGCCGGCGACAAGATCACCGTGAACTGGATCGACAACAAGGGCGACAAGCGCACCGACGAAGCGACCGTGTCCTGATACGGGACCCGGTACATGCCCGGGTACGCTGCGCGACCCGGGTTGACCATACTCAGGGCAAGGCCTGCAGGCGCAGGCCGCACCCGATGAATCGATCTCCGGAGACACCGCGCATGAAGAAGTTGCACCGCGCACGGACGGTCGTCGCTGTTGCCGCGCTCGCCGCCATGGCCTCAGCCATGGCGCAGCAGAAGTCGGCCAGCGACGGCATCGCCGAGTACCGCAAGATGCTCGAGGACGGCAACCCCGCCGAACTCTTCGAGATGAAGGGCCAGGAGCTCTGGTCCCAGAAACGCGGCCCCAAGAACGTGTCGCTCGAGCAGTGCGACCTCGGCAAGGGCAAGGGCGTCGTCAAGGGCGCCTTCGTCGAGCTGCCGCGTTTCTTTGCCGACACCGGCATGGTGCAGGACCTCGAGTCGCGGCTGGTGCACTGCATGGCCACGCTGCAGGGCTTCGACCCCGCCGAGATCGCCAAGACGCCCTTCGGCCGCGGCGAGATGGCCAACGTCACCGCGCTGGCCACATGGATCGCCACGGAGTCGCGCGGCCTGCGCTTCAACCTCCCCCAGGGCCACCCCGAGGAGAAGAAGAGCTACGAGATCGGCAAGCGCGTGTTCTTCTTCCGCGGCGGCCCGATGGACTTCTCGTGCGCCAGCTGCCACAGCGTCGACGGCCAGCGCATCCGCCTGCAGGACCTGCCCAACCTCACGAAGAACCCGGGCGACGGCGTCGGCTTCGCGGCCTGGCCGGCCTACCGCGTGAGCAACGGCCAGATGTGGAGCATGCAGCTGCGCCTGAACGACTGCTTCCGGCAGCAGCGTTTCCCGTACCCGGGCTTCGCCTCGGAGGCGACGATCGCGCTCGGCACCTACATGGGCGTCAACGCCAAGGGTGCGCAGTCCATCGCGCCCGCCATCAAGCGCTGAAGGCCAGGAGTCCCGCACCATGCGCAAGAAGTTCATCACGATCCCGCTGGCCGCCGTGTCGGCCACCGTGCTGCTGGCCGCCTGTGCCACGCCCGAACCCCCCGCGCCCAGCGCGGCCGAGCTCGACGCCGCGGCCGTCCAGGCCGTGCGCGCGGCCTTCCGCGACCAGGGCATCGCCAAGGTCGACCGCATCCAGCAAGACCTCGGCCAGAGCGCGTGTTCCTCCGACAAGGAACCGTCCGAGGCGGTGGCCGCCAAGATCATGGACGAGGCCAAGGCCACCGTGAAGTGGCCCACCGGCGGCGCCTACATCGGCGACTGGCGCGAAGGCGAGAAGATCGCCCAGAGCGGCCGCGGCCTGACCTGGACCGACCGCTCCACCGCCACCAGCGCCAACGGCGGCAGCTGCTACAACTGCCACCAGGTGAGCAAGGAAGAGGTCAGCTACGGCACCATCGGGCCGAGCCTCTACAACTACGGCAAGAACCGCGGCGTGCAGGACATCACCGCGCCCACCGCCGCGCCGATCATCCAGTACACCTGGCAGAAGATCTGGAACAGCAAGACCTACAACGCCTGTTCCAACATGCCGCGCTTCGGCCACATGGGCATCCTCGACGAGAAGCAGATCGCGCACGTGATGGCGCTGCTGCTCGACCCGAACTCGCCGGTCAACAAGTAAGCGCCCCGCGCGCACGGAGCCCGGCCCTCGCCGGGCTTTTTCTGCCCCAAAACATCAGCAGTCACTGATACACCATGAGCCTCAGCAAGCGCGAATTCATGCAGGTGCTGGCCGCCGCCTCGGTGGCCGGCATGAACCTGGCGGCCCACGAGGACGCCGACGCCGCCAAGGCCGAGGACGCGCTCTACGACCTGCCGCCGCTGGGCACCGGGCCGGGCTTCGTGAGCCTGCTGCACATGACCGACTGCCACGCGCAGCTCAAGCCCATCCGCTTCCGCGAGCCCAGCGTGAACCTCGGCGTGGGCGGCATGCGCGGGCAGATCCCGCACCTGGTGGGCGAGCACCTGCTCAAGGCCGCGGGCGTGCGCCCGGGCACGCCGCTGGCGCACGCCTACACCTACCTCGACTTCGAGCGCGCCTCGCGCCGCTACGGCCGCGTGGGGGGCTTTGCGCACCTGGCCACGCTGGTCAAGCGCATGAAGGCCAGCCGCCCCGGCGCGCTGCTGCTCGACGGCGGCGACACCTGGCAGGGCAGCGCCACCGCGTTGTGGACCGACGGCCAGGACATGGTCGACGCCTGCAAGGCGCTCACGGTGGACGTGATGACGGGCCACTGGGAGTTCACGCTCGGCATGAAGCGCGTGAAGGAGATCGTCGAGAAGGACTTCGCCGGCAAGCTGGACTTCGTGGCCCAGAACGTGAAGACCACGGACTTCGGCGACCCCGTGTTCCAGCCCTTCACGATGAAGGCGATCAATGGCGTGCAGGTCGCCATCGTCGGCCAGGCCTTCCCGTACACGCCGATCGCCAACCCGCGCTACATGGTCGCCGACTGGGAGTTCGGCATCCAGGACGAGAACATGCAGAAGGTGGTCGACGAGGCGCGCGCCCAGGGTGCGCAGCTGGTCGTCGTCATCAGCCACAACGGCATGGACGTGGACCTGAAGATGGCCAGCCGCGTGCGCGGCATCGACGCCATCTTCGGTGGCCACACGCACGACGGCGTGCCCGTGGCCGTGCCCGTGAAGAACGCGGGCGGCACCACGCTCGTCACCAACGCCGGCAGCAACGGCAAGTTCCTGGGCGTGATGGACTTCGAGGTCAAGGACGGCAAGCTCAGCAACTACCGCTGGCGCCTGCTGCCGGTGTTCGCGAACCTGCTCAAGCCCGACGCCGAGATGGACGCGCTGATCACGAAGATCCGCGCGCCGTACGAATCGAAGCTGGCCGAGACGCTGGCCGTCACCGACGGCCTGCTGTACCGCCGCGGCAACTTCAACGGCAGCTGGGACCAGCTGATCTGCGACGCCCTGATGGACGTGCGCGGCGCCGACATCGCGTTTTCGCCCGGCTTCCGCTGGGGCACCAGCCTGCTGCCCGGCGAGGCCATCACGCGCGAGCTGATGATGGACCAGCTGGCCACGACCTACTCGTACGCCACCGTCACCGAGATGAGCGGCGAGATGATCAAGACCGTGCTCGAGGACGTGGCCGACAACCTCTTCAACCCCGATCCGTATTACCAGCAGGGCGGCGACATGGTGCGCGTGGGCGGCCTGGCCTACACCTGCGACCCAGCCGCGAAGATGGGCGGCCGCATCACCGACATGCGCCTGAAGGGCCAGCCCATCGAGGCCGGCAAGACCTACAAGGTGGCCGGCTGGGCGCCCGTGGCCGAAGAGGCCGCCAAGGCCGGCAACCCCATGGTCTGGGACGTGGTGGAGACCTGGCTCAAGGACAAGGCCCGCCACCCGGGTGGCCGCGTGAAGCCTCGCCGCATCAACACGCCGCGGCTCGTGGGCGTGCAAGGCAACCCGGGCTTGGCATGATGCCGGCCCCACACCAGGAGACCGCCATGTCCGTCCGCCGCCTCGTCCTCAGCGCCGCCCTTGCCGCCGCCACCCTCGCCGCGCTGGCCGTGCCCACCGCCGCCTTCGCGCAGGACCCCGTCGTCTACCACATCGACGACATGTCGCTGCAGGCGCTCAAGGGCCTGCGCAACATCCGCAACCACCTCGATGTCGACCCGACGGCCAAGATCACGGTGGTCACGCACGCCCTGGGTGTGGACTTCCTGCTCGAGGGCCAGAAGGACGTCAACGGCAGCCCCTTCGCCGGCCCCGTGTCGGCCCTGGTGGCGCGCGGCGTGCGCTTCGAGATCTGCGAGATCACGCTGCGCAACCGCAACCTCAAGCGCGAGCAGTTCATCCAGGAGGCCGAGTTCACGCCCAGCGGCGTGGTGCGCCTGGCCAAGCTGCAGAAACAAGGCGCGGCCTACATCAAGCCCTGAGGGCTGTTGATGTCCGGCTGACGCGCGTCAAGGTCCGCCGATGACATGCCCCCTACCGTACCGGGTCCGGAGGTGATGCACGATGGACTGGACCCCGCTGTTCGACCGCCTGGGCGAGCCCGGCACGCTGGCCGCGGCCGGCCTGGTGATCGGTTTCGCCTTCGGCTTCCTGGCGCAGCGCTCGCGCTTCTGCCTGCGCTCGGCGGTCATCGAGTTCAGCCGCAACCTCGTGGGCGGCAAGCTCACGGTGTGGCTGTTCGCCTTTGCCACGGCCCTGGTGGCCACCCAGCTGCTCACGCTGCTGGGCGCCTTCAGCGCCGCCGACGCGCGGCAGATCGCGGCACGAGGCAGCCTCTCGGGCGCGGCCATCGGCGGCGCGCTGTTCGGCGTGGGCATGATCCTGGCCCGCGGCTGCTCGAGCCGTCTGCTGGTGCTGGCCGGGCAGGGCAACCTGCGCTCGGTGATGTCGGGCCTGGTGTTCGCGGTGGTGGCACAGGCCAGCTGGACGGGCCTGCTGGCGCCCACGCGCGAGGCGCTCTCGGCGCTGTGGACGGTGGATGGCGGCGCCGCGCGCGACCTCGTGCAGGTGCTGCACATCGGCCACGGCGGCGCGCTGGCCTTCGGCCTGGTGTGGCTGGCCGCGGCCGTGTTCTGGGCGCGCCGCCAGCGCGTGCCGACCTGGGGCTGGGCCGGTGCCATCGGCGTGGGCCTGACCATCGCTGTGGCCTGGTGGGTGACCTACTCGATCTCCACCTCGGCCTTCGACCCGCACCCCATCCAGGCGCTCAGCTTCACCGGCCCCTCGGCCGAGGTGCTCACGCGCACGCTGTTCGCCACCGACAAGCCGCTGAACTTCGACCTCGGCC
>Ga0209278_1001524_pt1 | contig 13909 bp, 12 predicted proteins | sample JI81BgreenDNA_FD_187504 | JGI IMG/M metagenome (GOLD analysis project Ga0209278, IMG submission 187504) | Wastewater effluent complex algal communities from Wisconsin, to seasonally profile nutrient transformation and Carbon sequestration -... | ecosystem: Engineered > WWTP > Effluent > Algae... | reverse complement strand
GCCGCCGCCTCGGTGGTGATCGGCCTGCTGCCGGGCCGCTTCATGAAGCCCGACGAAGTGCAGGCCATCCAGCACCTCGTGGCCAACGGCATCCCGAACCTCACTCCCGACCGTGTCACCGTGGTCGATGAATCCGGCCGCCTGCTGACCCGCGATGCGCCAGATTCCGCCAATGCCATCAGCGCCGAGCAGTTCGCCCTCACTCGCGAGAAGGAGGCCTCGCTCTCGGCCAAGGTCGCCGGGCTGATCGAGCCGCTCGTGGGTGTTGGCCGCGTGCGCAGTGAAGTGGCGATCGACATGGACTACGCCACCGTCGAGGAGGCGCGCGAGATTTACACGCCGGAATCTGGCCAGCTGCGCAGCGAGCAGGTGAGCGAGGAGCGTCGCGCCGAGGCCGCCGATCGCGGCGTGCCGGGTGCCACCAGCAACACGCCACCGGGACCCGATGCACCGGCCGATCCTGCCGCCGGCGATCCCGCCGCGACCGCGGCAACCGGCAACGCCGCGCCCGTCGATGGCGGCGCCAGCGAGGCGGCGAGCAGCCGCACGCGCAACTTCGAACTCGATCGGACGCTCACCCACACGCGCCAGCCGGTGGGCCGGGTCAAGCGCATCACCGTCGCCGTGGTGCTCGACAACGTGCCGAATGTGCCGGCGCCGCTGGCGGAGGGCGAGGAAGCGCCCGAGGGCGAGCCGGCTCCGTTCCGTGCGCTGACCGTCGATGAGCTGGGCCGCATCGAGGCGCTGGTGAAGCAGGCCGTCGGTTTCAGCGAACAGCGTGGCGACGTCGTCACCGTGGTGAACGCCCCCTTCGTGGTGCCGGAGCCGTTGGAAGAGATCGCCACGCCGATCTGGGAGAACCCGCTCGTGTGGCAGATCGGCCGCATCGCCATCGGCGCGCTGCTGGTGCTGCTGCTGATCTTCCTCGTCATCCGCCCGGCCATGAAGCAGCTGCTGGCCGTTCCCGTCCGTAACGCCGACGAGGACCGCCCGGCGTATGCTGCCGACGGCACCCCGCTGCTGCCCGGCAGCGCCGGGGCCGCAGGGCAGGCCGCGCTGCCGCCGGGAGCACCCGGAACGGCGCTCGCGCTGCCCGGGCAGGCCGGTTCCGGCTTCGCGCCGCCCACCAGCATTGAAGGCAAGATCGAGTACGCGCGCAATGCCGTCAAAGAGGATCCGCGCCGCGTGGCCCAGGTCGTGAAGGAATGGATCGCGAACGATGGCTGACAAGAAAGGCGAATTCAGCGGCGTCGAGAAAGCCGCGATCCTGATGCTGTCGCTCGGCGAGGTTGAAGCCGCCGAGGTGCTCAAGCACATGTCGGCGAAGGAAGTGCAGAAGGTCGGCCAGGCCATGGCCGGCGTCGGCGCGGTCTCGCGCGAGCAGATCGAAGGCGTGGTCGGCGAGTTCGCCACGGCGCTCGACAAGCAGACGTCCGTGGGCGTCGGTGCCGACGACTACGTGCGCAAGGTGCTGGTCCAGGCGCTGGGCGAGGACAAGGCCGGCAGCGTGATCGACCGCATCCTGCTCGGGCGCAACAGCTCGGGCATGGAGATGCTGAAGTGGATGGACCCGCGCGCGATCGCCGACCTGATCCGCAACGAGCATCCGCAGATCATGGCGATCGTGATGTCGCACCTCGAGCCCGACCAGGCCGCCGAGACGCTGAAGAACTTCCCGGAGCGCGTGCGCGCCGACGTGCTGCTGCGCGTGGCCACGCTCGACAACGTGCCGCCGGTGGCGCTCAACGAGCTCAACGAGGTGATGGAGAAGCAGTTCGCGGGTTCGCAGAACAGCAAGGCCACCACCATCGGCGGCATCAAGACCGCCGCGAACATCCTCAACTTCGTCGACACCGGCCAGGACCAGGTGATCCTCTCGGCCATCGGCAAGGTCGACCAGGCGTTGTCCGACCAGATCCAGGACCTGATGTTCGTCTTCGACGACCTCGCCGGCGTCGACGACAAGTCGATGCAGGCCATCCTGCGCGAAGTGCCCGGCGATCGGCTGCCGCTGGCGCTGCGCGGCGGATCGCCCGAGGTCAAGGAGAAGGTGCTCAAGAACATGTCGCAGCGTGCCGCCGCCATCCTCAAGGAGGACATGGACGATCGCGGCCCGGTCAAGCTCAGCGACGTCGAAGCCGCGCAGAAGGAGATCCTGGCGATCGTCCGGCGTCTGGCCGACGAGGGTAGTGTCAGCCTCGGCGGTTCGAAGGAAGAATTCGTGTGAGCGACCTCGCCGCCCTCTGGCAGGTGCCGGCGCTCGACGCGCCACCCCCGCCCAAGCCGCCCTCGATCGACGAGCTCCAGCGCATCGAGGACGCCGCGCGCAAGGAAGGCTTCGAGGCCGGCCGCCGCGAAGGCTTCAAGGCCGGTGAGGCCGAGGTGCGGAAGCTGGTCGCGCAGATCGAAGGCGTGGTGGAAGCGATGGCACGGCCGCTCGGTCGCCTCGACGACGACGTGCACGCCGCGCTCGGCCAGATGGCCGTGCGCATCGCCGGCGCCCTGCTCGGGCGGGCCTACGAGGCCGATCCGGAACTGCTGGCCCAACTCGTGCGCACGGCGATCGATGCGGTGGGCCCCGGCCAGCGCGATATCGAACTGCGCCTGCATCCCGAGGACGCCAAGGTGCTGCAGCCGTGGTTGCCGCAGTGGCCGGATGCGCGCGTGATCACCGATGCGCAGCTGGCGCGCGGTGACGTGCGCATCCACGGCGATGGCGTACGCATCGACGCGCGCACCGATGCGCGCCTGCAGGCGGCCCTGGCCGCCGTGCTGAATCCCATCGGCGGCGGCGCATGAGCACCGCCACCGGCCAACTGCTGGCCTCGCGCAGCACCCGGCTGGCCGCGCGCCTGTCGACGCTGGAGCCGCAGATCGACCGGCTCGGCACCGTGCGCGAGGGCGTGCTGCGCCGCGCCGTCGGGCTCACGCTCGAAGCCGAGGGCTGCGAAGTGCCGTTGGGCTCCGCCGTGCGCATCGAAGCGCAGGGCGGGCAATTCGTCGAGGCGGAAGTCGTCGGTTTCGCCGGCGACAAGACCTTCCTGATGCCCACCACTGACCTGCACGGCCTGCTGCCGCGCGCGCGCGTGCTGCCCGGCTGGGCGCGCGGCCGCGTGGCGGTGGGCGAAGGTCTGCTGGGCCGCGTCATCGACAGCGACGGCCATGCGCTCGATGGCCGCCCGACCCCGCGGCCGGATGGCTACACCAGCCTCACCGGCGTGCCGCTGAACCCGCTCGCCCGCGAGCCGATCACGCAAGGCCTCGATGTCGGCGTGCGCGCGATCAACGCCATGCTGCCGATCGGCCGGGGGCAGCGCGTCGGTTTGTTCGCCGGTTCCGGCGTGGGTAAATCGACGCTGCTGGGCATGATGACCAAGTACACGCAGGCCGACGTCGTCGTCGTCGGCCTGATCGGTGAACGTGGTCGCGAAGTGCGCGATTTCGTCGAGAGCACGCTCGGGCCTGCGGGCCTGAAGCGCGCCGTCGTCGTCGCCTCGCCGGCCGACCGTCCGCCGCTGGCGCGCATCCACGGTGCGCTGCGTGCCACCGCCATCGCCGAGCATTTCCGCGACCAGGGCTTGAACGTGCTGCTGCTGATGGATTCGCTGACGCGTTTCGCGCAGGCGCAACGCGAGATCGGCCTTTCCATCGGCGAACCGCCGACCACGCGCGGCTACCCGCCGTCGGTGTTCGCGCGGCTGCCGGGCCTCGTGGAGCGCGCCGGCATGGGCCCGGCGGGGCGCGGTTCGATCACCGCGTTCTACACCGTGCTCACCGAAGGCGACGACCAGCAGGAACCCATCGCCGATGCCGCCCGCGCCATCCTCGACGGCCACATCGTGCTCGATCGCCGCATCGCCGATTCGGGCCTCTACCCGGCCATCGACATCGAGCGTTCGGTATCGCGCGTGGTCACCGAGATCGCCGACCTCGCCACGCGCGAGCGCATCCGCCGCCTGAAGCGGCTGATGGCGGCCTACTCCGCGCAGCGCGACCTGATCGCCATCGGCGCCTACCAGCGCGGCGCCGATCCCATGGTGGATGAGGCCATCGCCCGCTGGCCGGCCATCCAGGCCTTCCTCGGCCAGGACGTGCACGAAGCGGCCAGCCTCGAATCGAGCAAAGCCGCGTTGGCCGCGCTGCTGGAGGCCAGCCCGTGAATTCCAAGCGTCTCGACCCGCTGATCCGCCGCGCCGAGAGCCGCGAGGACGTGCTGGCGAAGGAGCTGGCGAAGCGCGTGCAGGCGCACCAGCAGCAAGCGCAGCGCCTCGGCGATCTCGAACGCTTCCGCGGCGAGTACGAAGCGCCGCCGGTGCCCGGTACGGCCGTCTCGGCGAGCCAGTTGCTCAACCGTGCGGCCTTCCTCGCCAAGATCGACGACGCCGTGGTGACCCAGCAGAAACACATCGCCACCAGCGAGGAGGCGCTGGCCATCGAGCGCACGCGCCTGCTGCTCGCCAGCCGCGACAAGCTGGTGCTGGAGAAGCTCGCGGCGAGCTATCGCAGCGTCGAGCTCAAGGCCGAGGAGCGCCGCGACCAGAGCGTGCTCGACGACCTCGGTGCCCGCGCGCACCGCGAACGCCAGACCAAGGACACGCCATGACGCTGCCCAGCTTCTCCGCCGCGCTCGGTGCGCCCTCGACGACGCCGATGCCTGCCTTGGCCGATGGGCCGCTCCTCGACGGCGCCGGCGCAACGACGGATGCCGCGCCGGGCGGCTTCGCCGCCGTGCTGGATGAAGCCGCGGCGAGCCTCGATGCGCTGGCCGCCAGCGCGCTCGAAGGCGCGATGCCCGTCCTGCAGGCGCTGTCTGACGTTCCGGTACCGACGCTTCCTGCGGCCGCGGTGATCGCGACGGCGATCCCCACAACGCTTCCGACGACGCTGCCAACGGCAAGCACCACCTTTGATGCGAGCGCTAGCCCGGCAGCACCGAGCGATGCCGGCCTCGACGCCGCGGCGCCGCCACCCGGTTGGCCGCCGCCGGGCCTGTCCTCACTGTTCCCCGCCAGCCCCGTGCTCGCGGCCCAAGCGGGCGCGCAGGCCGCGGCATCGACGCTGGCCTCGGCGCGAGGGTTTGCGCTCGGCGCCCTGCTCCCCGAGGCCGTCGATGCGCGCCTGCCCGACGCCGCCAGCGCTTCGCCGGCCACCGGACTCGCGCTCGACAAAGGCGCGGCATCGACGATGGCCGCCGCCACCGCGATGCCCATGCCCCAGGCAAATCCCGCGGGCCCCGATGCCTTGGCCGTCGCTCTGGCGCGCCAACCGGCGCCGCTGCGCCTGCCGGTGGCCGACGACAGCGATGCGTCGTCGCTCACTGCACTCACCGAAACGTTGGGCCTTGAGCAGGCGCCGGACGCTGCGCCGCTTGCGCCGACGTCGCCCGCGCCGGCCCTGCACAAGCTCGACCTCGCCCAGGCCTTCCCGGCCCCGGTGCCGCTGCCCTCGCCGCGCTTCGCCGAAGAGGTGGGCGCGCGCCTGCAGTGGATCGCCGAGCAGCAGGGCGGCGAAGCCACGCTGCGCATCAGCCCCGATGGCCTCGGCCCCGTCGAGATCCGCCTGAAGCTCGATGGCGATCGCGTCGAGCTCGGCTTCACCGCTGCCCAGCAGGACACCCGCCAGGCCCTGCAGGACGCGTTGCCGAAGCTGCGCGAGATGCTCGCACAGCAGGGCCTGCAGCTGGGGCAGGCCGATGTCGGGCAGAGGCAGGCGCAGTCGTCGAATGACGAATCACGCAAGAGCGCGAGCGGTGTGATCGACGACGAAGCTGCCGATGCGGTCGTGCGCGTGCCGGAACGTCGAGAGGCGACGCTGGTCATCGGTCGTGGCGGGCGCGGTGTGTTGGATCTCTACGCTTGAGGCCCGCTGCGATCACGATGTAGGTGCAGGTCTGTGGTGCCTCGTCTACAGTGCGGGCACCCCCCCACCCTGCTTTCGATGGACCGCCCGCTCCCTCCCGCTCCCTCATCGCCCCGGACGCCGCGATGAGTGAAGCCCCCCCGCTCGACACCCTTCGCCAAGTCGAAACGCCGGAAGGCGTGGCCCTGGTGCTGCGCGCTGCCGGCGCCGTGCCGCGGGCGCTCGCGTGGCTCGTCGACCTCGCCGTGCGCGCCACGGTGTACGTCAGCGGCGCGACGGTGCTCGGCCTCGCCGGCGAAACCGGCATGGGCGTGATGCTGCTGCTCCTGTTCGTGCTCACCTGGGGCTACCCCATCCTGTTCGAGGTGCTCTGGCACGGCCAGACGCCCGGCAAGCGCGCGCTCGGCCTGCGCGTGCTGCGCGGCGACGGCGCGCCGGTGGGCTGGCTGGCGTCGATCACGCGGAACTTCCTGCGCACCGCCGATATGCTGCCGGTGCTCTACGGCGCGGGGCTGGTGAGCATGCTGGCCGACGCGCATTCGCGCCGTCTCGGCGATCTTGTCGCCGACACGGTCGTCGTCTACGTCGATCCGCCGCGCAAGCCCAGCGTGCTGCCGGCCGGCGAAGTGCAGCGCTGGCCGGTGCCGCTCGGTGTCGAGGAACAGCAGGCGCTGGTGGCCTTCGGCGAGCGCAGCCGGGCCCTGAGCGTGGCGCGGCAGAACGAGCTCTGCGAGCACCTCGCCCCCGTGACCGGCCTGCGTGGTGATGCCGCGCGCGAGCGGGTGCTCGCGGCGGCGCGCTGGTTGGCCGGACGGAGCGTGGGCGATGCGTAGGCAGGAGCCCTTCGTCGCCCACCATGCGGGGGAATGGGCGCAGCTCGCCGACTGGCTCGACCGTCGCGAATCCGATGCGCCGCTGAGGCGCCCGCCACCCGAGGCGGGCGTACTCGCCGATGCGGAGTTCCCTGCCCGCTACCGCCGCGTGTGCCAGCACTTGGCGCTCGCGAAGCAGCGCGGCTACAGCCCCGCCGTGGTGGAGCCGCTGCAGGCGCTGGTCGAACGCGGGCACCGCCAGCTGTATCGCCCGCCGCGCCCGCGTTGGCGCGCGGCCTGGGATTTCGTGCTGGCCGGGTTTCCGCGCTTGGTGCGCAAGCACGCCGCCTGCATGGCGCTCTCGGCGGCGCTGTTCCTCGTGCCGCTGGTGGGTGTGTTCACCCTGCTGCAGTTCCGCCCGGACGCCGCGTGGCTGCTGTTCGACGCCTCGATGCTGGCGCAGGCGGAAGCCATGTACGACCCCGCGGCCGAGCACTTCGGTCGCGATCGCGGTGCCGACGGCGACTTCCAGATGTTCGGCTACTACGTGATGAACAACATCAGTATCGGCTTCCGCAGCTTCGCGTCCGGCCTGCCGGCGGGCCTCGGTGCGCTGTACGTGATGGTGTTCAACGGCCTGACCATCGGCGGCATCGCCGGGCACCTGCATGTCTCGGGTTATGGCGACACCTTCTGGCGCTTCGTCGTCACGCATGGCGCGCCGGAGCTCACCGCCATCGTCATCGCCGGTGGCGCCGGCCTGCGCATCGGTCTTTCGCTGATTGCGCCGGGCCGGCTGCGCCGCCGCGACGCGCTGGTCGAGGCCGGCCGCGACGGCGCGAAGCTCTGCCTCGGCGTGTTCGTGATGCTGCTGCTGGCGGCCTTCATCGAGGCCTTCTGGTCGTCGAAGTCGGACCTGCCGGATCTGGTGCGCTTCCCCCTGGCGGCCGCACTCTGGGCGGCCATCTTCTGGTGGTTGGCGATGGGTGGGCGAGGGCGCAGCGATGCGGATTGACCGCCTCGGCATCGCGCTGCGCGCGCGCACCTCGTGGGAGGCCGTCGATCTCGGCATCGCCTTGGCACGCCACCATGCGCGGGTCTGGGTGGGGCCGTGGCTGCTCTGCGCCGGCCTGCTCTGCGCGCTGCTGCTGGGCGTCGGGCATCTGCTCGGCTGGCTGTGGCTGGCGCCGCTGATGCTGTGGTGGCTGAAGCCCGCCCTCGACCGCATTCCGCTGTTCGTGCTGTCGCGGGCGGTGTTCGGCCACGAGCCGACGCGCGCCGAGGTCTATCGCGCCGCGTGGCGCTGGGGCTGGGGCCCGACGCTGCCGCGCTTGCTGTGGCTGCGCTTCGACCCGTTCCGCGCGCTCTCCTTCCCCAGTGATCTGCTCGAAGGCCTGCCGCGTGCCGAGCGCGGCCAGCGCCGCAGCCTGCTGCGCCGCGATGGGGCGGCGCAGGCCGCCGGGCTGTGGCTGCTGCTGCCGTGGTTCGAGCTGGTGCTGGTGGCCAGCGTCTGGGCGCTGGTGGGCTTGATGATCCCGATCGAATGGTGGGAAGCCCGCGGCGGGGATTGGATGGGCGCGCTCGGCCAGGACGCCACGCCGTGGCTTGACCTCGTCCTCAACGCCGTGGGTTGCATCGGCGTTCTGGTGATCGAACCGTTCTTCGTCGCCGCCGGCTTCGGCCTGTACTTGAGCCGCCGCGTGCACCTCGAAGCCTGGGACCTCGAGCTCGGCTTCAAGCGCATGGCCGCGCGCGCCGTGGCGGCCGGTCGCGGCGCGGGCGGCGTGCTCGTGCTGCTGCTCGCGGTGCTGGCGATGCCGACGGCGCTCGATGCGAAAGAGAAGGCGGCGAAGTCGCTGGACCTGCCCGAGCGCGCGACGCGGCTGCCCGAGGGCTTCGCCGATGAGGTGCAGACCGTGCGTTTGGACACGGCGTTGCGCGAGGCGCGCGACGATGCCTCGCTCGGCGGCACCAAGACGGTGCAACGCTGGCGCATGAAGGACATGCTCTCCGAACACCTCGACGAGGCGCAGGCGCAGCCGCTGATCGACTGGCGCGAAAAGCTGGGCGAGCTGGTGGGCCGCCTGGCGGGCATGGCGGCGGAACTGCTGCTGTGGGCCGTGGCCCTGCTGGCGCTGGCCTACGTGCTCTGGCGCTATCGCGACTGGCTGCCGTGGCGGCGCGAAGCTGCGGCGGAACGGCACGCGCCGCCGCCGCTGCGTCACCGGGGCCTCGCGCCGGAGGACGTCGCCGCCGCGCCGGAACTGCTGCAGCGCGCGCGTGCCGCCTGGGCGCGTGGCGAGGCCCGCGAGGCTTTCGCCTGCCTGTACCGCGCTGGCCTGCGCGAGGTGTCGGCGCGACGTTCTCGGCCGCTGCCGCCCGGCACCACGGAAGGCGAGCTGCTGCGTGCCGCGCGCACGCTGGCGCATGCGCCGGCCGCCGAGCACGTGCGGCGTCTCGTGCAGGCCTGGCGCGCCGTCGCCTACGCCGGGGCACGCCCCGATGCCGCGGCCTTCGAGGCCCTGATCGCCGCGTGGCCCGACGCGTTCGGCGAGGCCCGCGCATGACGCCTCGCCGTCGCAACCTCGCCATCGGCGCGGCCGTCGTGGTCGTCGTCGGCCTGATGGTCGGCGCCTTCTTCGCCACCCACGAGCGCGTCACCGTCGAGCAGCCCACGCCGCCCACCGCGGAAGCGCGCGCGAACCCGCTGCATGGGCTCACGCTGGCCTTGCGCGCCGCCGGGCAGGCCGTGGTGCTGAAAGGCCATGTCGACTTCCGCCGCACCCCGCCACCGCCGCGCGGCACGCTGGTGCTGCTGTATCCGGAAGCGCAGGTGGAAACCGACGACGACAGCTGGGCCTTGCTGGACTGGGTGGAGCAGGGCGGACGCCTCGTGCTGCCGATGCCCTCCGGCGATGCCGCGCCCTCGCTATCCGCGATGCTTGGCGATGGCCTGGGGGTCGAGGCACTGCGTGGCGCCGCGGCGGAGATCGACTGCCCGCGCCTCCGGCTCGCCGAGGGCGTGTCGGAGACGGTCTGCGGCACCCCGTTCGCGGTGACCGGCCTGATCGATGACGCCCTCGTGTGGCCGAAGGCCGGCCACGCCCGCATTGCCCGCCTGCCCTACGGCGAAGGCGAGGTGCTGGTGCTGAGCGCGCTCGATGCCTTCACCAATGGGCGGCTTTCGCCCCTCGGCACCACCGCCGACGCCGAGGCCGATGCCGAGCGGCAGCAGCGCCGCGACGCGCAGACGCGCCTGATGGCGCAGCTGGCTGGCGCCTGGGTGGACGGCGATGCCGTGTGGATCCTCAGCCATCGCGGCGGCTCGCTAACCGCCTTGCTGTGGCGTGAAGGTTGGCCGGTGATGCTCGGCCTCGCGCTGGCCTTGCTGGCGTGGTTGCTCTGGGCCAGCCAGCGCCTTGGCCCGATGGTGCCGGCCCCGGCCGCGCATCGCCGCGCGCTGATGGAGCACATCGACGCCGCCGGACAGTTCGCCTTCCGCAACGACCACGGCGCGGCCCTGCATGCCGCGCTGCGCGACGCCGTGCTCGAACGCCTCGCCCAGCGCCACGCCCTGGCGCGCCTCGACGAGGCCGCGCTGGCGCGAGCCTTGGCCGACCGCAGCCGCGTTCCCGTCGACGCCGTCGCCGCGGCCCTCGTGCTGCCGCACCGCGCCACGCCCGACCAGTTCCGCGAGGCCGTCGCCACGCTCGCCACCCTGCTGCACCGACTCTGATCCCTTTACCGCCTCGCCACCCGAACCGGACCCGCGCATGAGCCCCGACCATCCCGCCCCGCCGCCGCTGCCCTTCGCCGAACTCGCCGACCGCGTCGCCGCGGTGCGCCGCGAGATCGGCCAGGCCTTCATCGGCCAGGACGCCGTCCTCGACCAGCTGTTGCTGGCGCTGCTCGGCGGCGGCCACGTGCTGATCGAAGGCGTGCCCGGCCTCGGCAAGACCCTCCTGGTGCGTGCGCTGGCCGCCGTGATGCGCTGCCAGTTCTCGCGCGTGCAGTTCACGCCCGACCTGATGCCCAGCGACGTCAGCGGCCACGCCGTCTACGACCCGAAGACCGAAACCTTCAGCGTTCGCCGTGGCCCGGTTTTCACCAACCTGCTGCTCGCCGACGAGATCAACCGCGCCCCGGCGAAGACGCAGTCGGCCCTGCTCGAAGCCATGCAGGAGCAGCAGGTAACGATCGAAGGCCAGAGCTTCCCGCTCGCCGCGCCTTTCATGACCATCGCCACGCAGAACCCGGTGGAGCAGGAAGGCACCTACCCGCTGCCGGAAGCCCAGCTCGATCGTTTCCTGCTGAAGATCCTGATCGGCTACCCGTCGCTCGCCGACGAAGTGCGCATGGTCGAGGCGATCAGCACCGGCCGCGCGCGCGCCGACTTCGACCTCTCCACGCTCAAGGCCCTGCTCGCGCCGGAGGATGTGGTGGCGATGCAGCAGGCCGTCGCCTCGGTGCGCGTCGATGCCGTCGTGCTCGATTACGCCGTGCGTCTCGTGCACGCCACGCGCGAGTGGCCGGGCATCGCCATGGGCGCCGGCCCGCGCGGCAGCCTCGCGCTGGTGCGCCTCGCGCGCGCGCAGGCGGCGATGGAGGGCCGCGATTTCGTCGTGCCCGACGACGTGCGCGAGGTGCTGCTGCCGGCCTTGCGTCATCGCATTGCCCTGAGCCCCGAACTGCAGCTCGAAGGCCAGTCGGCGGATGCCGTTCTGTCGGCGTTGCGCGAACGGGTGAAGGCCCCGCAGCAGTGAGGCCGACCCGCGCCACCATCGCGCTGTTGGCTTTTTGGGGTCTCGCGGGCTTGGCGATTCCGCTCGCCGGGCTCGCGACGCTGCACTGGCTGTGGGCCGGCGGCGTGCTCGGGTTCGCCCTGCTGCTCGATGCCGTGGCGTTGTCGCGCCAGCCCTCGCCCGGCTTCGAGCGGCAGATGCCCGCGGTGCTGCCCCTCGGCCCCTGGGCGACGGTGACCTTGCGGCTGACGAACACGGCGCGCGGGGCGCTCCGCGGCACGCTGCACGATGGCCACCCCGGTGACTGGACGGTGGAAGACCAGCCGCGGCGCTTGAGCATCGCCGCGCGCGAGGTGTTGGAGCTGGCCTACCGCACGCTGCCGCCGCGTCGCGGTGAAGCGGCCTTCGAGCCCGCCTGGTGGCGGCAGGTGTCGACGCTGCGGCTGTGGACGCAAACGCGGCGCCTCGGCACGACCACGCCGGTGCGCGTGTTCCCCAACTTCGCCCCGCTCGCTGGCCTCGCCCTGCACACCGCCGAACAGGCCACGCGGATGACCGGCGCCCACCTCGCGCGGCGTCGCGGCGACGGCACCGAGTTCCACCAGATGCGCGAATACCGCACCGGCGACAGCCTGCGGCAGATCGATTGGAAGGCCACGGCGCGCGCGCGCCGCCTGATCTCGCGCGAGTACCAGGAAGAAAAGAACCAGCGCGTCACCCTGCTGCTCGACTGCGGCCGCCGCCTGCTGGCCGAGGACGGCGGGCTCACGCATTTCGACCACGCCCTCAACGCCGCCCTGCTGGTGGCTTACACCGCATTGCGGCAGGGCGACGCCGTGGCCCTGCAGACCTTCGGCGCGGTCGATCGCAGCGTGCCGCCGGTGCGCGGGGTCGGCGGGGTGGACGCGCTGGTGGAGGCGACCTTCGACGTGCAGCCGGCACCGGTGGCCGCCGATTACCTCGAGGCCGCGCGCCGCGTGCTGGCGCAGAACGCGCGCCGCAGCCTGGTGCTCGTGGTGACCAATGTGCGCGACGAGGATGCCGACGACCTGCTCGCTGGCCTCGAGCTGCTGCAGCGCCGACATCTCGTCTGCGTCGCCAGCTTGCGCGAAAGCGCGCTCGACGCCGCGATGGCGGCCGAACCCGCGCGATTCGAGGACGCGCTCCGGCTTGGCGCCACCCAGCAGTACCTCGCCTCGCGCAAGCGCGCCCACGCGCAACTGCGGGCGCGTCGCATCGACGTGCTGGACGTGCGCTGCGAGCAGTTGCCGGCCGCCCTGGTGCAGCATTACCTCGCGGTCAAGCGCGCCGGACGGCTGTAGCTGAAACACAGCAATATCCAAGGAACATGACCAACGTCACTTGGGGTCGCGGTCCGTGAACCGCAGGCTCGAAGCGCTCGAACCATCGCCACGCACAGGGGAATGCGCGCATGCAACTCGTCGATCTCTTTCTTGACCCGGCCAAGGTGTTCACGGCCGAAAAGGACAAGCCCACCTTCCTGCTGCCGATGGCGGTCATGGTCGCCGTGTCGGCCGGCATGATCCTGGCCTACTACCTGCGCGTGGATCCGGTGTGGTTCCAGGATTTCTCGCTGACGATGATGGGTCAGGAGATGACGCCGGCCGAGATCGCGCAGGCCAAGCAGTTCATGCCCGGTGCGAAAGTGCAGGGCTATATCGGCGCCGGTGGCACCGTGGTCTTCGTGCCGATCATGTACGCGATCTTCGCCCTCTACTACTTCCTCGCCGGCAAGATCGCCGGCGCCGGGCTCTCGTACAAGCACGGGCTCTCGCTGGTCGCCTGGAGCGGCCTGCCGACCGCGCTCGGCGCCTTGGTCGGCCTGATCGGTGCCCTGACGATGGCGCCGCAGACGCCGCTGCACGCGATCTCGTTGACGCGCATCGACCCGCTGCTGGTGCAGCTGCCCTTCGACCATGACCTGAGCACGCTGGCCAAGGGTTTCGACCTGCTGGGCCTCTGGGCCATCGCGCTTGGCGCCATCGGCTGGAAGATCTTCACCCGCAGCGGTTGGGCCTCGGCCATGGTCGTCGCCGCGCTTCCGTCGGTGCTGATCTACGGCATCTGGCTGCTGATCGCCCTGCTCTGACCTCCTGGCCTCTCGTCCATGCGCATTCCGAAGAAAGCCCTGATCGCGGGCGGCATCGTCCTCCTCCTCGCCCTGCCCTTCATCGCCAAGCGCGGTGGCGGCGACGCGGTGGAAGTGCAGGCGGCCACGGCCGCGCCACAGGCCATCCGCCCGACCATCCTCGCCTCCGGCACGCTGGCCTTCCGCACCGAGGTGAAGCTCACCGCGGAAGTGCTGGCGCAGGTCAGCGAGGTGCTGGTGAAGGACGGCGACCGCGTTGAGCGCGGCCAGGTGCTGCTGCGGCTCGATCCGGAGACCTACCGCAATGCGATCGAGCGCGAGGAGGCCAGCCGCCGGCAGGCCTTGATCAGCATCGAGCGCCAGCGCGTCACGGTGGCCCTGCGCGA
>Ga0209278_1001523_pt1 | contig 13912 bp, 14 predicted proteins | sample JI81BgreenDNA_FD_187504 | JGI IMG/M metagenome (GOLD analysis project Ga0209278, IMG submission 187504) | Wastewater effluent complex algal communities from Wisconsin, to seasonally profile nutrient transformation and Carbon sequestration -... | ecosystem: Engineered > WWTP > Effluent > Algae... | reverse complement strand
CAGCAGCAGGGTGGCGATGGAACGGCGCAGCATGGTCGGCCTCGGTGGCATCAGAAGTAGACGGTCAGCCCGGCGCTGAACTCGAGGTTGTGGGTGTCCTGCTTCTTGCCGAGCAGGTCGAGCGGGAACATGTGGTTGCGGCCGTCGATCTGCAGCGCGAAGCGGTCGTTGATCAGCACGCGCAGGCCGGCGCCGACGTGCACGGTCTGCTTGCGCTGGCCGGCGAAGTCGGTGCTGCCGATGCCGCCCAGCACGTAGCCCTGCAGGGCCTTGGCCGTGCGGCGGCCGAAGAAGGCCTCGCCCGTGAGCAGGTTCCAGCCCGCCGAGACGGCGTAGTAGCGCAGGTTCTGCGAGGCCTGCGGGAACACGCCGCCGGGCAGCACCTGGCGGAAGGCCTCGTCGGAGACCTTGGTCTGCGCCAGCGTGGCGTCGACGAAGAAGTCCTCGGTGATGTGGTAGCCCAGGCGCAGGCCGCCCACGCCGCTGGCGCCGAAGTTCTGCGTGGCGTAGGTGCCGCCGAACAGGCCGATGGCGAAGTCGCGCGAGGGGTAGCTGGGCTTGCGCACCTCGCGGCGCTCGACCTGCGGCACGACCACGGGCTCGGCGGCGCGCGGCGTGGCCGGCGGCGGCGTCTGCGCCAGGGCGGTGGCGGCCGGGAGCAGGGCGGCCAGGGCCATGACGGTGTGGAAGCGCAGGGCGGTTGCGGGCATGGCAGGACTCAGAAGAAGAACGCGAGGCCGATCGAGACCGCGCGGTACTCGAGGCTGCGGTTGTCGGCCACGAAGGCGGTGTAGAGCGTGGTGTCGGCTCGCGCCACGAAGCGTTCGCTGATGTACCAGCGCACGCCGGCCGAGGCCTGGGCCAGGCGGGCATTCACGCCCTGGGCGTCGACGAGGCTGCGGTTGGGGATGTTGCGGAACGTGCCCAGGCCCACACTGACGAACGGCGACCAGCGTTGGTCGAACCAGGGCTCGGCCACGAGGCCCACGTGCCAGAAGTCGGTGCCCGAGAAGGTGCCCTGCACCTGGCCGCCGGCGAGCTCCAGGCCCACGGGCCGGGCCAGGCGCACGCCCAGCCACAGCTTGAGCAGCGGCTCGCCGCCGAAGCGGCCGCCGGCGCCGCCGAACTCCACGCGCCGGGCCAGGAAGTCGTCGAGCAGGATGTCGCGGAAGCTCTTGCCGATGCCGGCCTCGGTGAGCGTGCGCTCCAGCTGCGCACGCGGCACCCAGCCCACCTGGCCGCCGGCGGCGCGCACACGGAACCAGTCGGTGCGGCGCAGCTCCACCACCACGCTGGCGCCGCGCTCGACCACGAAGAACACCGGGAACCCGCGCCCCGGGCCGGTGTGCAGCTCGAGGTAGGCGTCGGCCACCTGCAGCTGCTCCACGGGCTCGGCCGCCGGCTGCGCGTGCACGGCCGGGCCCAGGGCCGCGGCCATCACGAGGGCCAGTGCCCACAGTGCACGGGCAAGATGGGCGCGCACGGCGCTCACTCGACGTTGCACGCGCCGGTGGCCGGGTCGGCCGGCGTGAACATGGTGGCCGCGGCCGGGCTGAACTCGTCCTGCCCGGCCGGCATGGGCCGGTTGATCCAGTAGCGGATGAGCTTGGCCTCGGGGGTTTCCGGGTCGTCGAAGATGAGGCCGCCGCCGTGCAGCACGCCGCGCACCAGCGGCTTGTTGAGCATGCGGCTGGCGTCGGCGCTGCCCACCACCGACTCGCCCAGCGAGGAGTAGAAGTTCTTGTACATGTCGCTTTCGCGGATGGCCGCGGGCGCGAGCGAGAGGTCCACCGGTGCCGCGCTGGCAAACAGGCGCAGCGCACCGCCCGTGCCGCTGGCGTTGTCGTGGCAGCCGGCGGCGGCGCAGGTGTTGAGCGTGGTGACACCACCGATGCGCACCGGCAGCGGCGTGTTCAGCAGCGGGTTGATGCAGCGCTGGAAAAACGCGAACGACAGCTTCTGCCCCGTGGCGCCCGGCGGGTTGCGCACGGTGTCGGGGTTGTCCAGCGGGCCGCCGCCGCCGCAGGCTGCCAGGGCCACGGCCAGCACGGCCGTCACCAGGGCAGCCCGCGCGGCGGGCGGCGTGGCTTGCAGTCGGGGCGCGGGGCGGCGTGTCGTCATCGGCGGCTGGCGCTCATTGTCCTTGTGGATGCCGGGGCTGCGGTGCCGCATCCTGCACGGATCCAGCCGGCGATGGCCTCGTAGGCCGTGCTGCCCTGCGGCAGCAGCGCCGTCGTCTGCGTGAGCTCGCCGCTGGGGTGCGGCACGGTGCTGGGGCGCGCCAGCAGCGCGTTGCTCTCGGGCACGCAGGTGTTGCTGATCATGCTGAGCGTGACGTTGAAGTCGCCCTCCTCGCTGCCCGTGAGCACGAAGCGGTTGCGCGGGTTGCCCAGGCCGGCCTGGTGGCAGCTGGCGCACTGCGCCTGCAGCACGGGCTGCACGGTGGCCAGGAAGCCGGCCTCGCTGAGGCCCTCGATGCGGCGCACGCGGCCGGCGCTGTCGAAGGGGTCGTTGAAGTACTGGCCGCCGAGGTCCATCCATTCGGCGAGCAGGCGCTTCTCGGCCTTGTTGAGCAGCTGCGCGTGGTCGGGCGCCTCGGCCGGCGGCGCGGGGTACTCGGTGCGCGCGGCGCTGCCGGCGAGCAGCGTCTGGCCCCACAGCAGCTCGGTGAGGCGGCTCTTGCGCGCCAGGCCCGCGGTGTTGGCCGAGCCCGAGGACGTGTCCACGAGGGCCGGGCCGCGCACGACCTCGGGGATGCCGTCCCGCAGGCGCGTCACGGGGCGGCCGGTGGTGGCGTCGATCACGGGGTCGCCCATCAGCAGCTCCTCGTACGAGACGAGGCGGCCGGTGCCGGCGACGTTGGCGCGCAGGTCGAGCTTGGCGCTGTCGGCGTGGCAGGCCACGCAGGTGTGGGCGCCGCCGGGGCCGCGGGCGCGCGTCCACAGGGGCTGGATGTGCTCGGGGTAGTTGATGACGCCGTTGCTGGGCACGGGCGTGGCCAGGTTGTCGGCCGGGTCGGCGTTGCCCGTGTAGAGCAGGGCCACGCTGCGGCGCGGTGTGACGCCGGTGACGCTGGTGTCGGCCCAGCGGTCGGTGAACACGGGGTCGGTGGCCAGGGCCAACGCGGCGGGGTCGAGGCGCGTGCGCAGCGAGGCCATGGTCTCGCCCGGCGTGTGCGCCGCGGCCAGCGCGCGGCTCACGCCCGCGGGCATGCTGCCGACCACGGGGCCGCTGTTGAGCGCGGCGCCGCGGCGCGGGCTGTGGCAGCCGTCGCAGGTGCGGCGCTCGCCCGGGCGCACCTGGATCCAGTTGGTGTGCGTCTGGATGGCGCGGCCGTCGGCGTCGATCACGCTCAGGGCCAGGGGCACGTCGGCCGGCACTTCGAGCTTGAAGCTGCCATCGGGCTCGATCGGGGCATAACCGATGATCTGGTTCTGCTCGAAGTCGGTCTCGCCGATGCTGTCGCGCACGCCGGCCATGCCGCTGGGCGGCGGCACGCCGCGCACGGCGCGCACGAACCACGCCGGGCTGCACTTGTAGGCCGGGTCGGCGGGGTCGCGCATCTTGTGCAGGTCGGCGACGCTGCTGCGCGTGTCGTTCGCCTCGTGCGGCGTGGTCTGCGGAATGCTGGTGGTGCAGCCGGCGTCGCGGTCGGAGGCCACGAGCATCTGCGCCGCCATGCGGTTGAGGCCGTCGGTGTCGTAGACGCTGCGCACCTCGATGAGCGCCATGTTGCGCGCGGCCAGGGCCGGGTCCACGGTGGTGGGCTCCACCACGTTGGGCTCGGTGCGCGCCACCAGTGCAATGGGGTCGGTGTACATGAAGCCCGCCGGCGGCGTGGCCACCGGCAGCCAGGTCTGGTTGGCCGGGTTGAACATGTAGATGGCGTAGGCCGCGGGCGCGTTGTCCTGCACGGTGGCGCTGGCGCGCGTGGCCATGGTGCGGGTGTCGTCGGCCAGCTCGGCCAGCTCGGCCTCGGTCAGCGTGGTGCACGAGACGACCACGCCGTTGCGCGTCACCTCGCAGGGCCGCCAGGCGACGAGCACGCGGTCGGAGCCGTCCCACAGCGGGTAGGGCGTGGTGGCGCGGCCGAAGAGGCTGAGGCCGCGGCCGTCGGACAGCACGCGCTCGGTGGCGCGCACCTGGCCACCCTGGGCCGGCACGCCGCGCCCAGCAGGCGTGTTGTCCTCGCTGTAGTTGGCGGCGTCGATCATCTGGATGGAGCCGCCCTCCTTGGTGCCCGACAGCGGCATGAGCGAACTCACCACCTGCCCGGGGTACTTGCCGCGCGGGTCCATGTCGCGCGGGTGCAGGTAGCTGTTGCCGCGGCTCTGCGCGCCGTAGAGCACGAACATGTCGGTGCCGTCGGGCTTGCTGCGGAAGATGGCGAAGCGGTTGCGGTCGGCCACGTGCTCCCAGCGCGCGAACATGATGTCGCCGTTGGGGCGGATGACCGGGTTGCGCTCGTGGCTCATGTTGAAGCTGATCTGCGTGATGCCGCTGCCATCGGGCGCCATCGTGTGCAGGTTCATCACGCGCTCGCGCTCGTACTCGTCGGCCGCGAAGTACGCGCGGCCCAGCGCCTGGTTCAGGCTGCTCTTGGCCTGGCGGTTGCTGCTGAAGACGATGCCGCGGTTGCCCGGCAGGTACACGGGGTCGACGTCGTCGGCACTGGTGCTGGCCGTCAGGCGCTTGAACGTGCCGTTCTGCAGCCCGGCCGTTCCCAGCGTGTATTCCCAGAGGTTCCAGCGGCCCGTGCACGCGCGCTCGCCGTCGATGGTGCTGGTGTTGCTCGCGGGGCAGCGCATCGAGAACACGATGCGCTTGCCGTCGTAGCTGACCTCGGGGTCGGAGGTGTCGCCCTGACCCTGCGTGAAGCGCGCGGTGAGGTTGTGCTCGGGTGCGCTGGGGCTGCTCTTCTCGCGCAGCATCAGGTCGCCGCCGGCGGCGAAGTTGGCGCCGTCGGTGGGGTTCAGGCCCACCGAGGTGGCGCGCTTGACGTAGGCGATGGGCACGTCGCCGTTGACGGTGACGGTGTCCTCGCTGCCGCCGCCGCCGGAGCAGGCCGCCAGCAGCGCCGCCAGTACGGCGGTGCTGGCCAGCAGGAAGGGGGTCGAACGGGTCATGGTGGTTCTCCTCGTGACTCTCTGGTCTGGCGGCAGCCGCCGCGCGTCAGCGCGACAGGTCCTGCAGGCCTTCGGACAGGTGCAGCCGGCCCTCGGCGTCGACGACCACGGCATCGGTGCCCGGCACGCGCGCCAGCAGCGCCAGGCCCTCGGCCGGGCCGCGCACGAACAGCGCCTTCGACAGCGCCTCGCAGCTCAGGCCGTCGGCGCCCAGCACGGTGACGCTGCGCGCGCGTGCGGCGCTGCGGCCGCTGGCGGGGTCGATCAGGTGGTGCACCCGCTCGCCCGTGGGCGTGACGAAGCAGCGTTCGTAGTCGCCGCTGGTGGAGACGGCCGTGTCCACCAGCGGCAGCACGGCCACGTGCTCGGCCTCGCTGCCGCGCGGGTCGCGGATGGCCAGGCCCCAGGGGCGGCCGCGGCGGTCGCCGATGACGCGGCTGTCGCCGCCGGCGCTCACATACGCATGGCGCACGCCACGGCGCGCCAGCAGGGCCGCGGCGTTGTCGACCGCCAGGCCCTTGGCGAAGCCGCCGAAGTCGATGCACATGCCCTCGCGGGCGAAGCGCAGCGTCCTGGCGCGGCGGTCGAGCTCCAGCCCGCGCCAGCCCACCAGCGCCCGTGCGGCGGCCAGGGTGGCGGCGTCAGGGGCGCGGCCCTCGCGGTAGTCGTACAGGCGGCCGACGGCGGCGTAGCTGATGTCGAAGGCGCCCTCGGTCAGCTCGGCAAAGGCCAGCGCGCGCTCGACGAGGCGGAAGCCCTCCTCCGACAGCGGCACGGCGCGGCGCCCGGCCTCGCGGTTGATGCGGCTCAGCTCGGAGCCGGCCTTGTGCGGGCTCCAGGCGCGGTCGATGCGGTGCATCTCGTCGAACACGGCCTGGGCGGCGGCCTCGCCGGCGCGGGCGTCGTCGGCCCAGAGCTCGACATGGATGCTGGTGCCCATGGCGACGTCGTCGCGCTTGACCCAGCCGGCGGGCGCGGCCGCGCGCGGCGTGCGCAGGGCGAAGTCGAAACGACGCTGCATGGGGTGGGCGAAGGCGGTCAGCATGGGCGGCAGTCGAGAAATGACTGTCGCCACGTTAGGGGCTTGCCCCCGACGATGCGGAAACGCGCCGTGCTCGGTTGTGAGCGAAGGCTTCAGCGCCACACGAACCGGGGGGTGTCCGTGACGCGTGTCACGAATCCACGCTCCCCCGGCTGAACTACATGCCCTTGAACAGGCCCGTGTAGCTGCGGCTGACCTCGAGCTTCTCGCCGTGGCCCTTGACGCTGACGATCTGGCGGCCGCGGAAGTCGCGCGACACCCCGGCGATGGCCTTCACGGCCACCAGCGTGCTGCGGTGGATCTGCCAGAAGCCGCGCGGGTCGAGCTCGTCCACCAGCTCCTTGATGGGCTTGCGGATCAGCGCCTCCACCTGCGCCGTCTGCACGCGGGTGTACTTCTCGTCGGAGATGAAGAACAGCACCTCGTCGACCGGGATCATCTGGATGCTCTGGCCCACGGTGGCCTGGATCCACTGCAGGTACTGCGGCGCCTGCCCGGGGTTCAGGCGCGCCGACAGCTGGTGCAGCAGGGCCTGCAGGTGCGGGCCCGGGGGTGCGTCGACGCTGCCGTCGGTGCGCGCGGCCAGGCGCTGGCGGATGCGCTGCACGGTGAGCGCCAGGCGCTCGCGCTCGGCGGGCTTGAGCACGTAGTCGGCCACGCCCTGCTCGAAGGCCTCGACGGCGTACTGGTCGTAGGCGGTGATGAAGACGATCTCGGGCAGCAGGGGGTCGTCGGCCTCGTCGGCGCCCTCGGGCGGCGGCAGCTGTGCGATCTGGCGCGCCGCCTCCACGCCCGTGGCGCCGGGCATGCGGATGTCGAGGAAGACGACGTCGGGGCGGTGCTCGCGCACCATCTCCACGGCCTCCAGCCCGTTGCGCGCCTCGGCCACGATCTGAAGCTCGGGCCAGGCCTCGGCCAGCCGCGTGCGCAGCTGCTCGCGCATGAGGCGTTCGTCGTCGGCGATCACGGCGCGGGGGGCTGGGGTGTTCATCGCGGGGCTCGGGGCAGGAAAGTTCAGACGGACGCGGCCGATGCTACGGCGGCCGGCTTCAGGGCCCACCACAGCAGCAGGCCCAGCAGCCACAGTGGAGAGGTCAGCAGCAGCAGCACCAGCACCACCGCGCCCAGCGTCAGGCCCAGCGTGGCCACCAGGGCCAGCACGCCCAGCGTCAGCGCCAGGCCCACGGCCAGGCCGGCGCCCAGCAGCGTGAGCGGCAGCACCACGGCCACCACCAGCAACGCCAGGCCGCCCCACAGCAGGGCCAGCAGGGCGGCGCCCAGGCTGCCGTCGCCGTGCCAGACCTCGGGACCCATCTCCACCTGCCAGTCGCCCATGCCGGCCATGCCGTGCGCGCCGTGCATCGAGTCCCAGGCCAGGCTGCCCAGCGTGAGCAGCATCACCAGGCCGAGCAGCGCCAGCGCCAGCAGCACCCAGGGCCATCGCCGGCGGCGGCGCGGCGGCGCCGCCGGCGGGGCCGACCGCGAGAAGGCGCGGATGTCGTCGTCGCCCATGGCGGGCATCTCGGGGGTGGCGGTGGTGTTCATGCCGTCATGGCCTCCTCGACCGGCTTGTAGGGCACGGTGATGGTGACGACGGTGCCGCCACCGGGGTTCTCGGCCACCGTCAGCGAGGCGCGGCTGCCGTACAGCAGCTGCAGCCGCTCGCGGATGTTGGCCAGGCCCACGCCCGTGCCGGCGGTGGCGGCCTTGCCGAAGCCCAGGCCGGTGTCGGCCACGCTCATCTGCAGCTTGCCGTGCACGATCTCGGCGGCCACGCGCAGGCGGCCGCCCTCGGCCTTGGGCTCCAGGCCGTGCTTGATGGCGTTTTCCACCAGCGTCTGCAGCATCATGGGCGGGAACTCGGCCGACATCAGACCCTCGGGCACGGCGATCTCGGTGGCCAGGCGCTCTTCCATGCGCACCTTGAGGATCTCGAGGTAGGGCCGGATGACGGCGATCTCGCGCCCCAGCTCGCGCACGCCGTTGCCGTTGCCGCCGCCGGCGGCCTCGCGCATGGTGGGCATGCTGGCGCGCAGCAGCGCGATCAGGTTCTTCTGCATCTGGCTGGCGCGCGCCGGGTCGGTCTCGATCAGGTGGTCGATGGACGCCAGGGTGTTGAACAGGAAGTGCGGCTCCACCTGGGCCTGCATGGCGGCCATGCGCGCCTCCACCACCTGGCGCTTGAGGCTCTCGGCCTCGGCCGTCTCGGTGGCGCGCGCGGCCTGCTTCTGCGCCTGCTGCGTGCCCTTGTAGGTGAACTTCAGGATGGCCGAGGCGGCGATCCACAGCAGCGTGAACTGCATCATCGCGTCGCCGATGCCGTAGCGCACGGTGCGGGTGCGCATGCGTGGCTCGCCGCTGAGCTGCTCGGCCAGGGCCTCGGCCTCGCGGCGCGCGGCCTCGGCCTCGCGCACGGCCTGCTCGGCCTCGCGGGTGGCTTCCTCGGCGTCGCGCCGGGCTTCGCGGGCGGCCTGCTCGATCTCGCGGCGGGCTTCCTCCAGGGCCTCGCGCACCACCTCGGCGGTGCCGGGCGGCAGCGTGATGCGCAGGCCCTGGGTGGCGGCCTCGGCGGCGCTGGCGGCGCGCCGGGCCTGCTCGGCGGCCTCGCCCGCGGCGCTGGCGGCCTGCGAGGCGCTTTCCACGCGCGGGCCGATGCGCACGCCGTCGCGGCCGATGCTGATCTCCACGCTTTCGCCGGGCTTGGGCGGCGTGATCTCCACGCGGGCATCGGGCCGCGCGGGCTCGGCCGTGCGGGGTGCCGCCGGCGGCTTGGGCGCCTGGGGCACGCGGATGACCACGGGGCGGTTGTCGGGCACCTCCTGCGTCACCGTCCAGGTGAAGGGCGGCATGTCGTGCACGATGGCCACCACGATGAGCAGCAGCAGCGACAGCACGATGAAGCGCCGCCAGCTGATGCCCACCAGCCACTTGGCGTAGGCGTGGAAGCCGCTGACGCTGCCCTCGCGCAGCGCCTGCCAGCGGGCGCGCCAGGGCGAGGGGTTGGGGGAGGGGGCGGTGGCGTTCATGGGGCGGCTCGATCGGATACCGTGCACTGTACGCAGCCGCCCGCGTGCTGCGAGCGCCGGGCGATGCAGCGGTGCAGGCCGGCGACAGGCTGCAGCAGGCCCTGACGGGCCGTGCGCAGGGTGACCGGCCCCGGGGGGCCGCGGCTCAGCGCGCCGGTCCCGCCGGCAGCGTGACCGTGACGCTGCGCGGGTTGAGGCCCAGCTTGGGGAAGTCGGCCAGGGCGGCCGAGAACATGGCCGCCAGCGTGGGCGCGCTGGCCGAGGTGGAGGCGCTCTCGTGGCTGGCGCGCGCCTCGAACAGCGGCTTGCCGCTGGCACGGTCGCGGATCAGCACGGCCACCTCGCGCTCGTAGCGCGCGCTCAGGTCGAGCTGCGCGCTGTAGCCCCAGCGCGGGCCGATCCAGGGGTTGGGGCGCCAATAGCCGAAGCCGCCGCGCCACCAGAACGGATCGGCCCAGGGTGCGTCGGAGCGGCCCACGCGCGAGCCCACCTGCACCAGCACGTCGGGCGTGGCGCCGGCGGCCACGGGCGTGAAGCCGGCCTTGGCCAGGGCGCCGCGGGCGGCGGTTTCCAGCGCCTCGGTCTCGGCCGCGCGCGCCTGCTGGGAGGGCAGGCGCTCGAAGGCGTAGCTGCCGGCGGCGCGGTCGGCCGGCCACTCGCCGAAGCTCGAGACCTCGGCGGTGAGCGTGTTCAGGCCGGCGCAGCCGCCCAGCAGCAGCAGCGCGGAGGCCGCCGCACCGGCCAGCAGGGTGCGGCGGGGCAGGCGGGTGGCGGTGGCGGCGTGGGCGGCGGTGGTCATGGTCAGTCCTCCGGGGTGGCAGGCGCGGTGCGCGGCACGGCTGCCCAGGGCTGCAGCGCCACGGTGGCCGTGCCGGGGGTGCCCGTGGGCGTGGAGCAGGGCTCCTCGTCGAAGGCGATGTCGCCCCCGGCCACCGGCCGGCCTTCGGCTCGGATCGTCGTGAAGGGGAACAAGTTCCGGTCCATCAGGTGGCTGGGCACCACGTTGCCCATGGCGGTGAGCATGTTGTCGATGCGGCCGGGGTACTTGCGCTCCCACTCGCGGATCATGGCCTTGACCTGCACCCGCTGCAGGTTGTCCTGGCTGCCGCAGAGCGTGCAGGGAATGATCGGGAACTGGCGATGCACGGCCCACTGCTCGAGGTCGGTCTCGGCGACGTAGGCCAGGGGCCGGATGACGACGTTCTTGCCGTCGTCGGAGACGAGCTTGGGCGGCATGCCCTTGAGCCGGCTGCCGAAGAACATGTTCATGAGCAGCGTCACCACCATGTCGTCGCGGTGGTGGCCCAGGGCGATCTTGGTGGCCCCGAGCTCGCCGGCCACGCGGTACAGGATGCCGCGGCGCAGCCGCGAGCACAGGCTGCACATGGTCTGGCCCTCGGGGATGAGCTTCTTCACCACCGAGTAGGTGTCCTGGTTCTCGATGTGGAAGGGCACGCCGAGCTTCGTCAGGTACTCGGGCAGCACGTGCTCGGGGAAGCCGGGCTGCTTCTGGTCGAGGTTGACGGCCACGATCTCGAAGGGCACGGGCGCACGCTGGCGCAGGCTCATGAGGATGTCGAGCAGCGCGTAGCTGTCCTTGCCGCCCGACAGGCAGACCATGATCTTGTCGCCGGCCTCGATCATGTTGAAGTCGGCGATGGCCTGGCCCACCTGGCGGTGCAGGCGCTTGCCGAGCTTGTTGGCCTCGAAGCGGGCCTTGCGCTCGTCGCGCACGGGGGCGTCGGCGGGTTCGGCTGCCAGCGCGGTGGCTTCGGTCATGTCGTTCATGCCACGTCCTTGATCTTGAAGACCTCGCAGCCCACGGCGTCGCAGTCGGGGTAGACGTCGGGTTTCTCGGTGGCCACGCGGGCGGCGCGCACCTTGGGGTGGGCGAGCATGCGCGCGAGCACGTCGTCGGCCAGCGTCTCCTGCAGGTGGATGTGGCCCTGGGCCACACGCGCCATGATCTCGCGGCGGATGAAGTCGTAGTCCAGCACCTCGTCGAGCGTGTCGTGCTGCGGCGTGCTCTGGGCCAGCGGCACGTAGAGGTCGACGTTGATCTTCACGCGCTGCTCGCCCTTCTTCTCGAAGTCGTGCACGCCGATGTTGATCCACACCTCGTAGTCGCGCAGATAGAGGCGCCGGCAATCGGCGAGCTGGGGGTTGGTGAGCAGGGTCTGCATCAGGGGGCTTTCGGTGCGGCGTCGCGCACGAGGAACATCACGTCGCGGGCCTGGGCCTGCAGGTGCTGGCCGCCGTCGACCAGCAGCGTGGTGCCGGTGACGGCGGGGCTTTCGAGCAAGAAGCGCACGGCGCGCGCCACGTCGGCTGGCGTGGAACCGCGGCCCAGCGGTGTCAGGCGGTGCGAGGCCTCGAACTCGGCGTCGGTCATGTCGCCCGAGTGCAGCGTGACGCCCGGCGCCACGCCGCACACCCGCAGGCGCGGCGCCAGCGCCTGCGCGAGCATGGTGTTGGCCGCCTCCAGCGCCGCCTTGCTGAGCGTGTAGCTGAAGTAGTCGGGGTTGGGGTTCCAGAGCTTCTGGTCGAGCAGGTTGATCACCGCCCCCTGGCTGCCCTCCGGCAGCGCGCGGTGCAGCGCACGCGCCAGCAGGATGGCCGGCGCGGTGTTGGCGCGCCACATGCGCTCCATCACCGCGGTGGTGAAGCTGGCCACGTCGTCGAGCTCGAAGGCCGAGGCGTTGTTGACCACGGCGTCGATGCGACCGAAGGCCTGCACCACGGCCGGCACCAGGGCCTCGCAGGCGGCTTCGTCGGCCAGGTCGGCGGCAAAGGCCTCGGCGCGCGCACCGGCCGCGCGCAGCGCCGCGACGGCCTGCGCCGCGGCGGCGGCGGAATGGCGGTAGTGCACGGCGACGTCGAAGCCGTGCGCGGCCAGGTCTTGCGCGATGGCCAGGCCGATGCGCTGGGCACTGCCGGTGATCAGGACAACGGGGCGTGTGGACATGCTTCCTACAATGCCGCCGATGGCTGCACACAGCGGGGTCGAGAGTGTATCGGCGCCCCCCTTTCCCGAGGGGGCCGCGGCCTTGAAGGCCCGCATCGCCGCGGCCGTGCAGGCGGCCGGCGGCTGGCTGCCCTTCGATCGCTTCATGGCGATGGCGCTGTACGAGCCGGGCCTGGGCTACTACGCGCGCGGCACGCCGGTGTTCGGCCACCTGCCGCAATCGGGCAGCGACTTCGTCACCGCGCCCGAGCTGTCACCGCTGTTCGGCGCCACGCTGGCGCGCGCCGTGGAAGAGGCGCTCGACGCCGCCGGCACCGACACGGTGGTCGAGTTCGGTGCCGGCAGCGGCGCCCTCGCCGCGCAGCTGCTGGGTGCGCTGGGTGAGCGAGTGCGCCACTACCGCATCGTCGAGCTCTCAGGCCCGCTGCGCCAGCGCCAGCGCGAGCGCCTGGCGGCGTTTGCCGGCCGTGTCGAGTGGCTCGATGCCTGGCCCGAGGCGATGCACGCCGTGGTCGTGGGCAACGAGGTGCTCGACGCCATGCCCGTGACGTTGCTGCACTTCGACGGCGCGCAGTGGTTCGAACGCGGCGTGGCGCTGCAAGGCGAGGCCTTCGCCTGGGCCGACCGCCCCACGGCGCTGCGCCCGCCGCACGCCGGCCCCTTCGTGCCCGGCACCACCACCGAGATCCACCCCCAGGCCGAGGCCTTCGTGCGCGGCCTGGCCGAGCGGCTGGCCCGCGGTGCAGCCTTCCTCATCGACTACGGCTTCCCCGAGCACGAGTACTACCACCCGCAGCGCACCGGCGGCACGCTCATGTGCCACCGCGCCCACCAGGCCGATGCGGACCCGCTGGCCGACGTGGGCACCAAGGACATCACTGCCCACGTCAACTTCAGCGCCGTGGCCCTGGCCGCGCAGGACGCGGGCCTGGACGTGCTGGGCTACACCAGCCAGGCGCGTTTTCTCTACAACGCCGGCATCGCCGGGCTGCTGCACGAGGCCAGCCTGCCCGTGCGCACCATGGCCGCGCGCCTGGTGAACGAACACGAGATGGGTGAGCTGTTCAAGGTGCTGATGCTGGGCCGCGGCCTGGCCTTCGGCGTGGCCGGGCCAATGGGCTTCGTGGCGGGCGATCGCTCGCACACGCTGTAGGCCGCGGCATGCGCTGGGTGCTCGTCTTCCTGCTCGCCACGCTGGTGTTCAACGTGCTGCACGGCTGGATGACGAAGATCGGCCTCGGCCGCCTGCCCGGCGACTTCAGCTTCAAGGTGCGCGGGCGCACCTGGCACGTGCCGCTGGCCAGCTCCATCGTGCTGTCGGTGCTGATGGCGATCATCGCGCTGGTGGTGTGAACCCGCGGCGAGGGCCCGGCTCAGGGCTCGATGCGCCAGCCGTGGCCGCACTTCCGGCAGCGCACCTCGACCTCGTCGCCCGCGGCGTCGGCCCTCTGCAGCTCCAGCCGGCCGTAGCTGCGGCAGTGCGGGCACTCGGCCTGGTTGGCGGCCGACTCGGCGCGCGCCATCAGGCCCAGGTAGCGGCGCAAGGCCCACACGCCGACGCCGGTGCACACCAGGATGGCGGCCACATCGGTGAGGCGGTCGTGCAGACCGGTGAACCGGCCGGCGGCCTCGAAGGCCGCGAACACGCCGATCAGGCACAGGAAACACAGCACCAGGTGCGCGTGGCTGGCCAGCAGCGTGCGCTCGTACCACTTGCGAAAGCCGATGCGGCGGATGCCGTCCGACAACTGCA
>Ga0209278_1001522_pt1 | contig 13923 bp, 13 predicted proteins | sample JI81BgreenDNA_FD_187504 | JGI IMG/M metagenome (GOLD analysis project Ga0209278, IMG submission 187504) | Wastewater effluent complex algal communities from Wisconsin, to seasonally profile nutrient transformation and Carbon sequestration -... | ecosystem: Engineered > WWTP > Effluent > Algae... | reverse complement strand
TCGCCGTTGAGTACGGATGAAACACCACTCTCGTTACCGTTTGACGGTGGCATCGCCGCAGAGTTCGACAAGCGGCCAGTTCGCATGGATATCGATTTGCCGAAGCTGAACCATTTTATGCGCGAGCAGATTCTTTTTACGATGGCCGATCGCATTAAAGAAGTGGCGAAAAAGCTGAAGCTGGGTGATCCCACGAAGATGGACGACGCCGCCCTGAAGACCCTTGTGGATGAGCATATCCGCTGGGCGCGCTGCTCCGTTATTCAGCGTGACGATGGCAAGCTATTTGCGGCTGCAAAAGCCAAAAGCACCTTCACAAAGGCCAGCGACACTACCGAAACGAATGCATTTGGGGCGGGGGAACGTCGCGCGGGCACGCAGAAGCTGCGTAAAGTCTTTACCATGGAGTTCCACCCCGAGATGGCCGAGCAAGGCATCATGCGCACCAGTGCAAAATCGGCCGTGGGAAGCCTCATTAAGCAGGCATCGGAACGCACACGGAGCGTGGATTTTATCTACATCCCCTATAACGATGGGACGCTTAACAAATTCCAGTTGGCGGAAGCCATGTACCATTTTGGCCCGGCGGATTTATTGCCCACCCTGCATACCGGTGTGCAGGCGGAGGTGGCGAAGCCGTCACCGAACATGGTTGCAGGCCCCAAGGGACCATTGGACCACGCGCAGCGCGATGGCACAGCCCCCCGGCAACGCAGCTAGCCTGCATTTCGCGCTTTATTTCTGCGAAACAGGCGCTATAGTGCGCCACTTCTCATGGCCAGCGTTACGTTGAGCCAATGAAAAATGCATTTTGTTCAACATCTTACCATAGGTTTATCCCATGGCTGTTCCTAAGAGAAAAACATCGCCCTCGCGTCGCGGTATGCGTCAGTCGCACCATGCGCTGGGTAAAGTGGCCGTCAGCGAAGACAGCACCACCGGTACGCTGAAGCGCCCGCACCATGTGTCGGAAGACGGCATGTATAAGGGCCGCAAGGTGACCACTGCCAAAGTAAAACGCTAAGTTCCCTCGAACCCACGGGGGCGCGCGTGGCGGGCTTGCAATTACCCATCGCCTTAGATGCCATGGGGGGCGATAAAGCCCCGGAATCCGTGATCCAAGGCGCACGCCTGATGCTGAAACAGTATCCGCAGTTGCGCTTTCAGTTTTATGGCCGCGAACCCGTGATCGCCCCGCTGATTGCGCGGCATCGTGCGCTTGCCGCGGCGAGCGACATCATCCACGCCGACGATGTGGTGGCCATGGATGAAAAACCCTCCGTGGCACTGCGCACAGGCCGTAAATCCAGTATGCGCTTAGCGCTGGATGCGGTGGCCGATGGCCGCGCCTGTGCCTGTGTCTCCGCGGGGAACACGGGCGCACTCATGGCCACCGCTAAATTTGCGCTCAAAACCTTGCCCGGTATCTACCGCCCCGCCATCACTGCCACGGTGCCATCCAAGAGCCAACCGGTCGTGCTGCTGGATATGGGCGCGAACATCGACTGCACGTCGGATAATCTGGTGCAATTCGCCATGATGGGCGATGCGTATGCGCGCGCGATGCTGGGCCTTACCAACCCCAAAATTGGTCTGCTGAATGTCGGCTCCGAAGACATGAAGGGGCACGACGAAGTGAAAGACGCGCACAAAGTACTGCGCAGCGGCAGCATACCCGTGAATTATTATGGGTTTGTGGAAGGCAATGACATCCTCGAAGGTACGACCGACGTGGTGGTGACCGATGGATTTACGGGGAACATCGCCTTAAAAACCGCCGAAGGGGCCTCACGCCTGATTTATGGCGCGTTAAAAGAGGCCTACAGCAGCTCCACCATGGCCAAGCTTGGCTACTTGCTTGCCCGTCCGGCCATACGCATCGCCTTGCGCCGGTTCGATCCGCGTAAACTCAACGGGGCGATTTTGCTGGGGCTCAACGGGATTGCCGTGAAAAGCCATGGCGGGGCGGATGCAAAAAGTTTTGCCAACGCCATTCGCGTCGCGATGCAGCTGGTCGAGCAAGACGTCAACGCCAAAATCACCGAAGAACTGAAGCGTGCCGGGGCAGGGCAAACGCCGTATCTGGCGCAGGTACTGTAGTATGGTGCCGCAATATATTTCTTGTCATGCGGAGCATGGCGACGCATCAAGTTCCTTCACTTCGTTCAGGGTGACACCATAAGTCATGACTACTTCCATTATACGCGGCACTGGCAGCTACCTGCCTGAGAAATGCCTTACCAACCACGACCTCGCCGCGATGGTGGAGACCGACGATAGCTGGATTCGTGAGCGCACCGGTATCACCCAACGCTTCATGGCGGCAGCGGACCAATCCACCTCGCACCTTGCGATTGAAGCCGCCAAAGCCGTGCTGGCAAATACCGGATACCGCCCCGACCAGATCGATGGGGTGGTCGTGGGCACCTCCACACCTGATAGCACCATGCCAAGCGTGGCCACCAAAGTGCAGGCTGGGCTGGGCATCAGCCGTGGTGCGGCGGTGGATGTGGCTGCTGCCTGCACGGGCTTTGTGGCGGCGCTCGCCACCGCGCATGGCTGGATCATGACCGGCGTTGCGACCCGCGTGATTGTTATTGGTGCGGAATGCATGTCGCGCATCATCGACTGGCAGGATCGCACCACCTGCATCCTGTTCGGTGACGGGGCGGGAGCCGTGATACTCGAGGCGCATGACGGGGCCGACGGACGCGGTATCAAAGCGATTTCTCTGGAAGCAGCCGGTGAATTTGGACCGCTGCTGGGCACCGATGGCGGCACGGCCAGCACCAAAACCGCCGGCCATCTGTTCATGCAAGGGCAGGAAGTATTCCGCCATGGGGTCGAGAAAATGGTGGCCACCACCCATAGAACGCTGGCTAAAGCAGGCCTTAGCATTGCCGATGTGGATCTTCTGGTGGCGCATCAGGCCAATGCGCGCATGATCAGTAAAATCGGCCGCACGCTGAAACTGCCGGACGACAAATGCATGGTGACCGTGGATCGTCACGCCAACACCTCGGCCGCCAGCATTCCGCTGGCGCTGGATGTGGCCAATCGCGAGGGGAAACTGCGCCCCGGCAGCATTGTCGCCATGCCTGCACTTGGTGCTGGACTCACCTGGGGTTGTTGTGTAACCTCTTGGTAGGTAACGCTGAACGGAGTGGCCAACATGGCGAATAAAACCCTCACCCGCGCCGATCTTTCGAACGCCGTCTATCGTGAAATTGGGCTTTCCCTGTCCGAATCTACCCAGCTGGTCGACGCGGTGCTCGACGAAGTCTGTGGCGCACTCGCGGCGGGTGAGCAGGTAAAACTCTCCTCGTTCGGTACCTTCAAGCTGCGCCGCAAAAAAGAGCGGGTAGGCCGCAATCCCAAAACCGGTATCGAAGTGCCGATCACGCCGCGCACCGTGTTGTCGTTCAACGCCAGCAATATTCTGAAGCAATCGGTCAATAGCGGCAATTTTGGTCAAGCCACTGCCACCAACGCGGCGGTGGAAGACCATTTCTAAGCATCCGTTCGCATACCCCATAAAAACAAAAACAATTCCCACGTTTTCATAAGGCAAGATCATGGCAAGCAACGAAACGCTGTTCGCGTTATCCTCCGACCATCGCACCAAAGAAAAATCCGCCACCGCGCTGCGCACCATCAGCGAAGCCTCGGAAGCGCTGGATGTACCGCAGCATGTGTTGCGTTTTTGGGAAACCAAATTCTCACAGATCAAACCGCTCAAGCGCAATGGTGGCCGCCGGTTCTACCGCCCGCAGGATCTTGAGATCCTGGGGCAGATCAAGCATCTGCTCTACACGCAGGGCTACACGATCAAGGGCGCCAAGAAAGCCATTGAAGATTTTGCGCGCGGCATCGATAGCGGCATCAGTGCCGAGCAATGGGCGGCCAGTGTGCCTCCCGCGAACAGCAACGACAACCTGCCCGAGGAAGCGCAGCCCGATATCCTCGCGGAGATTGCCGATGCATTGAGCGATGTGGCTGACGCACCTGCCATGGCCGAGGCGAACGTAGCGGCTGCGGCACCCAGCATGGTGGCAGATCGTGCGATGCTGTTCGGTCTGCGGCAGGAACTGCTGTTGGCACGTGAAGAACTCGCCCGCGCGATCGGCGCATAATTTCGCATTATCCTCTTGCGCTTGACGACCGTGATGGGTAACACCACTGCCACGTCGGAATGTAGCGCAGCCCCGTTGGCGAAGGCCAACAACTATCAAACAGGCTGCGCAACGTTGGGATGTATGTCGGAATGTAGCGCAGCCTGGTAGCGCACTAGTCTGGGGGACTAGGGGTCGCAGGTTCAAATCCTGTCATTCCGACCATTGTAAAAGGCTCGCCCTCGGCGGGCCTTTTTTATTGTACTGCAGTGGTGAATGTACGTTCTTAGCAGTGCCGAGTTTACTGCCATAATGCGATGATGGCTCTTCGAAGGATTACGATCTCGTCATTTGTATTCTTTTTGGCTGTCACCATATCTATTCAACATAAACGCATGGATCGAACGATGGTGAGCAAAAAACATATCCTTATTACCGGCGGCAGCATCGCCGGCCCGTGCCTCGCATTTTGGCTGGTTCGTGCTGGCCACCAAGTCACGCTGGTAGAGAAGGCTCCCCGATTGCGCGATGGTGGTCAGAATATCGATATTAAGGGCAGTGCTCAGGCCGTGGTTGAGCGGATGGGGCTTTTGCCCGCTATTAAAGCACGTGATACCCGAGAGAAAGGCTTGCTGTTTGTGAATGCAGCAAATCAAACAAAGGCCAGCTTTCCACGCCGCGCCAGCACCTCCTTCACCGCCGAAATCGAAATACTACGCGGAGAGCTAGCGGCTGTTTTTTATGAAGCAACGCGCGATCAGGTGGATTATCGTTTCGGTATTTCCGTAGCCGCGCTGGCAGAAAAACCAGACGGTATGCATGTCACTTTTACGGATAAGACCAGTGCGCTTTTTGATCTGGTCATCTGTGCTGAGGGAATCGGTTCGCCCACTCGGCAGCAGGTGTTCAACGATGGCTCTGTAAGCTTACAGTTTTTGCGAACCTACACGGCCTATTTCCGCATCCCGCGTGAGCAAGGCGACGATGACTGGGCGCGTTGGTATACCGCACCCGGAAAGCGGTTGATTTTTGTGCGCCCCGGTACAGACGATACCATCACGGTCTCGCTGAATTTTGCCAGCGACCAATTATTGCCAGATCTTAAAGATGTCACCACCCAGAAAGCGTTCCTCCGCGAGAAGTTTCAGGATTTGGGCTGGATGGCACCCCGCATACTGGCGCATCTGGATTACGAGCATGATTTCTATTTCGGGCCACTGAGCCAAGTAAAAGCGCGCACATGGTCTAAAGGACGTTTTGCAATGATCGGCGATGCCGCATATTGCCCGTCGCCACTCACGGGCATGGGAACGTCGCTGGCGATTGTCGGTGCTTATGTTTTAGCGGGCGAACTCGCCACGCAGGACGACCATCACGCCGCATTCGCTAATTACGAGGCGCGCTTGCGTGATTATGTAGAAGCCATGCAAACCTTGCCCCCCGGTGTGCCGGGGCTGGCTTACCCGAAAACAGCATGGGGAGTGACAGCGCTGAACGTTGCGGCTGGTGTCATTGCCTCGCGTCCGGTACAGGCGACAATTGGCTTTTTTTCACGGCGTAAACCGAGCGCTGGCAAAGACGGATTTACCCTGCCGGACTATACAGCGTTTGCCTAATCGGAGAACGGCGCCGCGTGAAGATTCATTCCTTGACCCGCCAAATTAGCCCTAGTATAGCCGTTCGCCTTGCTACAGGTGTCGGGGTGTAGCGCAGCCTGGTAGCGCGCTTGCTTCGGGAGCAAGAGGCCGGAGGTTCGAATCCTCTCACCCCGACCATTCCACTGTAGGCGTCAGACCAACAGGCTGTCTGAATGAACAATCCATCCCCATATGGATGGGAAGCTCGCTCAACCCGACTGCGAAAATATAGCGCAAAGCGCATTCCCGCACCGCCTTCCCATCGGCGAAATCGACCTAAGAATCCTGTTCCGTTTATGTGGGGTTGTGCTATACTAAAATGATATGATTCAGCAACGTATGCAGTCCGGATTCTCCCTCGTCGAGCTTTCCATTGTGCTGGTGATTCTCGGGCTGTTGACCGGTGGTATCCTTGGCGGGCAATCGCTCATCCGCGCTGCGGAGCTGCGCAGCGTCAGTACAGAATATAACCGCTACGTGGCGGCGACCCAGACCTTCCGTGACAAATACTTTGCGTTGCCAGGAGACATGCCAAACGCTGCGACATTCTGGGGGCTATCGACCGCGTGCGCCGGTGCTGATGCAAATGGGGTGTGCAACGGGAATAACAACGGCCGGATCGACAATCCGACAGGACCGAATAACCCTGCGGAGGCATGGCAGTTCTGGACGCAACTGGCAAAAGCCGGGCTCGTCGAGGGGCAATTTTCGGGTATCGCTGGCCCAACCGAGCCTAATGGATACAGCTATGTAAAAGGGGTGAACACGCCAGCCCCCAAATTATCGGATGCGGTGTGGGCACCATTATGGCGCGATAGCGTGACGGTGACCCCAGTATCGTATGCGATGAACTATGGGAATCACTTCCTGTTAGCGCGATACGTGTTGAATTCCTCCATGGGCTTTGGAAGCCTTCTTTTGCCGGAGGAGGCATGGAATATCGATACCAAGATGGACGATGGCCGGCCGGCGCAGGGAAATATCATCGCCGATGTGTGGGACGCAAATTGCACCGCAGTCAATAGCGGTGTCCACAGTAACGTGAACTTTGATTCCAGCTATAATCTTGGTATACGTGAAAAGCGCTGCGGGCTCTATTTTAGAAATGCATTCTAACCTTTGAGCCCGGTGACGCGAAGCGTTCGGCGCACAACATACGGGGTAGTGAACATAAGGTTTTTGTTCCTATCCTCGTTCCATATGCTACAATGAAAGCATGCAGGTACTTTCCCGGAAATCCGCCTTTTCCCTCGTCGAGCTCTCGATTGTGCTCGTCATCCTCGGGCTGTTGACCGGTGGTATCCTCGGCGGGCAATCGCTCATCCGCGCCGCGGAGCTGCGCAGCGTAAGCACGCAATATAATCAGTGGATGACGGCCACCCAAACTTTCCGCGACAAGTATCTTGCGCTGCCCGGCGATATGATCAATGCCACCGCATTTTGGGGTGATCAGGCCACGGGCACGGCCGCCTGCTCTGACGGCGCGGTTGCCGATGGCACCCCGGGCACATGCAACGGCAATGGGGATGGAACCTGGGGTGGTGGGGCAGGTGCTACGGCTGAATCGCTGCGTGCCTGGCAGCATCTGTCGCTTGCAGGCCTTGTGGAAGGCAATTATCAGGGATACCTCACGGGCGGCACCTCCATGCCCGTTGGCACGGTGGTGCCCCGCGCCAAAATCGGCAATAATGCAGGCTGGGAATTTCTGGTGCGCACCACGGCCGGTAACGTCATTTACGGCTATGAAGGCGATATTCTGCTGCTGGGCAGTGAATCGGTGATGCCAGGCAATCTCTGGAATCCTGTGTTGAGGCCCGAGGAAGTCTGGAACATCGACACCAAAATAGATGATGGCAGGCCCGGTCTTGGCGTCATGCTTGGTGGCGGCGATGACGTGACCTGCATCACGCCCAATAGCCTTGATTATGGTCCCACTTCCGCTGCCAACACGAACGCCAGCTATAACCTGTCGAATAGCAATATGTCGTGTAGAGCCTGGTTCAAAATGCGACGCTGACTGGTTGGTGCTGACTGGTTGCAGCAAGCTGCTTACAGTTAGAGTCATGATGGGAAGGTTATCTTCGCCCCTTGGTTGGAAAGCATGTAAGCTGCAGCGTCGATCGGATATCCAAAGCGATCACTGTTGTCACCACAACCATGGATAACGTTGTGCAAAAAAAAAGCCACCCAGCGGGTGGCTTTTTCATGCGTTACGCCAGCGGTTCGCGGTAGCGATCCTTGTAGGTGATCAGCGCCAGCAGCGAGGCGAGCCCGGCCGCTACCAGCAGGTAAAGTATCGCGCTGGGATCTTCGGTGCGGTTAATCAGCCATACGGATAGCGTAGGCGTGAGCCCGCCGATAATGGCGCAGAAATTATAGCTCAGCGACATACCCGTGTAGCGAATGCGGGTGGGGTAAAGCTCCACCAGCAGGGCAGGAATGGGCGCCATGTAGCAGCCCACCGCAAAGGCCAACGTGGCTTGGGCGACGGCAATTTCCATGAAACTACCACCTTGCATCAGCATGAAGCAGGGATAGGCAAGCAGCACGATGGCGGCAATCGCCCCCATCATCACGGGTTTGCGGCCCACGCGGTCGGCCAGCTTACCCGCCCACCACATGGGCAGGAACATGGCCACCATGGCAATGCTGTTGATGCGCAGCGCATCGGCATTCGCCATGCCGAGATATTTGCTGGTGTAGCTGATCATGTAGATGGCCAGCAGGTAGAATGGAATGGTGACGCACAGGTAGAAATTGAAGCCCTGGAACATTTTCAGCGGATATTTTAGGAACGCATCGCGCACCGGGCGGTCCGACAGCCCACCCGATTCCTTCGCTTCGGTGAAGCTTGGGCTTTCCTCGCCATGGTGGCGGATGTAATGGCCCACAAAGCCAATACCCACCCCCACAAAGAACGGTAAGCGCCAGCCCCAGCTTTCAAACGCCGCCTGACCCAGCAGCGACGAGGTGATATTCGCGACGATGGAGCCAAGCAGGAAGCCGATCACCAGACTCAGCATCGTGACGCTGCCGATCTGCGCGCGGCGGGTAGGGGGTGCATGTTCCACCACGTAGCTCATGGAACCGCTGAACGCCCCACCCAGCGAGATACCTTGAAGAATACGAATCAAGACCAGCAGAATCGGCGCGCCGACCCCGATCATGGCGTAGGTAGGCAGCAGGCCAAGGCAGCCGGTGGCCACGGCCATCATGATCATGGAGGTGACGAGCGCCTTTTTGCGGCCATACCGGTCGCCGATGCGCCCGAAGATCACCGCGCCGAGCGGACGGAACACAAACCCCACCGCAAAGGCAAGGTAGGCTTTGATCAGCCCGGCTGTGCCATCATCATCCGGCCCGGCGGGGGGGAAGAACAGGTGCGAGAAAATCGGCGCAAGGATGCCATAAAGCGCATAATCATACCATTCCAGGCCATTGCCCAGCATTCCTGAAATGACAACCTTGCGATTGACCTTCTGTGTCATGGTTCCCCCGTTATCCTTATGTTTTACCGCGGTGAATGTAGCGTGCGGGGCCTGAATGCCAAGCTTATTCCGCAGGATGGGGCAAGATGGTGGAAAACCCACGATCATGGGCGGGTAATCGTATTAAAAAACCTAGCGATTTTAGGGTAATCCGACATCAAACTGTCACAAAGCTCTGCTAACTTGGAAGCTGAAGAAATCTTTTTGGATAGGTTGTCCGCGCGTTGCCTAAATACCAATACCAGTCTGGCTCGCTCATCACGGAAATCGACGTGCTCACCAACGAGCGCGGCGGTCTTCGGGCCTATGTGCATGCGCGTGACGGGGCAAGCCCTGCCTCACTCGCGGCACTGCAGAATGAGCTGGCACCCAAAGGTTGGATCGGCATTCCCTACACCCACCACGGCAAACCGACGCTCGAAGTGCGCGGCTTCCACAACGAAACGGAATTGCTGGCCTTCTTCCGCGATCAGCACGCCATTGAGGGGCCCGATGCGCCACAAGTCTTATCCACCGACAAGCGCAGTTTCCGCGATAAATTCATTGCCGCCACGCTGAAATGGAGCGGCATTGGCTACATTTTTGGCGATGCCGCGTTCATGACCTATGCGGGCATGGAACTGAGCGATAAAATCAAGGACCAAAAAATCGCCACCACGCTGATGGAGGAGGTCAAGGCCCACGGTTACACGCCGGCGCAGGTGCAGGAAAAAACCAAACAATTGCTGCATACCACCTTGAAGGATGCAAAGGCGCTGGAGGGTTTCCTGCCTGCCGCAAAAGATGCGGTGGCGGGTGGCAAATCTAAAATCCTCTCAGGCGTTGGCTATGCCCTCGGCAGCATTATTCTGGCGGTGTATGGCGGGCGCGATCAATCCGCCACCGAAATTAAAACCACGACCAGTAAGATCGAGAAGTTTTTAAAGCGCGATGGGGTGCTGAACCCCGCGCATGACGACGTGCTGATCGAGCAGCCCGAACAAAAACATGGGCTGTTTGGTAAAGTGCATGCGCTGTTGAAGCGCTACCCATCGGAAGCACTCAATTTCGTGTATCTGGCGGTTGGCATCACGCTGATGCGCTCGTCATTGAAAGAAATCAGTTCGCTGAAAAGCAAGATCGCGCCGTTGGAAGGGCGTGTTGCCGCGCTTGCATCCGAACGGAATGCGCTTGAATACGAAAAGAATGCGCTTGCTTCGCATAAAGCAAATCTATCCGAGGAAATGCAGGATGTGGGGCTGGGCCTAGTAACCGCAGGTTCGGCGCTGGCGGGCATCATGATCAAAGAGAAAAAGCCGATCGAGGGCGAAAAAAAGCCCGATGGCTTTTTTGCGCGCGCATGGCGCTGGATTGAAGAGAAACCGCTGCGCGCCACCGGGTTCGGGTTCATGGCCGCCACCGGCATTCACGCGAAGGTCACCTACGATAAATGGCAACCAAAGCCGGATGATACGCCCGACAGCTTGGCGCGCCGCCGCAAAATTCTCAGCGGGCGCGGGGTATTCATCGGCCTCAATATTCTGGCCGAAGGGCTCATGGCGATTTCATCCAAAGGTCATGGTCAGGGCGTGAGCACCGACAAAAGCACCACCGATTCGGTGCTTTCGGCCACGGCGCAATTCGTGGCACGGCAGGATGCCGATACACAGCCCGTGCTGATCGAGCGGCTTGCAGGCTATATTGCCTCGCCGGAAGTGCTGGGCGGAAAATCGCACGACATTGCGCGCCAATTGCACGAGGAAGTGGCAAAGCTCAAGGGCAATCCATGGTTGGAACGCGAGTACGAAGAAGCCCGGGTGGCCGAGCCCGCGGCAGTCACGACCACCAAGGAAGCGCATTCCCCCGCACCGCTGGCTACCTCCAGCAACGCGCCGGGCACCACCATCAGCACCGCGCAGCATATGCAGATGCTGCAAGCTCCACAAACACAGGCAATCGCTGCACCCTAGCGGCGACGTGGCGGGCTGTCGTCGTCCAACCCCTTTAGAAGCGATAGAACACAGCGCAGTTATTCGCGCTGACGGACAGGGCGTAATCCGTTGTCGCGGGATCGGTCGTCGTGGTGCATAGCGTGTTGCGCCGCGTAAAGAACTTGCCTTGATGCGGCCTGCCATCGTCGAGTTTTGTATCGAGACCCCAGGCTTCTTCCGGTTTGATGATCGGATCAAAATACCAGAAATTGGGAATCTTCGTGCCAAACGAAAGCACATTGAAAGATCCCCCTAGATTGGTGGAAAAGAAGTTGTTTGCGTCACTAACGGGATCTTGCCCCATCAGGGGAATGGAATAACCGCCATTACTCAGGCGTCCGCGCGGTGCGTTCACACCTGCCACGACATCGCAGGTATTTCCACACCCCGTACCGCCACCATTAAGCCCCGTGTAGGTACCTTCAATGAGCCCTGCCAGCGCCATTTGCTGCCAGGCACGATGCATTTCCAAACCAATTTGCATCAGCCCATCGCCGTTGCCGTTACAGGTACCCGGCGTACCGTTGGCAATGGTCCCATCGGGGCAGGTCGCGTTGTCATCGCCCCAGAATCGGGTCGCGTTGGTCATATCGCCCGGTAGGGCAAAGTATTTGTCGCGGAAGGTGTATATCGCTGCATGGTAGCGTGAAAAATCAGTAGAAATGGTGCGAAGCTCTGCCGCGCGGATGAGTGCCTGCCCACCCAAAATGCCACCGGTCAACAGGCCGAGAATGACGAGTACGATCGAAAGCTCGACGAGGGAGAAGCCAGACTGCGAACGCATGCGGATCATTTCATGATAATGTAGCAAAATAGGGCATAAAAGATACTGAAATTACTAATATCCATGCAGACATGGGACTTCCATATCAGCAGAAAAATGCGGATTCTTCTCCCGGTGGCGCATGTATTTTCAGGGCGCGTTTAAAGCCCAAGTCCAAAATAGGGCATGCAGCTGTTGGAAGTAAATGGCAGCGAGTACTCCCCGCTTGCCTCACAGTTGGGGAGGGCGGTGTAGACCTGCACCGAGCCCGTGCGGGGGCGGCCATCGTCCATCTTGGTGTCGATGTTCCACATCTCTTCTGCGCGCACCAAGCCCCCTTCCACATTTTGATTGGTAGGGTGGCAGCATGGCGCGGCAACCAGCACATTCTGGCGGCTGGTAAAGCTGGAAAGCAGAGGGTCCGACCATTGGTAGGCAATGCCAAAGCCACCGCTATTAATCGGAAAACGCGGGGTATTGGTGCCAATAACATCGCTTACATTCGCGCCCGTTGGGGCGGGGCCAGGAACGCCGCTGTAACTGCCTTCCACCAGCCCTGCCAGATTCAATTGCTGCCAAAGGCGATAATTTTCTGGGCCCAACGTGATCTGTCCATCGCCATTGCCATTGCAGGTACCGGCTGCTGTGGCCGTGGCACACCCGGCGGTGAGCCCGGTTGAACCATCGGCTGCGCCCCAGAAGGCGGAAGCGTTTTGCATGTCACCCGGCAGGGCAAAATACTTATCACGAAAGGTGAGTAAGGCCGTTTTGTAACGGTTGACATCGGTACTTACCTTGCGCAACTCCGCCGCACGGATGAGCGATTGCCCACCGAGAATGCCGCCGGTCAGCAGGCCGAGAATGACCAGTACAATCGACAGCTCGACGAGGGAGAAGGCAGCGTGTGTTTTGCGTGTGGGCATATATTTAACCTTTATCCGACTCCCAGTCTCTTTTTAGGCATTATGTTTTAGTGAGCACTCAGCGCATGAATGTAAAGAGCAGACCGCAAGCATTGGTTGTTGATTGTACATTATATTCAGCAGTCGCTTGGACGTTTGAAGTGGCGCAATTAGGCTGAAAGGAAGAATTGGGAGAAGGAACTTGAAGCCCTCCAAAACCGGGTCTTCCGTCATCAACCTTTTGATCAATGCTCCATGCCTCATCTGGCTTTAGTACAGGGCCGCGCGTCAAATGGGCATCTATTGATCCAAAAAAGATTACATTTGTTCCGTTGCAAAGCCCAAGATACGAGCTGCCTCCCCCGCCACATGGTTGGGAAATATAACGGACTGTATATCCGGCAGTTGCAATGCGCGACCCTGGGACATTTATTCCGAATTGAACATTGGTGCCGCCATTGACGGTTGTACCTACAACCCCCGCATATTGGCCTTCGATTAATCCGGCATTCGTCAAATGTTGCCAGAAACGGTAGATTTCAAAGTTATCTACGTCTCCAATGCGCCCGTTTCCATCTCCGTTGCAAGTGCGTCTTGGTAGACTAGCATTATAAGGAGAGGGGCAGGATCCGCCAAAATCTGTCCAAAAAAGACCTGCGTTTGTCATATCCCCTGGCAATTGGAAATAGCGATCTTGAAATGAACGCAATGCAACGGTGTATTTACCAAAGTCGGCACTAATACCGCGCAATTCCGCCGCCCGAATAAGCGATTGCCCACCGAGAATGCCACCGGTCAGCAGGCCGAGGATGACCAGCACAATCGACAACTCGACGAGGGAGAAGCCCGCTTTCTGTTGGTTTTGTTGGCGCATCGACGCTTCTTCCTTCGACATTAAAATATGAAACCCAAGGGACAATTAACGGTTTGGACTGAGAGATTATATTGTGCGTTAATGCTATCCACATCGGCACAATTATTGATAAATGCACCTCTTACTTTGCCAGTAGCGGGACGGCCATCGTCCATTTTCGTGTCGATGTTCCAGGCC
>Ga0209278_1001520_pt1 | contig 13944 bp, 12 predicted proteins | sample JI81BgreenDNA_FD_187504 | JGI IMG/M metagenome (GOLD analysis project Ga0209278, IMG submission 187504) | Wastewater effluent complex algal communities from Wisconsin, to seasonally profile nutrient transformation and Carbon sequestration -... | ecosystem: Engineered > WWTP > Effluent > Algae... | reverse complement strand
TCATCTATACTTGGGCAGGCTATACCGATAACGCTTTGCTCGATCGCTTTGCCGAAAAAACAGGCATCCGCGTCATCGCAGATGTATTCGACTCCAATGAGTCGATGCTGGCGAGAGTTCAAGCCGGTGGCGCCCGCGCCTACAGCATCATTTACCCGTCTGACTACATGGTGATTCAGATGACGGAACTGGGGCTGTTGAGCCAATTAGACCACTCGATTTTGGGCGGACTCGATCGGCTAAAAAAACAGTTCCAAAACCCCGTCTATGACCCAGGAAACCGCTACAGCGTCCCTGTGAGTTGGGGAACCACAGGCTTAATTTACAACAGCGAACAGCTCAAAGAAGCTCCTGAAGATTGGGACTATTTGTGGAAGCACAAACAGGAGTTAGCAAGGCGAATGACGCTGGCAAATGATGTTCGAGAAGTTATGGGTGCTGCGTTGCGAATGTTGGGCTATTCTCTCAATTCTACGAACCCAGAGCAAGTGAAACAAGCTTATGAAAAGTTGGTTGAACTCAAACCGGCGATCGCATCTTTTACCACTGATGCTTGGCGGCCACAAATGCTGACGGGGGATTTGAAGGTAGCTATGTGTTATTCTTCTGATGCTAATGAGGTAATTCCAGATAATGACAAATTGCGCTATGTTGTGCCAAAAAGCGGTTCTTCTCTGTGGACTGACACTTTAGTAATTCCTAAAGGTGCTCCCAATCCAGAAGCAGCTTATAAGTGGATTAACTTTATGCTGCAAGCGGATGTCGCTGCTTCTTTAGTAGAACGGCTCAGTTTCTCAACTCCTTCGGAAGATGCTTTTAGTTTGCTGACGCCGGAAGTCCGCGAAAATGAAATTCTTTTCCCTTCTGAGGCAACTTTGAAAAATTGCGAAGGTGTTGCGCCGGTAGGAAAATTTATAGACGTGTACGATCGCTATTGGACTCAATTAACCAGCGGCTAATCTTATTTATTGCCATAAATTTCATGTAGATTTCGATTTACCGTGGGGTGGGGGCGGGTTTATGAGATTGTTTATTTTAGGCGATGATTGTAGGTGAACCCGCCCCTACATTACATTTCGATTTACCGTGGGGTGGGGGCGGGTTTATGAGATTGTTTATTTTAGGCGATTATTGTAGGTGAAACCCGCCCCTACAAATCAAAACTCAAAACTCAAAACTATTTATTTATGGCTGTTTCCACTCAAGCTCCCCCTCCTCTTCCTCCCGGTTCTCCCTCGAAGGCTGAAACTGTTTCTCGCTGGTCGGCGTGGGCTGGGCCACTGGCATTGCTGGGCCCTTCTGGCTTGTTGCTGCTTTTATTATTAGTCATACCAACTTTGGTGATTTTTCAGCTTAGTTTGGTTCCGAATATTAAGCCAGGAGATTTGGTGAATCCTTCGGGAATCGGCAATTACCTGCGAGTGTTTGAGCCGCTGAATTTACAGGTGATGGGTCGATCGCTCTTTTTCGCAACGGGGACTACTATTCTGTGTTTGCTGCTGGGATTTCCAGTGGCTTACTGGATCGCCCTCAATGTGTCGAAAAAGTGGCGGAATTTAACTTTGTTAGGCTTTGTGTTGCCGCTGTGGACTTCTTCGCTGTTGCGATCGTATGCTTGGATTACAATTCTGCGTCCTACGGGGGTTCTCAACTCGCTGCTGGCACTTGTAGGCATTCCTCCTCTAGAATTGCTTAATCAAAGCTCCGCAGTTTTAATCGGCATGGCTTACAGTTATTTGCCTTATATCGTGACAATTCTTTACGCTTCTTTAGAAAAGTTAGATCGCAGGTTGCTAGAAGCATCTCAGGATTTGGGCGCCAATCCAGTGGAAACTTTCTGGAAAGTGACAGTACCTCAGACGATGCCCGGAATTGCTGCGGGTTCTTTGCTAGTATTTATTAGCTGTTTGGGCGATTTTGTCGATCCAGAGTTGCTCGGTGGAGCTTCGAGCATGACGGCGGCTCGTTTAATTTACAATCAATTTTTGGGGGCGACTCAAAATTGGGGTCTGGGTTCGGCTCTGAGTATGGTATTAATCTTTGCAGTGAGTATCGGAATTGCCCTTTTGCTCAAATATGGCGATCGTAATGCAATTTAAAGAAGTCATTAGTCAGTAGTTATTAGTCATTAGTTATTGGTTACTGGTTATTGGTAGCTACTCACAAATAACAACTGACAACAACCGATTACCAATTACCAATTACCAATTAATTACCAATTACCGATTACCGAGAAATGGAAAATACCCCCGAAAATACACAGGAGGACATACAAGCCGATATGTACTTAAAACCTAAATTTAAGGTTTCTTGGCAGGTAATATTTGCCGTTGTGATGTTTTTTTATATGTACCTGCCCATCCTGGTACTCACCTTTTACAGCTTTAACAAATCGCGTTTTAGCGCCGGCTGGGAAGGATTTACCTTAGATTGGTACGTTAAATTATTTAGCGATACGCGGATTTTAATTGCCCTGAGAAACAGTTTAACAGTGGCTGTTTGTGCAGTGGCAATCTCGGCGGTACTCGGCACTTTGATGGCGGTTGGTTTAGCCCGCTACCGCTTTCCAGGCAAGAGTTTATATCAGGGAGTCTCCTACTTGCCGATTATTATTCCAGATATTGCTACCGCAGTTGCTACTCTGGTATTTTTAGCAGCGCTGGCTATTCCTCTGAGTTTGTGGACAATTGTCGCCGCTCACATTGTGTTTTGTCTGGCTTACATCGCCCTAGCTGTTTCTACTAGATTGGCAGATTTAAACCCGTATTTAGAAGAGGCTGCCTTGGATTTGGGTGCAACGCCTGTTGAAGCTTTTATTCAGGTTTTGCTCCCTCAATTAATACCCGGAATTGTTTCGGGTTGTCTGCTTTCTTTTGTCCTCAGCATGGACGATTTTTTGATTGCGAGTTTTACCGCAGGTAGCGGGACTACAACTCTGCCGATGGAAATTTTTAGCCGGATTCGGACTGGGGTAAAACCTGATATTAATGCTCTCAGCGTGCTGTTGATAGTAGGTTCGGGAGGATTGGCGTTTTTAGCGGAATATTTGCGCGGCCGGGGCGAGCAAAAACGGGCTAATTAGTCATAGGTTATTAGTAACCAAAAAACCCGGTTTCTTAAAGGAACCGGGTTTCTGAAGCGGTAAGGTGCGAAGTACCCACCCTACATTGGTTCTGCGTCTAGGACAGAATTGCTGCTATTTTGCTGCTGGTAATTTCACTTTAGTAGCCAAACCTAGTGCTTCCAAAACTTGAATTGTCATCCAAGTGAAGTCAATCTCCCACCATTCCATCCCGTGACGCGCAGAGTATTGATAAGCATGGTGGTTGTTGTGCCAGCCTTCGCCGTAAGTCAGGACAGCCACCCACCAACAGTTAGTAGAACTATCCTTTGTTTCGTAAGTGCGATAGCCAAATTTGTGAGTGGCGCTGTTAACAAACCAGGTGCAGTGATAAACGAAAACTAAGCGGACAAAAATTACCCAAACTACAAAGGGCCAGCCGGCTGCTAAGTAAAGCAACACGCCAAAGGCGATTTGAATTGGCAGAAAGTAATTTTGCAAAAACTGGTAAAAGGGGTCGCTCGAAATGTCTTTTGTGCAGCGGGGAATTTCAGCGTGAGCTGGACCTTTATATAGCATCCAGCCGAGGTGACTCCACCAAAAACCCTTTTGGGCATTGTGAGGGTCGAGCGCATTTTGGTCAGAGTGGGTGTGGTGCAATCGGTGCAGCCCAACCCAATCAATTATTCCTCCTTGACAGGCAAGGGCTCCGCAAAATGCTAGAAAGTATTCTACGAATTTTGGTGTCTGAAAACTGCGGTGGGTGAGCAGGCGATGCCATCCGAGAGTTATTCCCAAACCGCCGGTTATCCAGTGCATGAATACTGTTAAACCAACTGCTGTCCAATTGAAGTTACTGGGTAGCAGTGCGAACAAAGCGCCGATATGAAGTCCTGCTAAACTAATAACGTGCTTCCAATTGTATTGGAGTTTTTCTTGCGTTGCAATTGTCATTCTCTTTTTGATTTCTGATGAGATGCCGAGCTAGATTCACGCATAATAGTTGGGATTGAGCAGTGAACTTTTTTGCTGCACACTTGCCCAAACTAATAAAGAATCAATGATAGATTTGGGATTAGGATTGAAAAAAATTTACGGTTGTATAGCAATCCTAAATGATTCAGATAAATTGGTAGGGGTAGTGCTAAGAGTGCCTACCCCCTATCTATCGGGCAACCGGGCGTGGGATTACCCCTACAATAATTATGCAAATGATTTAGGATTGCTATATTCTGAAAATAAAAACTTTGGCTGCTAAACAAAATTTTTTGTTCCCAATTATATTATAACTGATTCGGGTTTGGGTTGGGTCGATCGCACCAGGGGATTCGATCTCTGTTCAACCCAACCTATACCGATCGCAAAAACAGGATTAGCCATTGGTCACAAGCCCTTAGTCCAGAACTGATGAGCGACAACCAATGACTAATTGCCGATCGCTATTTTTCTGCTAATTTCACTTTGGTTGCCAAACCCAGCGATTGCAGCAATTGAATTGTCATCCAGGTGAAGTCGATTTCCCACCATTGGAGACCGTGGCGAGCCGAGTATTGAAAGGCGTGGTGGTTGTTGTGCCAGCCTTCGCCGTAGGTGAGCAGAGCCACCCACCAGCAGTTGGTCGATCGATCGCCCGATTCGTAGGTGCGGTAGCCGAATTTGTGGGTAGCGCTGTTAACCAGCCAAGTGCAGTGGAACACCACCACGATCCGCAGAAACACGCCCCAAACCACGAAAGACCAGCCGCCTAATAAATAAAGCAACACACCGAAGACGACTTGGATGGGGATAAAATATGCTTGGAGAAACTTGTATACTGGGTCGTCGCCGATGTCTTTAGTAAAGCGGGGGATTTCCACTCTGATCGGGAGATCCGAGAGCATCCAACCCATGTGGCTCCACCAGAAGCCTTGATTGGAATCGTGGGGATCTGTTTCGGTGTCGGAATGTATGTGGTGTAACCGGTGCATTCCTACCCAGTCTATCGGGCCACCTTCACAGGAAAGGGTACCGCAAATAACTAGAAAATACTCTAGCCATTTGGGTGTTTGAAAACTGCGGTGGGTGACGAGGCGGTGATATCCGAGAGTAATTCCTAAACCACCTGTTACCCAATGCAGGAAGACTGCTAGCCCGACCGCAGACCAGCTAAAATTACCCGGCAGCAAAGCAAATAAAGCACCGATGTGCAGAAAGGCCATAAAGCCTACGACAGGCCAATCAGGAGAAGTTTTTTTGGAAGTTGCAATCGTCATGAATATATTATGTTTACAAACTAGGGGCCGCATCTACGCCATAATGAACAGCGCGCACGCAAAGGGTGAGCGAGGTATAGATGAATAGCGTTTCACGGCTACAGGAAGCAGAACAGGCACTCTTTCAGATTTTTTCTGGTATTGACACTACAGTCAAGCAAAATCTTCAACGAGTCTTAAAAGCTTTTCGCAGCCACCGGGTTGGAGTCCACCATTTTGCAGGGGTTACGGGTTACGGCCACGATGATTTGGGTCGGGAGACTTTGGACGGGGTGTTTGCCGAAGTGGTAGGGGCCCAGGCTGCGGCTGTCCGGGTACAGTTTGTTTCGGGTACTCACGCGATCGCCTGTGCTCTTTTTGGCATCCTGCGTCCTGGTGACGAAATGTTGGCAGTGGCTGGTTCTCCCTACGATACTTTAGAAGAAGTGATCGGCTTGCGCGGGCAAGGTCAAGGTTCACTGCTTGAGTTTGGCATTAGTTACCGTGAGTTGCCTCTAACTCGCGAAGGAAGTTTGGATTGGCAGGCATTGAGCTCTACTATTTCAGCAAAGACTCGCCTGGTTTTTATCCAGCGCTCTTGCGGCTATTCTTGGCGGTCGAGTTTGTCTATTTCTGAGATTGAAAAAATCGTCGCCATAGTCAAACATCAGAATCCTAACACAATTTGCTTTGTTGATAATTGTTACGGGGAGTTTGTTGATGATTGCGAACCTACTGCTGTGGGTGCGGATCTGATGGCTGGTTCTTTAATCAAAAATCCGGGGGGTACGATCGTCCCTGCTGGAGGTTACGTCGCCGGCAGGGCGGATTTGGTGGAGGCGGCAACTTGTCGCTTGACGGCACCGGGAATCGGCAGCAGCGGCGGCGCAACTTTTGATTTGAATCGGTTGCTGTTTCAGGGTTTGTTTATGGCTCCCGGTTGTGTGGGCGAGGCGATGAAGGGCAATCATTTGACGGCTTATGTTTTTTATAAGTTGGGTTATCGAGTGAATCCTATGCCTTTGGCTAGAAGACGAGATGTGATTCAGGCGATCGAATTCGGTTCTGCTGATAAGTTAATTGCTTTTTGTCGGGCTGTTCAGCAAAATTCCCCCGTCGGTTCCTATTTAGATCCGGTGCCGGCTCCGATGCACGGGTATGAAAGTCAGTTAGTGATGGCTGGGGGTACTTTTATCGATGGGAGTACGTCGGAGTTTTCGGCTGACGGGCCTCTGCGGGAGCCTTACGTGGCTTTTTGTCAGGGGGGGACTCATTGGACTCATGTATCGATCGCCCTGGAGGATGCGATCGAGGCTGTGGGCCCAGCAAATAAGTCGTAGCGGTGCGGTACGGGGGTTCCCTGGGTTTGCATGGTGATTTTGGGGGATTTTTTGATTTCTTCATGTGGTACCCCCCACGTGATTTATCCGTGGAATCAATCCAAAATCGCAAATCGAAAATCACTTATTGCCCCCGCATTTATCTCGCGCAAGTCAATCTAAAATCTAAAATCTAAAATCTAAAATCGATTGACTGCAGATGCAGGCTGATTGACGTTGATGAACGCAGATTAGAAGATGTATCCGGGATCGGCTGCTGGGAGTTGGTTCGCCGGCGCGATCGCGCCGGAACCTGTACTCAGCATCAGAGTTAAAATTAATATCGCTGTATTTGCGAGTTTACTCAGCTTTTTTGAGTGCTTGAATATCACCTTGCATAATCAAACTGACATTGCGGGAAATCTTGTCGATTTCCCAATCCCACCACCGTATTTCTAATAGTTGTGCAACCTCACCATCGCTAAAACGCTGTTTGATTGGATGGGCGGGGTTGCCACCGACAACGGTGTAAGCGGGAATGTCTTTTACTACAACGGATTTGGCGGCAATGACTGCACCGTCGCCGATTTTGACTCCGGGCATAATCAGGGATTCATAGCCGATCCAAACATCATTGCCAATAACGGTATCGCCTTTACTTGGCAGTTCCATTAATAAATTCATGGCTGTTTCCCAACCATTTCCAAAAACCGGAAAAGGATAAGTTGAAATCCCGTCGAGTTTGTGATTTGCACCGTTCATTATGAATTTGACGTTGGTGGCGATCGCACAAAATTTGCCAATTATTAATCGGTCGTTTCCGTAGTTATAAAGTACATTTCTTTCAAAGTTTTCTGGTTCTATTGGATCGTCGTAATATGAGTAATCGCCGACGATAATGTTGGGGGATTTAATAAAGTTTTTGATGAAGCATACCCGCCGCTGATCGGCCATCGGATAAGGTCGGTTTGGATCGGGTCCAATTTCTGTCATAAGTTTCAATCCTTATTTGTTAAGCTACTGGATTAATGTAGTGTTAATTCGAGTCAGGTTTGCTTCTAAGGAATGAGAATTAAATAACTTCCACTCTTGAAAGTGGGATGGGCGTCCCGCCCGTCCAAAAAGGATGGGCGGGACGCCCGTCCCACAATAACAATTAAAATTGTAAGTTATTTAATTCGCGATCCTAATTCTTTAACATAGAGGATGAGAGTTTGTCAAGGGGTGGTAGAGAAATTTTGGGGCGATCGCCCTGCAAGAAATGAGACACAATGGTAAAAGCCAACATCCATCCGTGTTGCGAAGCGGTTAAAAATCCCAAATTAATATCAAAGAAGCGATCGCAGTGAGATAATTTATGAGAATACGAACCTACGAAATCGGTGATACCCAACAAATTGTAAAACTGTTTTACGACACCATACACGAAGTAAACATCCGCGATTACACACAAGCACAAGTAGATGCTTGGGCGCCAGCAGATATGGATATCGAAAGTTGGACTAAAAGTTTAAGCAGTAAATTTACTTTCGTAGCAGAAGAGGGTGAGAAAATTGCAGGTTTTGGGGAATTAGAAGCAAGCGGCCATATCGATCGCTTTTACTGTCATCAAGATTTTCAAAGGCAAGGAGTCGGCAGGCTAATTTTAAAACAAATTGAGTCAAAAGCCCAAGACTTAGGAATTAACAAGTTATTTGCCGAAGCCAGCATTACAGCGCGACCTTTTTTTGAAAGCCAGGGATTTATTGTGATTACAAAACAAGAAGTAGAACGGCGAGGACAACAATTTATCAACTTTGTCATGGAAAAAAATATATAAACAACGATTTGTGTAAAATTAGATCGAAGAGTTTTACTCAGGAGTTGCGATGGTGACGGAAGCTACAAATGTGCTGGGCGGAAAGTTAGAGACTTGCTGCACTTCGCCAATGACAGGATATTATCGGGACGGCAAATGCAATACAGGTGGTGGTGACTTTGGGGCTCACACTGTTTGTGCTCAACTGACAGAAGAGTTTTTGCAATTCACTAAGTCGAATGGAAATGATTTGAGCACTCCGGTTCCCGAATTTAATTTCCCCGGTTTGAAGCCTGGGGATTGCTGGTGTTTGTGCGCTTCTCGCTGGAAGGAAGCAATGGATGCGGGATGTGCGCCGCTTGTGGTTTTGGGTGCGACTCACGCCCTGACTTTGGAATACGTTTCTTTGGATGAATTGAAGCAGCACGCTGCTGATTTGTAGGAAGGGAGGTGCGATCGCTTTTAGTCAATAAGGGCGATCGTCTTTTTCTGATGAATAGCAAATTTATCCTTCGTAACAGAAATATTTAAGTGCGATCGAACGTCACTGTAAAGTTTTATGGTTGAGCTTGTGGTTCCCACTTACAGATAGACTCTGGCTTGAGTGGGCAAGTTTTGGGGGCGATCGGATTTCCGCTGAGTTGTAACCAAGTCAGGTTAGTTAAGGATTGCAATGGTTTGATGTCATAGATTTGATTGTTTTCGAGATTGATCGCAGCCAGTTTAGTCAAAGATAGCAATGGTTTGATGTCGCTGATTTTATTATTGTTGAGGTCTAACCAAGTCAGTTTAGTCAAGGATGCTAGCGGTTTGATGTCGCTGATTTGATTGTTGCTGATGTCTAACCAAGTCAGGTTAGTCCAAGATGCCAGCGGTTTGATGTCGCTGATTTGATTGTTGTTGAGTTGGAGAGTAGTCAGTTTAGTCAAGGATGCTAGCGGTTTGATGTCGCTGATTTGATTGTTGCCGACGGAGAGTGTAATCAGGTTAGGCAAAGATGCTAGCGGTTTGATGTCACTGATTTGATTGTTACTAATGTGGAGTGTAATCAGGTTAGTCAAAGATTCTAAAGGTTTGATGTCGCTGATTTGATTACCCCAGAGGAAGAGTGCGGTGAGACTCGAAAGTTTCTGATTAGCCACATCGCACTCTCTAGTCCCTGCTTCCTTCAACAGCATCTCAACAGTATGTTTAGCTTCTGGAGTCAAAGAATCTTTTTCGCGACACCATTCAGCAAATGTTTTGTTTCCCGATCGCGTTTCTGCAGCCTTCGCCGACACTCCATTTCCAGATAATGCTAGAAGCCCACAACCAGTAAGTGCGATCGACCTTGGTAAATTGATATATTTCTGTGCCACTATAAGTGTCATAATCTTATATATCTAATTGAAAGTTAAAGCCATCTTGCACCACAAACACAACCAATAATTGATTCAGTCCTTTTCAAAGGACTTAAGCTTTGAGGCAGAGGTTTCAACCCCTGCCGGACTGAAGGAAAGAGGGCAATATCATGTCCCTGCAAAATACCTCTTAAAAACTCTCCGAATCACCTCACTCAGGCAACTTATACTGTCCCACAATCCGCTTAGCATATTCCGGCACATGAGCCTCTAATTTCTCAGGATAATTCCGCTTCACGTACAGATAATTGCGAGTGAAATGAGAATCAATCGAAAAACGGGCATATTCCAAACCCTTCGGCCCAATTCTCTCAATAAACACGCCCATTAACTTCGCCGCCCACATCGGCAAAGTTACTCCTTTTTCATAAGCCGGAATGCTTTGTTGAACCGCTTCTTTTCGGTTTCCCTTAGACATCACCGGCTGAGTATTTAACTGATCCGTTACCAAATCTAACATCTCTTGCCCGGTGTCATTTCGCACCACAATCCACTGCCAGCCAAAAGGTGCGCCCATGTAGCCGACAACTAAATCTGCTAAAGAATTCACATAATCAAAACAGCTCAAACAAGAAGGAGCAAAAACATCTTTCAATTCCTTAGTATTCAAGCCAAAAAACGGCACTTTTTCTTCCGAACCATCTTCGTGTTTGAAGTGAACGTTAAAGTCTTGCATAAACTCATAGGATAAAACTGTTTCGGGAGAACGGCTAGTCGTATCTAGGAATTTTTGCAACCCAGCGCGACTAACATTATCCACACAAGGAGTTCCCAAAACATAGAGCTTTTCTAAACCCAGTTTTTTCTCGACAGTTCGCAAAGCTTGAATTTGACATCCCACCCCAATTACTAACAGCCGCTTCATCCCAGATTTTTCGATTTGTTCCAATACAGAAAGATTGGGAGAAAGAGTTGGTTTGTTGACTTTTGCAGCCAGAATTTCTTCGCGAGTTGTCGCAATTATCGGCATCGGTTGAAAGCGGTCTTCTTTGGTGTTTTGGACGCAAACAACGCCTTCTACAATGCCTTTTTCGAGCATTTCGATCGCAATTGTGCTAACGATTCCCGTCCATTGAGCGCCTTCTATCGGCTCTTTTTTCCGAGCCGCCATCATGTTTTGACTGACTCCGAAATACCAATCGTCTGGATTATCGAGATTGCGCGATCGCCCGTGAATCTCTGCTTCCAGTTCTGCGATGTGCTGTGTTAAGAAAGCACAAGATTCCTTGACATAATGGATGTAATATGTATCGCACAAACCGCACTCGCTGCAAAGTTCTTTCGCAGGGCGGCGACTACCCGGTTTGAGGGCTTTGGATTTTTGGTGCTTAGTAGAATCTGTTGCGGTCATCTAAATTACTTATTTTATGCAGATATGGTATTTACGAGAATATCATACCAATTCGGGTTAATTTATTTCTTTATTCTTTCTTTCAGTCCGCGGAGGCGGACTTCGTTTGACTTTCTGGCGATTTCAATCGCCGAGTCTAAATAGCTTCGTTTGACTTTCTGGCGATTTCAATCGCCGAGTCTAAATATCTATAGCAATCCTTGCAGGAGTCGTAAATTTTTTACCCCACCCCAACCCTCCCCTTACTAAGGGGAGGGAGTAAGAAATTCACAAATGATTTAGAATTGCTATATCACTCCCGATTCATCCGAATCAAATCAGTCAAAATATTATCCAAACTCCCATTAACTTGAATCCGGTCGATCTTCTCCGCAATCCGTTCCAAAACCTCCAATTCCTTCAAGCGCAAAGCCACAGGATTATCCTCCATCACCTTCGCAGTATTCAACATACTCCGAGTAGCCGCAGTCTCCTCCCTGCGCCTAACTCCATTTGCTTGAGCCAATTTTTCCGCTTCCACAACCTTGCTCAAAATCGCCTTAATTTCACCAGGTAAAATAATATCTTTGACACCCACAGAATCGACTTCAATACCATAATCTGTGGTTTTAGCGCGGATGTATTCAGATATACTGCGATCGATCGCACCTTTGCTATCCAACAACCCATCCAGAGTCTGTTCCCCCACCGCACCGCGCAAAGCAAACTGCAATTCCTTGTACAAAAATCCCGTAATATCGGACAAGCCATTTTTTGCCATCAGCGGATCTCGGATGCGGTATCCAGCCGTCAAATTCAAGCGCAAAGGTACTTTATCCTTTGACAAGATATCTTGACCAGATACCTCAATATTTTGTAAGCGCAAATCAATTACTTCCGTTTGAAAAGAGCGCCCAAACTTCCACCAAGCATGAATTCCTGGTGGTAATTGCGATTGAAACTCTTGGTTTATATACAATAGTCCAACGTGCTGTGCTGGAACTTCACAAAGATGCAAATACTTGGCACAGGTTGATAGAGCTTCTGGGGAACCAGCAACCAACTCAGCTATTAAACGGAGGTCTAAATTAACATCAGTATTGATGTCAATGATTTCGACTTCCACACCTTGCCAAAATAGCTGGCGGCTTGTCGGTGGCAAAAAAGCAATAACTTTTCCTCGATCGCGCACGATCGCAATTTGATGACCCAGTAATTGGACGAGTTCGCAGTAGGCTGCTACAAAATCGGGATGTTTTTCAATTAGGACATTTGCTTGGGGAAATTCAGGATTAGGAATATTTCGCTCCAGAGTTTTAACTGCCACATTTCGATCCACAGACCAAAAAGTGTATTCTCCTGATTCTAGAGGGCGTACAAAATTATTCTGCACGTACAGCAAACCTAGTTCATACTCAGAGACTTGGAAGTTTTTCAGTCCTTGCAAAAAAGTGAGCGATCGCACTTTTTGCACAAACTCACCAGGCAATTCCAAACTCTCGTCTAAATTGAAAACATGAGATTCTACTTCAATAAAACCGCGCCAAAACGCCCGCAATTGATTAGGTAAAACACTTATCCAAGTTTGACCCAAACGAACTAAAGCTGTTTGATTGAATGCGGTTCTGACAATCGAGAGATGTTCTTGTAATTCGGTTCCGTGGTTTCTTAGTAACAGTTCTAAGTTGTCAATCTTAGCTTCTGGCTGATTTAGATCGTAGCTTTTTAAGTTCAAATCGCTACGAAAATAAGTGTATGTACCGGGCAGCAAAAATTTCTTAAAGTCGCTGCGATGATATAAGATTCCAATTTGGTTAGGTTGGATATAAAAGGTTTTCCACATAGAAATTTTAATAGATAATTTGGGCGAACGGAACCAGCGAACCAGATTTAATCCCAATATCGATCGCCTTTTTTGAATTTCGCTGTATTACTCATACTACAATACTTTTTTAAACTCTGTCAAGTGCAAGTGTTTACAGTTCAGATGCGGGCATTCAGAGTCTCCTAGACTGGATTAAGATTGTCACTACTTCTGCTAAATCACCTTTCGGTAATCTCGAAAAAAATAGTAATGCTCAAATACGCCGATCGCCCCACCAATCCAGCATCCCCGCAGGAAAACCAAATGCAAGCAACGCGAAGGAACACACTCAAATCAGGGAGAGATACAGTTGCGCTAGCTCCTTTACTGCTAACAAACACTTGCACGACAGAGTAATTAACACAAACGATTAAGCTGCTTTGTCCTTAACAAAGTGTCCGTACCCAGGGCCAGGGTTTTTTAAAGTACAGGATTTGAACCTGTTACAAATTGATTATTAGTCAATTCGCTCTACCAATTGAGCTAACTTTGTGGGGCTGATACAGGACTCGAACCTGTGACACTTCGGAAAGCCGATCGCTCTACCAACTGAGCTAATCAAACAATATAGTTAAAAGTACCTAGCGGTATACGCTCCAACCAAAGGTAGGCGCACCAGTCGGGTATATAAAACCCAAACTATAGCTTGTAACTTTTTCGCTATCCCGGCTTCAATATAGCATATTCAGTCTTGGACGCATGGGGACTCAGAAACCGGGTGGTTTGGGAAAATACTTCCTTACAGCCGCCAGATTAGGTAAAAACCCGGTTTGTTTGCTAGGAATCTTCTTCGTCAACATCCGACAACTTTTCCATTTCCTCAGCAACAAGCGTCTGAAAATCCTCTCCGCAGTGAACGTTAAGATGAATTGCAACACTTATGAACTCTGCTAGAATTTCAGCTTTTTGTCGATCGCTCAAATCAGGTAACTGAAGCTGAT
>Ga0209278_1001519_pt1 | contig 13961 bp, 12 predicted proteins | sample JI81BgreenDNA_FD_187504 | JGI IMG/M metagenome (GOLD analysis project Ga0209278, IMG submission 187504) | Wastewater effluent complex algal communities from Wisconsin, to seasonally profile nutrient transformation and Carbon sequestration -... | ecosystem: Engineered > WWTP > Effluent > Algae... | reverse complement strand
GATGGGGCGCTGGCCCAGGAACTCGCGCCAGGGCAGGCCGCCGGCATCTCCTTCACGCTATCGTCAGCGATTTCAAACGCCAATCTCTATGCTGACCTGTTCTGCGCCAATTGCACTGGCACTATTTTGCTGTTGAAGGATGATATCGGCCCAACGGCGACCTTTGCGAATGTGCAGCGCGTTCTTGACTACGACATCGCCACGCCCATCTCGCCCCTGCTTTCGGGGCTTGATCTTGATCCGGGAACCTATTTCCTGGTCCTCGCGCTGACCGGCAGCCAGGGCGGTGCAGCATGGCTTGCCAGCAAGCCGGCAACCTTCACCAACAGTGCCATTGGCACCGTGGGCTTCGACGTGTTCGCCTCCAGCGTTGGCACAATTCCATACCAGGCGGATTTCGGCATCACGACGGACGGAAAGGCGATGCACTTCCGGCTGGAGACGGCGTCCGTCACACCGCCACCGGGCGGCATTCCGGAACCGGCAAGCTGGGCCATGATGCTGTGCGGCTTTGGCTTGGTCGGTGCAGGGCTGCGGCGATCACACTCGATCGCCTCCCTCCCGGCGCGGCAGGTTTGAGCCGCACTTCGCGTCCGTAATCAACGGTCGAACACGATGAACTGGGGGCATCCCCCCCAGCCCCTTTCCTGCGTCTTCAATGGAGTGCCCCATGGCGAGTGTTGCGACGGAATTCCCTGAAACCTATGGCTGGGACACGGTCTTCGCCATGAAGATCGATGCGGCCAATCGCATCCTGGCAACCATGCCGGTCAATGGCCCCTACAGCGATACCATACCGACCTCCATCGGCACGACGACGCTGAACTGGAGCTTTGGCCAATGGCAGATCTCGGATGTGACCGGAGGGGGCAGCATCGAGGTCACTATGCACTTCGGCGCTGGCTCGAAGCTGACCGTGACGGCCACCGGTCAGGCCCCTGTGGAGCATATGCTCGACGGGCCAGGCTATGCCTGCAAGGTGACCTTCGAAGCCATTTTCAACGACACAACCGGCCAACTGCTGGCAGTGACCGAAGGGCAATGGGCGGATGTCACGTTGGTGACGCCACCGGCCTTCGGTCCAAGCAATCGCTTGGCGCTGGCCACGCTCCTGCAGGACTGGTTCAATAATGATCCAGCCGCGGCCGCGCTGTTCAGCAAGGAGCTGCTGGCACTGGACATGACGTCGGACATCGGCTCCTCGGTGCCGTGGCTGCAGCCAAGAAAGCTGGGATTTGCCGGTGGGCTGATGGCCGATGGCAGCACGAAGGCCATTGGCATCATGACACTTGTTGCCGGCAGCAACACGGCCGAACCGGGGCGACTGCAACTGTCGCCACTGGCGCTGCCCGCCAATGCGGAAGCCGGCTTCTTCATGTCCCGCGCGTTGGTGATGAAAAACCTGTTCGGCCCTGCCGTCGCGGCCACATATGCCGACGACCACCAGGGCGATTTCATCAACAACTATACACTGGACAGCGATGACGCATCGGTGACCAACCGGGTACCCCTTGCCGCGACGCTTGATGTTGGTGGCACACCCCGGAAATGCACCATCGACGCCGGCAAGCTCAAATGCTGGCTGGACGGTCGGTTCCTGCACATGACGCTGGAACCGATGACGATCGCCACCGATGTCGACACGGTGTTCATCGATGCGACGATCCGGGAACAGATGGAGCTCAGCCTGCTGCAGCTTCCCGCCCCCGCAAACGCCAGCAATTTCGCCCTGAACTCGGTTGATCCGCAGATTTCCCTGAGCAAGCACAACAGCGATAGCATGACCATCGGCACAATCGTGGGCGGCATCGTGATTGCCCTGTTGTTGGGCGCACTGGCAGTGTGGACCCCCAAGGGCTTCTTCCAGAACGTGCTGAAGCTGAGCGAACGATCAGCGAAGATATGGGCACGCGTCGTGGTTGGTGCCGCAGGCGTGATCGCCGGTGGTGCCGTGGCCGTTATTCCCTATCTTGTGACCAAGCTGAAGGATAGCGACATCAGCGAGGTGCCTTCGCTGGACCCGCTGCTGGACGCTGCACTGAGCCGGCTCAACTGGCCTGAAGGTGGCCGCACCAAGTTCGTGGCGACCAAGGCCAGCTTTGCAAACGGCGTCTTGATGGCCGTGAGGCTGGAGACGCCATGACCGGCGGTGGCGGTGGTTCGGTTTCGGCCGCGATCCCGGTTCCGATCGAGACATACGGGTGGGACACGGTGTTCGCCCTGCGGCTTGACCTGTTCAACCGCATAGAATCCATGGCTGCCAGCGGCCCCTTCCGCATCGGGTTCGACTACAATGGGGTGGGAAAGGACGACACCTGGGTTGATTGGTCGTTCGGGCCCTTCAGCCTGAACGATGTCTATGGCGCCGAGTTCGACCTGTCTGCGCCGCTGCTGAACACGAAGGTCACACCGCAAACGGCGGCCGCGTTCATCGGAACCTGTTCCGTTACCGCCAACATGCTGTTGCTCAAGAACAGCCCGCCGGGCAGCGTCCAGCCCTGGGCGAGCGTGAGCGTGGAGGCCACATCGAACGATGCGGGTGTGCAGGCCGTGGTGGAATATGGTCTGCAGACGTGGTTCGCAACGGAAGCAGCAAGGCCCCTTTTCGATCCGCTGTTCGCCAGCATGACTGCCAAAGCCACCGGCATTGAAAAGGATGATTGGTACGTCGCGAAAGCCACCCGGCTGTCGGGCGCGGTCATGGCTGTGGCGCCGACGAGGAAGGCAGTGTCCGACAAGGCTGTGGCCGTGCTCGCAAGAAGCCGGTCCGATGATGTGACCGGCGCACAGATCGCACTGTCTCCGGAAATCCTGTCGGCCGATGTTGACGCCGCGTACATGATCTCGGCCTCGTTGTTTCTGTCCGCGCTGATCGCCCCGGCGCTCGCAGCGGCGTTCGGAACCGCGGCGGATACGGCGCAGCATGACTTCCCCGTTTCGGACGACGTGGAGATCACCAACGCCATTGCGCTCACACTGTCCGTATCGCGAGGCAAGGACGGCCCAGTCTACAAGGGCGCAATCGAACCGGGCGCACTTCATGTGCGGATGGAGACCGAGACCCTGCTGTTGATGATCGACCAGGCCGCATTCGACATCTCGATTGGACCCGCACGGATCGAGACCATCAACATGCAGTTGATCGAACGGATGACCGTGAAGGTGGTACCATCGCCGGACGATCCGTCGAAAATGCATTTCATGCTGGCCAACAAGGAACCGCCACAGGTCATTACCGAAAAGGACGAAAGCCTTTGGCTGATCGGAGGTCAGGCGCTGGTTCAGATCGTGGGCACGATCATCGCTGCCCTGATCGGTAAGTTCGTGCCTGGGGCGGCCGAGGAATCGCTGGGAATCTCCCGCCTTGCCGCGCGGCTGCTGGCCGGTCTGCTGGACATCATCGTGCAAGGCGAGATCCGCTTCATCACCTGGCTCCCTGAACGGATTGCCGATGTCGAAGCTGACTGGATTCGTGCCCTGCCACCGTTCGATGCCGTCATGGACAAGGTCCTGCCGGACTATGGCTTTCTGGCGCCCCTGGGTCTCCGCCCCATCAGCGCGCGCTTTGCGGGTGGACTCCTGCTCGAATTGGCACCGAAACCGTAACCACCAGACCACGAAGGAGAAAGCGCATGTCCGCATCCACCGCCGGCTGGGACACGGTCTACGCCGTGCGCATCGACAAGCTCAACCAGCTCCTTGACAAGCAAGTCGCGTCAGGCGCCGTGAAATTGCCGCAGCTGGAGGGCCAGACGGCGTTGGGACATTATTGGTCACCCGTACAATCGATCCATCTGGTCGGAGACCCGGCGATATCCGGCACCAGGACCAGGATTGCCATCGAGCTCAACTACGGGACGATCATCGACAACTCTGTCTCAGACAATGACAATCATGGCGTTGGCCTGGTTCGCATTGTGGGCACGGCCAATCTGGAACGGCTGGAGGACGATCGGCAGGTGAAGATCGTTATCGCGCCGGAAGATTGCCTGCGCAATGCCATCGTCACGGGCGCCGATCTCCCGCCCAAATGGAAGGCCATCATTGCAGCCGCCGTAAGCCAGGCGCTGAGCGAGGATCCCGATCTGCTCAGGCATGTGGTGGGCGTTGTGGACCTGCAGGCACCGGGCGTCGCCAAGATGCCCGGACTTTCACCTGTGGAAGTGCGGCATTGCATATCGGGCGGAACCCTTGATGGCGACAGCGACAAGGGCAGCATCCTGGCCGTGGTGACGATGACCCAGCCGTTCGTGCAGGGCAATCCGGTTCCAGTCGCCACGTTCGACGGCACCGCCCTGACCAAGGGCAATGATGCCGCCTTCCTGCTGTCAGGCCGCAAGTTCACACGCACCGTTCTATTTCCGGGCTTGGCGAACGGCCTGTTCAAGCCACCCAGCCCCTTCACGTCAGACCAGTTGAGAGACGTTGAGGCGCAGCATCTGGAGGTTGACGAAGCCGGCGGCGCGGTGCGGATCCGGCCGGGCTCGGGCTGGATTCCACTTGGCGGCGCTACCATCGATCTCAGCCCCATGTACGGCATCTTTGCCGGATCAATTGCCCTGCCACCGAGCGTGCCGTTTGCCGTGCTCGGCCTGATAGCCGTGGCCGGGTACAAGCTTATCACCACCGGAAGCCTGAAGCTGGAAGCACCGATGACGGTCAACCTGACCGATCTCGAGGTGAGGCGCACGGGCAACCGATTCACGATCAAGGCCAGCGTGCATTGCCAGGTCTCGATCGCATCGATCGATGTCGCCACCGTCACGATGACGAGTTCAACGTCCTACGACCTGCAGATCCAGCCAGATGGCAACTTCCTGTTCGTAATGGCAGGCACGCCGACGAACAGCGATCCGGACGTGGATGCGCCCGACTGGCTGAAGGAAACCGGGGTCATTGCTCCCATTGTGGTGTCAATCGTGTCGGCCATCGCAATGGTGCTGACCGAAGGCACGGCAGCGGCACTGATCGGTATCATGCTTGGTCTCGTTGAAGCCGAGATATTGGTGACACCAGCATTGGTTGCCAAAGCCATTGCCAACGGTGGCGGGATTGCCGTGCCGGCACAGATCGGATCATTCTTTACGAATGCCGCCAGCCCGATGTCGTGGTTTCGGGATTTGCCGCTCAAGCAACAGAGCCTGACAGTGGATCAGGACATGAAGGTCCAGGGCACCATCGGCTAAGAGATCCGATCAAGGCATGCGCGGCGCGTATGCGGCCGTGACGCATGTCTTGCAGCGTTCGCCCGCACCGCCGGCGCTTGCAGGGCGGCGGTCCGGGACAGGCCTGCGCGCGCCACAAGGCGGCGGCCTGCCGAATTGCAATCAGGTGACGCGCTGACATCGTCATCGGATTGACCGCGGCACAGGCCCATCAGGCCTGCCCAATGACGGTGCAACGGCACCCGGGCCGAGAAGCGGAGCGGGTGGCGCGCCCAGCAGGACTCGAACCTGCGACCCCGAGCTTAGAAGGCACGTGCTCTATCCAGCTGAGCTATGGGCGCGTTGCACCGGCAATGCCGAGGTTGGCCGGGAAAATCCAGCGCTAGTCGCCGGCCAGATCGAGATAATGGGCGACATCATTGTCGGTCGCGATCCACAGGCTGGCCTGCACCTCGGCGGGCTGGGCGGCAGCGATGGCCAGCGCGTCCGACAGCGGGCCATAGAACAAGGTTTCGGCCACCGGATCACCTTCATCAAGGCGATAGAGCCGCACCGTGGCGCTGGCGAAGGTGGAGCGCATGGCCCCTCACCCGTCAGCGGAAATTGTCGGCGTAGGCCTGGATTTTCAGCGTTCTTGGACCAAGTGGCACGATTTCAACCTCCAGCCCGTTGGCCTGCGCATAGGCCAGCGCGGCCTCCTTGCTGGCAAAGCGCAACTGGATCTGCCCGGCGGTGAAGCCGCTGCCGGCCCAGCCGGTGAGCGGATCGGCGCGCAGCCGATCATCCCGCTCGAACTCCAGCAGCCATTCGCCGGTGCGGGCGCGGCCCGATTGCAGGGCGTGCTTGGGGCGTTGATAGAGGCGCGCGTGCATGCCCCCTTTTGCCGCGACACGCCGCCGCAGGCAAGGGGCGCCGGGGCTCAATAAGCCCGGGCGATGGCGAATTCGACCGTTTCGGTAAGCGCGGCGCGCGCCGGGCCGTTGGGGAAATTGGCCAGCACGTCGATGGCACGCTGGCCATAATGGCGGGCCCGCGCCATCGTGTCGGCCACCGCCTTGGTGCTTTGCAGCAACTCTCCGGCGCGGGCGAGTTCGGCATCGCCATTGGCTCGGCCGGTCATGGCGCGGCGCCAGAATTCGCGATCATCCTCGCTGCCGCGGGCATAGGCCAGAATCACCGGCAGCGTGATCTTGCCGTCGCGGAAATCATCCCCGGCATTCTTGCCCATGGTGGCGGCATCGGAGACATAATCAATGGCATCATCCACCAGCTGGAAGGCGATGCCCAGATCGCGGCCATAGCTGGCCAGCGCGTCTTCCAGCTTCTCATCCTGTTCGGCGACCACGCCAGCGATCTGGCAGGCAGCAGAGAACAGCGCCGCCGTCTTGGCGCTGATGATGTCCAGATAACGATCCTCGGTGGTGGACACGTCACGCTGGGCGGTCAGCTGCGCCACCTCCCCTTCCGCGATCACAGCCGACGCGCGGGAGAGGATCTTGAGGACCCGCAAGGACCCATCCTCCACCATCAGTTCGAAGGCGCGGCTGAACAGGAAATCCCCCACCAGCACGCTGGCCGGGTTGCCATAAAGCGCGTTCGCCGTAACCTTGCCGCGCCGCAGGCCGGATGCATCGACAACGTCATCGTGCAGCAATGTGGCCGTGTGAATGAACTCCACGGCAGCGGCCAGCCGGTGATGGCGGGTGCCTTCATAGCCCAGCAGGCTGGCGCACCCCAGGGTGAGCATCGGGCGCAGCCGCTTGCCGCCGCCGGCAATCAGATGGCCGGCCAGTTCCGGGATCAGGGCCACTGGCGACTGCATGCGATCCAGAATGACGTGGTTGACGGCATTCAGGCCCGGCGCCGTGAGATTCATCAGCGCCTGCATGGATGGCTCTCGGCCAGGACGAAGGGTGTGCACGGTTGCGATCACGGCCCTTCCCATAGCGCAGCCGTGCGTGCGTGCAAGCGCGGCCTTGCTCCCCGCGCCGCTGTGCCGCAAAGAATGACAGGGGCGACATCCTCTGCCCCGGTGCGGCCAGAAGAAGGACGGGCAAGTGTCTGACGCGGTTCTCGAAGCCTATCGCGAAAGCATCGACAACATCGATGCAGCCCTGGTGTTCATGCTGGCCGAACGTTTCAAGATCACCCAGGCCGTGGGCCGCTACAAGGCGGAAACCGGCCTGCCACCGGCCGATCCGGGCCGGGAAGCGCAACAGATCGCACGGCTGCGGTCGCTTGCCGCCAGCGCCAATCTCGATCCGGAATTTTCGGAAAAGTTCCTGCGCTTCATCATCGATGAAGTGATCCGCCACCATCAGGCGGCGCGCATCTGAATCAATCGGCGGCCGGCAATCGCAGGCTGATCAGCAGGCCGCCCAGATCCTCCGAATCTGCCAGGGTGACATCGCCGCCATAAAGCTCGGCAACATCCTTGACGATCGCCAGGCCAAGGCCGGTGCCGGGCTTGTCGGTATCCAGCCGCTCACCGCGCGCAAACAGGCGGCTGCGCTTTTCGGCAGGGATGCCGGGCCCGTCATCCTCCACCATGATCTCGATCATCGGGCCAGCCCGGGCGATGGTGACGAACACGCGGCCGCCGCCATGCAGCGCGGCATTGTCCACCAGATTGCCCACCATCTCTTCAAGATCCTGGCGTTCGCCGCGGAAGGCGGCTTCCCGGTCGCCATCGATATCGATCACCACACGGCCCTGGTGGATGCGCGACACGGTGCGCACGATGGCTTCCACCGCCGGCCAAACCGGTGTGCGCGCCGTGGAGGCCGTGCGGCGGCCGGCGGCACGGGCCCGCGCCAGCTGGTGATCGACGTGGCGGCGCATCACCTGCACCTGCGCCTCGACAGCCCGGGCCAGCGGATCATCGCGCCCGCGCGCCTCGCCCACCAGCACGCTCATCGGCGTTTTCAGGGCATGGGCGAGATTGCCGGCGTGGCGCCGCGCCGCTTCGGACTGCGCTTCGCTCTGCTCCAGCAACTCGTTGATCTCGGCAACCAGCGGTTCAACCTCCACCGGAAACTCGGCTTCCACGCGCCTGGCGCGCCCGGAACGAATGGCGACGATGGCATTGGAGACCCGGCGCAAGGGCGCCAGGCCATAGGTGGATTGCAGGCCGGCCATGCCAATGAGGCCCAGCCCCAGCACCGAAAGCGACCAGAACAGGATCGAGCGGGTGCGCGCCCGTTGCCGATCCAGATCCCGGCTGGATTGCGCCACCTGGAAGAAGAAGGGCTGCGCCACCCCCGGCAGCCGCACGCTGCGACCGATCACGCGCAGGCGCTCGCCGGGAAACTCGCCGCTTTCATACCGGCAAGGCTGGCGGCAGCCATCGGCATTGCCGGGCAGCTTCAGTTGCCGATCCCACAGGCTGCGCGACGGAAACGGCGCCTGTCCGCCGCCTGAAACCTGCCAGTAGAGGCCCGAATAGGGTTCGGAAAAGCGCTGATCCCCCAATGGCCTGAGCAGTTTGACCTCCCCGGCTTCATCAAGCGCGGTGGCGTTGATCATGGCGTTGAGATTGTTGGCCAGCTGTTCATCAAAGCTGCTGGTGAGCGTTTCATCGAGCACGCGATCAAGGGCATAGCCGCCCAGCGCCAGCAGCGCGCTGATCCACACCGCAGCAATCAGGATCATCCGGAAGCGCAGCGAGCGGCCGCTGCTGGCCCGCACGGGCGCTGGCACCGATGCCGCCGCGTCCGGCGGCTCAGATCTGGTCGTTGAGACTGTAGCCAAGGCCGCGCGTGGTCAGGATCAGATCGGCGCCCAGCTTCTTGCGGATGCGCGTGATGAACACCTCGATCGTGTTGGAATCACGATCGAAATCCTGATCATAGATATGCTCGATCAGTTCGGTGCGGCTGATCACCTTGCCCTTGTGGTGCATCAGGTAGGACAACAGCTTGAATTCCTGCGCGGTCAGCTTCACCGGCTGGCCGTTCAGCGTCACCCGGCCCGAACGGCCATCCAGCCGCACATCGCCAGCCACCAGTTCCGAAGTCGCCTGGCCGGCAGCCCGGCGGATCAACGCCCGCAGGCGGGCAATCAGTTCCTCGGTCTGGAATGGCTTTGCAAGATAATCGTCGGCACCGGCATCAAGGCCGGCCACCTTGTCGGACCAGCTGTCCCGCGCAGTGAGCACCAGAACCGGCATGACACGGCCTTCCCGGCGCCAGCGTTCCAGCACCGTCAGGCCATCAACCTCGGGCAAGCCCAGATCGAGGATCACGGCATCATAGGCTTCGTTGGCGCCCAGATAATGGCCTTCCTCGCCATCCTCGGCCGCATCCACGGCATAGCCGGCCTGTTCCAGCGCCTGTTTCAGCTGCCGGTTCAGATTGGGTTCGTCTTCAACCACCAGGATCCGCATGATCCGCTCAGGCTCCGTTCTTCAATCGAGGCGCGCCTTCGGCCCCATGGCCGCCACTGTCAAGCGTGGCGCAAAAAATGCCGCAACAGCGCAACCACCGCAGGCCGCGTCTCAGTAACTCTGGCGACGACGCGACGGCTGCCCCAGCGGCTGCCCGGTGCGGGCATCGACATCGACGTTGATCAGATTGCCATCCCGCAGGAACCGGAAGCGGTAAACGCGCGAGCCCTCATCGAACTGCGATCCCATATATTCACCCTGGTTTTCCTGCATCACGCGGCGCTGGATCACCTCGAAGGGCATGATTTCACCGGCACGCACCATGTCGCGCACGTCGTTCGGGCCGCGCAGGGCCTGCGCGGGCGCGGCCAGTGCCAGACCGGCCGTGATCAACAAGATGGCACGCATACGCATTTCCAGCTTCGCTCGCTCCTGGCCGAACCGGCCCTGAAAAGGCATCTTCACCGTGTCTCCATCACCCGGCGCGCTTGAACTTCGCCTGAACGCGGCTTGGCATTGCACCCGCCGGGGCTGCTGCGGTTTTGCCCCATGCACGCGTCTGGCGCAACCACGGTGGATGCCGCACTTGCCAGCCGGCCGAAAGCCGGCCAGTGGCAGGCGCCATGCCCGAACCCATCCTGACCCTTGAACGCATCGGCCTGAAAACCGGCGCCGACTGGCTGTTCCGCGATCTGTCCCTCACCATCGATGCGCGGGATCGCGTGGCGCTGATCGGGCGCAACGGCGCCGGCAAATCGACCCTGCTGAAGATCATCGACGGCAGCCTGGCGTTCGACGAAGGCCGCCGGGCCACCGCCAGCGGGCTGCGGATCGGCCGGCTGGAACAGGATCCGCCACTGGCCGGCTTTGCCACCCTGGGGGATTATGCGCTGGCCGGCGGCGCGGAGCCGCACCAGGTGGCAGCCCTGGCCGATCAACTTGGCATGGACATGGCACGCATCGCTGCCACCGCATCGGGCGGGGAGCGCCGCCGTGCCGCACTGGTGCGCGTGCTGGCCGATGCGCCCGATCTTCTGCTGCTGGACGAACCGACCAACCATCTGGACATCGCGGCCATCGAATGGCTGGAAGGCTGGCTGGAACGCAGCCGCTGTGCGCTGGTGGTGATCAGCCACGATCGCGCCTTCCTCACCCGCCTGACGAAAAACTGCCTGTGGCTGGATGGCGGCACGCTGCGCCGCGCCGAAGTGGGGTTTGGCGGCTTCGAGGCCTGGGCCGAACAGGTCGCGACCGAGGAGGAACGCACCCGCCAGCGACTGGACACGAAGCTGCGCGCCGAAGAACATTGGCTGCAACGCGGCGTCACCGCCCGGCGCAAGCGCAACATGGGCCGCCTGAACAAGCTGCTGGAATTGCGGCAGACCCGCCGCGCGCTGGACAGCGGGCCCACGGTGGCGCGCATTGCCACGCAGGCCGAGGATCCGGGTTCGAAGATATTGATCGATGCGAAGAACATCTCGCTCACGCTGGGCGATCGCGTGCTGCTGAAGGATTTCTCGCTGCGCGTCCGCAAGGGTGACCGGATCGGCATCATCGGCCCGAACGGCGCTGGCAAGACAACGCTGATCCGGCTGCTGCTGGGGCAGATGGAACCCGATTCCGGCACCATCACCCGCGCCGCCACGCTGAATCCCACCATCATCGATCAGCAGCGCCAGCGCCTGAAGGGCCGCACGGTGCGCGAGGTGCTGGCCGATGGCGGGGAGTGGCTGGAGGTGAACGGCGTGAAGAAGCATGTCGCCGGCCACCTGAAGGATTATCTGTTCGATGCCAGCGTGCTGGATGCCGCGGCCGAAACGCTGTCAGGCGGCGAACAGTCCCGCCTGCTGCTGGCCCGCGAATTCGCGACGCCATCGAACCTGATGGTGCTGGATGAACCCACCAATGATCTCGACATGGAAACGCTGGACCTGATCGAGGAGGTGATCGGCGATTATGACGGCACGGTGCTGCTGGTCAGCCACGATCGTGCCTTTCTCGACCGTGTGGTAACGATGATCGTCGCGCTGGATGGCAGCGGCTGGGACGTGAGCGTGGGCGGCTGGAGCGACTGGGCAGCGCGGCGGGCGGACGCGGTACCCGCTGCAAAGGCCAGGGCATCCGCAGCGCCCACCCCGTCTGCTCCGAAAAAATCCAGCAAGCTGAGCTACAAGGACGCCCGCGCGCTGGCCGAACTGCCGGGGCGCATTGATCAGCTGGGCCAGGATATCGCCGCGCGCGAGGCCGCGCTGGCTGATCCCGACCTCTACGCGAAAAATCCGCAGCGCTTCGCCAGCCTGACGGCAGAGCTGGACAGGCTGCGCGGCGACCTTGAAGCCGCCGAGCTGCGCTGGCTGGAATTGGCCGAGATGGAGGAAAAGCTCGCCGGTTAGGCGACTTCCACCCCCGGCGGCACGTCGGGTTCGACATGGCGCGGCACCACGACGCGCAAGGGGGCCGGGGCCACCTTGCCGGTATCATGGGCGCGGATGAAGCGTTCCACCACCGGGGCGATCGTATCGCGCCACTTGCTGCCGTTGAAGATGCCATAATGGCCGGCACCAGCCGCCATGTGATAACCCTTCCTGTCGTCGGCAAGGTTGATCGCCAGGTCAAGCGCGGCCCTCGTCTGGCCAAGGCCGGAAATATCGTCACGCTCGCCTTCGATGGCGAGGATGGCGGTTTTCGTGATGGCCGCCGGATCGGCAAGGCGTCCGCGGTGGAAGAACTGGCCGGTGGCCAGCGCCTGGCGCTGGAACACCAGATCGATCGTCTGCAGGTAGAATTCGGCGGTCATGTCGCACACGGCGCGATATTCGTCATAGAAGGCCTTGGTGGCCTCGGCCGAATCCTCGTCACCCTCGATCAGGTGCTTGAACAGTTCCCAATGCGATTTCATGTGGTTGGCCAGGTTCATCGACATGAAGCCGGAAAGCTGCAGGAAGCCCGGATACACCTTGCGCCCGGCGCCGGGCCAGATCGCCGGCACCTCCTGGATCGGCATCTGCTCGAACCAGGCATAGGGGCGCTTCATCGCCAGTTCGTTCACCGCTGTAGGTGCCTTGCGGGTATCCACAGGCCCGCCCATCATCGTCAGGCTGGGCGGCGTGCACGGATGATCATCGGCGTTCATCAACGCGACCGCCGCCAGCGCCGGCACGGATGGCTGGCAAACCGCGATGATGTGCGTGTCAGGCCCCAGCAGTTCGAGATACTCGATCAGGTAATCGACATAGTCTTCAAGATCGAACCGGCCTTCGGACTGCGGCACCAGCTTGGCATCGCGCCAATCGGTGATGAACACGTCGTGATCGGGCAGCAGGCGTTCCACCGTGCCGCGCAGCAGCGTGGCGAAGTGGCCCGACATCGGCGCCACCACCAGCACGCGCGGATCGCGCTTGCCGCCGCTCACCCCCGCCGGCACACCGCGCCGGAAATGCTTCAGCTGGCCAAACGGCTTGCGCAGCACCACCTCTTCCGACACCGGCACCGGCTCGCCATAGATCATGGTGGAATTGAGACCGAAGGCGGGCTTGCCGCGCGGCTCCACGGCGTGGGCGAACACTTCCAGAGCGCGGGCCATCACTGGCGCGCCGGGCGACCAGGCAAACGGGCTGGTGGCGGCGAGCAGCCAATCGGAACTGGCCTGCGCGGCCATGCCGGCCCCGGCCAGCCAGGACCGCTGCATTTCATAGGCGGTATACAGCATCGATAACCTTTCACGCGACAGCAGCACACATCATGTTGCCCTGCCATATCGCAAGTGCAGCATAACCTGAAAAGCGCCCGCGTCCCGCATGAAAGCGGCGCAATGCCATGAAATTGTCACAAGGTGGCGCTGCCATGCCGCAGCAAAGGCCGGATGCAGCCATTGAGCAGGGCCCCATCGCCTGTTATCAGCCGCCATGGCTTCCCGTCCCCAGAAAGCGCAGGCGAAACCGCCCCTGCCCCCGCCGGCAGAGCGAAAACTCTCCCGCCTCAAGCTGTTGTGGCGCTTCACGCGCGCCTATCCGCTGCAACTGACGGCAGCGCTGGTGGCGCTGGCGGTGGCGGCCATGTCCACCCTCGCCATTCCGCAAGGTCTCAAGATGGTGGTGGACAACGGCTTTGCGAAGGGCAGTGATCCGGCCGCGATCACGCCCTTCTTTGGCGGTTTCCTGGCCCTCGTGCTGGTGCTGGGCCTTGCGACGGCCGTGCGCTTCTTCTTCGTCACCTGGATCGGCGAGCGCGTGGTGGCCGATCTGCGTACCGCAGTGCAGCGCCACCTCGTCACGCTTGATCCGGTGTTCTTCGAGGAAAACCGCCCGGCCGAAATCGCCAGCCGCATCACGTCGGACACCGCGATCATCGAACAGGTGGTCGCCACCTCCGCCAGTCTGGCCCTGCGCAACAGCGTGATGGGCGTGGGCGGC
>Ga0209278_1001518_pt1 | contig 13964 bp, 10 predicted proteins | sample JI81BgreenDNA_FD_187504 | JGI IMG/M metagenome (GOLD analysis project Ga0209278, IMG submission 187504) | Wastewater effluent complex algal communities from Wisconsin, to seasonally profile nutrient transformation and Carbon sequestration -... | ecosystem: Engineered > WWTP > Effluent > Algae... | reverse complement strand
AGATCTTGATCCGGTTGCCCACAGCAGCGAGCCCACCGTGAGCCGCTACACCCTCAGCAACCAGCAAGGCGAAGAAAACAAGCGCCCCGAAATCCGCCCCAACAACTCCTTCCTCCACGACAACGTGGACTAAGCGAGCTTTTACTATCCTGACGATGAGCCCTGGCAAAAAGCCGGGGCTTTTTGTATTCAAGATTTAAAATTCAAGATTCAAAAGGGGCTGCAGCTGCGCTGCAGGAGTCTCAAAAGGCATGAGCGGACGAAGAAATCAGGGTACTCAACCTTATCTGCGGTCCAAAATCTTGCGCCCCTCGCCTCTGGAGAGGGGTTGGGGGTGAGGTCGACCGGGGCTTTTTGCATTCAAAATTTAAGATTCAAAATTCAAAAGGGGGCTGCAGCTGCGCTGCAGGGGTCTCAAAAGGCATGAGCGGACGAAGAAATCAGGGTACTCAACCTTATCTGCGGTCCAAAATCTTGCGCCCCTCGCCTCTGGAGAGGGTTATTGAGCTTGTCGAAATAGGGGTTGGGGTCCGACGCTATCAGTCGGACTCTGAGAGGTGAGGCTTCAAAAGCGGCCCTGTCGGGGCCGTCTCTAGGTAGCACCGAAGGTGCGCCCCACCTCTAAAACGCCTCCTGCTGCCCCAAGGCAGCGAGCTTGCGCTTGAAATGTGCCACCAAGCCGCCGAATTTTTGATACCGACCGATGAGCTCGTGCAGAAAATCGCGTGCGGCTGCTTTGGCATCTAAATCGCGCAGTTTCAGCAAGGTTAAATCGGTGAGGTGTGGTACGTTGGTCACCACCGTTTGGCGCATGGCATAACGGGCGGCGTTGATCAACAACTCCGCACCATCTTTGGCTTCGGTATGCAGCTCTTTCCAGTCGAGCTCCATAAGGATTGGGAAAATGTTCGGATGCGCTTCTTGTAAGTCTTTTAAAAACTTCACCAAGCCGTGCCAGTCTTGTTGAAAACGGTACCAGCAAACCAGCCCTAAAAAATTACCCTCCGGGTCTTCCAGCAATTGCTCGTAAAGTTGCGAGCTAAGTGCCTCCAGCTCTTTTCCGCTGCTGTTGGAGGTCATAAATGTCAACAAATGCTCGTAATTAGCATATTCCGATTCAACATATAATTTACCGGCACGCGCCGCGGCCATGCTCTTGCCATCGCGTTTTAGGTAGAGCTCTAACAAACTGTTTTGCCAATCTTCCAAGTCATCCTCATCCAGGTCATCCGACCGGAGGCCGTTTTCCAAAAGGGTAATGGCCTTGTCGAGCTCGCCTGCTTTGATGGCTTGAACGATGCGTCTATTGCGCTCATCGCTGGAATAATTGCGGTTGAGCTCGTATGCTGCCACTTTTTCGGCATTGCCAAAACGCTCATAGGTTGCCAAAACTATCTCCTGCATTTGTTCTACTTCATTGGAATAGGCATGGTGTCGCGGAAATGACTCCACTGCTTTTTCGAGGGCTTCCACATTAGCAGGTAAATGACACAAACTGCCCACCAATTCACAAAATTGAACTACATCGTGCTCATATTGGAAGCCTTTGTACACCACGTTTTTTAAGCCAAAGTCGAAAAGAAACTTGCGGGCTTCTTCGTGGCTTTTATCGACAATCGACTCCTGCAACGCCACTATAAAATCGTCCCACCACTCCAGCAACTTTTCCAAAGCGGCCACATGGTCGGTGGCATGGTATTCCATTTTGACAAGGGCATCGTAGAGCGCCGTGGCGATTTTTGCTGCCTCGAGGTAAATGCCCGCCTTCAGCAGCCGATCAAGCTGCTTCACCACCGGCTGCAGCTCTTTGCAAAATGCCCTGATGGCGGGTGATTCTACGTACTGCTTGCGGCCTTTGTGCTTTTTGACGAGGTCGGCAATCAAATCGACATAAATTTTGCTGTTTTCTACCTCATCTACCTCCCCAAATTCGGCGAGCAATGCCAGCAAGTAGGCAGGATCGGTTTGGGCTTTGCTGCTGATGATTTTTACCAGGGCATCGTGGGGCAACTGATGTAGAACGGCCTCAAGCTGCTGTGCTGGAGTTTGTTTTTTGGCACTGGCTTTTTTGCTCTTGGCTGCGGTTTCTTTTTTGGCTATCGCTTTTTTCTTGCCTTGGGGTGCCGCATTTTCGCTGAAGCCCAAATCGGCAGCAGCCAATTTGAATATCACGGCGCTTAAGTGGGCGCAATGGCCATCTCCCCTTGCGCCGCAGCTGCATTGCCATTTTTGAACAGCTTCTTTGGCAATATCCATGTGGAGCTCAAACATTTCGCCATCCCACACCTGTGCCTCCAGCTTACCGCCGGGCAGGGTTTCAACCGGCTCCACTTGCCCTGCTTCAAAGAGTTTTAAGCCGGCTTTGAGGGTATTGGGTGCTATTTGTTGCTCGAAGGTGTGGAAGGAAATGGGCTTCATGCGGTTTCCGCGATTTAGCTTCGAAAGATAATAAGGTAAATGCCAAGTTCAGGCCATTTACAATGCCATTCTTTCACCTAAAGGCTGCTTTTAAACCAACTGTCTGAATATTCTACGGATGAATTCCCGGGTAATCATGCTGGACAACACATTATGTGACTGCCGAAGTGAAAATGTCGTCAATTATTCGTCCAACAGATAATGAGTCGCCCAATGGGGCATGGGTGCATCGGGTTCGTTCACTATCAGGTCGGTTCCGTTATCGATTTGGACCAATAACCGTGCTCTGTCACCAGAGTTATCGAATAAATAGGCTCTTGTACTTGCACCAACCGCGCCTTTCAGTTGTGCCATACTTTTAAAATATCGATTGCGTATGGTTTCAGGCGCAACAGCATGACCCGCCTGAGCAACGCGTACAGCCACACGGTCTATATTGATTTCTGGGTCTTGCGTGCCAATGAAATAGAGGTAAACGCGGTAACCATCAGACTTTGCTGTTTTCATGAATGCCACTTTACCAGGGTGACTCATTACTGTTTCGTAAGTGAAATTTCGATGCGCCATTAACAGCTGCTTTCGTAGCATTTCAGCAATATCAGCCGCCAAATAAGAATCAATGACTGCCGACGTGGAAAGAACATTAGCAACTACAAAAATTTTGGTCCAAAGGTCAGATTCTTGCCGTTTTAAAGGAGAAAAGAGGCTATTTCTAAAGAAGGCTTGAACTTCGTTTTCATCTAATTGTAGTTGATAATCAGCGAAATTGATTCGTCCGGTTGTCCTTAATACAGCTTCAATATCATCGGCATTGACGTAAGTGCCAAGCTCGATTTGATGTTCTGCAAGTAATTGTTTGAGATAGGTCGTTTTTCCCGAGCCATTGGGTCCCGCAAAAACACGCATTCGCGGTGCAGACATGCTACCTTATTTGAGTACCAACTTGGCAGGCCATTTCCGGTGCGACTGCGGAAGGTCTTTAATAAATTCCTTCCTCCCGTTTGCATGCATCTTATAAAGTTTGCCATCTTGAGCTACCAATACGCTATCCTTGGTTTGAAGGGCAGCTTTGTTGGCGTTGCGGGTTGCGCTAAAAGCGGCTCCCAAAATGGCGCCGATGGCTGCTCCCTCCTCCTTGTCTTTGGCCAACAAAGCACCTAGGGCGGCACCAATAAGCCCTCCTGTAATCAGCTTTTCTAGGGAATCGCTTTGCATGCTCATAAAAACAAAGTTAGTGAATCGCAGCATGTAAATCAAAGCTAATACACCCAACTGATACAATTCAACGCCCCATCCTTTTTCGTAACCTTCGGCATTTCAATCGCCTGCATACGGCCCCGGTAAGCAGGAAAATAGCGTTCGAATTGCTCCAGCACCTCGGCATCGTATTGCGGCTCGATGCGCGTGTACAGCAGCATTTTTTCGGTTTGAAGGAAGTTGAGGTAGTGCCAATATTTGCCTTGGGTATGTTTAATGCCAGGGAGCTTCAAGGCTTTCACGTGCAGTCCGGCCGCTTTCAGGGGCTTTACAACCGGACCGTGGCCATCGTAGTAGTAATTCACCAGCACCGTTTGCTCGTCAATGAAGCGCACCATGCTGTCGGCATGGCCGTAGGGGTCTAGTGTATCTTGCGGAATTAAAACCACCTTTTCCACCTGAAATTCCTCCCGCAGCTTGGCAATCAACTTTTCCCGGGTGTGCAGCTTGCCGTTTTCCTTCACCACCTTATCGGCCATGATGAGTGTCGGTCCCTGCCTGATCACATTGCCCCCGTCGATGATGAGGTCGGTTTTCACTGTGGGCAACTCCATCTCTGCGCAAATGGCAGCCGGATCGCTCCTGCTTTCGGCCTCTTTGGGGTCTTTCAAATAATCGGGATCATAGCGGTATTCCAGCAAGCGCCCATCGGGCAGGGGAATGGGCATAAAATCGCGCACCCAAATGTCGCGGGTGCCGGGCACCAGGTCATGCGGCTGGCCAAATTGCTCACAAGCGGCAACAATTTGGGCGTAAACAGCCGGGTAGCGTTGGGGAAGGAGGTGGGAGAGGTAGAGGGTGCTGGGCATGGTGTTTCTAATTCTGGCTTGCGTGTTTGGGCATTGTAATATATAGCGAATGCCTTAATTTAGTGGAACAGCTTATGAAAAACGAGATCATCCTAAATCAATCTGGTGAATTGGCCGAACACATTGAGGTAAGGCTTGTTGAAAACACCGTTTGGTTTAATAGAAATCAACTGGTGACCTTATTTGGTAGAGATATCAAGACCATTGGCAAGCACATTAATAATGTTTTTCAGGAGGGAGAGCTCGAAAAAAGTGCAACTGTCGCAAATTTTGCGACAGTTCGACTCAAGCTGAGCACAGCTGTATCCGTAAAGGTTCCTAATTGGCGCCTTGGCATTCACATCTCAATGCATCCTGTTACCCCATTAAACTATCCCTTATGGTGTTAACAAATCGCGATATTGAAAACAGGATTTTCAGCTTCAGGGGCATACAGGTGATGGTTGACAGAGACCTGGCTGATTTATATCAAGTAGATACCAAGGTGCTCAACCAAGCGGTCAAACGAAACGGCAATCGCTTTCCGGAAGCCTTTCGTTTCCGACTTACACAAGAGGAGAAAACCGAACTGGTCACAAATTGTGACCGGTTGGCTAGTCTGAAACATAGTTCACAGCTTCCCTACGTTTTCACAGAGCAAGGTGTAGCCATGCTTTCGGCTGTTTTGAAAAGTGAAGTGGCAGTAATCATGAGTATTCAAATCATGCAGGCTTTTGTATCCATGCGTAAATTCCTGCTGCATAACGCCTCGGTTTTTCAGCGTCTTGATCAAATTGAACTCAAACAACTCAAAACCGATGAAAAGCTCGAACAAATTTTTGCAGCCTTGGCAGCAGGAAAGCCTGAACCAAACCAAGGCATCTTCTTCAATGGCCAAGTCTTCGATGCCTATGTTTTTACAGCTGATTTAATCAAAAAGGCCAAATCGAGCATCATCCTGCTCGACAACTACGTAGACGAAAGCGTTTTGACCCTGCTTAGCAAACGCAACCCTGGCGTAACCGCAAGCATTTATACCAAAACCATCAGCAAACAGCTGCGGTTAGATGTTGACAAGCACAACAGCCAATATCCCGCCATCCAAATCATCCCCTTCGCCCATGCCCACGACCGCTTTTTGATATTGGATGAAACGGAGCTCTACCACCTGGGAGCTTCGTTGAAAGATTTGGGGAGGAAATGGTTCGCCTTTTCGAGACTGGAAATTCCGGTGAACGAGTTGTTGGGCAAGCTACCTGGTTGAGTGGTTTTGGTACCTAGTTCATTTGAAAACGGTACCTAGTTCGGATGGCTGAAAAGGGCGTTTCGGGTTTGTTTGAAGGGGGAGGTGGGAAAATAGTACCGAGTAAAAAGGTACTGAGTTGTTCAAACGAAAAGCAGCATATGGATTCTTTGGGAGATGGTTGAAGAAAATTGGCACCTAACAGATAATGACAATGCATCTTCCCAAATATTAAGGTGATTTAAAAGTGATGGATTAGCACAAATCATTTTTCGTGAGAAAAAATCATCTTGTTTTATAATCAATTAATTTCATTTTTCTTTTCTAAGTTTATCTTAGCAGCGAATACTACTGAACCATGAATACATCATTTGAGCCAGCTCGTTTATCTGCTTTAATGCAATTGCTAAAGCGTTTTAATTCTGATTTGGGCGATTTTGTACATTTCTCCGTCTTGAAAAATGGTAACGCTAGAATTCACCTTGAAAATGGATTTCTAGACATAAGTCCAGAGGAATTGGATGATGCCTTGTCAGGAAAGTACTCTGAAGCCCAGTTGGTGAAATTGTCGCTTAGGATTCAAAGAATGGAAGAGCCAATTGCAGGACAGGCGCTTAAAGGCGTAAAAAAAATGGCAAAGCCCTTGTTCATCATCTTGGCAGTAATTCTAACTGCTATGGGGACACTTTTCGTTGGTTTAATAGTTTATGAAGTGGTGAAAAAACCACAAGAAGTAGGAGAAGAATATCAAGAATTGTTAATAGAATTAAGTGAAATGGAGTTGAAACATCCAGTATCCTTTCTATCAGCATATGGAGAATATCGGCGTTCGTACTATGATGATCTTGTAAAAGTGCCTTGCACTATACAGAGCACAGCTCTAAAGGCAGCCTACAGTGACATTGTTATCGAAGTAGATTATCTATCGAAGACTGGTACAGTGATTCAAACATTGCAGTATGTGATCTATGATTTTATTGAACCAGGTGCTAAAATTGAGACATCTGTGACTATTGAAAATCCCTCTAATTCTATAGAGTCGGTTGATATACGCGTTTTATCGGCTAAGGCTGATGAATCTTACGATGAACAATTTCGTTAGTGCATCCGGCTTTAAATACCATAAAACTTCTGTTTTCATGGTATTTGACTACTAATACAAGGAATTAGGCTACACATCATCATATATCCCTCGAATACGTCTCGTCATAAATATCCCTTAAACGCCTCCCTTCAAAAGTCCAATACGGACCAGGTGCTACGCTGTAGGCGAAACGTTCGCCGGCGGCGAGTTTGGTAGCGGCGGTGAGACTGGTTTCTTCGTCGCGGAAAATGACCGAACGCGAGGTGTGCACCACTGCCGTTTCGCCAGTTTCGTGAAACACCAACACCGAGCCTTGGGGTATGCCCATTTCAAAGAAGTTGAGGCGAGGCCGTTTTTGTGCAAATGCTTTTCCGGCTTCTACTTCCACGGCATCAATTTGTTCGGCTTGTTTGCCCACCTTGGGCGTTACATCTTCTGTTTCGAGTAGCTTGATGATGGCAATGGCCTGCAGCGCGTCTATTTCGAAAAACTCACGCTTCGGATTGATCCTATCGGGACCAAAAGCCGTGTGCAAGGCTTTCTCCACCTTGTCCATGTCTTTTACCACCGCCGCATACACACATTCAAAAGGCAAAGGAACGCCCGTGGTATACAGTTGAGCCATGCGTAATTTCACCTCTTCCTGATTGGTTTTGCCAATTTTGATGAGGTTGGGCATGCAGGGGTTGGTGAGGATGTAAATTATGCCTTTCATGGTTTTCTCTTTTTTTGAAACTAACTTATTCGTCTTCTGGCCCATCATTTTGTGTTCGTTGCTCCCATGCTAATTGCCGCATAAATACCGCATGGTGGAATTCTAATAAGTTGATTTCCTGTTCTTGTACATTTTTGGCGTGTTTACAAGTTTGAATACATAGTTTATCGCCTTTTTTGTGCAATCGGGAGTACAGCTGTGTGTGGTTAGTTAGCAGGATGTTTTTGAGGTCCAAGTCGTTCTGTGTGTGTGGGTCTTCGTATAGATAAAATTCATCAACGATCTCCCAACCATCGGGTAGCACAGAAATGTCTCCGCTTCTTAATTGATGATTACCGAAGGATTGTTGTGCAGCCATGCTCATGTTGAGGCTAGCCAAATTGAGGTCCTGTGCGCCTAAAATTTCCCGTTCTGTTAAGTCGGCACAGCGAATGAGACTTTCAAAAGCAAACAGCACTTCTTGCTCACTGAGGGGATTGATGGCTGTGTTGGTGAAGAAAGGCAGGTCGGTACACATGTGGATGCTCCAATACGACCCCACCTCTCTGCCCGGATCAAAACAGAGCTTAACATTGAAGAGATAATTGGCTTGAATATTTTCACTTCCAAAAAATTTGGAATTAAACTCTTTCAGTTTGTTAGCCGGTGCCAAGGGTGTTTTCATGCGCAGGCAATAAACAGGCTGGCCTAAGCTACCGCTGCCTATTGCATCGTAGAGAAAATCGACCATCACTGGTTGTTTTCTGCCATTTAGCAAACTGGGATTTACCAGTATGCTGAATTGGTTTTGATGTTTGATGATTTCAACTTCTGGAGACCCATTGGCAGTTTTCAAGGTATTCGCAACAGCTTCAACCAAGGGTTTATGGTCTTTATTGGATGGAGTTTCGATTGTTTGGTGGGCTGTTTGGAAGGCGTCAATCTTCACTGGAAAGGGATCAGCAATTTCTTCGTTGGTTGGTCGCAGTCGTAGGTATTCTTGCCAATCGTCGTTTAAATTGTCCTCCAGCGAATAATCGGCTCCTTCATTGGGCGCTTTTCCTAAGTCAATCAAGCCTTCTTCGTGGTATTTGCGTTTGGCAAATCGGGCAAGTTGCTCTTCATCGATGGTGTCCTTGAGGTAGGGATAATAAATGGGGAGTTTGGTATCGCTGTTTGCCGTTAATTCTCGTTCAATTTGGCCGAACATGCGGTCAATTCGGCCAATTCGCTGCTCGTTATCACCCGGCGTCCAAGCCATGCCGTAATGGTACATACGTTTGCAGAAATACTGCAGGTTTACGCCTTCTTGCAGTACCGAGGTGGCCACCAAATAGTCCGGGAAAAAGGGTGTGTTGAAAGCTTCACGTACCCCGGTGTTTTTGTTGTCGGCACTGTAGGGATAAACAGGTTGTGCGTTGTTGAATATTTCCCAGTCTTTCCTGATGGGATTATGGTCGCTTTTATTGGTTACTACTTTAGTGCTAATGGTGCGAAAATGCAGAATGCTGTCTTGCGTTTGTTGGTACAGGCGCTTGTGTGGAAGTACTTTTTTGAAAGCCGCCACAAATGCCTGGTATTCATCCAGCTGTTTTTTGCTATTCACGTCTAGCGATTCATAGAGTTGAAACATCCACACCACAGCTTCAGACGCCAATAGGGTTCCTTTTTCTATAAATCTCCCAAGTGATTCTCTCTCATAAAAGGTTAAATCAAGATAAGCCTTTCTAAGCGAATCCTTTTGATATGTTGGCATCCCCTTGTCGTTTTGGATTACTTCCCAGAAGATGCTGAAGAATGTTTCGATTTTGTGCGGGATTTCTTCAGGTTTACTTTCAAGCGCTTTCGTTTCTACGAGTATGTTTCTGATTTCATCCGCCTCTGATTTTTTTTGAGCTTTTGATTGAAGAAAGATACACCGGTGCATCACTGCAGATCTGTAATAGTGATCTAATTCTTTTTTACCAATTTCAAACTTGAAAAGTTGGAGCTTTTGGTATGGTTCCATGTCATAATCAGCAGCAGGGCTGAAAAAAAGCGCGAAAACGCCGGGTTTGGAGGCATTAAAGCGCAATCGGAAATTACCAGCTGCGGTGCGCGCATCATCTTTGTCGCTTTTTAAAATTTTAAACAGGTTAAGAACTTTAGATTCAGGAATGCCGTCTTGTAGGATTTTTGCGCCAATTTCATCTTGATCCTCTTTTGAAAGCTCATCATCTCCTTCTGCGTCTATTAATTTGTGCATCTTGTTAAACGAAGCCCTGGTCAAATCAGAAAGTTTTAATGTTTTGTTTTGGCCTTTCGGCATCAATTCCCAAAGCTGTTCATCGTACTTGGCCAATACACGCTGGGTAATTTCTTTTACCGAAGGAATGCGCCGAACAAATACCACTGCCTTTTCATGCTCACCTTTTTTAGTTAAATCATCAATGAGTTTGTCGTATTTGGGGTGATTGGGGTGCTCGTTGAATATTTTGCGAAAGCGCTGTGAAAGGTTTATCAAGAGTTCGGTATCGTGCCCTTTTTTGAAGTCGGTAGAGTTCTTTTTTTCTTCCTCATTGGTGGTGTCGTTGGCCATTTCATGGGGAATAAATTCCAAACCTTCGAGGTATTTGATCATGGAAGCAGAACCCGCTTTGGAGCTACCGCTATGCTTTTTGGCCTGCCTGGCTAATTCATGCTGGTACAAGGCAAAAAAGGTTTCGGCCAAGGGATTGTCTTTGAAATCGCTGGGTGAGTGTATTTCTTCTCGATAGTTGTATTTGTTTTTGGCTTGGGTGCCTTCGCCCAAACGGCGTAAGCGACGCACACAAATTTGGTTGAGCACGTCTTGGTAGGATTTGCCCTGAAAGTCGGTGGTAAAATAGCTCACCATGTTGAGGATGTCGTTTCCGCTGCTGTGGTTGGGTGTAGCGGTCATGAGCAATACCTTTTCAGCAAGTTTGGCACTTCCGGGAATTTCGGGATTACCAAAAAACTGCTTGGCTACTTCAACCCGCAACGAGCCACTTTGCTTTCGACGGAAAAAATGGGCTTCGTCAATCACAACCAAATCAAAATAGGTTGCCTTGTCTTTAGTATGACCCAATATTTTTTCGCGCAGCAGTTCGGCTACTTGGCGATTGTAAGTCAATTTGATTCCCTCACTGGTACCCGAAAAGGTACTGGTGTTGGGTATGTCGAGTTTCTGAAGCAGACTGCGGACATTTTTGCTGCTGAAAAGGCTGCTGAACGACGAAATTTTGCCAATAAACAGCTGCGCCCAGCCTTGATTTACCTCGTGCACCAAACTGTAAAGGTTGCGACAATACACCATTTTTTGGCGTGGCTCGCCACCCAAGGCTGTTTTGATGCGATCGTCTGTGTGGCGGTAGTGACGACTAATAAAATTCTGATACTCCTTTTCCCAGTTGCGCACAATTTCGTCGCGGGGGGCCAGGATGAGGATTTTAGCATCGGGTTTTTGCAGTAGCAAGGCGGAGATGACCGACAAGGCCTGTATGGTTTTGCCCATGCCCACTTCATCGGCCAAAAGCGCTAAATGAGGAGGCCGCTGCAACAGGTTGTATAAATGCGCTGCCCCATTGATTTGCAAGCTGCGCATGTCTTGGCCCTCGGGCGTGTACTGCCATTGGCTTTTGTCGGTGCCAGGGTAAAAATGAATCAGTTCGTCGATGTAGCTAGGGTGAATCATGCTTCTGATTTCAATTTTTCTTGGACATATTTTTCCCAGCTGTGGTACTGGTAGTATTTCACGTCTTTGCTGTTAACGCCGAGGGCTTCTTTGAAAGCGAAATTTTTGATAGGCGCTACATGGGCGTCCTTTTCCCTTTGGCCTAGGCTTTTGTTGTACTTCTCGAAAATTGCATTGGCTTTTTCGATTTTAAACCACAAGTACATGGGTGATGGATAGTTCTTTTTATCGGCTTTGTAGGTGCTGAGTTCTTTGCTCAGTAGCGCCCGCAATTCCTTAAAACTACCGGGTAGCACCATGCCTATTTGCTTCAAGGCCTTCATGCGGACTTCTTTTTGCTTCTCCTTGTTGGCTTCCTTTAGCCGCGCTTCCATGGCTTCGAAGGCGTAAAAGGTACTGAACCAAGCATTGGAGCCTGCTGCCTTTGTATTGGTGGGTTGTAGTTTTTCGACTTCATCTAAAAATGCATCCGACCCAAATACATGCAATTCGGTACGTGATTCGGGTTTTTCGCTCACCCAACCCTTGAATAAATCTTCGAGATTTTCGAAGCTGTTTACCGGGCGACTGGCCAAGCCTACTTCCCTCAAAAAGCCTCTGAACAATACCTGATTTTTTTTCCAAATCAGCGAATAAGAGCGGTCTTTTAAAAAGTATTTATAAGCGTCACCTAGTGCAATGGACTTGGTTGGCCTAAAATCGCTTAATAAACGCTCTCCCAAGCCAGGTAAACGTATTTTGGCTCCGGCATTGGCATAAGTGCTGAGGGAACGAAAATCGGGGAATTCAATACGAACCTCGTGCTTGTTCCAATCAAGCACTACGTCCATACTCAATTCGAAGCTGTCATTCGGCAATTCGTCTTCCGGTTCGTTCATTTCCGCTTCGGTACTGAAATTGGGAGCATGGATGGGTGAGGTGGGATAAGCGGCTTCAATTTGTTGGTATTGATTAGGCGTTATATTCAGCACGATGCCCGCTTCTATGTTGTTTTTACCATCGTTATCAAGCCCTAAACCTGCATGTGTCATGTTCCACGAACCGATGGCCAGTTTGTTTGGGGTAAGCCAAACTTTGGCATGCACCGTACTATCAAATGCCTCTGCAGGTAATTTATCTTGGTGAATGGTAATGATGTTGTCTTCAAGAATATCCTTCTGGGTAATGTCAATTTTGCCGCTTTTATTTTGGGCTGGAACAAGAGCGAAAGACGTAAATCGCTGCTTTTTGAGTCGATCGATTACATCCTTTAATTCTTTGGCAAAATAGGGGCTCCATACTTTTAGTTTTTGCTCTTGTTGACCGTCTGAAAGCAGTTCAATAAGGCCATTCTTGTTGAGCACTGAGGTGAATTCCCAGCTTCTTGGGTTTGTATCGGGTCTGAACTTATCAAAACCTTGGTATAAGCCGTTTTGGGCAAATTTGTCTGCGAAAACCGGGCTGATACAGCCCTTAAAAAACGTGCCCAACAAACGCAGGTTGTGGGTATTTACTTTGTCGAAAAAGAAGGCTTCGCGGTTATGCGACCAACCCCCAAAAGTAAGGTTGGCAGAACTCACCATCAGCCAAAATTCACCTTTCTGGGTTTCAAGCAAAATGACTTTAGGATGAAATACGCCAAATGCGAAAGGGTTGACCCTTTGGTCACCAAAGTTGCGTGGATTAATTGGGTACAGCTCAACGGTGGTGCGCTTTTCGCCGCTACCTTCCAACATTCGATAATCATAAAAAACCTTCACTTCGGTTTTGGCCTCTGGGTTGTTTTCTGTTTTTTGATCGGCTTTGGGTGGGATTAAATCGGCTTCGTTTGAAGCGAGTTGGGCGCTTAAACTTTCGTAATGCACCGGATGCCGCAGGTTCTCGGGTTTTTCGCCTAAAACGGCACTAAGGATGTATTTTTCGAAAAAGGATATATCGAGGTTGAAGGTGGTAAACCAAGCCCTTTTGATTTTGCCCAGGGGCTCTATTTTTTGTACAAAGTGTTTGTAAAGCTTCAGGTCGGTCATGCGTTGAGCCCTCCTTGGATTGATCTCAGGGTTTCGAGGTAATAGGTGTGGAACCAGGGTTTGTGTTTCAGATAATCTGCCACTGTTTTGTAATGCAGATTGGGTGAAAAATGGTGTTGGATCACGCCTTTGTTACCTAAACTCAACCAAGCATTACCACCACGTGCCAGTAGCAGCCTTTCGTGGTATTTGAGTACGCCATTTACCCAGTCTGTAAAACCTCTTTCGTTACACATCACGGCACGCAACTCAACCAAAGCGGAGGGCAATGCTTCTTGTGTGAATTTGGCAGCACTGTTTATGGCATTTCGCAAGTCTGATAAGGCTACTTGATGATCGCTCAGCTTTTTTACATCGCGTTGGGCCAAAAAGCGTAAAAGGTATTCACTGTGAGAAAGAAAGGGCTCGATGTCACGTATGTTTTCGAGTTTTTGTTTTTCGGAAGTTGGCAAATCAGGCGTTTGAATGGCCAGTTCAAAAATATTGGCGTGGTAAGTATTGGTGGTGGGTGGATTTGTTTCAAGCGCATTATAAAGCGCCCAAGCCGCTCCCTTGTCTAAACCAAGTTGTGATTTCCAGAAATTCTTGAGGGCGGTGTGCTGACTGGCCTGCCCAAAACAAGCCAAATAACCAGCAGAAAGGGGCTTCCAGTAGGGGCTGTTTTTGATGGCATCTAAGTCTTTGCGGGGATAATCGGCTTGACGACCTGCCACCAGTAGTTCTTCGCATAAAAAGTTGATTAATTGTCTTTCGAGCTCCTTGGCATCATCCCAGTCTTTC
>Ga0209278_1001517_pt1 | contig 13974 bp, 10 predicted proteins | sample JI81BgreenDNA_FD_187504 | JGI IMG/M metagenome (GOLD analysis project Ga0209278, IMG submission 187504) | Wastewater effluent complex algal communities from Wisconsin, to seasonally profile nutrient transformation and Carbon sequestration -... | ecosystem: Engineered > WWTP > Effluent > Algae... | reverse complement strand
GCGGACGCGGACGCGGTCCGGCCAGATGCGGGCGAGCGTCATCGGGACAAGCCGCTTGCCGCCGGAGTTCAGCTCGATCTCCAGATAGCGGACGAGCTGTTCGGGGGCATCGACCCACATGTCCGAGACGCGGCCCACGACTTCCAGATCGGCGGCCTGCACGGGCAGGCCGCGCGGATCGCGCCCGGCCGAGATCACGAAGCCCTTGGCCTGACCCATCGGGACGATCTTGGCATGGCCGTGGCCGTCCAGTTCCGGTTCATCGCGCCGCGGCACCCACGATGCGGGGCCGACGCCATCGGCAAGCGGGTTGCCGGTGGGTGCGTGGGGGAAGCCTTCGGAGACGGCGGTGCGCGCCAGCGCCAGATCGGTGCGGCGGTGGGCTGCCTCGTTCGCGGCCGAGGGAACGGTCACTTCGCCCTTGCCATGCGGCAGTTTGAAGGTCTTGGGCTTCGGCACCGGGAAGGGACCCTGGTTCGGGGCGGGCGAGCCGTCCTCCATCTCCAGCGGATAGCCTTCGCGCATGTTCTCGGTCTGCAGATAGAAGATCAGCAGCGCGAAGAAGGCCCAGAAGAGCCAGATCGACAGGCTTGCCAGATCGAAGTTTCCAAAGAAGTTGACACCTACCATGTGATGGTCCTCCGGGGTCAGGTTGGGAATTCGGCAAGGCGCAGGCGCGCATCGCCGGACGTGGCTTGGTTCGGGTCGTGAAGGGGCCGCAGACGGACCAAGGGGCCGAGGGCGGCGAGGGTGGCGAAGAGCAGCGCGATTTCGATGTGGTAGACGAAGGAATAGCCAAGCGAGGGGTCGGCAAGGCCGGGGCCGAGCGTGCCTGCGGTGGCAAGGTGGTCCACGACATCGCGGATGGTGCCACCGAGGAAGATGGAGACGCCCTGCGCCGTGGCCTGCGCCGCGCCCCATGCGCCAAGGGCGATGCCCGCGCCGGCGAGGCCGCCCGCGGACATGGTCATGGCGACGGTCAGCGTGGCGATGGCGAAGAGGCCAGCGCCAAAGCCGATGAGGCCCGCGCCCGCGAAGAAGAGGGCGGTGGAGTGGAGGGGGGCGGCGAAGATGACGGCGGAGAAGGCCGCGATCCCGGCAAGGATGCCGCGTGCCGCCAGTCGGTAGGGATCGGTGCCGCGTGCCAGCCAGCGGGCCGAGAGGACGAAGCCGGTCAGCGCGCCCATGGCGGACATGGCGGTGAGGAAGGTGGTCTGCGAGACGGAGAGCCCGAGGATTTCACCGCCATAGGGTTCGAGGAGGACGTCCTGCATGGCAAAGCCCAGCGTGCCGAGGACGACGACGACCAGCAGTCGCCCTGCGGTGCCGCCCGCCATGAGATCGGCCCAGGCATCGGCAAAGCGGGGGCGGGGTTCTTCGCGTTCCGCCTTGGTCATCGGGCGGAAGCGTTCCTGTTTCCACAGCGCGATGAGGTTGAGGATCAGCGTGGCGAGGCCGCAGCCCTGCACGACCTTGACCAGCGTGAGCGGGTCGAAGTTCTGAAGGAGCCAGCCGATGGCCAGCGCCGAGATGCCCATGCCGAGGAGGTTTGCCACATAGAGCAGCGCCACGACGCGGGGGCGGGTGTCGTCGGAGGCGCGGTCGGAGGCGAGGGCAAGCCCAGCCGTCTGCGTCATGTGCATGCCGAGGCCGGTCATCAGGAAGGCGATGGCGGCGAGGGTTTCGCCTGCGTAGGGCACCTCGAAGGTGCGGTCGCCGGAGAGGACGAGGAGCGCGAAGGGCATCACGGCCAGCCCCCCCATCTGCCAGAGCGAGCCGAACCACAGGTAGGGGACGCGCTTCCACCCCAGTGCCGAGCGGTGGGTGTCGGAGCGGTGGCCGAGCAGCGCGCGGAAGGGGGCGACGAGGACGGGGATGGCGATCATCGCCGCCACGATCATGGCCGGAACCGACAGTTCCACGATCATCACGCGGTTCAGTGTGCCGAGCAGGAGGACCTGCGCCATGCCCACGGAGACCTGGAACAGCGACAGGCGCAGGAGTTGGGCGAGAGGCAGGCCCTCGGAGGCGACATCCGCGAAGGGCAGCCAGTTGGCGGTGAAGCGTTGCAGGTCTTTCTTGCGGAGGATCATGCGCGATACTCCAGACATTCGGAAATGTAGAAGCCGCGGCTGACGCGTTCCACCTTGGCGAGGTCGCCGCCGGTGTGGCGGGCGATGGCGCGCCAGTCTTGCGGGATCATGGTGGGCGAGCGGTCGGCGCGGGGGAAGGCCTTGCCGATGGTGAAGAAGGTCATAAGGAAGGGCGTGCGCGGGGCGACGGTGAAGGTGATGTGGCCCGAAGTGCGGTCGGCCAGTTTCCGCAGCGCCTGCGCGATGTCGGGGGTGCGGTAGTAGATCAGGCTGTCCATCGCCATGACGAAATCGAAGCGGCCATGGCTGGCGCAGGTCATGTCGCCGGAGGCGAAGGTGACGCGGGGGCGCAGGTCCTCGGTCAGGCGCTGTTCCGCGATGGAGATAAGCTGGGGAGAGATGTCCACCGCCACCACATCGGCCCCGCGCGCCGCGAGTTCCGCCGTCATCAGCCCGGTGCCGCAGCCTGCGTCCAGCACGCGGCAGCCCCGCAGGTCGGCGGGCAGGCGCGACAGCATGATCGCGCGCATCCGGTCGCGGCCTTCGCGCACGGTCTGGCGGATCCGGCTGACGGGGGCGTCAGAGGTCAGGCGCTCCCACACCTTGGTGGCGCTGCGGTCGAAATAGTCCTCGACGCGGGAGAGCGTGGCGGAATAGTCCTGCATTCTCAGTCAAATCCCAGAAGTTCGAAAATGTCGCGGTCGGGCAGCGGGTCGGGGGTGGAGCCGGGGCCGCCGACCGACCGCCAGAGCGTTTCGGCAAGCCGCAGGTATTCGGCGCGGGCGGTGACGATGTCCTGTTCGTCATCCATCTCGAATAGCGTCTTCTTCTTCAGACGCGAGCGGCGGATGGCGTCGATGTCGGGCATGTGGGCGAGGCGGTTGAAGCCGACCTTGGCGCAGTAGCGGTCCACTTCATCGGTTTCGCGCGATCGGTTGGCGACGCAGCCTGCGAGTTGCACCTTGTAGTTGCCCGACTTGGCCTGCACGGCGGCGATGATGCGGTTCATCGCGTAGATGCTGTCGAAGTCGTTGGCGGTGACGATCACGGCGCGGTCGGCATGTTGCAGGGGGGCCGCGAAGCCGCCGCAGACCACGTCGCCCAGCACGTCGAAGATCACGACGTCGGTGTCTTCCAGCAGGTGATGCTGCTTCAGCAGTTTCACCGTCTGGCCCACGACATAGCCGCCGCAGCCGGTGCCGGCGGGGGGCCCCCCCGCCTCGACGCATTTCACGCCGTTCCAGCCGGTGGCGACGTAATCCTCGGGGCGCAGCTCCTCGGCGTGGAAATCGACTTCCTTGAGGATGTCGATCACGGTCGGTTGCAGGCGGCCCGTCAGGGTGAAGGTGGAGTCATGTTTCGGATCGCAGCCGATCTGTAGCACGCGCTTGCCCATGACGGAGAAGGCCGCCGAAAGGTTCGACGAGGTGGTCGATTTCCCGATCCCGCCCTTGCCGTAGACGGAAAAGACCTTGGCCCCCTCGATCTTCACCCCGGCATCCTGATGCACCTGCACCGAGCCTTCGCCGTCCAAGCCTTTCAGCAGGGGGATTTCGTCTCTCGGGCTCATGCGTCATTTCCTTTCGAAATGGTCTTCGTCTCGGGGGAAATACCCCGGGGGGTGCGGGGGGCTGGCCCCCCGCTCCGGCAGTGGTCATGGGCGCGCGTGTGGGTCATTCCGCCGCGATCCCTTCCAGTCGATCCTCAAGCTCGTCCGCGGCGCGTTGCAGCGCGGCGAGCGTGTCGGCATCGGGTTGCCAGTAGTTGCGGTCCGAGGCTTCCAGCAGGCGCTGGGCCATGCGGGAGGAGGCTTCGGGGTTGAGGGAGGCCAGACGGCGGCGCATCGCCTCGTCCAGCACGAAGGTTTCCGACAGGCGCTGATAGACCCAAGGGTCGACCTGTGCGGTGGTGGCGGACCAGCCGAAGGTGTTGGACACCTGCGCCTCGATCTGGCGCACGCCTTCGGCGCCGTGGCGGAGGAGGCCTTCGAAGTATTTGGGGTTCAGGCTGCGCGACCGGGTTTCCAGCGCGATCTGGTCCTTCAGCGTGCGGACGCTGCCGCCGCCGCGCGTCTGGTCGCCGATATAGACCGGGGTTTCCTGCCCGCCGCGCGCGCGTTTGACGGCGCGGGCGATGCCGCCCAGCGTGTCGAAATACTGGTCCACCGTGGTGACGCCGAGTTCGACGGATTCGAGGTTCTGATAGGCGAGGTCCACGTCCTTCAGCGTCTTTTGCAGCAGGGCCGCGTTCTGCGTGGCCTTGCCGTTGCGGCCATAGGCGAAGGACTTGCGGTTTTCGTAGGCGTCGGCGAGTTCGTCTTCCTCGCCGAAGGCGCTGCTTCCAACCATGATGTTGACGTTCGACCCGTAAGCCCCTTCGGCATTGGAAAAGACGCGCAGCGCGGCGGTTTCCATGTCGACGCCCATCTCGTCGGCATAGGCCAGCGCATGGGCGCGGATGAAGTTCTGGCTCAGCGGTTCCTCGGCAACGGCGGCCTTCCATGCGGCTTCGGCGAGCATCCGGGTTTGCAGGGGAAGGAGGTCGCGGAAGATGCCCGACAGCGTCATCACCACGTCGATGCGCGGGCGGCCGAGTTCGGAGAGCGGGATGAGGTCGGCGCCGCAGAGCCGCCCGTAATGGTCGAAGCGGGGCTTGGCGCCCATCAGGGCAAGCGCCTGCGACAGGGGCGCGCCGTCGGATTTGATGTTGTCCGATCCCCACAGCACCAGCGCCACGGTGCGCGGCAGCGTCGGGTGGGTATCCAGCAGGCGCTGGGCCTGTTGCGTGCCGTCCTTCAAGGCAAAGGCGGTGGGCATGCGGAACGGGTCGAAGGCGTGGATGTTGCGGCCCGTGGGCAGGATGTCGGTGCTGCGGATCAGGTCGCCGCCGGGGACGGGGCTGGTGAAATGGCCACCAAGGGCGCGGAGGATCGCGGGGATTTCGGTCTGGGCCTGGAGCTTGGCGTCCAGCGCCTCGGCCTCTGCCCCGGTCGCGCCGATCAGGTCGATGTAGTCGCGCCGTTCGTTCGGCCCCATCGGGCGGCCGAGGACGTGCAGCCCATCGGGGATCAGCGCGCCTTCGGTTTCGAGGAGCTTAACCCAGAGTTGGGCGGGGTCCGTCGGGTCGAGGTCCACGGCGCGGGCCTGTTCGACGATCAGCTCCCAGAGGTCCGCGCGGTCGGGTGCGTCGTCGGAGGCGGCGCGCCAGCGGGAGAGGGAGTCCTTCAGGTCCTGCAACCCCTTGTAGAGGCCCGACTGGGCGAGGGGCGGCGTAAGGTGGGTGATCGTCACCGCGTTGGAGCGGCGCTTGGCCAGCGTCGCCTCGGACGGGTTGTTGGAGGCGTAGAGATAGACGTTGGGCATGTTGCCGATCAGGCGGTCGGGCCAGCAGGTTTCCGACACCCCCGCCTGCTTGCCCGGCAGGAATTCCAGCGCGCCATGCATGCCGAAATGCAAGAGGACATCGGCGCGGAAGTCGTCGCGCAGCCAGCGGTAGAAGGTCATCATGGCATGGGTCGGGGCGAAGCCCTTCTCGAACAGAAGGCGCATAGGGTCGCCCTCGTATCCGAAGACGGGTTGCAGGCCGACGAAGACCTTGCCGAACTGCGCGCCGAGGACCATGACGCCGCGCCCATCGGTCTGCAGGCGGCCGGGGGCGGGGCCCCAGACGCGTTCGACGTCGGAGAGCCAGCGCGTCTTGGCGACCATTTCGGCGGCGGGGATGATGGTGTGGACGTTGGCGGGTTGGCCATAGAGGCGCGAGGTGCCGCCCATGACGGCCTCGCGCAGGTCATCGAGCGTGGCGGGGGGCGTGAGGTCATAGCCTTCCGCCGCCATCGCGTGGAGCGTGTTGAAGAGGCTCTCGAAGACGCCAAGGTAGGCGGCGGTGCCTGCCGCGCCCGCGTTGGGGGGGAAGCCGTAGAGGATGATGCCCACGTTCCGCTCTGCGACCTGCGACCGGCGCAGGGCGGCGAGGCGGGCGGTCTTGTCCGCCAGCGCGTCGATGCGTTCGAAGCAGGGGGCCATGGCGCGGGTGGTGATCGCCTCTTCGCTTGCCGCGCGGCAGTTCAGCTTGCAACCCGCGCAGCCGTTCAGGTCGTGGCGTCCGGCAAAGACGGTGGGGTTGGTCGCGCCGTCGATTTCGGGCAGCGCGATGAGCATGGTGGTTTCGACGGGGCCGAGGCCCCCGCCCGATGCGCCCCATTGGCCCAGTGTCTGGAATTCCAGCGGGTGGGCGGCGATGTAGGGGATGTCCAGCGCTTCAAGTGCTGCCACGGCGGCGGGACTATCGTTATAGGCGGGGCCGCCGACGAGGGAGAAGCCGGTCAGCGACACCATCGCGTCGCAGCGTCCCCTGAAGAAGGCGTCGATCGCGGGACGCCCGTCAAGGCCGCCTGCGAAGGCGGGAAGGACGGCGATCCCCTTTGCCTCGAAGGCCCGGATCACCGCGTCGTAATGGGCGGTGTCCGAGGCGAGGATGTAGGACCGCAGCATGAGGAGCCCCACGGTCGAGACCGCTCCCACCGGGCGGGGGAGGTCCGCCACATTGGTGGTGATGCGCGCGGCGAGGTCGGGGTGATAGAGCCCGACATCGGGATAGTCGACCGGGGGTTTGGCCGAAACCGCTTTCCAGTCGCGGTTGGCCGAGTAGCGCGAGACGAGGTAGCGGATCATCTGTTCGATGTTGTCGTCCGACCCGCCGAGCCAGTACTGCATGGACAGGAACCAGGCCCGCAGGTCCTGCGCCTTGCCGGGCAGGAAGCGGAGGATCTTCGGGAGCCGCCGCAGCATCTTCATCTGCTTTTCGCCGGAGGAACCGGAGGGAGCGTTCGACCCGCGCAGCTTTTTCAGCAGTTGCATGGCGGCGGAGGCGGGTTTCGCCATGTCCAACTCGCCCATCCGCGTCATCTTCACGATCTGCGGATCGGCGATGACGCCGACGAAGGCGTCCAGCCCGTCGCGCACGGCGCGGAGGTCTTCGATGACGGCGGTGATGTGTTCCTCGATGAAGAGGAGGTTTGCCACGATGATGTCGGCGGCGTGGATCGCGGCCTTGGCGCGGGCGAGGGCGGCGGGGTTTTCGGCCCATTCGGCGGCGGCGTGGATCGACACTTCGATGCCGGGGAAGTCTTTCGCCAGCGCGGGGGCGACGCGTGCGGCGGGGCCTGCGGCATGGGCGTCCAGCGTGATGACGACGAAGCGATAGGTGCCGTCGCCCCGGTGGGGCGCGGTCGTCGCGTCCGTCAGGGGGTGGCGGTCATCGCGCATAATGGGCCTTTGCCTCGTAGAGGGTGTCGATGCTGATCTGCGCGACGCCGCGGTCGGCTGCGTATTTCTCGGTGTTGCGCTTGGCCTTGCCGCGCACGAAGAAGGGGATCTTCTTCAATTCGCGCTCGGCATCGGGAAGCCAGACGACTGCGCCCGAGGGCGTCACCACCGGAATCTCTGCCGCTTCAGCCGTTTCCAAATATCCTGCGGGGGGTGCGGGGGGCGCAAAGCCCCCCGCTTCCGCAGGTTCAACCCGTGCCACGGCCTTGCCGCCGTGATGGCTGGCGCCCGCATCGTCGTGGAATTCGAAATCCTCGCGGAACATGGTCAGGAGGTGTTCTTCCAGCCCCATGACCAGCGGGTGGATCCATGTGTCGAAGATGACATTCGCGCCTTCGAAGCCCATCTGGGGGCTGTAGCGGGCGGGGAAGTCCTGCACGTGGACGGGGGAGGAGATGACGGCGCAGGGGATGCCGAGGCGCTTGCCGATATGGCGTTCCATCTGCGTGCCGAGGATGAGTTCGGGTTGCAGGCGGGCGATTTCGGCCTCCACCTCGAGGTAGTCGTCGGTGATCAGGGGTTCGACGCCGTAGGCTTTGGCAGCTGCGCGCATCGGCCTTGCGAATTCGCGGTTGAAGCAGCCCATGCCCACGACTTCGAAGCCGATCTCGGTCGCGGCGATGCGGGCGGCGGCCATGACATGGGTGGCGTCGCCGAAGATGTAGACGCGTTTGCCCGTCAGGTAGGTGGAGTCGACGGAGGCCGACCACCACGGCAGGCGGAGGCCGGATTCATCCACTTTGGCAGAGAGACCCGTCAACCCGCTGACTTCATGCAGGAAATCGCGGGTCGCGCCGACGCCGATGGGGACGATCTTCGTATAGGGCTGGCCGCAGGCGCGTTCGAGGTGGCGCGCGGCGGTTTCGCCGGTTTCGGGGTAGAGCAGCACGTTGAAATGCGCCTGACCCATGCGGGCGATGTCTTCGGGCGTCGCGCCCATCGGGGCGGCGACGTTCACCTTGATGCCCATGAGGGCGAGGAGCTTCGTCACCTCGGCCACGTCGTCGCGGTGGCGGAAGCCGAGCGCGGTCGCGCCCAGGATGTTGCAGGTGATGGCTTCGGTGCGGGGCATCGGTTTCGCCAATGCCTTGACGATCTGGTAGAACGTCTCGTCCGCGCCGAAGTTTTCCTTGCGCTGGTAGGAGGGGAGTTCCAGCGGGATCACGGGGATCGGCAGGCCGAGGGCTTCGGCCAGACCGCCGGGGTCGTCCTGGATCAGTTCGGCGGTGCAGGAGGCACCGACGATCATCGCCTGCGGCTGGAAGCGGTCATAGGCGTCGCGGGCGGAGTCCTTGAACAGGTTCGCGGTGTCTGCGCCCAGATCGCGGGCCTGAAAGGTGGTGAAGGTGACCGGGGGGCGGTGGTTCCTGCGTTCGATCATGGTGAACAGCAGGTCCGCGTAGGTGTCGCCCTGCGGGGCGTGCAGGACGTAGTGCAGCCCCTTCATCCCCGTCGCCACGCGCATCGCGCCGACATGGGGCGGGCCTTCATATGTCCAGAGCGTGAGCTTCATTCCGCGGCCTCCTTGCGCAGGATCGCCTTGCGGCGGAGGGGGCGGGAGAAGAGACCGGCGAGGTCGCCAGCCTGTTCGTAGAAGTGCACGGGCGTGAAGACCAGTTCGATGGCCCATTTGGTGGTGTGGCCTTCGGCCTCCAACGGGTTTGCCAGACCCAGACCGCAGACCGTCAGGTCGGGCGCGGCGGCGCGCTGGCGGTCGAGTTGTTTTTCGACGTCTTGGCCTTCGGAGATGACGGGGCCGGTGGGCAGCAGGTCGAGGTCGGGGCCGACGAGGCCTTCGTGCAGGTAAGGGGTGCCGACTTCGACCGCCGTCATGCCGCATTCGCGCGTCAGGAAGCGGGCGAGCGGGATTTCAAGCTGGCTGTCGGGGAAGAAGAAGACCGACTTGCCGCGCAGTTCCTGCGATTGGGTGGCGATGGCCTTTTGCGCGCGGGCGCGGGGGGCGGCGGTGACCTGTTCGAAGAGGTCGCGCGACACGCCGAATTCATCGGCGATGGTACGGAGCCATGCGGTCGTGCCTTCTTCGCCAAACGGGAAGGGGGCGGCGAGGTGGCGCGCGCCGCGGCGCGTGAGGGCCGCGTGGGTGTCGCCGAGGAAGGGTTGGACGAGGGCGAAGACGGTGTTCGCGCCCACGGCGGGCAGGTCGCCCGCGCGGCGGGCGGGGAGCATGCGGACGGGGCCGATGCCGAGCTGCGAGAGGAGCGAGAGGCACTGGTCTTCCACCACGTCGGGCATGGCGCCGACGATGAGGAGTTCGCGCGAGGACGACGCGGGCAGGGTGGGGACCATCGCGGCGAGGCAGGCATCTTCGCCTTGGGTGAAGGTCGTCTCGATGCCGGAGCCGGAGTAGTTGTAGACACGGACATGGGGCGAATGGACGCCCGAGAGGCGTTCGGCGGCGCGGGCGAGATCGAGCTTGATCACCTCGGACGGGCAGGAGCCGACGAGGAAGAGCTGCTTGATGTCCGGGCGGCGTGCGAGGAGGCGGGCCACTTCGCGGTCGAGTTCCGCGTTGGCATCGGCGAGGCCGGCGAGGTCTTTTTCTTCGAGGATTGCGGTGCCGAAGCGGGGTTCGGCGAAGATCATGACGCCTGCGGCGGCCTGAAGCAGATGCGCGCAGGTGCGGGAACCGACCACGAGGAAGAAAGCGTCCTGCATCTTGCGGTGCAGCCAGATGATTCCCGTGAGGCCGCAGAACACCTCGCGCTGACCGCGTTCCTTGAGGACGGGGGTGGAGCGGCAGCCGGTGGAGGGAAGGTCGAGGCTCATGCGATCACCTCGGCCATGGTGCGGTTTTCTTCGATGGCTTCCGCCTCGGCATCCAGCCGCGCCATGCGGAGTTTCCAGAGGAACTGGCCCGCGTTGATGACGTAGGTGGCATAGGCCGCGAGGGCGAGGAACATCAGTTCCGTGGGGGTCAGAGCGCCGGTGAACAGCGCCCAGAGATAGGCGGTGTGGAGCGCGATGACGGCGAAGGAGAAGACGTCTTCCCAGAAGAAGGCGGGGGCGAAAAGGTATTGGCCGAAAACGACTTTTTCCCAGATCGCGCCGGTGACCATGATCACGTAGAGGAAGCCCGTCTTGACGATGATCGACACCGTCGCGGCGGTGTAACCGTCGCCCGTCATAAGGAAGCGGATCACGAGGAAGACGGACACCGCGAAGACGAGGAATTGCGCAGGTGCCAGCAGGCCCTGGACCAGCGTCCAGCGGGTGGCGTCGCGGCGGGCGCGTTCCTCTTCGTTGTAAAGCCGCTTGCGCGGTTTTCTGCTCGGACTCGGATGCATCGACAGACGCCCTCCTTTCGGCTCCTCGCTGGTGAAGGTTAGCGTAGGGGGCAGGAGTGTCAACTGAAACTTACACATTGTTGCGCGGGCGCGGGGTGGAGGTGTGGTGATGCCTTTTGGATCAATCCGTGTTGTTTTGTTGAATTATTTTGCAGTTTTCTTCGAGTTGGGGCGGAAAAAATTTTTTCTTGATGCTGGGGCTGTCAATTTGCTTTGACAATCTAGAACCAAAGGCGGACAGTAACTTTGGGCCTTTCGGAGGGTTGCGCGACGTCATGTCATGCGAACTCCCTGGGTCTGCGGAGCCGAAAATGCAGCAGGGAATGCAACTGAGGTCTGCGCATCGGGACGAGGGCCCGATGGGCGGCGTATCGCAATTCGCCGCGGAGGTCGTCGCGAGGCTGGTGCTTCGTGGCGGGTCCGACGAGGCGGGTCTGCGCGAGGTGCTGCTGCAGCGCTTCATCGCGGCGATCTCCTCTTCCGATACGGGGGCGTTCGAGGCGTTCAAGCCCGAGCTGAAGCGTGCGCGCATCTCGGCCACCGCGCTGGCGGATTGCTATATCCCCGAGGCCGCGCGCCGCATGGGCGAGGCTTGGGAGAATGACTCCATGAGTTTTGCTGCTGTCACGATGGGCGTGGCGCGGATGCAGGCCATCCTGCGCGAGATCGGGACCGCCTGGTCGGCCGACGCGATGGGGCAGGTGGCGGGGCCGACGCTTCTGGTCATCCTGCCGCCCGGGGAGCAGCACACGCTTGGGGCGCTTGTCCTTGTGGGGCGGCTGCGGCGGATGGGGGTTTCGGTGTCGATGCGCATCGCGCCCTCTGCGGCGGATTTGCATCGCTATGTGGCCGAGCGCGGCTTTGACGGGGCTTTGATATCCGTTGCAAGCAACGACAGGCTTGAAACTTGCCGTACACTTGTGAAAACGCTTAAAGAAGCGAGTAACGGCAAGATGAAGGTCGCTGTCGGCGGATGCATCCGTGACAGCGCGGAAGATGTGATGCAGGCGACGGGTGCCGATCTGGTGACGAACGACATCGTCAGGGCCTTGGCCATGATGGATCTCTTTGTCGGAGAGATGCTTGAGCTTGAGTTGAGTTAACCCTGAAAGGGTCGACCATGTGCGGTGCGGCCCATGATCGGAAAGAGAGTGACGACCGACGGTAGACATTTGCTCAATGGCGGGAAGTTGCCGCTGATCGCACCCGATCTCTTGAGTGAGATTCTTGCGACGGCGTCCGACATCGCGCTGCTGGTGTCGCCATCGCGGCGCATCATCTCGGTCCTCGTCAATCCGCATCATCGCAGCTTTGGCCAGTTGACCGACTGGGAGGGCGCGCATCTGAAGGATGTGCTGACCGAGGAAAGCCTGCGCAAGGTCGAGATGCGCATCAGCGGGATGCATGGTGCAAGGCATGGCGATGTGGCGGTGGAGTTGAACCACGCCGATCAGTCCAACTGGGAATTCCCGGTGCGCTATTCGCTGCATCGCATCGGGGCGGATGACTCCATCCTCATGCTGGGGCGCGATCTGCGGCCCATCGCGGAGGTGCAGCAGCAACTGGTGCAGGCCCAGCTTGCGCTGGAGCGGGATTACGAGACGCAGCGCGAGATGGACACGCGCTATCGCGTGCTGATGGAAGTGTCGCGCGATGCGGTGATCATGGTGTCGATGTCGACGGGCCGGATCACCGACATCAACCCGGCGGCGGCGCAGATCCTTGGCGGGATGCGGGCCGATCTGGTGGGCACGGCGGTCGCCGCCGAGTTCGAGGGGCGGCGTCGCGGCGAGTTTCTGGAAAGCCTTGCCAATCTGGCGGTGGCCGAAAGTTCCTCTCCCATCGAATTGACGGCGCGCCGGTCGCAGCGGCGGGTGTTCATCACGCCCACGGTGTTCCGTGCGGCGGGCGAACGCATCCTGCTATGCCAGCTTGATACCTCGGAGCGGGGGCAGGCGGGCAACGATGAATTGGGCGAGAACCTGTCGCGGCTGTATCACGAGGGCGTGGACGGGATCGTCTTTGCCGATGGCGAAGGGAATATCCGCGCCGCGAACGAGGCCTTCCTGAACCTGACGGATACGGCCAACATGGCCGCCGTGCGCGGGCGGTCGCTGACGGATTTCCTTGCGCGCGGGGCGGTGGATCTGCGGGTCCTGCTGGACAATGTGAAGCGGACGGGGCAGCTGCGGCTTTATGCGACGCGCCTGACGACCGATTTCATGGGGCAGATCGCGGTGGAGATTTCGGCCACGTGGTTGAACGACCGTCCGAACCCGGTGCTGGTTCTGGTGGTGCGGGATGCCAGCCGCGCCGAGACGCTGCGCCGTCCCATCGGCCAGTCTGATGACGGGGTGCGCAACGTGATGGAGCTTGTGGGTTCCAGCACCTTGAAGGACATCGTCGCCGAGACGACGGATGTGATCGAGAAGATGTGCATCGAGACGGCGCTGGAGTTGACGCGGAACAACCGCGTGGCGGCGGCCGAGATGTTGAGCCTGTCGCGGCAGTCGCTTTATGTGAAGCTGCGCAAATACGGGCTTTTGAACAAGGACGGCGAATAGGCCGTTCTTCCCCCCGATGACGGTGGACGGGCGGGCGGGCTCTGGCCGGGCCGTTTCGCGCATCTTTGCCCCCCTTCCTGTCGGTTTTTCTTTTCCCTGTACTGATGTTCTTGGTCTGATTTGACCTGTGTCAAGGCCACACGCCAAAAAACTGTCAATCTAAATTGACACTCAGGCGGGAGGCCAAGATGCGGATCGTGTTCATCCACCCGAATTACCATTCCGGCGGGGCGGAGATTGCGGGGAACTGGCCGCCGGCATGGGTGGCCTATCTGACGGGGCATCTGCGGCGGGCGGGGTTCGACGACATCCACTTCATCGACGCGATGACCTATCACATCGGACCCGAGGAATTGCGGGCGAAGCTGCGCGCCTTGCAGCCGGATGTGGTGGGGCTGACCGCGATCACGCCTGCGATCTATGAGGCGGAGGAATGCCTGCGCATCGCGCAGGAAGAGGTGCCGGGGGCGCTGCGCGTGCTGGGGGGGATACATGCGACCTTCATGTTCCGGCAGGTGCTGGAAGAGGCGCCGTGGGTCGATGTGATCGTGCGGGGGGAGGGGGAGGAGATCCTCGTAAACCTGATGGAGGCGGTGCGGGATGGGCGCTGGCCTGCCGAGAAGCGGAAGATCAGGGGGCTGGCCTTCAAGGACGGCGATGAGATCGTGGCGACGCAGGCGGCCTC
>Ga0209278_1001516_pt1 | contig 13978 bp, 12 predicted proteins | sample JI81BgreenDNA_FD_187504 | JGI IMG/M metagenome (GOLD analysis project Ga0209278, IMG submission 187504) | Wastewater effluent complex algal communities from Wisconsin, to seasonally profile nutrient transformation and Carbon sequestration -... | ecosystem: Engineered > WWTP > Effluent > Algae... | reverse complement strand
CAGCATGGCTAAGCCTTCTTCGAGACTTCCTTTGTAGGCAGGGTTCGTGACTTGGATGTACACGGGTTTATTGTAGCGTTTTGAATCAAACACCACGGTATCGTCGGTGCCGTAACTCATATTCACCACCAGGATATCACCGATTTCGGCCTTTACCGGTGCTTCGTTGTGATGCATGATGTATTCGAGGCCAGTGGGCGTTTTCTGCCTTGGCAAACCTTTTTCTTTACAACCTATTAGGGCTGTTGCAAGGACGATGAGCGTAAAAATCTTGTTCATAACGACAGGATTTGATCTTTAAAAGTAACTAATGCTTCCAAAAAACGAGCTTCTGTTTGTTCAAGCGACAATTCACTTTGTCCGCCTGCGGCGTTTTTATGTCCACCCCCGGCGAACCATGTTTTGGCAAATTCGTTGGCGGGTACCTGCCCTTTTGAGCGAAACGACATCTTCACCAATTTGCTTCGATCGATGATTAATGCTGCGAATTTCATCCCTTTTAAATTGAGTGCATAGTTCACCAAACCTTCCGTTTCGCCTGTTTGAATGTCGTAGTCGACTAACTCTTGGGCACTTACCGTAATGTAGGCGGTGCGGTATTCGGGAAGAACGCGCAGTTTTTGGGTGAAACAGTGGCCTAAAAAACGAAGTACATTTTCGCCCATTTGATCAAAAACGGCTTGATGGATAAAACCATTGTCGGCACCACGTTCAATGAGATCGGCGACCACACGGTGCACTTTGGGGCTGGTACTCGGAAAACGGAAAGAACCTGTATCGGTCATGATTCCCGTATAGAGGCAGCTTGCAACAGCTTTGTTCACCGTTTCGCCCCAGCCCATGTGGTGCAAAAAGTCGAAAATCAACTCACAAGTGCTCGAAGCTTTTGTATCGTGAAAGGTGAAGTCTTCAAAACCAGGTGGGTCTAAATGGTGATCGATCAATAAAGTAGGTGCACTTGCTTTTTCCACCAGCTCACCCATTTCGTTGATTCGTTTCAAATCGTTGAAATCGAGACAGGCTATCAACTCGGCTCCTGCAATAATGGCTGAGGCACGTTCGGTTTCTTTTTCAAATTCCACCACCGTTTCGTTGCCCGGCAACCAAGCTAAGTAGTCTCCGTAATCGTTGGGCGTAACCACCTGTACCCGATGACCGTGCTGAATAAGTGCATTATACAAGCCCAACGATGATCCCATGGCATCGCCATCGGGCTTGTGGTGGGTAGTAATCACTATCGACCGGGGTACGCTAAGTAAAGCCTTTAATTCTGTCAATCCCTTCTGCAACATAGTCGGCAAAGATACACGGATTCAATTTTCTGGCATGCATGCAAAATCACGGGATTCTCAGAACCACCAGCCAAGGTTAATTTGTCCGCTTACGGTTTGGTCGGTGATGTTGTAATTAAACGAAACATCTACCGGTCCGATAGGCGAACGATAGCCCATCGACAAACTGGCCCCCCATAAAAAAGGAATACGTTCAGGTAAGGCGATTGAATACCGATGCAAGTCGAATAGCCCCACATTTCCTCGTCCGATGATGAAAAAATCTTTCAAAGCACGATACTGGAGCTGCCCTTGCAACATGGCCACGCCATCGGAATGGAATTGATAGTCGCGGAAACCCGCAAAGGGTATCTGGTTGCGGAAGATGGAATAATGTCCTCCCAGATTCCAGAGGTTATGAAATTGAAATTGCTCCGTGGTCGAAAGGTTTAGGCCTCCTAGAGTGCGCCAGCCCGTACTGAAGCGGTCAGAGAGCATTTCGTATTGCTCGAGCCGCCAAGAGATGCGGAAGTAGGGCCGGTATGACAATATCGACTCATCGAAACGGCTAATGCTGTCGCCTTGCGTACGGGTGAAGCTAGGCCGCTGATTAAATAAATATTCGACACGCAATTGGGTATGTTGCCCACGTTCGGGGAAATTTTGCGTGATAAGGCTGCTCATGTTGTATTCGAAAAATGCTTGGGCAAATTTCAAATTGGGTCGCAACTCAACAGGTGTCGCCAAACGTGGTCGCCACAAGATGCTTTCGTATTGAATTCCCCCACCCACCATACGCTCGGTCCCGATACGACGGTCGTATCGTGCCGAGAAAATGGTTCGGAACTCTCGGTACAACTGTACCTGACGGAATCCTTCGTAGAACGGAAAAAAGATTCGGTCGTGCTGCACCAGCAGCGTAAACTTATTCCCTAAACGTTTGCCGATGTATTGCTCCTGCTTGGCCGAAAATCGGATGTTATCACCCAAATTGAGGCGAAAAGTGGTTTCAGATTTATCGGTAAACCAGTTCACTACCCGGTAGTTTCCTAGGAGGGATATGTTCGCGAAAGTATTGTAATGCAAGCCAGCCGAAAAGCCCACGGGTGCATGTTCAACCACCCGAAACTTGAGCCTTACCCCTCCCTCCGGATGGGGATCGGCAGTATAGATAACCGATTTGTATAATCGGGTGCTGTATACCTCTCTTATGCGGTCGCTGAGCAACTTGGGGGTTATCCAATCGCCTGAACTGATGCCCAATCGTGCTAAAATAGATGTACGCGTGGTTCTTTCGAGTCCTTCAAATTCAATTGCTCGAACAAGGTACTTTTCGAAATATGGGAGTCGACAATCGTTAAAAGGGACTAGTTCAATAGCATTCAGTGAATCTGCCAGTCGTTTGAAGTACGCATAATGGGCGAATCCGGCTTTTCTTCCTATCTCCAGGATGCTGTCGCTGCTTTGAAAACTTGCCGCTGAATAGGGCCCTAAGTCCAATTCAATGAATTTATCGAGCAACTGCTTTTCTTCTTCAAAATCGGAAGAGCTGCTAATAAATGCGGTTTGATACAAGATGGCGAGGGCTGAATTCAAATCTTCTGGACTCAACTTGGCTGCCGATACGTTTACTCCTATCATCAATTCGGCACCCATGGCCTTGGCGTCACGCACCGGGAAATTACGGACCACTCCTCCATCAATTAACTTACGTTCACCTTGGTCGATAGCCGTAAATACACTGGGAATGGCCATGCTCGAACGTACGGCAAGGACCAAGTTACCGCGGTCGTGTACAACCGCTTCGCTCGTCAATACGTCGGTAGCAACACACTTAAAAGGGATGCTGAACTCGCTAAATTCGTAACGGTCGTAAACCGGAAAAAGCAACTCACTGAGTAATAACCACAATTCTTGCGACTCAATAAGCCCACTGGGAATCTGGACCTTGCGGTTTTTGATTTTTAACTCCAGGTTTTGTTGTTCGGTTTCCAACTTTTGGTCGAACGAAATTCGGTCGAGCTCCGGTTTCGACGAAAAAATCACGTCCCAGTCAATCGAACGGGCAATGGAATCGATTTGGTTGCCCGTATACCCAATGCTGTATAAGGCACCCACTACAGCACCCATACTTGTTCCGGTAAGCATGTCAATTTGAAGTCCAGCACTGTCGATCGCTTGTAAAACACCGATATGTGCCAAACCTTTGGCACCCCCGCCGCTGAGGGTGAGGCTCACCTTGGGGCGTTGTTGTTTGGTCGGCTGCGCATAAACAACCAGGGGACACAATAAAAGCCAAAAACAAACAAGACGGAGCACAGTCAAATTTAGGATTTAACTGATACTAAGTAGCAAGCCTTCGTAAAACGATAAAAAATTTCGGTTCAGGTTCCTTTTAGCCCGCTACCTCATCGGGCAGTCCTTCTTGACTCGAGTAAAGCAGCTGAGTAGGCAACTGTATGTAAAAAGTAGAGCCTTCTCCTTCTCGTGAGATGAACCACACCTTCCCGTTGTGCCGCTCCACAATTTCTTTTACTATACTCAAACCAAGCCCGAAGGCAGCTTCACCCGCCGTGCCAGAACGTCGTGCAGTTGTGAAACTATCGAACACCTTCCCTTGAACGGCCTGCGGTATGCCAATGCCTTGATCGATCACCGTAATGAGCAAGCCTGCTTCATTCAGTTCGGCCTTCATCTGGATGGATTTGCCATTTTCGCTGAATTTAATGGCATTACTCAATAAATTCACAATCACACGCAGCATAGGGTCGATGGCCACATGAATGAATTTCGGAATCGACAGTCCTTCGAAATGGATTTTTATTTCCTTCTCAGTTGCCCGGTGTTGAATGAGGTTGATGGCATCCTGAAGCAGCAAGTTCACAGCTATGAGCTGCGGTTTGGGTGTTTTACTGTTTTGCAAACTGGTAACATCCAACATTTCTCGGATAAGCTCCAATGCACCGCTGCAAGCTTTTCGCACCATCAGCCAGGCGTCTTTTTCGGCTGGGGTAGGGGCCGATTCAATTTCCATTTCACTGATGCTGTAAATGGCCGCCACAGGATTTCGTAGGTCGTGGGCCACTACGCGTAGCACTTTGTCTTTCTCGCGGTTCAAGCGTTGCAACTCTTCGTTGTTCTTGCGCAACTTAAACCATGAGAAAGCGCTGAGCAATCCGAGTAACAGCAGAACTAATACGAGTAGTATGACAAAAAAACTACGTTGACGATTGACAAGCGACTGTTGCTGCAACTGTTTTATTTGGTATTCCGATTCGAGTACCCGCATGCTTCGCTCAATATCGCTGCGGTACAATTCTCGGTCGGCCAACCGCAGTTTTTCGTAGGCCGAGGTAAAGCTATCTACATACAACATAGCCAGCTCATGTTCACCCAGTCGCGCGTGGAAATTAGACTTGTGGAAATAGAATCTTCCTGCTGGATAAAAGTCGGAGCGTAACTCAGGCAAGGTGTCCAACATATCGAGATAAGGCCTCATTTCCGCGATACGCGAGGCTTCGTAAAACGACTCCAACAGCTCGTTGACGGTCGAAACCAAATGCATTCTGTCGCGTGTGGGCTCTAGGTTCACTTTAATTTCCTCCTCAATCGCCACTTGTGCCAGCTCGATATAGCCTTGTTTTGCTAAAACTACCCCCTGATTTCCTTTCAAGACTGCTTGGGCAATATCCATCATCCGAGGGTTATTGGCGAGGTATTTTTGTTTCTGCTGCAAATACCGAAATGCCTTTTCATACCAATCGTAAGCAGCATCGTAATTACCCATATTCACTTCGCATAAGCCAATGTTGCTCATGACCTCTTGGATACGGAGCGTGTTAAAATCGCCAGGCTCGCACCTCATAAATCCGGGTAGAGAGCGTTCAAAATATTCTTTCGAACGGGCAAAATCCTTTTGCCTGTAGGTAACCATCCCTAAGCGGTAGTCGTAATAGGCGCTGTTGCATGAATCGAGCTTGCCGACTACCTTTTTAGCTTTAAATATCGATTGAAACGCCGTTTGGTACTGGCGCATATTAAAGGCGTTATCCGACTTCCGGTAAAGCGCATCCACATACTCTTCTTTTAGTCCCGGTACATCCTCTGTAAGATGTATCATTTCTTCAATAACCGGAACCAACTCCTCGTAGCGGTAGGTGTCTTGGAGCAGTATAGCCTTCAAACGAAGCGCCTTATAACGCTGATATCGATTTTCGTCGGGGTCTGCATTCACGTACAGGCTATCCACCAAAATGCGGTAGCTCAAGGTATCGGCATGACCAAAAAAGTAGGAAATACGTTTTTCGAGCGAATCTACTTTTGCCCGTTCAGCAACGGTTGGGCCAACAGTACGCGAACGCTGATCACAGGCCGAAAACAGGCCTACTATCAGCAACAAAAAAAGCAATCGCATCGGCATGCCACGAAAATAGAAATTCGAAACATTATTCACGGGTAAATCGGTGGCTTCTTTTATGTTTTTTTTGATTTTTACGGTCAGCAATCCACATATATTTGCCACACAGCCTTCTCACATGACACTGTTACAGATAGAAAATGTTGTTAAACGTTACCAACAACATACAGCACTTAGTGGCGTAAGCCTCGACATACCCGAAGGTCAGATTTTTGGACTATTGGGGCCCAACGGCGCTGGAAAAACCAGCCTCATTCGCATCATCAACCAAATTACTGCCCCCGATGAAGGTCGCGTATTGCTTCGCGGCAAGCCCTTGCAGCCTTCGGATGTGCAACGTATCGGCTATTTACCCGAAGAGCGCGGGTTGTATAAGAAGATGAAAATCGGCGAGCAAGCCCTGTATTTAGCCCGACTGAAAGGTTTATCCAGCGCCGAAGCCACCAAACGAATTAAAGTATGGTTCGAGAAGTTTGAACTACAGCCTTGGTGGAATAAAAAGGTGGAAGAGCTAAGTAAAGGCATGCAACAGAAGGTGCAGTTTATCTGTACGGTACTGCACGAACCTGAACTGGTGATACTCGATGAGCCTTTTTCGGGTTTCGACCCCATCAATGCCGAATTGCTCAAACAGGAGATATTGGCCATGCGTGAACGTGGCGCTACAGTCATCTTTTCTACCCACCGCATGGAATCGGTAGAAGAAATGTGCGACCATATTGCGCTCATCAACAAATCGAAAGTGGTACTCAATGGCGCCACCCGCGAAATCAAACGCCAATACAGCACCAATACCTGGCAAATAGGTTATGATGGCGAACTGCCCGAACTGTCGGCCGATTACCAGTTGCTGGAATTGCGCGACAAAGGCGATTGGAAACAGGCACGTATACAGGTAATGAGTGGCAATGGCAGTGGTAATGCTTTATTGCGCGCAGTAATACCTGCAGTGAACATCCATCATTTTGAGGAGGAAATCCCATCGTTCAACGAAATATTCATCCGCACCGTTAAAGGCACACAGGCATGAGCAAAACAGCCATCATCATCGAGCGGGAATTCATGACCCGTATCAAAAGTAAGCAGTTCATCATCTTCACCATCTTGGGGCCTATCCTCATGTCGCTGCTGTTTGTTATACCTATTTTAATTGCCAAATACAGCGAATCGAACGAAACCATCTGGGTCGACGATCGATCTGGTTTGTTCACCGATGCCTTCGAGTCGGAAAAAGGGCTTCAATTTGTGATGCTCAGCGGCGATACTGAAGCACTGAAAGACTCGGTACGCCAATCCGACAATACCGGTCTGCTGATTATACCCGAACAGTTAAGTCTGCACCAAGCCGAGGGTTTCGCCTACTACAGCAACAGCCCCATGGGTAATAGTGCCAAAAAAACGGTTGAAAGAGCCATTAACGGACGAATCGAGGCACTCAAGCTAGAAGAATCGGGCTTGAGCAAGTCGTTCATCGACTCGCTTGAAGCAGATATCGACTTGAACACCTTCAAACTTACAGAAACGGGAGGAGAAGAAGATTCCAGCACCGGTGCTTCTACAGCCATTGGCTTCATTGGCGCATTTATCATGTATTTATTCATCTTTATCTACGGCATGATGGTGTTGCGTGGAGTGGTCGAAGAAAAATCGAGTCGGGTGATGGAGGTGATGGTGAGCTCGGTGAAGCCATTCCAGCTGATGCTCGGCAAAATCCTAGGAATTGCCGCTGTAGGATTGTTCCAATTTATTCTTTGGATTTTGCTTACCCTCGGCATCGTGAGTGGCGTAACAGCCGTAATGGGCGGTCAACAATCGGAAGAGCTGGTAAAAGCACGCGTAGAAGCTACGACTCCCGACATGCCCGCTGAGGTTGAGGAGGAAGCAGCCGGCTTCGACATCATGAAGGAGCTGCAAACGGTGAACCTCACCTTTTTGTTGAGCATGTTCTTGTTCTACTTCATTGGCGGTTACCTCATCTATGCTTCGCTCTTTGCTGCCATTGGGTCGGCAGTAGATAACGAGGCCGATACCCAGCAAATACTGTTTCCCGTCACCATACCCATCATCCTCGCCATCATTGTGGCCCAGATGGTTATTGAAAACCCAGGTTCTTCGGTCGCTTTTTGGTTTAGCATGATACCACTCACCTCTCCTATCGTGATGTTGGTGCGTTTACCTTTCGGAGTTCCAGCATGGGAAATCGCACTTTCGATGGTACTCGTAGTAGCGGGCTTTTTCGGAACGGTATGGATTGCCTCGCGCATTTACCGAGTGGGCGTGTTGATGTATGGCAAAAAGGTAACCCTCAAGGAGCTCGGAAAGTGGCTTTTTTATAAAGCATGACGGGAATAATCGACCTGGGGACCAACACCTTTAACTTGGTGGTTGGCTCCGCTCAGGGCAACAATGTTCACCTGCAACACACGGCTTCTGTAGCCGTAGGCTTGGGAAAAGGAGGCATCGAAAGCGGTATCATCCAACCCGATGCCTTCGAACGTGGTATTGCAGCCATGAAACAATTGACGGTTGAGGCACAGGCTGCAGGTGCTAGCAAGCTAAAAGCCGTGGGGACTTCGGCCCTGCGAAATGCAGCCAATGCACTTTCGTTTGTCGAGGAGGTATACCGCGCAACTGGTGTGACCATACAAATCATCGACGGCCTGCAAGAAGCTCAGCTCATATGGGAAGGTGTGCGGCTTTCGGGTGCACTAAATAGCACCAACAGCCTCCTGATCGACATCGGTGGAGGAAGTGTGGAGTTCATCATTGGCAACGAGCGGCAGCTGCAAAATGCCATCAGCCTTGAAATAGGCATGGCACGATTAAATACCTTGTTTCCTCTCGAAGACCCTGTTTCGCCTGCACAGCTCGCCGACATCGACACCTGGTTGAGGGAAAAACTTGAGCCTGCGGTAGAGCTTTTGAAACGTTATCCGGTACAGCAATTTTGCGGCTCGGCTGGTTCGTTCGATACCCTTAGTGAACTACATGCTCATCTCCATCGGCAGCAAAGCAGCTGGAAAAATGCCAGCAGCTACCTTTTACAGCGTAGCGATTTTGATGAACTCTACGAACTTTTGCTCCTCGCCGACCGAAGCACCAGGGCCAGTATGCCCGGTATGGCGCCCATTCGGGTAGATATGATTGTTTACGCAGTGATTCTCATTCGTCTTTTGGCCGATAAACTAAAATGTAGCGAAATTAGCTGCAGCAAATACAGCCTACGTGAAGGGCTACTCGCAACTTCTGCATGAAAAACTTTTTGCTCCCCCTCTTCCTTTTGGTGTGTTTGTCGGCTTTTGAGTCGATAGCTCAGGCTCCCAGCGTTCAATATGCAGGTACCCTCAGGGCTATCATGAAGCAAGGCGACTTGAGCACCAAACTACAGCTCGACTCCCTACGTGCCGTGGGTGTTTATGGCCTCGGACCAGCCGTCAATCTCGATGGGGAGTGGGTGATTTGGGATGGGCAGGCGTATCATTCGTTGGAGCGTGATGGCAAATTGATTACTGAAAATCCTGTAAATGGGAGTTTAGCCATGGGTGTTTGGGCCAATATGAATGAATTTGTTCCCAAAAGGCAACGCATACGCTTCAAATCGCTCGACGAGCTAGAGCGCAAAATTGCGCTTTTGGCCAATGAAGCGGGCATCGATACCAACCAAGCTTTTCCGTTTTTACTTGAAGGAAGGGCAGTCGCACATTGGCACGTGATTCATTGGCCGTTGAGCGATAGTGTGCACACCCACGAAAAACATCAAAAATCGGGACTCAACGGCAAACGGAGGGTCAAAAACAGTCGCATCATCGGCTTCTATTCTGCGCATCATGCCGGTATTTTTACGCACCACAGCACGCGATTACATTTGCATTTGCTCGACTTACAATCACCTCTTGCCGCTCACATCGACAAGCTAAAAACACGGCGTATTCAACTGTCGTTGCCTGTAAAAAAGTAAGTACTCTGTAACCTCGGTTACACACCCTCGCCGAAGCACAGCTTAGTTTCGCCAAGATGCTGCAAAAGGTGATTTGGCTCTTGAGAATGGTGTTTGTTACCACACCTCTTACCCTTTTTGCGCAAGCACCACAAACTTCACATGCATTTTGGATGCATAGTTACAATCAAGTCCATTTCGGCGAAACTCATCATTGGGCGTTTGATGGAGGCATTCGTTTCGAGCAAGACCTTCCTCAACCAGCACAACGTATTGTACGAACCGCCTATGGGTATCAATGGGGTAAATTCCGGTTAGGAGTAGGCATTGCTTGGTCGGGAACACAAGTACCGGGTTCGTCGCTTTTGAATGAAATTAGGCCGCATCAAGAGCTTATTTACGAGTCGAAACACGGTGTATGGCGATTTGCAGCCCGTTACCGATCGGAAAACCGATGGCGACAATCTGTTTCGGATGCCTACGTTTTCCAATGGAGAAACCGCCTCATGCTACTCACCGGAAGAGACCTTACACCTCAATGGCAGCGCCCAATCAGTATCACAATCGCTAACGAATTTTTCGTACGATCGTCGACAACTGAAACGCTCGCGTTAGATCAAAACAGGACAATTGTTGGCCTCGAATGGCAGTATAAGCCCGCATTTCAATTCGCAATTCAATACAACCACCAAATTGCCTCTCAAAATCGGTTGGATGTGTTGTGGTTAGTGATGCGCTCTCAGCTTTTTGCTTCCAAACGTTGATGCCAGCGTTGCATCACTTTCGCCAATTCATCGAGAAGCAGCGGCTTGGCTAAAAAATCATCCATACCTGCCTCTTCGCAACGTTCACGATCGGTTTTCATGGCGTTGGCAGTCATGGCAACAATTGGAATATTGATACGGTTTATACCGCTTTGTCCGGTACGGATACGCAAACTCGTTTCTGGGCCATCCATTTCGGGCATTTGAAAATCCATCAACAATAAATCGTATTCCTGTTCCTGCATTCGCTGCAAGGCAATTACGCCATTAGCGGCCGTTTCGGCTCGGTAACCAAGTTTATTAAGTAACGAAAGGGCTACTTTTTGATTGATAGGATTGTCTTCAACTACAAGCACTCTAAACGAGGTATGGGTGTTGATTAATTCAGCCTCCGTAATAGTTTGAAGAACTACAGGTTTAAATTCTTCCACCTCTAACAATCTGCAAAACTGCTCAAACAAATCGGCATGGCGTAGTGGCTTGAACAAAATACGGTTTATACCTTTATCAAAGGCTTTTCGAGTAACGGCGGCACTCTTTTCTTTCGAGAGTAAGATGCGGTGTTTATACTTCGACAAATCGCCGGAAGGTGCTTCATCGAGCCAGCTGGCTTCGTCGAACGGTCCAAGAACGAGTATTTCGTTTTCGTTAACGCCTTCCGAGTGTGCAGGATCGAAAACCTTTACCGACATACCCCAGCTGGTAAACAAATCGCTTAAATACTGCCGTAGTACAGGGTTTTGCTCGTATAAGCTAAGACTAAATCCCGAAAACATCGGTTGAGCAAAATGACGCTGTTGTGCAGCTCCTTTTTGTTTTAAGAACTGAGCTGTGAACCAAAAACGAGAGCCTTTTCCAGTTGTGCTATCTACACCTACTTCCCCGTTCATCAACTCTACCAGCTTCCTGCTGATGGTCAAACCCAAACCCGTACCTCCAAACTTACGGCTGGTGCTGGCGTCGGCTTGGATAAATGGATTAAACAGCTGTTTGAGCTTTTCAGGCGGTATGCCAATGCCAGAATCTTGTACTTCAAACCTATAGCTAACATGGCTCTCGGTAGCATTGAGCAGCTCTACGGTGAGTACCACCTGGCCCCGTTCGGTAAACTTAATGGCATTGCTGAACAAGTTGATGAGAACTTGTTTGAGCTTATACGGATCGCCGGTTAAATGCGGGATGTGTAATCGGCTGGTATCGGCAAATAAATCAAGTTTCTTCTCGTTTCCCCTCACCGAGAGGATGTCCAATACCTCATCGACTGTTTGTTCGAGATCGAAATCGATTTGTTCGAGCTCAAGTTTTCCGGCTTCAATTTTCGAAAAGTCGAGTATATCGCTAATCAGATTGAGCAGAATTTCACTGCTTACCAAGATGGTGCGTACATAATCATCTTGCAAGTGGTTGAGTCCACTATCACGAAGCAACTGGGTCATTCCCAAAATACCGTTCAGCGGTGTGCGTAATTCATGGCTGATATTGGCAAAAAATTCCCGTTTGGCCACATTGGCACTTTGGGCTTCTTTTAAGGCTTCGGCCAATTCTGCGGTGCGTTGTTCCACCACCTTTTCGAGATTTTCGGTCAGGTCGCGGAGTTGTTCGTTTTGTTGGTATAACGCCAGACTTTTCTCCTCCAACAAACGCTCAGCCTGGCGGCGCGCTTCCTTTTCGCGTCGCAAACGCGCTTCCCAACGGGCAATCTCCTCGTCGAGTTCAGCCATGGGCTTCCACTACAAAAAGTACCGATTTATCCTCGCGCATTTCACGTTTTACTAAGCGGCCGTGACCGTAATGTGCCATAGCCCCTTTGATTAATCCTTCGGCTAAGTCGCCATAATGTCGATCGCTGCGGTAAATCATCTCTAAACGGGTATCCGACAAATAACGTGTTTCGAAGCCGGGTAATTCGGCATCGGGATACAATTTACGTACTTCTATGTGTATATAATCTTCAATGCTATTGAGAAAATCGAGCAAACCACTCGCATTTTGAAGAAAGTGCGGGTATTCACGCGCCAAGGTGCGAAAAAGATATTCGCCAAAGGCCTGCATCAAGTCGGCAAGCGACATGCCTGTTTTTTTACTCAAGGATGTCACTAGCGCATTCATCTCACCATGTGGATACGTGCCTACCGCAGTGTAACTTCCACCCGATGGCAAATTTGCATCTACAATGATATCGTCTACCATATTGGCCGAAAATGTCTCTTCAACCATCGTGAGAAATTCGGTAAAGATTATTCCTTTCATAAAAAAATAAAAAGCTAATTTACTCTGAATCGGCCACTTACAGCTTTAACATTTCGTTTAATGATTCGTGAATTTCGATTAGTTCATTTTACCCACTCCAACCGAAGCCAAGCATTCGGGAACTTTTTAACCGAAAATTCAATTTCTATGTTTAAACATTGAAATCATGAAAACCTACATTTCACACCCCGCAAATTCCCGTGGCGTAGTCGACTTTGGCTGGCTCAAGTCGGCACATTCCTTTAGCTTTGGCCACTGGCATAATCCCGAAAAAACACGCTTCGGCTTGTTGCGCGTGCTTAACGACGACCAAGTAGCCCCAGGTCAAGGGTTCGGCACACACCCCCACGACAATATGGAAATCGTTTCCATTCCACTATCCGGCGCACTCGAACACCGCGACAGCATGGGCAATACAACCGTGATTCGAAAGGGCGATGTACAAATCATGTCGGCAGGTACGGGCGTACAACATAGCGAGTACAACCACAGCAAAACTGAGCCGGTACATTTTCTTCAAATTTGGGTATTTCCCGAAAAGCGCAACATTACGCCCCGCTACGATCAAAAAACCTTTGACCCCACCCTGCGGCAAAACCAATGGCAAACCGAGGTAAGTCCCGAAGGCGGCGATGCCATTGCCATTAACCAGCAAGCCTGGTTCAGCCTCGGCAGCTTCGATGCCCAAACATCGGTACACTATCGGCCACATCGCGAAGGGCAAGGTGTATATCTCTTTGTACTTGAGGGAGAAGCGCAAGCCGACGGACAGCTGCTGCACCGCCGCGATGCCTTGGCTATTACCGGAAACGAACCAATCGAGCTGACTTTTAACGCCAAAACGGAAATTTTAGCCATCGAAATACCTGCCGATCACTAAGCATAAGCGCAAATACTGTAGATTCAATGATGGAAAATACATTCCCCGAGGCCGAAGCCAAAGTAAGCAGTACCAATACTCCTTGGATAGTTGAAATTACCGCTGGCGACCATCAATGGACCATCGATGAACCCCTCGAAGATGGGGGTGGAAATACAGCACACAATCCTTACGAAAGTCTGCTCGCTGCCCTTGGAAGCTGCACCAACATCACCGTACAAATGTATGCCCAGCGCAAACAGTGGGCATTGCAAGGTGTGGAAGTCCGGCTAAAACTTTTCAGAGAAGGCAACAGTACCCGCATCGTGCGCGACCTAAGTTTGAGTGGCGAACTCGACCAAGCCCAGCGCGAAAGGCTGCTAGCGGTAGCCAATGGTTGTCCGGTCCACCGTGTGCTCACCCAGCCATTACATATCGAAACTCAACTTACATAATATGGACAAACACTACAGCAATGGC
>Ga0209278_1001515_pt1 | contig 13979 bp, 9 predicted proteins | sample JI81BgreenDNA_FD_187504 | JGI IMG/M metagenome (GOLD analysis project Ga0209278, IMG submission 187504) | Wastewater effluent complex algal communities from Wisconsin, to seasonally profile nutrient transformation and Carbon sequestration -... | ecosystem: Engineered > WWTP > Effluent > Algae... | reverse complement strand
GCCATGTGTTCCTGCGCGAGGCGGTGGAACAGGATGATCTCATCGAGACGGTTGAGGAACTCGGGCCGGAAATGCCCGCGCACCACGTCCATGACGTCCTTCTCAACCGTCGCGGGCTCCGCGCCGTCGGGCAGGTTGGCGAGATATTGGCTACCGAGGTTCGACGTCAGAATGATCAATGTGTTGGCAAAGTCGACCACCCGGCCCTGCCCGTCGGTCAGGCGCCCGTCGTCGAGCACTTGCAGCAGCACATTGAATACATCGGAGTGAGCTTTCTCGACCTCGTCGAACAGCACCACCTGATAGGGGCGGCGGCGCACGGCTTCAGTCAGCACCCCGCCTTCCTCGTAACCGACATAGCCCGGAGGCGCGCCGATCAACCGAGCGACGGCGTGCTTCTCCATGAATTCGCTCATGTCGATGCGCACCATCGCGCTGTCATCGTCAAACAGGAAGCCCGCGAGCGCCTTGGTCAGCTCGGTCTTACCTACGCCCGTGGGGCCGAGAAACAGGAAGCTGCCGAGCGGGCGGCCCGGATCCTGCAAACCGGCCCGCGCGCGGCGGACGGCTTTGGAGACAGCAGCGATGGCCTGCGACTGCCCGATCACCCGCTTGCCAAGGATGCTCTCCATCGCCAGCAGCTTCTCGCGCTCGCCTGCCATCATCCGGTCGACCGGAATGCCCGTCCAGCGGCTGACGACGCCGGCGATATCTTCCTCGGTCACTTCCTCGCGCAGCATCGCATTGGCGGCCTGGCCTTGGGCTTCGGCGAGCTGGTTTTCGAGCGCGGGGATCGTGCCGTAAGACAGCTCGCCTGCCTTGGCCAAATCACCTTCGCGCTGCGCCTGCTCCAGCTCGAGCCGGGCGTGGTCGAGCTTTTCCTTGATCTTCCCCTCTGCCTCGATCTTGTCGCGCTCGTTCTGCCAACGGGTGGTGAGTTCGGCCGACTGTTGCTCAAGGTTCGCCAGTTCCTCGCGCAGGGCGACAAGGCGATCCTTGGAATTCTGGTCGGTCTCCTTCTGGAGCGCCGATTCCTCGATCTTCAGCTGAATGATCCGCCGGTCGAGCGCCTCGATCTCCTCGGGCTTGCTTTCCACCTCCATACGGATGCGGCTGGCAGCCTCGTCCATCAAGTCGATCGCCTTGTCGGGCAGGAAGCGGTTCTGGATATAGCGGTCAGACAGCTTCGCCGCCGCCACAATCGCCCCGTCGGTGATGCGCACGCCGTGGTGCAGTTCGTACTTGTCCTTGATGCCGCGCAGGATCGAGATCGTGTCCTCCACGGTCGGCTCAGCAATGAACACCGGCTGGAACCGCCGCTGGAGCGCGGGGTCTTTCTCGACATACTTCTGATATTCGTCGAGCGTGGTTGCGCCAATGCAATGGAGCTCGCCGCGCGACAGGGCGGGCTTGAGCAGGTTTGAGGCATCCATCGAACCTTCAGACGCGCCCGCACCGATCAGGGTGTGCATTTCGTCGATGAACAGGATGATCTGGCCATCGGCGTTCTTTACCTCGTCGAGCACGCTCTTGAGGCGCTCTTCAAACTCGCCGCGATACTTCGCGCCCGCGATCAGCGCGCCCATGTCGAGGCTCATCAGCGTGCGCCCCTTCAAGCTGTCGGGCACGTCGCCATTGGCGATGCGCAGCGCGAGGCCTTCGGCAATCGCGGTCTTGCCGGTGCCGGGCTCGCCGATGAGGGCCGGATTGTTCTTGGTGCGACGGGCGAGGATCTGGATCGTGCGGCGGATTTCCTCGTCGCGGCCGATCACCGGATCGAGTTTCCCGTCGCGCGCCGCCTGCGTCAGATCGCGAGCGAATTTCTGCATCGCGTCATAAGTGTTCTCGGCGCTGGCGGAATCCGCGCGCTTGCCGCCGCGCAGCTGTTCGATCGCGGTGTTGAGGCTTTGCGGTGTGACGCCTGCGGCCTTCAAGCCCTCCCCTGCAGCACCCTGCGACAGAGCGAGCGCGGTCAGCATCCGCTCAACCGTGACGTAGCTGTCGCCCGCCTTATCGGCGAGCTGTTCGGCTTGGTCGAGCACACGGACGGCATCATTATCCAGTCCCGGCGTCGCCTGCGCGCCGCTGCCGGTCACGGCCGGAACCTTCGAAAGACCCACGTCAATCGCGGTAACCGCCAACGGCGCCTGCCCGCCCGCGCGCTGGATCAGCCCGGCGGCCATACCCTCGCTATCCTCCAGTAAGGCCTTGGCGATATGCAGCGGGGTGATGCGCTGGTGGTTCATACGGATGGCGACGGTTTGCGCGGCTTGCAGAAAGCCCTTGGCCCGGTCGGTGAACTTTTCGAGATTCATGTCGTCTAACCCCTCCAAAGGTTACCACCTCGAGATAGTGTTGCGCATTGGCCACACAAGACCCCAAGGGCAAATATCGCGCACAGGTGTGTTGGATCTGGTCTTACAATTTGGCGTTCACCGATGACACCACGTCATCGATCGGGGAATCACCCAGGGCAGGGAAGATATGGTCCGAATTGAGTTGCTTGCGTGGCGAACCAGAGCAAACCCGCATTCATGCGCTCCCAACCCGCGTCCAGCACTTACCAACTATCTCAGCCGCACGGACTCGCTCTGATCCAATTCCGATGGAGAGTTGTTCAAGAAGCGTTGGAAACTAAGCCGCGGAGTTTTGAGAGAGGCGTTGAACTCAGGCGAGCATCCCGAAAATGGGGCGTTCCGATTAGAACGATGCAGCGCTGGATTACGAAGTTCGAAGCGTCGGGCGGCGATATAAATTCTCTTGATAGGAATTCACGAAATGAGCCAGCTTCGCGCCGTGTCTCGGTGTCCAGGACCTTTGACCGAGAGTATTTGAAATCGTTTGATCCGGCTTTGCTCCCGTCCCTGCAAGCCAAAGTTGACCAGTTGATCCGAGCGGCTTGGGCATCTCCCGCTCAACGTGCAGGCTGGATGCAGGTCAGGCGAGAGGTTGAAACTGCGTTTGAGAGGCATCTGTATGGCATGCGCATACAAATGCCAGAGGCCGCGATCACGATTTCGCAGCGGAGGGTAAGAGAGGCAAGGTATTTCAGGATAGTCGACGTGCGGGCACATGATCGCAAGGCTTATGACGATCAACTTCCGAGAATTAGACGATCCAACGAAATGCTGGTTGCGATGCAGCAGATCGTGATGGACGTAAAAGTAGTCGACTGTGCGGTTACGAGGCCGGATGGTTCGATTGCATGGCCACGGATGATCGCGTTCATGGACACTGCGACACAGCGTGTATTCCGACGTTTTTTCCTACTGGAGCCTTCTCAAGGCATTCGGCAAGAGCACGTAGCTTCGACTTTCCTGGACATGGCAAGCGACCCGATGTGGGGCTTTCCTCAGCAACTTTATCGCGACAACGGCTCGGAGTTCTTTATTTTCGACATGATCCGGAGCGCACTCAACGAGCTTCAGGAGCAGAAAGTACGAACCATCATCAATGCTCGCCCGTACTCGGCAGCTTCCAAGCCCATTGAAAGCAAGTTTGCTTCATTAGACCGGTTTGTCTTTTCGCAGATGGCGGGTTGGACCGGGGGCGATCGCATGCGGAGCAAGACAATGCATCTGGGCCATCCGCCGACGCCTTACCCCGGCTCATTCGAAGAGTTTGTCCAAGAAGCAGACGATAGGATCTGTGTCTTCGAGAACGAGCCGATTGCGACTGGGCCCTTCGCAGGTAAGTCTCCTCAGAGACTATTGCGAGAGAACATTGAACGGGGTTGGCGCCCCTTGCTCGTTCCCATCGACCGGATCGATGCCGCTTTTTGCACCCGAGAGACCCGTCGTGTATCAAGGGGTACGCTGAAGATTTCCGGGGCGATTTATCGGCACCCCGAATTAGTGAATGGCCGGACGCTGACCGTCGCGCGGCCATGGCGGAGAGGCGCACGGCCGCTCGTTCTATTCCCCGAAACTGGTTGGGCTCCCCTCGAGATCGACACTCTGTTTGCACCGGATGATCGAGCTGGAGTGCAGGCGAGCGACAAACGCAGACGTGAGCATGATTCAGCCGTTCGCCGACTAAAGAAATGCGCAGGACACATAGACCTGCAGGCGAACCATCTCCACCGGTTAGCTGCAGCGTCGACGAAGCCTCCTGTTCACCCAATCTTTGACATAACGGCGATGCCGAACGAGGCACCGTTGGGGTACGCGCTTGGACTTGAGTTAGATGTATGCGCTCCGAACCAGCGGGACGAGGCACCTCGGAAGCTGTCCGAGACAGAGGAATTGGAGCGCTATCTTGCCAGCAAACGCCTCGCAGATCACTAACCCGACAGTGAACACGTCGGTCGTGAGGTTTATCCGGACACGGATGCTCGTGACGCATGAAGAACGAGCGATTTGCGTCATTTCTGGGCCTTGGGGGATAGGCAAGACAACCGCAGTTGAAGCTTTCGTACAAATGAACTCTAAGTCCTGCGTCGTCGTCAAAGTGGAGCCAGGCTCCACCAAACGAGGCGCTTCGCCTGTTCTTGTTCTGCAACAGACGGTTGAGGCTCTGAGGCCCCATATCGGTCGATCGCCTCGTGCAACCCTTAGTAACGCGTACTGGTCTCTTCGCCAGATGCTCTATAATTCTTTGCAGGAGCTGGCTCAAACCTCCGAGGCTGGCGACCAGGCAAATCGTCCTCCCCAATTCTCGATAGTGTTCGATGAAGCTCAGTATCTGTCGAGTGAGGCAATTGAAATGTTGCGTTTTTGGAATGACCCAGACCGCACTGCGGCCCCCTTTCCAATTGGCTTGATCTTTGTAGGCAACAGTGAGTTTGCGCTCGAAGAGAAGGTTGGCGGTCAGAGTGTTCTCTCGGGTGCGGTGCGCAGCCGGGCACTTTTCATTGAAACGCTCGGGTATGAGGACGTATCAGACGAGGACATCGCCACGTTTTTAATGTCGCGCGGCGCCTATGATAGCGAGGCGATTGCACTCCTCTTGTCTCACTTCCGCCAGCGGCGGGTTCGCCGTGACTTTCGAAATGTCACTCGCCTGGACGAAGCTCTTAGGAGAAGAGCAAAAGCGATAACCATTAGCGCTGGAATAGTCAGTTCAGTACTAAATTGATACCCATGTTGTGGGTCTCCATCCGAGCGAGCACCGGCCCGGCGACAACGCGGCGATAACCGAAAAGGCAAGCAGCCCGTCACGCCCCGGCCAATCTGCACAGGTTCGAAGCTGACCAAGTTGCCGGCCAGGAATGCGCCCTTATTCCGGTCACTGCGGCTAGCCTGCCAATCGCGCAAAAGCGGACAAGGATCTCACTGGGCGTGGATGGCCGGATCTGGGACGAAGCGGCCTTTCCAGATCGGTATACCGAAAGACTGGCTCTGCCAGAAGCGGACGCGACCGGTCTTAGGGATGTGAACGGCGGCTATTCAAGGTCATCTTTCTGAAATCTGACATGGGAGTTGACCCCATATCTACCAACGGCGGCACTATCGCTCGACCACATGACCTGACATCGGTGCGAGCTTAGCCAGAAGGCGGTTCTGCGCGGCAAACGGCACGCCGGCCTCGCGCATGGCGGCTTGCAGGTTTTCGACCAGCGCGTTCATGTCGGCTTTCGTGACGCCCATCTCGGCGTGGGCGGTGCGCATGTCGCGGCCGGAATAATCGCAGCCCGCACCTAGCAGGTAGCAGAACTGTTCGCCCAAGGTGCGCTTCAGGCGGACCGTGTCATGCGCGGCGAAAATCGCGGCGATGCGGGGGTCGGCCTCGCTGAGATCGACAGTGCGGGCTGCGATTCGGGCGATGCCGTCCCGCCCGCCGAAATCGCGCGCCAAGCCGACGCTGTCAAAGGGCGCGGCCCCGGCATTGGCGTTGGACTGCGCATAGGGTTCGACGGGAATCTCACCGGTGACAGGATCGCGCTCCTTCACCTCGACCTCGAATTCGGCATCCCAGTCAGTGCCTTCGGCGGGGGCCTGTTGCAGCAGCATCAGGACGGCAGAAGCAGTGGCGGTCAGCAGCATCGCGCGAACTCCGGAAAAAGGATCAGAATGCGACCTGCGCGGACAGGAACCCGCCGCGCTGATCGGAGAAAGTGGCGATTGAGCCGAGATCGACATAGGCAGCCGTCAAGGTTAGGTGATCAGTCAGTGCGTAGGCTGCGAAGATGTCCATCCAATCGTCCTCACCCAGACCGAGATTGTCGGGCTTGGAGCGATATTCCGCCCCCACTACCGCGCGGCGCGACAATTGGTAGCCGAGCGATCCTTCGAATTGCAGCGCGTAGCCCGCCCCCGCGGTCGTCCCGAAGCCGAGCAGGCCAAGTTCATTCGCCTCGGTGTAGCGCACAGTCGCATTGACCAGCAGGCTGCGCGCCAGCACCAGTTTGGTCGCACTCAGCGTGACATCCGTGCTTTCGTCATCCGCAGCGCCGAGCGCACGCACCAACGCGCCATCGCGGCTGCGCTTGTGTTCGATCCCGACCGCGACCTGCGGCAACCATGCAGCGCCATAGACGACATCGCCTGCAACTCGCAGCTTCGCCCCGAATGTGTCCATGTTGAAGGTGTAGCCTTGCCCGATTCCTAACGCTGCACCCACATCACGGGTGTCGAAATCGGCGCGTGAAACGCTCAGCTCCAGTCGGTCGCCAAAGCCTACCGCGACCCCGTAAGATCGCCAGCCATAGTCTGGCAGTTCAATCGCGGTGGCATGGGTCGAGAGCCCGATCCCGCCCGGCATCTGCCGCCCGGCAATCGTCGCCCATCGCGCGATCCCGCCGCCCGAGGAGCCTTCGACGGTAGAAACTCCGTTTGTCAGTACCAACTTACCGCCCTTGAACAGGCGCGCTTTTGCAGTCTGAACGCCGTCCTCCTCAAAGGCCGTGGCGGTGCGCACCGGTGGCACCGCACGCCGGATTGGCGTGGGCGCGACCTCGGCGTCGAGCACGGGAGCATAGGCGATTTGCGGCGGTTCGGCGGGTGGCGGGGCGGCAGGCACCGCCGCTGCTTGCGCGAGGGCTATCAGGCACGAGGGGATCGAAGTCATGCCCTGAGCAGTTAGCGACACTTGGTAAATGTCGCCTAAACCAAACGGCGAGGCTTTTTTAAGAGGTGCGCCCTTAATTATGCTGCCTGTTATGCATTCTTTTGCCTCTCCCCGCCCCGCCCTGATGGTCCTCGCTACCAGTCTTGTCGCCGCTGTCAGCCTGGCTGGCGGCGCAGCGCTGGTTCAGGCTGCGACGCCTGCTAGCTTGCGGGTGCAAGTGGTTGATGAGGCAGGCTTGCCTGTGCGCGATGCGGTGGTCGAGCTACACAGTGCCAAGGGTGCTGCCGGGCCAATCCGCTTCGCGTGGAAAATGGGCATGGCGCAGAAGAATCAGCAATTCACACCCGGCACGTTGGTGGTGGCCAAGGGCAGCACGGTGGCTTTCCCCAACCTCGATACTGTCCGTCATTCGATTTACAGCTTCTCCAAGCCCGCGCGCTTCGAGATCGATCTGTATGGCCGCGACCAGACCCGCACCCAAAGCTTCCCGATCACTGGTAGCGTCAAGCTGGGCTGCAACATCCATGATCAGATGCGCGGCTATATCCGCGTGACCGATACGCCTTACGCGGCGAAGACCGATCACAATGGCTATGTCACGCTGTCCGGCATGGCGAGCGGCGCGGCGAAGCTGACCGTGTGGCATCCGCAACTGCGCACGCCCACAGGTGAGAGCAAGTCTGCGATTACCATCACTGGCGGCGCGCAGAGCCAAAAGCTCAAGGTGGCGGTGCGATGAGCCGGGCACAGGACATTCTCGCACGGCTGACCGCTTTGCGCTTCGGCACACTCAGCACGCGCATTGCGCTGCTCTACGCCGCGCTGTTTGCACTGGTGCTGGGGCTGGTCGTCTCGCTAGCGGCTGGCGCCTTGGCGCGCTTCGGTGAGGCGAGCGCGGCGCGCGATCTTGTCGCCAATGCTCGCGTGTTCGATGAAATTCTCTCCGCCCGCGCCCGTCAAATGGGCGATCAGGCCGATGTCCTCGCGCATGATTTTGGCTTCCGCGAGGCGGTGGCGACCGGCGATTCGCCGACCATCGCCAGCGCGCTGACCAGTCTTGAAAGCCGGGTGCGCAGCGACATGGCCTTCGTGCTGACACTCGAAGGCGAAGTGCTCGCCGCCGATGCGACCGGCGTGCCTGCGCCCGAGACGCTGTGGACGCAGCTCGACAAGGGTGGCAAGCGCGGGATCATCCGGTCAGAGCAGGGCTTCGCGCTCGCCGCCGCCTCTCCGGTCGAAGCGCCTGATCTGATTGGCTGGCTGGTTATTGCCCAGCCGCTCGACCGCAACGAGCTGGACCGGCTGGTCGAACTGGCGCCGATTTCGCTCGAAGCGTCGGTGGTCGATGCCGCGCGCCAGCCGACTTGGCTACGAGAGGCCAGCGCCGATGCGGTGTTCGAGCGTGAGGAACAAAGCCGCTTCCTCTACCACGTTTCCGATCTTGCCGTGCTTCAAGATGGCATTGCCCCGCGGCTGGTGCTTCGCCACTCGCTCGCGGAGTCGCTGGCGGCCTACGCCAGTCTTAAGTCTTGGCTGATCATTCTGGCCTGCGGCGGGATCGCGCTGGTGCTGGGCCTGAGCTGGAAGGTCGCTCGCAGTGTGACCGAGCCGCTCCAGCAACTGGACGAGGCGACCCGCCTGATCGGCCAGGGCCGCGAGGTGAGCCTCAAGGTCGAGACGAATGACGAAATCGGGCGGTTGGCAGGCAGCTTCAACCAGATGGTCGCTGCAATCGAGGAGCGCGAGCGCCAGATCATCCATGTCGGCCTGCATGACGGCCTGACTGGCCTTCCCAACCGCAAGCTGTTCACCGAACAGCTCGCCAACACCCTGTCGCGCCGCCGGGTGGGGGAGCAGGTGATGGTCGCCTATGTCGACCTCGATGACTTCAAGATGGTCAACGATACCCTCGGCCACCCGGCGGGCGATGCCTTGCTGCGGATCATCGCCGATCACCTGCGCGCAAACCTGCCCGATGCGCTGCTCGCGCGGCTGGGGGGCGATGAATTCGCGATCCTGATCGACGGGATCGACGACAAGGCGAGCCTCGGCAATATTGCCGATGCCTTGCAGCGCTGCTTTGACCGGCCGCTTTCGATCAACGATCAGCAGGTCTCATGCGGAGCCAGCATCGGGATCGCGATGGCGCCTGGTGATGGCGAGGACGGCATAACGCTGATGAAGAACGCCGACCTCGCTCTATACCGCGCCAAGCGCGAGGGCAAATCGACCTACCACTTCTTCGAGCCTGCCTTGGACGAAGCCGCCCGCCAGCGCCGCCAGCTGGAGCTGGACCTGCGCGCCGCGATCAAGGACGGCGGGTTCGAGCTCAATTTCCAGCCGCTCTACAGCCTCGCCGAACGCCGCCTAACCGGGTTCGAGGCGCTGATCCGCTGGAACCATCCCACGCGCGGGCGCGTCAACCCGGCCGAGTTTATCCCGCTGGCCGAAGAAACCGGTCTGATCATCCCGATTGGCGAATGGGTGCTGCGCGAGGCTTGCCATCAGGCGAGCATCTGGCCCGCCGACGTCTCGGTCGCGGTCAATGTCTCACCCAAGCAATTCGCTGCAACCGGCATTGCCAGCACGGTGCTGTCGGCCGTGTCGGCCAGCGGGTTGGCGCCGCAGCGGCTGGAGCTGGAGATCACCGAAAGCATCTTCATCGCCGATGTCGATGCAACGCTGGCGACGCTCCATTCCATGCGCAATCTCGGCGTAAAGATTGCGCTCGACGATTTCGGGACGGGTTATTCGTCGCTGAGCTATCTGCGCTCGTTCCCGTTCGACAAGGTCAAGATCGACAAGAGCTTCGTCGAAGACCTCGGCACCAGTAGCAACGGCCACGCGATGATCCGAGCGATCACTACGCTTGCGAATGCGCTGGGGATGGAGACGCTGGCGGAAGGCGTAGAGGATATCGCGCAGTTCGAAGTGCTCGAACGTGAGGGGTGCCAGAACATTCAGGGTTACCTGTTCTCGCGGCCGGTGGCGGCCAATGCGGTCGCCGGACTGCTGCGCGACGGGGCCGGGTATCAGCGCCAGTTGCGGGCATGAGAACGTAGGATGATCGCTCGAAAAGCCAATCGATGCTGACATCACCAATCCACCCATCATCGGTCATGGGCAGAGCTGATGCGCGACCCTGAAATCATGGCGGCTTCCGGCGGAACCAGACGTTCAATTTGGCGATCTTGAACGACCAGGTTTGGGTCGAGAGCGGCCGATGTTGATAGCCTCGTTGAGCGGCCGCTGTCTGCCGGTAACCTGCCAGTCAGCAAGCGGCCCAAAGACGAATCGCTAGATGGTCTCGATCGGATGGCTTTCTACCTGTCATCAGGCGTCAGCAACTCGATAGGTGTCGAGCCCAATGCTTGGGCAAGCTCGAAAAGCGAGACGATAGTTGGATTGCGCCTGCCTCTTTCGAGGTCGGAAATGTACTGCTGGGAAAATCCTGACCGCTCCGCGAATTGCTCCTGCGTCAGGCCGCGCTCGCCGCGAATGCGGCGTACATTCCGCCCGATTAGCTTGCGCATGTCCATGCACAAACCATTGGCGATACAGGCGAAGCTGGTTTATCTACTATAGTATGTAATTCAGTGGTGCTTGCTCGTGCTCGACTTCAATTCGCTTCTGACTCAGGTTGATGTAGATCCGCAACATACGCTTGCTGTTCGCCATTTCCCCTCTGAGGATGCACTGCGGCAGGTCCTGCCATGGCTGGTAGCCGAACGACCGGAACTGTGGTTGGCTTACCAGCAGATACAGTGGGCTAGCCTCGAGAAAGCGATGGCGAAGGCGCAGTACATTGCCTCATTCATCGGACAGGATCCGGGCAGAGCGACATTCGCCGGCCTCTACAGAATTGGCAAACATCGCGTCCTCGATCACGCCGGGTACTACGCCTTCCCCGGCAACGCTGAACTTTTATTCCTTGGCATGGCAGGCCGAAGGCCGGACATGGGCGACTGTCTTGCCTTCGAACTTGAACCACTCGATCACTGGCAAGACTGGATCGGACACTTGACAATCCGGTGGCCAAAGCCCTTTCAGAACTGGTGGCGCTGGGCGGGGCGCGGCTCGTTTCCGGTCGAGACAATCGAGCCGGAAAGTCGCTTCGTGCGCGCAATGCCGGAGTGGCAGGACATTGTCCTCACCCATGCCGATCTCAGAAGCCTGCCGGCATCGTGGAAGGCAGCCCTCGCCCAGTGGCGGGGTGTCTATTTCATCTATGACGGCGGGCGCCGGTCCGGCTATGTCGGGTCAGCCTATGGTGCGAGCAACATACTTGGCCGCTGGCAGGATTACGCACGAAGCAGTCACGGGGGCAATCGGGAGCTCAGGGACAGCAAGCCCGAGGATCTGCGTTTCAGTATCCTCCAGCGCACCTCGCCCGATCTTGAACCAGACGGAATTATCCAGCTTGAGGCCAGCTGGAAGAAGCGCCTCCACACACGTGAGTTCGGGCTCAACCGGAACTGAAGCCCGATGCGTCTGCCTCAGGCCGACTGCTGGCGCCGCTCCTCCAACTGCTCGAAAGTCATCCCCGTGTCGGCATGCAGGGCTGATTTGCCGGTGTAATTCTGCCACCTCCTGATGATCGTATCGCAGTACCGCGGGTCATACTCGATCAGTCTGGCTCGGCGACCGCACTTCTCGGCCGCGATCAGCGTTGAACCCGATCCGCCGAAATTATCCAGGACGATTGCGCCCCGGCCCGACACGTCCTTAAGCGCATCGACAATCATGGCCACCGGCTTGACCGTTGGGTGCATCGCAAGTTCGTCCAGCCCCGCTCTCGAAAGGCCCGAGACCCCGGCATAATCCCACACGTTTGAACGGTGCCGTCCCTCGCCGCCAAGGCCGAACGTGTTGATGTGGGGAGCGCTCCCCTTCTTGAACACAAAGACCATTTCGTATTTGCTGCGATAGAAGGCTCCCATTCCCGCCTGTCGCTTATTCCAGATGCAGATGTTCTTCAGCTCATCGAACACGGTCAGGCCGGCTGTCTGCAGTTCGGTAATATGTCTCCAGTCAATGCAAACGAACGCTATGGCGCCGTCGCGCATCCTGTCCGCCGCAGGGCGGAATCCTTCAGTGAGGAAATCCGTGAACTGCTCAGGCGACATTTCCCCCGACGCCATGGCGAAATCACCATGGCGCACCTTGCCGAGCCCCGACACGTTATTCTCGATGCGCACGTTGTATGGCGGATCCGCAAAAACCACGTCGATCATCTCGTCGTCGAGAAGGCGCTCATAGGAAAGCGGATTCCGGGCATCGCCCTGCACTAGACGATGGTTGCCCAGTAGGATGAGATCGCCAGGTCGCGTAACTGTCTGGGCAACAGGGATAGGTATTGCATCATCTTCCATATCCGTCCCGTCGACCCTCTTGTCGGCGAGGTCTTCGTAGAGCTGGTCGATCTCAGGCAAGCTGAACCCGAGGGCCGGCAGATCGAAGTCGAGAGCATCCAGCTCCTTGAGTTCTAGAGCGAGGATTTCGCGATCCCAACCTGACTCAAGCGCGAGCCGGTTGTCGGCAAGGAGGTACGCGCGCCGCTCGTCCGAATTCAGATGATCAAGGCGAACAACCGGAACCGTTTCCAGACCAGCAAGCTTCGCGGCTTCAGTGCGGGCATGGCCATAGATCAACTGGTTGTCAGGGCCGATACCAACCGGCGTCACCATGCCGAAGCGCCTTATGCTGTCAGCAATGAGCGCTATTTGCTTCTTCGAGTGCGTTCTCGCGTTGCGAGGGGACGCAACAAGTTGGTCGATCGGCAAATATTCAATTGTCAGCGTCGGACGAGACATAGCCAATCTCCATCAGTTTGCGCTCGGTTTCCTTGACGAAGGTGAGGGTGCTGTCCCGGCAATAGATCTCCTCTTGCCAGTCCCAACCCTTCGGGACTGAACGCATGAGCCGGCGCCTGTGCGTTTCAATTGCCTTTAGGTCCGCGAGAACCGCCGGACATCCGGTCCGCCGCAATTCATGCCGGGTGATTTCATGGAGGCAAGCCGCGACCCTGATGGCCGTTTTCTTCATTTCCCAAGCGGCCCGGCCACGACGGTCTATGGGCCCACGGAAGAAAACCTGATTACCTCTGATCTCGACATGATCGGGATGCGGGACAATGTCTGGAGCGGGTTGGCCGAGCTTCTGAGCGAAATCAAACTGCTCCCGCAGCTTGAATTTCCCTTCAACGAAGAAGCCGTGAATCTCGCTCTTCTGTTGTTCGTCCCGTTTGCTGACTTCGCGGAGCTGAGCCAGCAACCTGGCTCGAACCGAACCATCACCGTCTTTCAGTGCAGCGAGATACTCCTCCTGCACCAAGCGCTTTTTCGCATCGACCGGACCGTTGCTGTCGTGGCTGACAATCCGGTTGGCTTCTTCCCAGATCAGATCATCAATCGTGTTAGCGCACGGTGGTCGCGGCTTTCCCGCCCGGCCCCACTTGTTGCGAATTTCCGTATGTTTGATCTTGCCATGTTCCGGAGTCACGTTGTGCTTCCGTCCATCCGACCGGCCTGAGCCGCTTTTCGATTTTTTCATGAGACCCTTCCGCGGTTATTGATCAATATATTGATCTCCGTGGTGGGAAACTTTCAGTTACTCTTATCAGTGCATTTTCGCAAGCATTTGCGCCCAGTCCCAGCAAAAAACGCTGCATTGTACGCTGACGGCAAAGCTTTCCTCACGGTTTCGCCGATTTCCGGCGTTTTACGCGATTTTCTGGACGCTTGGCCGAGCATATTCCTCTGAGATATTGAGCATTAACAGATCGCTACCCATGCATCGGCGCAGTATCGCCAATAAGACCCAAGCAAAGAAATGGGAATAAATGGGATTCCGGATCAAGAGCACCGTTCGCTCCGGACTGCGCCTCACCGCACGGATTACATGCAGCTGCGGGCCTTGGTCTTTGGCAGGCGCCAAACTCAAAGACCAAGGCTATGTGTTACCCGAGTAGG
>Ga0209278_1001514_pt1 | contig 13980 bp, 14 predicted proteins | sample JI81BgreenDNA_FD_187504 | JGI IMG/M metagenome (GOLD analysis project Ga0209278, IMG submission 187504) | Wastewater effluent complex algal communities from Wisconsin, to seasonally profile nutrient transformation and Carbon sequestration -... | ecosystem: Engineered > WWTP > Effluent > Algae... | reverse complement strand
CATATGACTTTGTGGTATTGCGCACCCAAACAGGGCTGCTCCGAAGGTGCGGCCCTTTTTGTGGTATTGCGCCTCAGATTTTTGCTGGCTGCCTAATGAGTTTTTCCAGCGTTGGATCGGGTCTCAATTTGCCTGTTTGGGTCGAAACCGGCTTCTGACCCGCTAAAATCCTAATGGTCTTATCTGCACGACGTGCCGAGATTTGACTTGAAAAGACGGTTTTATGGTCTTGTGTGCAGGCTATCACGCATTCAGAAACGTGAGAATTCCGCCATTTCGAAAATCTTATGGTCTTGTGTGCCCCCTATCACGCAAAAGCGCGAAAATGCCGGTTTTGATCGGTTTCAGGACTTTATGGTCTAAGCTGCAGGGCATGCCCGAAAATGACCCAAAAATACGGGTTTATGGTTTAAGCTGCCGGCTATCACGCAACTAGAAACGTTAGAAATCCGCCGTTTTCGAAATCTTATGGTCTTGTGTGCCGGCTATCACGCTAGTGTCGGAATGACACATTTTGTCCGAGTTAGCCGGCGTTGCGCTCAATCGGGCTGAAAAAGCGGGTTTATGGTCTTAGCTGCAGGGCATGTCGAAAATTCGACGAAATTGCTCTGTTTTGGGTCATTTTTATAGACAGCAGGGGCTTCGAGAATGGCTGAAATCTGCCATTCCTGAGTGCTTATGGTCTTGTCTGCAGGCTATCACGCCCATCAATAAACATCTTCAGCCAATCATATTCGAATATCTGCCTGAAAATGCCTGGTTGGCGGTGCTGCCTTGATTGAATCGCACCCGAATACGTGAGCCTTCCGACGTTCGTTAGCGAGCCCGCCTAGTGAGCATGAATACCTTCACACCTTCATCCTAACCTTGACCCGCAGCGCAGCGTGTTGGACGTTGTGCCCGCAAAGGATTCCAATGGCATGACGCGTGGGCTGTATACCAAACTGCATGGGCATTATCAGGCTCACAAAATCACACTCGCGGGACTGGACGAAGACGCATTTGCTCGATCGCTCACCTCTGCCAGGGTTCAAATGAACCCGCATCAAGTCGAGGCCGCATTGTTCGCTTTGAAGTCACCGCTGTCGAAGGGCGTATTGCTTGCAGACGAAGTGGGGCTTGGAAAAACAATCGAAGCAGGCCTTGTTCTGTCTCAGCGCTGGGCCGAACATAAGCGCCGTATGATCCTGATCGTGCCGGCGTCCTTGCGGAAACAGTGGCAACAGGAACTGTTCGAAAAGTTCTCCCTGCGTTCCGAAATCATGGAGACGGCGACCTACAAAGCGCTCCAGAAGCAGGGCCATATCCCCATCCGGCTTTGGTAGAGCTGTGCGACGAACCCACGCGCTTGCCTTACAAGGTCGGCAAGATCCGATCCTACTGGCCCAAGGTCAGCCCCAAGCATCGCCGGCTCCTGCTTTCGGGCGAATGGAGCGCGATTGGAGCCGTGCTCAAAGCCTATCTGCCGGGCGCGGAAGGATTCTGCACTGACTCCGATCTCAGCCCGAGGCAACTGAAAGCACAAGAGGACATGATCGACGCGATCATCTGCTGCATCTGCGCCATTCGCGCGCTTGATGGCGCAGCGCAGCCTCTGGCTGGCGACACGAATTCCGCCATTTGGGTGCCGAGAGCCGATCCGGTCATTCAATCGCGCACACTGCTGCCAAAGAGCCCCTATTCCGCACGGGCAGAGATGCGCAGGGAGGTCTGGCACGATAACATGCTGGAAGACCCTTACCTCGCCAAGATTGTTTAGGCGGCAGGTCTACGCAAGAAGCCCTGCGAGGCGACAAGAATAGGACGAATTATGATCAACCGAACCCAATCCGAAAAATATGGAAAATCGACCTTGCGTTGGCGGGTCGATAAGGATGGCGGCTTCTCGGGGGTCGTCATTTCCGACGGGAAGACCAGCTCTCACTTCCATGACGAGGACGAGCAACGGCTTCTCGTCCGCCTTCGCAACGAGGCTGGCAGGCTACATCCTCAATACATCGGGATACAAGGCGCCATCGATCGCTTTCTCGAATTCATGCCTGACGGGTTCGAAGGAAAGCACAGCGGACAATTCGAAGGCGAATACAAGCGGGCGGCGCATCGGATGCTGAACGACGTTCTACCTCTGGAACAGGCACACACCGCTGAAGACCTGGATGCCAAGCGAGTTAGAGCAGCGCAGGTCTGGATCAATCTTCTGTCGCCGTATGAAAGCATGCACCTCAAGGAGGCGCTCGAGGGGCCTTCGGGGAATGACTTTTTGCAGGGAGCAGCATCCTTCGCAAACGGCGAATTTGATTATGGTGCCGCGCAGATGGCTGCGGCGATAAAGGCGCATGGGCGGGTGAGCTGGCCGACCGCCACATACTTCCCCTATCTGTGGAACCCAGAGAACCACATGTTTTTGAAGCCGGTGGTCACATGTGACTTCGCGGAGCGGATCGGACATCCCTTTCAGCATGACTACGAGGCCGAGGTCTCTTCCAAAGTCTATCGAAGCCTGCTCGACCTTGCGAGCTTCACGCTTGATAAAATTCGTCCGCTTGGGGCCACGGACTTCATCGATGTTCAGAGCTTCATATGGGTGGTGGGAGCATATGACGACGAGGACAAGCTAGGCCTGGACGAGCATTCCAAAGCCTGATTTTCGCCTCCGCCTTCTCGCATCAGTTAGAGAGGTCAACGGCGGCGCCGGGCCTCGGGCCATCGTCGAGCAGGTTCTCGTGCGTGACCGCAAAAGCGGTCAAAACTGACCATGTTCGTTGCTAATCGGTTTGTGTTGAGGACCGATCCTGTGGGCGCAGACTGTGTCACAAGTTGTGCCCGTGACTGTGCCCCGCGCCTGATTCAATTGCATCACCGATACGAAGCGCATCCCAAAAGCATTTCGTCGCCAGCTGGGAGCAAACGGGGTTTGACTAGTCCGCACGCGGCTGCGACCCACCTTGCTATGACCCAGCTATGCATCGCTCTCGAATGGTTCCTCAACCCCGATCACCTGCCATTGCTTGCCGCGCGCGAACGATTGCAGGCTGACGGCTGGCATATCGAGCTGGTGGTCCCCGACGATCATTATGATGGCTTTGCGGCGCTGGCCGATGGCACGGTCGATCTGGTGGTCAATGAGCCGCTGCACCTGGTCGAGCAGCGCGAACTGGCCCTGAAATCGCATGGCTGTTTCTTTGCGACCGACGGCGGCGTGCTGATGCATCGCACCGCCTTGCAAAAGCTGGCCGAAGGCGCGCCTGTGCGCATCGCATCGCCCGTGTCCAATCTGACCACCGATGGCCTGTGTGTCGACATCCTGCGCGGGTGGATGACAGGGCGCGGCGCGACGCTCGGCAACGATCAGGTCGTGATCGAAGCAGCGGGCTTCAGCCATGTCGACAACCTTGTCGATGGTTTCGACGGGGCGTGGCTGGCATTCGCCAATGTCGAAGGTGTCTCGGCGCAGGTGCGCGGGCTAGATACGCAGATGATCACCACCGCAGAGGCGGGCATCCCCAATTTCTCGGCGCTGGAACTGATCGGCGCTGCCGACGCGCCGCAGGATGTGCGGGACACCATTACAGCCCTCGTGGCGACCCTGGATGCGGTGACGCAGGGCCTGTGCGCCGACCCGGCGGCCGCCCGCGCGCTCTGGTATCGCGCCAGCGGCACGGCACCGGATGCAGAAGCCGATGCCATTGTGGATGCCTCCCTGCCCCGCTTCCTTGCGCCGGTGCGCCGTAGCGCTGACATGTGGCGGCCCATGTGGCTTTACCTCCACAGCCGGGGCGGCGATGTGGTGGACGAGCAGACTTTCGAGGCGATGTTCACATGAGCCCCGCGCTCTTTCCTGAATTGCCGCCAGACGCTTTTGCCAAGCAGGATACGGGCAATGATCTGGACTTTTACGCCCCGCCCCGGCTGGTCACGCATATTGATGAGGGTGCGGTTGCCGCACTGACGCAGCTTTATCGCAAGCAGCTTCCCGCAGGAGGTCGTCTGCTGGATCTGATGTCGAGCTGGGTCAGCCATCTGCCCGATAATCGGGAATACGCCGAGGTTGTCGGTCACGGGATGAATGCGGTCGAACTGGAAGCCAACCCGCGCCTGACGCGGTGGTTTGTGCAGAACCTCAACCAGGACCCGGTGCTCCCGCTTGGCGATCAGGCGTTTGATGCGGCAATGGCCTGCGTTGGTGTGCAATATCTGCAGCAACCTCTAGCCGTATTTGCCGAGGTGCAGCGCGTGCTGGCACCGGGAGCTCCGTTCATCGTCAGCTTTTCCAATCGCTGCTTTCCGACCAAGGCGGTGGCGATCTGGCGGGCGCTGGACACTGGCGGACAAGCCGCCTTGGTGCAGCTCTATCTAGAGCGGGCCGGGTTTGTGAATATCCGCGTGAACTTGCTGGCGGATGGCGTAGGGGGGGATCCTCTTGTGGCGGTCATCGGCCTGACACCGCAGCCCTGAGCTTGCGTAATCCAACCGTCTGGAAAACCGATGCCGAAACACAATCTGGACGACGCAACCTTAAGTGAGATCGTTGAGATGGCGCTGAGCGATTCAGCGAGTTTTGCCAATATTGAGGCCCTGCATGGCCTGAGCGCGGACGAGGTGCGCGAAGTGATGCGCCAGACCCTGAAGCCGAGCAGCTACCGGGCGTGGCGCCGGCGTGTGCGCGCGTTTTCGGACCGCCGCGAAACCTACAAATAGTCGGTGCGAGAACTGACTTTCGGGCTTGCTAGCCAATAAATCCTTGTGGCGCCGCATCCTTGTCAAACCCTCGGCCCCAAGGACCAGTCGCACCCCTAGCGACCCAGTGCCCGCCAGCACCGGGGATTTCCTGAGGCATATCTCCAAAGCAAGGATCTCGCTGTAGATCGCGCAGGCCTGCGTGATCAGCGTCATCAGGTATTCCCCTGCAGACGCAGTTCTGACTCATCGGTCTTGCTGGAGGCAGGAGGCTAGCATGAATGGCACGGACGCTTTCTCAGGACCTGCGGGACAGGGTCGTCGCTGCGGCGATGCAGATGGCGGAAATGAAGGTGTGGGCGCATCGGTCATAGCGGGTGTGGATGCGGCGCCAGTCCTTGAGTTTGCCGAAAATGTTCTCGACCCTGTGACGCTGGCGATAGAGGGCCGTGTCGTGCGGGATGGGCACTTTGCGGTTCGTCTTTGATGGGATGCACGGTGTGATGCCGCGCTCGGCCAAGGCATGGCGGAACCAGTCGGCATCGTAGCCCCAAGTCGGCCAGCAACGCCTTAGCCTTGGGGAGCGCATCGATCATCAGCACAGCGCCCGTGTAATCGCTCATCTGCCCTTCGCTGAGCAGCATGATCAACGGGCAGGGCCTCCTTAACGCCGCCATTCAATCAAGCCATGCCCACCAGCGCAAGCGATTTGATGGGTCCAGAGCCTAAAATTCCGCTATAAAATCAATGAACAATTTGACTAAAATCGCAAGACACGAACACTTTTGGTCCGATCAACAATCAATTTTCTTTCACGTTGACAAAACTCATTCAGTCGCCGACGCATGGGGGTGAGGGACGGGTAAAGACTTTTGTTTCGCGGCCGTGTGCTGGGCGCGATCTTTGCGCGTGTAGGCTGGGGGCATAAGTGAAACTAAAGATTTTGAAGGCCGCGCTGTTTTTGTCATGCGCGGCGATGACTGCGCCTGTGGTCGGCCAGGCGAGCGACGCCAGAAAAAGCCACATCAGCTATAGCGGCATTGTCGTCTATGCGCAGGACACCGGCCGCGAACGCGGCAGGATCGATGCCGAAGCCTTTGATATCATCGTCGGATCGCCCCAGACGTCAGAAGATGTCAAAAGAAACCTACTTACCGGGGTGCAGTGGGCGGTCATAACCCCCGATGGCGGGCTTGGCGTGGTTGGCCCGGGGTTCGAATGTGTCCGCAATCCCGATATGACCACCTTCCCGCAATGCGATAACGCTGACAATGCGGACCGCGCTGCGCCTGCACGTCAGCCTGCTCCGGTAGCGGCGCCTGCGCCGCCCCCTGCCCCTCCTCCGCCGCCCGCTCCTGCGGCCATGGCGTCTGTGCCGCGGGTGCAACCGCCACTGACCCGGATCGCTACTGCCTCGGGCAAGGCGGACGCGGCACGCGATGGTCTGGTGGCCTTTGTCAGCACCGATGGCAGCGCCACGATCGGCAGCCGGTCGGTGTTCATCCTGCGCAATGTCCAGAGCGGCGAATCCGTTCTGATCCCGGTGCGCGGCAATGGGGCAGGAACCTTCACCGAAGCCTTTGTGCGACCGGGGACCTATGATGTCATTGCGCCCGCCCCTTCGGTGGACGGATACAAGACCTATACCACCAAGGACATCAGCGAGACCCGGATCACGATTGCACCGGGCGGCATACCGCAGATGGTGGCCTTCAGTCTGGATACCCAGATCGCCCCGATTGTGATGCAAGCGGCCAAGGTGACCGCCAACAGCGTTACTCTCAGCTGGGGCGCGGTCGCGAGTGCCAACGTGCGCGGCTACACCATCGTCCGCACCGATGGCGATCGCGAGGCTGCCAGCGAGACGGCAGGGGTGGTGGTCGCCAATGTGCCGGGCGCGACCACATCGGTCGTGGCGCAGGGGTTGGCTGCCAACCGCAAATATACCTTTACCCTGTTTGCCACCGCCAGCGATGGCAGCAGGCTGCCGACCCGTTCGGTGACAGCAGCGACCGCACGTGTCACAGGGGAAACCCAGTCATCCTATGCGCTGGCTCCCAACGCCATAACACCGCAGGATTTCGCCAGTCTGCGCGCCGAAGCGGTTTCGGAAACCAGCATCCGTGTGGCTTTGCCGGCCAATGTCACCCGCTCCAGCAGCAGCAAGCTGCCCGGCATGGCCGACAGCGCATTGCGGGGTAATGGCTGCGTGGTAGGCACGCCGTTCCTCCTCACCACCGATGTGGCGGGCGACAAGGCGTTCTATGGCGTGATCGATGCCTGCGAAGGGTCTTCGGGCGCAGGCGCAGCATCGGCGATCGTCAACCGCGATGTGCCGCTGTCAGCGGTGTTCGATTACTTCAGATTTTCCACCGGCGGATCGTCGGCATGTTACGATACCGAGACGGGCAAGGAGTTGCCCGGCGGGGCGGCGGCGTGTTCGCAGATTTCGCAGCTTACCCGCACGGCCAGCGCAGCGCCGGCCCGCGACCAGCAGCGCGGGGAATTGTCCGGGCCGCCAGCAGGCAGCGCGACTTTACCGTTTGACCGCCAGACCGATCTGGTGCGCGAACAGCGTTACTGGTCGCAATCTGGCAGCCATTATCTGGTCTTCCAGAACGACGGCAATCTGGTCGTGTATCGCGCCGATGGCGGCTATGTCTGGGGACTGGACCGGCAACCCAACACCGATTTCCGCCAGATTGGCCGCGTGACCTGGCAGGCAGATGGCAATCTGGCCGCCTATGCAGCGGACAATCAATACATCTGGTCGGCCCTGACCCGCGGTCCCGATGCCAGCGCCCGCTTGCTGATCAACCCGCAAGGCGTGTTGCAGATCGTGCGCGGCGGGCAAGTGATGTGGAGCGCATCGAACCCGCAGGCCTTGCAGCATCACAAGGCTGCGCCGTCGGGCATTGCCCCGCTGGCCCCGTCGGCACAGATCGCCTTGCAGAATGGCGGCGACAGCGCGCCCGTGCAGGTAGCAGCTGCACCAGCGACTAGCGGATTTGCTATCCCGGCCGCGCCCATCAATCCGCTGTCACTGACGGACTACCCCAACCGCTTTGCCGCTTATGGCGGGGCAAACCTTGCAACACCCTGGAACGAGCCAACCATCGGCTATGCTCCTGGGGTCATGCTGGCGCCGGGCATGCCGGTCTATGGGCAACGCACGCCGGATGACTTTGCATTGGCGTCCAATCGGGCTGGTCCACCGCTTGGTGCAGCGGTGATGATCGCCGCAAACCCGTTTTCCTGCGAAACAGAGGGTAAGGCCACCTTCAGTCACGGAATGAATGTATCGGCTTTGAAAAAGTTCGACCTCGAACTGGCGCTGACGGAATTCACCTGGGATGTCGAAGCTGGCGTTACCGCGTCGATCAACCCTTTGATCCAATTTGAGGGCAAGGCATCGTGTGCGGTGGATATCCCGGGTATCACTATTCCGATCGGCGGCGCTGCCATTCCCTTCAGCATCCGCATCACGCCGGATGTTTCGGTCGAGGCAGCGGCAGAATTGCTGATCAAGGGGCCATCGATGGCGCTTGAACTCGGCGTCAGTTCGAATGGCAGGTTTGGGGTAGACGTTGAGATTTGCTCGAAAGATTTTTGGATTGGATCGATCAGTTATCCTTGCGGGGTCGATGTGACCAAATCGCACAACACCAGTCCGATTGCGCGGTTCACGCGCGGCGATGCAGAAGCCAATCTGTCAGGCACGCTGACCTTCCGCGCCGGGGCAGATGTCAATCTTGGCTTTGGTTATGAGATCGGCATTGCCAAGGCCCGCACCGGCTTTGCCCTCGTGCTCTCGCCGGTTTCGGCTGAATTCAAGGCGCAGGTCGGCACCGACAGCTGTGTGGCTGCATCACTCGGTTATCAGGTCGATGCCAAGCTGGAAACCGAAGTTTACCTCCCGCTTATCATCGACGAAAAGAAAGAGCTGCCGTTATACGAAAGCGGTCACAAGGATTACCCCGGCGCCAAATTCATGCTCGGTGATTGCGGCGATGATGACGAAGATGAAGACGGAGACGAGGAATAAGGCGCAACGAGCTTAACCGCCTGAACACCCCATCGGTTCGACTGTGATCACGGGCGTGCCGCAAGGCGCCTGAAACCATCCGGCATACATTAGAGCGTTTTACCCACGCTCTGAATCAGAGGGATTCCTTTGCGGGCGCGGTTCTGATTCAAGCTCCTTGCTGGGGTGAGGAGACCCGCCTGGATGGCACGAACGCTTTCACAGGATCTTCGGGATCGGGTTGTCGCTACGATCGACGGCGGCATGAGTTGCCGAGCGGCTGCAGCCCATTTTGATGTCAGCATCTCGAGCGCGATCCGCTGGCGGCGCCTGGTGCTGGAGCATGGCCGAGCCGTTGCCAAGCGTCGCGGTGGCGACCGCCACTCGGGCAGGATCGAAGCGCACGGCGACTTCATCAAGGGGCTGATCGCCGAGCAGGGAGAAATCACCCTGACCGATATCCAGGCGCGGCTGACCGAGCGCGGTGTGCCGGTTGGTATCGGCACTGTGCATCGCTTCTTCGCAAGGCATGGGATCACGCGTAAAAAAAGACCGGGGACGCGATCGAGCAAGACCGGCCCGACGTCCTGAGGCAGCGGCAGCGCTGGTTCGACGACCAGCTCGATCTCGATCCCGAGCGCCTGGTCTTGATCGACGAGACGTGGACCGCCACCAACATGACCCGTAGCCACGGCCGCTGCCCGAGGGGCGAGCGGCTGCGCATGGGCCTGCGGATGTCCGGCATGGTCGCGCCAATGGTGCTGGATGGATCGATCAAGGGCGACTGGTTCGAAGCCTACGTCACCGAGGCCTGGTGCCCGACTTGCTGCCCGGTGACATCGTCGTCATGGACAACCTCTCCAGCGACAAGCGGGTTGCTGTGAAGGAGAAGATCGAAGCGGCCGGTGCAGCCCTGCGCTTCCTTCCGCCCTACAGCCCGGACTTCAACCCGATCGAGAAGGCGTTCTCCCGTCTCAAGGCCATGCTGCGCAAAGCGGGCGGGCGCACTGTCCGTGGCCTATAGGACCTGATCGGCAGGCTCGTCGACATCTTCCAGCCCAACGAATGCGCCAATTACTTCAGATCATGCGGCAATGAACCGGAATGAACGAAAACGCTCTAATGGCAAATTTGCCCCGCTTCTGAAAAATTCCTGCCGGTCAGCAATGGACCCCATATCGGTCATTCTGGCTATCGAAGAATCGACGACGCGCAGAACTCTCCGAGACAAGGATGGGCTTCAGAGGAAACAGATCAGTTCGCCCTCAGGAGCGCCACCATACGTGAGGCAATCTCGCGTTCCCCCATGATCACATGATCCGCCCCGAGCTTTTCAAGGTAGGCGACGTCTTCGTCTGAATGCGCCCGCGCGATGATCTGTATCGCAGGGTTAAGCGCAAGCGCGTTTTGGGCGATCGCGCCGGCCTCGAACCCTCCGGGGATTGCCAACAATAGCCGGGCGGCTTGCTCGATATCGGCTTGCTCCAACACCGCCGGATCGGCAGCGTTGCCTTCGATAAAGATGAGGCCGCGCGGCCCACCATCTTGCGTCCGCCCGGTGCGCGCTTCGATCACAACAAACTTGCTCGGCCCGCTATGCGCTGCAGCTATGAGCCTTCCCACACGCCCGAACCCGACGAGAATTGTGTGGCCGGTTGGAGACGCAGGCGTTGCCGGGGCCGCAGCCTCTCGCACACCGGAACCGCGAACGGGTGCTCGCCCGACCGCGAGCGAGAAAATGAAAGGGTTGGCCAGGATCGAGAGGATCGCCCCTGCAAGGATCAGATCGCGCGCTTCGGGCGGCAAGATGCCGAGCCCCGTGCCGAGCCCTGCCAGGATGAACGAAAATTCCCCGATCTGGGCAAGGCTGGCCGAAACGGTCAAAGCGGTTTCGTTCTGGTGTCCAAAGGCTCTGACGATCAGATAGGCGATCAACGATTTGCCAAAGATGATGATCGCGACCGTCGCAATCAGCGGCCACGGCTGCTCGACCACGACGGCAGGATCAAACAGCATCCCGACCGAAACGAAGAACAGCACGGCAAAGGCGTCGCGCAGCGGCAGGGTTTCTTCCGCAGCGCGGCGGCTGAGCTGGGATTCCCCCAGGATCATGCCAGCGAAGAACGCGCCCAACGCGAAGGATACGTCGAACAGGAATGCCGCACCGAACGCTACGCCGAGCGCGATAGACAGCACAGCAAGCCGGAACAACTCGCGCGAGCCCGTATGGGCCACCCAATGCAGTCCCGCAGGAATCAGGCGCTTCCCGACGATCAGCATCAGGGCGATGAACCCTGCCACCTTAAGCAGTGTGACAAAGAGCAGACGGGCCACGGCACTGCCATCGGACACGGAGCCGTTCACGAGATCGGCAATGACCGGCAACATGACTAACGCAAGGACCATCGCCAGATCTTCGACGATCAGCCACCCGACGGCGATCTTGCCGCGCTCGGTCTTAACCGCGTCACGCGCCTGCAGTGCCCTCAGCAGCACGACCGTGCTAGCGACAGACAGAGCCAGTCCGAAGACAAGGCCCGCCACCACAGACCAGCCCAGGATCAGCGCCAGGCCAAGACCCAGCGCCGTCGCTCCGGCAATCTGCGCCAGCGCTCCCGGGACGGCGATGCGCCGCACCGACAGCAGGTCTTTCAGTGAAAAGTGCAGGCCGACGCCGAACATCAGCAGGATCACGCCGATCTCGGCCAGTTCGTTTGCCAGATCGGCGTCTGCAACATAGCCCGGTGTGAAGGGGCCGATGATGACGCCGGCAAAAAGGTAGCCTGCAACAGGTGACACGCGCAGTCGGTGCGCCAGCGCTCCCATGAGGAAGGCAACCACCAGACCGGCGACGATGGTGGCAATCAAGGGGGTGTGGTGCGGCATGAGCGGATTAGATGCGAGGCAAGTAAGTGCGTCAAGCTTGCTCGGTTTGCGGCTCCCCCGACACCCGCGCGGCTACCCGCTGGTCATGTTCGCCGATCCTCAGTTTGCGCCCGGCCCAGTTGATGGTGGGGCCCTGAATCACGCTCGACAGCAGCACCACGAAGAAAACGATGTTGAAGATCTCGAAGGCACCTTCCACCCCGGCAACGATTGGGAAGGTCGCCAGCACGATCGGCACCGCCCCGCGCAGGCCCGCCCAGGAGACGAACAGCTTGGCACGCCATCCGAATTTGCGGAAAGGAGCAAGACAGGCAAAGACGCTGATCGGGCGGGCCACGAACATCAGGATGAACGTGATTATGATCCCCGGCACGACCGCAGGGCCGAGCGTCGACGGTGTCACCAGCAGGCCCAGTGTCAGGAACATCGCGACTTGTGCCAGCCACGCCATGCCGTCCTGAAAGGTCGAGACGGTCCGCTTGGCCGCGTAGTTCCGGTTCCCTGCAACCAGCCCTGCAATATAGGCAGCCAGAAAGCCGTTGCCTGACAGCATATGCGCGGTGCCAAAAGCGATCAGCGCCGTGGCGATCGATATGACGAAGGCAAGCCCACCCTGCCGGTATCCGCCGCGCTTCAGCAGCCAGGGCATGGCAAACCCGATGGCCAGGCCGACCACGGTGCCCATGATCATCTGCACCAGAAACTCCGGCACCAAGGCAACCGGACTTGCGTCCGGCGTGCCGATGAACAGCAGCACGGCGCCGACAAGGAAGATTGCCATCGGATCGTTGGAGCCGGATTCGACTTCGATCAGCGCCGGCACATCGCCATGCAGATCGAGTCCGGTGGAGCGCAGGATAGCGAATACCGCGGCGGCGTCGGTGGAAGCGATGATTGCGCCAAGTAGCGCAGCTTCCAGGAGCGATGCACCGATCAGGAGCATGGCTGCGCCGGCCACAATCCCGGCGCTCGCCAGCACGCCAAGCGTCGCCAGCACCAACGCTGGTGCAGCTACGCGCCGCACATCCGACCACGCGGTGTCCATGCCGCCCGAAAACAGGATGAAGATCAGCGACACCGTGCCCACCGATTGGGCAAACGAGAAATCGCTGAATGCAATGCCGCCGGGACCGTCGACCCCAGCGAGCATTCCCAGTCCCAGGAAGCCTATCAGTGCAGGAAGACCGAACCGGCTCGAAAGACTGCCGGCCAAGACCGTGGTCAGCAGGAGGATGCCCACTAGCAGCAGGGCGGCTTCGGTATTGAGGTTCAACATCGTCCGTTAAGTATCAGGTAATTCGATCTTGTCAGCTAAGCCGCAGGCTGATCGCAACAAAATACGCTGCGGGTCGAATGCAAAGCGGCGGTATGCTACGCCGGACACATGATACAAAAGTTCATAATGCTCGCCGCATCGGCCCTCACTCTCGCAGGGTGTGGGGGAGACAGTGATGGGTGTTCCGGCTTCGCTATTACCGGCACATCCACCCAGTCATCTTTCACAGTGCCAGAGCTGATGGCCCATGCATCAGCGATGGGGATGACCCAAGCCGAAGCAGAGACACTCATCTACCTTGAAGGTATCACTCCAAATACCCGTCTGGAGCCTGGTGAGACCTTATGTATCGATGGTAGGCCTGATCGGTAGCAAGGCGATTACAGTGCTCGGCTATGCACCTACCTGGGCAGCCAGCTTTTTGCGCCTGGTGCACCGGCAGTTTGTTGGACAGGATCGCAATGAAGATCAGATTGTCCACCCCGAGCACCACCTCGAGAGCAATGAGGGTGAGAAGCGCAAGCCAGGCGGCGGGATCTGAGAGTAGAGCGATGATGTCCGGGCCGGTGCGTTTGCAGGACAGATCAAGCCAGCACAAGGTGGGCTGGCTTCGAGATCGAAAACTGCCGGAGCGCACCGCAGCGCGCTCCGACAATCGTCTAAAGCGCTGACCAGACGAGCAACGCCAGAGCTATAAATCCGCCACCGACAAGCATGGCTACCCAGAACAGATCGGCACCGTTCAGCCGATCGAGGTGCTCTTTCTTGATGGCCTCGTAGGGTGCCTTGAGTGCGGGGTCACTGGCAATCAGCCCGACATCGAGCGCCGATGCCTCCTTCTTGAACCAGTGCAGAAGATCGGCCAGCTCATCGCTGTCGACGCCTGGATATCTTGCAAGCAGGCTTGCCATTTGGTCGCGCCGCGTTTCGCGGGGCGCACTATCGATGTTGTCGTTCATGAGGAACCTCCTCAACAAATTGGGCTCTGCCTCCATCGGGGAGGCAATGGCATGAAGCTCAATTTATCGGAGGAGCCCTTGGTTTCGCTGGTTGTGCCCGGATCGACCGCAGCGGCGGACCACGCGACCAGCTTGGCAGCCGGAAGAGAGCCGGGCTG
>Ga0209278_1001513_pt1 | contig 13983 bp, 12 predicted proteins | sample JI81BgreenDNA_FD_187504 | JGI IMG/M metagenome (GOLD analysis project Ga0209278, IMG submission 187504) | Wastewater effluent complex algal communities from Wisconsin, to seasonally profile nutrient transformation and Carbon sequestration -... | ecosystem: Engineered > WWTP > Effluent > Algae... | reverse complement strand
TGCTGCTAGACGGTTCGAGTCAGTTTCGCCGATCGTCTTTCGCGGACTAATAAATAAACAGGGGAGAAATTTGGGATTTGGTATTATATCATGTCCGGTCGATTACCCCTAATACGGTAGGGGTTCCCCTCACGAAAAATATCTGCCAATAATTGACAATCTCAAAAACCCGCCCTTTTAATCGCTCGATCGGACATGGTATTATTAGTCATTACGGTGACAGAGTTTTTCAATTCAATCAGCTAATCGGCATTTAAGTTGTATTTAAAGAAACAATCCCAGTCTTGTGGGTGGGATTTGAGCAACGCCCAAAATATCCAATTGAAATGTTGACCCGCTTACTGAGAATTTTGACCCCATCACCGCTAAGCTTAAGCTCTAATTTCTTAGTCGCGTTCAACGCTGTAAATTGCTTGCAAGCGGAACTCACCATGAGCGGGAACTTCCACAATATCTGTAGCTGCATTGGTCGTTTCTACGCAGAGTAAGCGCTGATAATCTGCATCATCAAGGTCGGCCATATTTGCAGAAATTGTCACCCAGGGATTCCACACTACGACGGATTTACTACCAGAGGATTTAATGCGAATACGGCGATTGAGGGCGCTATCGTCAATGACTAATTCATTGGTGACATCGAGATAAATGCGATCGACTTCACCTGTTACTACCACTGCACCCACTTGAGTCTTTTCCACCCCACCATCCGCTTTATCAAGATATTGGCTATTTTCTAAACCTAAAACCTGCACGCGGTTGATATCCCCGACTTGGAAATAGGTGTGGAAAGCTTGGGTGAGGGGAAATGCTTTGTCGCCTAGATTGCGGGTGATTAATTCTACAGTGAGGCTGGTGCCGATCGTAATCTCGATCGCCAGTTCAAAAGCTTGGGGCCAAATTCCTCTAGTTTCATCGCTATCCTTGAGTCCGAGAGTGACTTTAGTTGCACCATCGGGGGTTGTGGCGGTTTCTAGCACATTCCAGAGGCGATTCCGCACAAACCCATGACTTGGACGCCCCAAGGCTTCGGGATCTGGGCCAAACCAGGGCCAACAGATGGGTATACCGCCTTTGATGGCTTTCCCTTCTGCGTAGTAGGCTTTGTCGCTGACGAACATCAAGTCTGTGGTTTCGGTGGCTGGTTGAAAGGAGAGCACTTGACCGGAATACACAGAAATTAAGGCTTTGGCTTGACCGTTGTCGATGTGAATCATCGGGAAACCACCGTTTCCGGTGGCGAAGGTGAGGTTCCCGGCTATGCCGTAGTCTGCGTTTAATTGGTCAATACTCATCAGAAATATGGGTTTGAAACCCCGTCCTTTTAGGACGGCTTTACATTGGATGGGAGGGGGAGGAATTCTCCCCCGATGAATGCTTGTTACCGCCTTGGATATACTAACGACGTTCGACGTTTTGTATTCGCCTTTAACCCGGACAGTTACGGATCGAGTGCTTTCTACCTGTACGCATAACAAGTGGCGGTAAGCCCGTGTGTGTATATCCCTTCGCCACTGATATCCCTTGAGGTTACAGACTAGGGAGGCATCCAGTAACATCGTTCGGTGTACCACCACCAGATAATTCAGTTTGTCTCAAAGACGCAGGCTAGACACTGTTTTAGTCTCAAATTAAGAAGGTGGTGAGTCTTCCTCTTTCAAGCCCCATGCCTTTAGGCTGGGGTTAGTGACGCTGTTGGCTTGGTGAATTGCTTTACAATTATCCGATATTATGGTTACTAGATTGATTAGATTGTTGAGTTTGACCTGCGAGGGTGCGATCGACACAACGATGCAGTCAGAGAAACCGATAGCGAGTCCCCACACATCGCGAGGGGATGTGCATCGAACCCACCGGCACACCTTGCTGATTTCTCGGATGGCCAAGCTAATGCAGCACTTCATCAAAAGACGGCGCAGCCGCAAAACTCCGCATCTGGCTTGATTCGTTGTATAGCCCGGAAACCCTTGTGGTGTCGCCCACAGCCTCCCTCGCTAAAATTTGTCTTCGTAGAGTCTGGCGCCAGGGGATTAATGTAATGGGTAATAACTGTCATGGTACAAGCGCACTCAAACATTTGAGGTAATCTCATCTTTTCTGTGCGCTTAAGTTTTGTTATGCTGAGCCAGAATCGGGTTTTTTCAAATATATACGTTCCATATCCCGTGTATTTAAATATAACGAAATTTTATTTAAATGCAGTTTAACTGCCACATCCTTAAGGATTTGTTTAATGGCCTGACTTTTGCTCACAACGCCCAAATTATAAAATAGCCTGTCGAGTGTTAGCGATCGCCCCACATAATCTGTTTTAAGCACGGTAAATCCTGCCTTAGTTGCAAGTTTTTCTAGCGTGGTGGTCGTAAAAAAGTAAATATGTCCGTCGCAACTGAGACTTCTTTCTCTTTTACCCAATAATTTGAAAACCAATGTATCGTAGCGGGGGGTTTCCATCACGAATATCCCACCCGGCTTCAAGATCCGATAAACTTCTTTCAACGTACTGCAAGGATCGGATACGTGTTCGATCACGTGCATCATCAATACAGCGTCTGCCGATCGATCTTCTAGTTCAGCTTTTTCTAATATGGTTGGGATGATTTCGATTCCAAACTCCGATTCTGCATATCTGCACATACCCACATTAGGTTCAAGCCCAACTACATTCCACCCATCTTGCTTAAAGAAGTTTAACAAATACCCCAAGCCACTTCCCACTTCAATTAACTTACCTTTATTGGGATAATGTTTGTGAAGAAAAGCTCTGGTTTTTTCATAATCTTTTACCTGCAGTGCTTCTTTTTCCAGTCTCTGCGAATCTTGGTTAACTATCGCAGATAATACAAACTCTGGATCGTAGTTTTCTATTAATACACTATCTACTTCTGTGCTTCTCGGATTAGCATACATCAATCCACAGGCTTTACAATTGACAATTTGATTTACCTGGGCTACTCCCTGCTCAAATCTCACAGTATAGTCATTACTACCGCACAAATTGCATGCAACGTATGTCATAGCTTTGATTTCTTTTACTTTGTTCAACTGAGTTCGGCATTGATTCTAACATATTCACCTGTGGGCAGCCACAAGTGTTTATTTTTGTTACACAAATTTACATTGTTCTCGCTATTCCTGCTACACAATCTAAATTTATTATCCGCAAAAATTAGTTTATCAAACCAATATTTATTGTTAATTAGGAATGAGAATTAAATAACTTAGAATGCGTGATGCTTCTTGTGGGATGGGCGTCCCGCCCGTCCAGAAAGGGCGGGCGGGACGCCCATCCCACTGTCAAGAGTGTAAATTATTTAATTCGCGATCCTTAGTTCACACACAACAGCTTGAATCTAGCGGAATTTATAGAATATCTTTTTTCACCCGTGCCTTTTATAGTCTCCACAAAAAATAAGATATAAAAGATAAAATAGTATAAACATAAACATAAATCTCAATTTAATTTATTGTATAATTGGGTGATTATTATAGCAATCCTAAATCATTCAGGTACATTTGTAGGGGTAGTGCTACCCCTACTCCCCGTGCCTACCCCCTATCTATCGGGGCAACCGGGCGTGGGATTGCCCGTACAATAATTAGGCGAATGATTTAGGGTGGCTATATATCTAAAATAAGTGCGTTATTAAAAACAATTACAGCAGTTGTATTGCCCATGTTTTTCGATGTATCTCTCCGATTTCTTCATTGTTATTGCGTGATAGCCGGATGCAGCAAAGTTGCTTGCTAATCGATACTCAGTTTTATTACAGCATATTCGGTGATTGATGAAATACAGTAGCCGCTATATTTATTCGGCAACATCGGTGACTCGATAGGCAACTGTGCCACCTGTTTTTTCGATTGCAGCAACTAAGTCCTTGAGTCTATCTTCGCGGCGGGCAGCAAGCATGAGTTTGGCTCCGCTGGCGGCTAAACGATGAGCGGTGGCTTCACCTAAACCGCTACTTGCTCCAGTAATGATGACCACCTTGTTTTGAATCTCAGACATATTCACTCCTGTTAATTGATTAAATCGGCTCACCTAAAATCGATCGCAAATCCGCTTAATTACCAAGCGCGATCGTATTGAATTGGAGCAGGCACCGATTGACGTAGTTGCTTCGCAGCCCGCATCGGCCAATAAGGATCGCGCAGCATTTCTCTAGCAAGTAATACCATATCTGTTTGACCTGACAGTTAGGGAGTCGATCGCCTCTAGGGCAGTATTTACAGGTGCGACGCCAGCTTTGTCAAACTTGCATCCCGAATGGGCAAGTCATTTTGAGGTATCAAGATTAAACCAAATTACTTGTCTAAAACCTAAATTTTTATTGTTAGCAAAACCGGGGATTACTATAAAAAAATACAAAAGTGCCTGAGTAATTATCCAGTAGATAGGGTAAATCTGCAAGCAGGGCTTGCATAAATAAAAACAATTTTAACTAATCCTTTTTACCATTCGCCGATCGGTGAACCTACACCATGAGAAAACCGCTCAATACAAAAAAGTAATCAACACCGCTCCACCCAGCCTGAAATAAATTAAAAAAAGTAACTTGATTTAATCTCACCGCGCTCATCTCGTTGAGGTGAAACATTACCACTAATACCCCCACAATCCCTCGATCAACTTGCCAGAGGTTAAGCTTTTTGTGAGAAGTTGAACTCTGTGCAATGAAAAAATACCTTAGTCGAGGGTGGCCGTTGTGCTTGTTCCTCAACTACTGTCAACTCACTAAACATAGTCAACACATTAGACACTATAATATAACTTTATACTTTTTTCATAAAGTTGTGCAAGAAGACTTCCGACTGATCGTTGACTTAGTTCTAGTTCTCGCTGCTGCCGCAGCAGGAGGACTCTTTGCATCGCTATTGCGACAGCCGGTAATTCTCGGCTATCTCCTGGGAGGGATCGTAGTTGGGCCGGCCGGTTTGGGGCTGATTAAAGAATTAATTCAGGTAGACACCCTGGCGGAATTCGGGGTTGCTTTTCTGTTATTTGCCTTGGGAGTGGAATTTTCTTTCGCCGAACTCCAGAAAGTAAAAGCCATTAGTTTGGGCGGAGGGGGCTTGCAAATTGTGCTGACGATCGCCATTACTACTGCAATTTCCTTGGCTGTAGGCTGGGTAGAATCGCCCGCCCAAGGCGTGTTTTTAGGATCGATTCTGTCACTTTCCTCTACCGCAGTCGTACTGAAATGCTTGATGGAACGCAATGAATCCGGTACTTCCCACGGTCAAGTCATGCTGGGAATATTAGTAGTTCAAGATTTGGCTTTGGGGCTAATGTTAGCAGTTTTGCCGGCACTCAATCAGCCAGCAGAAGAGATCGGCATGACGGTAGCGTGGGCCCTGCTGCGGATCGGGTTATTTGCGATCGGTGCTGTAGTCGCGGGCATTTGGATGGTACCGCAGTTGCTGCGCTATTTGGCGAAAACAGAAAGTCGGGAACTGTTTTTGCTGGGAGTTGTGGTGTTGGCTTTAGGGATTGCGCTGCTGACAGAATATTTGGGTTTTTCGATCGAGATGGGCGCATTTGTGGCGGGTTTAATGATTTCGGAGGTGGAATATGCTGACCAAACTCTAACTTATGTCGAGCCTTTGCGAGATATTTTTGCATCCTTATTTTTTGTCACCATCGGAATGTTAATTGACCCGATGTTTCTGTGGAACCATCTAGAAGTAATTCTGGGACTGGTATTTATAGTATTTGTCGGCAAATTCTTGATTATAACGCCGATCGTCCGACTATTTGGCTATCCGCTAAAAACAGCATTAATCACAGGTTTGGGCTTAGCTCAAATAGGAGAATTCTCCTTTGTACTCGCTAGTGCCGGCCAAGCTATGGGGCTGGTTTCGCGCAACGTTTACCTGTTAATTTTAGGCACGACAGCAGTCACCCTCGTGCTAACTCCGTTTGTGTTGAGAAGCGTTCCCCAGTTATTGAAATGGGCGGAAAATTTCGGGCCTTTGCAGCGCTATTTTGACGAAACATCTCAACCTGTGGCAATAGCTGAAAGTTTGCCGGAACAAAATTATGTTGTGGTTTGCGGCTACGGGCGAGTCGGCAGAATTTTAGTCAAAATGCTGCAAAGCCGCAACTGTTCTGTTGTGGTGATCGATGAGTCAGAAAGTAGAATTCAAGATTGCAGAATGCAAGGAATTCCTTACATTTACGGGAATGCTGCCAGCTTGCACGTATTGGAAGCCGCGCGGGTGGAACGGGCAAAAGCAATGGCGATCGCCCTTCCCGATCCCATGAGCACTCGCTTGTGTCTGAAGCGGGCTTTAGAATTAGTCCCGGATTTGGATATTGTGGTGTGCGCGAACCAAGATAAAGACATCGAACTGCTTTATCAATTGGGGGCCTGGGAAGTTGTGCAGCCGGAGTTTGAGGCCAGTTTAGAACTGTCTTCCCACTTGCTGGCTGGCATGGGACTTTCGGCAATGGCGATCGGGCGGGATGTGCAGCAAATTCGCAGCAGCCGCTATCTGGAATTGCGGCCACCGCGCGAACCTTTGGCGGTTTCGCGGGATTTGAAAGTGGCGGTTCGAGATATGAACAGCGAGTGGTACAACTTGCCGTCGGGTTCTCCCATCGCCAGCATGACTCTGGAAGAAACTAACTTGCGACAGTTGACAGGGGTCAGCGTGATGGCGATCGTCCGCGAGAATGGCGAGGAAATTGATTATCCTAACGGGAAGACAGCTTTGCAGTCGGGCGATCGACTTTTTGTAGTGGGAGAACCGGAAGAACTCATCAGTTTTGAGTTGCTGGCGAAGGGGGAAGTTGCAGTCCCGCAGGGGGACAGTTCTTGCCAGTGGCTGAGACTGCCAGCAAACAGCCCTTGGGCGGGCCAAAAACTGTCAGAGGTAGATGTGCTGACGCAGTACGGGGTGCAGGTGCGGGCTATCCGCCGGGAAGGGAAATTTACTCGCTGGCCCGACGGAAGTAGCAATTTGCAAGAAGGCGATCGTTTGCTGCTGTGTGGCGGCTTTTACGAGCTCGGCTTGATGCAGCGGACGGCCTCACCGCGGGTGCCACAACCAGCTTTAAAGCTGCCTTTGGTCAAGGCCCAAGTCATCGAAAAGCTGTTTAGCGATTAGGGAAGTTCGGCAACGGATTCGCTCGACGGATGTAACGGATGTAACGGATGTAACGGAGGTCAGGAAGACCGAAGTTGGAAGAGGTTCGAGGGAAGAGGGAAGATTTTTCCCCTCTCCCACTCTCCCAATCTCCCAATCTCCCCCTCTCCCTGTCTCCCCCTCTCCCACTCTCTGTCTCCTCAGCCGTTGGGTTTGAGATAAGCAATTGCTGGTCGCGAGATCAGAATTTGTGTTTCTGATGGATCGAGGAGGCAAATGCAGCTATTATCCTGCCAAAAAATTCTGCCAGCTACTAAGTCGCCGGTCAGGAGTTTGATTTCCACCTGTTGTTTGTCTTTGATGTAGCTTTGTATTAAGCGAACGCTGGGCAATCCGGTTTCAAATTCAGACATAGTTCAGAAAATTATAGTCAAATATTACCTTAAACCATATTCTTCTGTTTATACCGTTTAACCCTTACTGCCGCAACTACAAGGGTGTCTCCCCGATGACGGAGAAACCCCTTGGCGGTTACTTTTATACCGATATTCATTCAGCCATTGACATCAGCATTAATTATACGAATTCTCCAAAATATTGCAACAATTACAGCACTTTCCAGGTAAGTGAAGTACAGAGAAACCGGGTTTCTTGAATAAAACCGGTTTCTGGCGAGAAATCCAGAAGAAACCCGGTTTCTGGGGTGTACTTTATAAACCTGGAATCCGCTGTATTAGTTTGTGGTTGGTTTACGATCGCGCTTCAGCTAAGGTGCGTCGCTTGGAGATGGTCGCTCTTTTTTAGAATTTAATGGTGGCGACGCACCCTACAGCTACTGTTGCATGACTTTTGAGAATTAGTATTAAATATCGCTGGGGAGTTATAAATATTATATTTGTTTATGTTGCACGAGAAAGGACTATAAATTGCATAAAGTTTTATAATACTGAGAAATGGGTAATTTGGTCCGCAAATTATCTAATCAGTTTTAACCAAAAGAGGTTTGTTTTTATGCCGATCGAGTTTGCGAAGTATCACGGACTGGGAAATGATTTTATTCTGATTGACAACCGCCACTCGTCAGAACCGGTGATCGCGCCAGAACAAGCTGTGGATTTGTGCGATCGACATTTCGGGATTGGTGCAGACGGTGTGATATTTGCTCTTCCGGGTCAAAATGACACTGACTATACGATGCGGATTTTTAACTCCGACGGTTCGGAACCAGAAATGTGCGGCAACGGGATTCGCTGTTTGGCTAAGTTTATCGCGGATTTGGACGGGTCAGAGGCGAAAACTCAGTACCGCATCCACACTCTGGCTGGTGTGATTAGCCCGGAATTGCGATCGGACGGTCAGGTTAAGGTGGATATGGGGGTTCCCCGGCTACTGGCTGCGGAAATTCCGACAACTTTGGCTGCATCGGATGCCAAAGCTATAGATGTGCCGATCGAAGTTGCTGATAAATCTTGGTCTGTTACCTGCGTCAGTATGGGCAATCCTCACTGTATTACTTTTGTAGAGGATGTTGCGGCTGTTGCTTTAGAAACTGTCGGGCCTCAATTCGAGCACAACAAAGCATTCCCGCAGCGTACCAATACGGAATTTATTCAAGTGGTACGTTCAGACTATGTAAAAATGCGGGTGTGGGAAAGAGGCGCGGGTGTTACTCTAGCTTGTGGGACTGGTGCTTGTGCTGCTGTGGTAGCTGGGGTGTTGGTAGGAAAGTGCGATCGGGCAACTGCTGTTGAGCTCCCCGGCGGCGTTTTGGAAATCGAATGGGCAGAAGTTTCTGGGCGCATTTACATGACCGGGCCGGCACAGCGAGTATTTACTGGTTGTATGAGTGATTAGTCATTAGTTATTAGTCATTAGTTATTAGTCATCAGTCACTGGTCAGAAGGGATTTTTTGTTGAATTAACAAGCAATAAAAATTATTGACTTCAAAATTTTTATTGAATTCTGACCAATGCCTTCCGCCTTCACAAATCATTGGCTGCGGACTGAAGACTGAAGGCTAATAACTAAGCCGGAAATCTCAAATCTCAAATCTCAAATCTAAAATTAAGTAGGTGGGCTGGCAGGGCTGGAGGTATTTATCTGATTCAGGACGACAACAGGCTGGTAGAAATGATGGAACAGCCCTACGACTCGGAAGACCAGTTACAAGAGTTGCTAGTAACTTATCCTAATTTGATCGCGGGAGACCAAATCGATCGGGCGACGGCGCGCAGGTGGCTGTTAATTTCGCGGGAAGCTGCACCCAGCGATGAGGAAACAGCGGTGCAGTGGTCGCTAGATCATTTGTTTCTCGACCAAAATGCCGTTCCTACTTTGGTGGATGTTCGGCGAACTCCTAATGCTGATATCCGGCAAAAAGTTTTGGGTCAGTCGATCGACTATGCTGCTAATGCGTTGGTTTACTGGCCGATCGATTCAATTATTGCTCTGTTTGAAGCTAATTGTCGCGATCGGGGTCGCGATCCCGAACAGATTTTTGAAGAGTTTCTCGGTGCAAATGCTAATGAAGACCTATTTTGGCAAAAGGTTAAAACTCATTTGCAAGCGGGTAAAGTTCGCTTAGTGTTTGTAGCTGACGAGATTTCCGCTGAGCAATAGAAAATAAATAACTTAGGATCGCGAATTAAATAATTTACACTCTTGAAAGTGGGTTGGGCCTAAGATCCCGCCCTTTCTGGACGGGCGGGACGCCCATCCCACAAGAACCATCACGCATTCTAAGTTATTTAATTCTCATATCGTTTCCGGTTGCATCGGAATGATTTAACCGCAGAGGGCGCAGAGAACGCAGAGGGAGAGAATACAGAGATGAATACAGGACGATGCTACCGGATTTGATATCATTCCTAACGAAGTTCTCGCAGAACATCGTCCCGATATCTGGGTGTCAGATTTCTCCCGCGCTCAAAAAAATCACCCAGCACCACAATGGCAAGTGTGTGAGTGCACATCAACTGCGGGATTGCCAATATGCGATTGATGCTCTTGCCAGAATTTTTGCCCCAGCGATGAAGAGGTTATTATTAAGGGCTTTTATCATCCATCGGCAACGGGAGAATATGGATGATACTAGACTCTTGAGATATCGAATAAATTTACAGGAAAGATTAACCAAAATTTTGGATTTAGCACCACAGCATCCGGATGGTATACGGTTACGAAAACGTTACGGTGGGCTGATTGACAATTTATTTCTATTTCTGGAAGATGCGACAATTCCACCCACGAATAATAGTAGTGAACAGGCGATTCGGATGAGTGTGATATTTCGCCGTGTGACCAATGGCTTCCGTTCGGAATGGGGGCGAGATTTGTTTGCTGCCGTTCGTTCAGTTGTTAATACTGGCAAGCGTCCGGGTTTAACTGCTTATCAATCCATTCAACAAGCTCTCTCTACTGATGGCTCCCTTTTTTCCCCTAGTTGAGCAATTACAATTTTTGGTTGTTCATTGGTTGGATACCTTTGTTTATAAATCGATCTTTGTCAGTTTAGTTTTGAAGAAATTACTCGATCGGTTGCAGGTTTTTTGAGGTTCCGGTGTCGGGTGTAGAGGTTGGGGAGAAAACCCGCCTCTACACGGGAATCGGGATTACAGGGGAGAAGTACGTTCCAGAAAAAACCTGTTAAGTTGATGGTGGCTAACCTACTTAGTAGACTTAGCACTAATTCTAACTTGCTCCATTGATGGGCTTGATCTCTTGTATTCGATCAAGTTGCTGCGCTGTCCCAGCAAGCGACGCTGATGAAACTGAATCTGACCTTGCAATTGGGGAAATCTCCCGATCGCACAAGATATAGCATAAAGACCAGAATCCTTGGCTGGCAAATTCCGCTGCAACATCCGGCGGTAAATTCGGTAGGTAAGTATCGGGTAGGTGGCGAGCAACCACAGGCTCCACCCGTGGGTGAACCAGGCTGTGCCCAATGCTAGCACAGGCAGAACGAATCCCCAGAACCAGATGCTGGTGGTCTCTTTGACCCAGTGGCGATCGGGGGTGTTTCCGTGCAGCCAGGAACCCTCGGCGTAGGCGTGACCGGCTCTTTGAGAACGTTTCCACCACTGGGTAAAACTTGTCATTTGGGCGTCGTGCAGGGTCATTTCTGCATCTAATCGCTCGATTTTCCAGCCGTTTTGACGCAGCCGCACGCAGAGTTCCGGTTCTTCGCCAGCAATGAGTGCAGGGTTGAAACCGCCGACTTGCTCGAACGCCGCGACGCGCATCATCGAGTCGCCGCCGCAGGCTTTGGCTTCGCCGACAGGCGTGTCCCACTCGATGTCGCAGAGTCGGTTGTATGCTGTGGCGTTGGGAAATCTTTCGCGCCGGCGCCCGCACACTACGGCTACGTCGGGTTTGGCTGTGAGTTCTTGCTGGGCGAGTTCGATCCATCCGTCAACCAATTCGCAGTCGCCGTCTACAAATTGGACAAATTCGATGTCTGGTGATAGTTTCAGCAAGCGAGCAAAGCCTTCGTTTCTGGCGCGTGCTGCAGTAAACGGTATAGATAAGTTTAGTTCTACTGTATCGGCTCCGATCGATCGGGCTAACTCTAGGCTACCGTCTGTTGATCCGGAATCGACATACACGACGCGGGCAACTTTGTCTGTGGCCGATACTAGGCACTGGCGCAGGCGCGGCCCTTCATTGCGTCCGATCGCCACTAATCCAACTTGTTTCAAGTCTTACCTCTTAAATTCCACTCGCGAGCTGTTATTTTAATATTTTAGCGACACTCAAGGTAAGTTCACAATATCTTTATATTGTAACTTCTATGGAGCTACGCTTTTCGGTGTTAGACTGCCTCTAGCTTATTCAGTTCTTCTGGAGTCAACACGATCGGCAAAACTAATCAGAAAAGCAAGCTAATAGCCTCGCCAGAAAGTTATCAAAGTTGACAAATCCATAAGCTTGCCGCTTAATCAACTTGATTCGGTTGTTAATTCCTGCTCTACAGAACCTAGTATTTCAAAAAGTTAATAATCTTATAAAAATTAACTATAAAATATAAAAATTAGGCGGTGTAAAAGCAATTATATATTCACTTACAGATATTTTTGTGATTTAATAAGTTGAGATATTACACAAATTGTCATAAAAATTATACTGAGAATATGGTAAACGTATCTAAATTAATTTAATTTGACAAAAAAGTGAGTTTTTGCATTACTAAATAACTAAAAAAAAAATCGGAAAATTCTTAAGTTTAACCCCAGTGAAGCAGATTCAATCAAAATTTTAAGAATTTATAAAATTTAAAAATCAGGATAGATTTCACAAGAGATGGGTGTTATCTTTTAAGCGTTAGCTGGCAAAGTTTAAAATTTGAAATCAATAATTATCCCTTCCCGCTCGATAGCGTTTCATTTTTAGACTTTGTGCCGGAAGTTTTTTCTTGTTGCAGTATATTTATGGCTAGCCTCCGATTGAAGTGCAAAATTTACGGGAGAGTTCTGTTTCATAATCCAGCTTTTATATTCACAAAATGTAACATCAAGCGTCCAATATAAGCTATTTTTAATGCCCCAGTGACTGCGGCTCGCCCCAGCCATTGTCTCAGCATTACTGCTGAAACTACTAAGCGTAAAAACGAGCTTATGTGGTGGTTTTATTCTACAATCTTTGTTCACTAACTATCATGACAACTGTTTTTGATCCCGTCCATAATGCTTGATTATGCAGAGGTGGTAACTCGGATAAATCCACATTCCCGACTTGTCTTTGTTACACTCGGTGATGTCCTGCTTCTACTTGTTCATGTTCATAATAATCATACTTTTTTCCTAAATAATCTGCTTCTTGAGCTACTTCAAACCACTCTTTCACGGCTTTGTATAAAAGTTGTTGATTGCCTTTGAAAGCTAAAATATAATCTTCTTTTTTCTTGAAAATCAGAGATATTATATTTTTTTGATAACAGCCGATCATCTATAGTTATTACACTTCCGGCAATTTATAACATTTCTATTAATTCCGCAATCGCTGTCATTAGATTTTAGATTTTAGATTTTGGCTTTACCCCACGGATAAATTCGGGGGCTTGAGGATTTTCGATTTTAGATTTTGGATTGATTGCACGGATAAATCACGTGGCGGGTAGCATCAAGAAATTCTTGGTCATTCCATTAGATTTTTTATGTTTTTTTTTTCTAAAACCAATTGATGAAATGAAGACTAGCTTGTAACTATATATATCGCTTTTGGCTGGCTATTTCGGTCATATAATTGTTTTATTGTTTCGCCATCAATGAAGGGCGATCGCGTTTAGTTCTAATTCCCCGACTATGGCATTTACCCAAGTCAAAAAACATTCTTGAAACTATTGTGGTTCACTTCGGGAAAATAGCCGACTAAATGTGTCATGAGATGGTAGGCTATTCGGTAATTATAGAAAGCTTTTTAAGCATTGATATTTGGCATTACCTAGGCTTCTATTGCCACCCATCCGTCTGCACCGCGTCTGGACAGCTAGAATCGCCATCGTCGATCTAATATCTTTAAGTAAGTGTTCTTTACTTCTTTCTATTCTTGAATTTTTATAGTTGGGAAAATGCTCTAAAAAAAGGGTATTTAAAAGATTCATTGAAGGTGGTAATGAATCTGTTTATTTTTGTTGGGAAGTTACAGCTTTACTAAAACCTCTTGCCATTGATAGCATCAATAAACTACAATAAACTACATGAAAAATTAGTCGGATTTAATTGTATCATATTTTGGGTAAAAGTTAAGATGCGTTTACCCTGTCTCACAAACCAGCCCCGACGGGGATATTATGGTTAATCGATCGGACATGATATCATTGGCTGCGGAATGAAGACTAAAGACTAATAACTAAGCCGGAAATCTCAAATCTCAAATCTCAAATCTAAAATTAA
>Ga0209278_1001512_pt1 | contig 13987 bp, 10 predicted proteins | sample JI81BgreenDNA_FD_187504 | JGI IMG/M metagenome (GOLD analysis project Ga0209278, IMG submission 187504) | Wastewater effluent complex algal communities from Wisconsin, to seasonally profile nutrient transformation and Carbon sequestration -... | ecosystem: Engineered > WWTP > Effluent > Algae... | reverse complement strand
AGCTGGCGGCGCGCCACGGCGTGCCGCACCGTCGCTGCGGCAAGCTGGTGGTCGCCACCGAGCCTGCCCAGCACGCCGCCCTGCAGCGCCTGGCCGAGCGCGGCGCCACCAACGGCGTGCCGCTGGAGTGGCTGGACGCCGCCGCGCTGCGCCAGCGCCAGCCCGAGCTGCAGGGCACGGCCGCTCTGTGGTCGCCCAGCACCGGCATCGTCGACAGCCATGCGCTGATGCTGGCGCTGCAGGGCGAGCTTGAACACGCCGGTGGCCAGGTGGCGGTGACCAGCCGCGTGCTGGGCGCCACTTTCGCGCCGGGGCAGCCGGCCGTCGTGCGGCTGCAGGCCGGCGGCGAGGGCTTCGAGCTCGCGGCGCGCCAGGTGGTCAACGCCGCCGGCCTGGGCGCCTGCGCGCTGGCTGCGGCCTTCGAGGGTCTGCCGCCCGAGCACGTGCCGCGCCCGCGCTGGGCCAAGGGCAGCTACTTCTCGCTCGCCGCCCGCGTGCCCTTCGACTGCCTGGTCTACCCGGCCCCCGTGGACGCCTGGCTGGGCGTGCACCTGACGCTGGACATGGCCGGCCAGGCCCGCTTCGGCCCCGATCTCGAATGGCTCCCCGAGGGCCTGGACGAAGCCGCCATCGACTACCGCGTCGACCCCGCGCGCGCGGCCTCGTTCGAGGACGCCATCCGCCGCTATTGGCCCGGCCTGCCCCAAGGCGCGCTGCAGCCGGCCTACAGCGGCGTGCGCCCCAAGATCCACGGGCCCGACCAGCCGGCGCCCGACTTCCGCATCGACGGCCCGGCCCAGCACGGCGTGGCCGGGCTCGTGAACCTGCTGGGCATCGAGTCGCCCGGGCTCACCTCGTCGCTGGCCATCGGCGAGCACGTCGCCGGGCTGCTGGCGGCCTGAGCCGCGGCCATGAAAAAGGCGGCCCGGAGGCCGCCTTGTCGGGGTGAGCGCGGGATGCGCTCAGAGGCCGTTCATCAGCCCTTCTTGGCCCAGGCGCTGCACCAGCCCGGACCCGCGACCTGCTTCACGCCAAACAGCGGGCAGCCGGCCCAGGCGTCGGACGCCTTGCCCTGGTACAGCGCGCAGTTGTTGCACTTCTGGTCGTTCGTGTGCTTGGGGAACTTCTTCTTGTCGGCCTTGGTCGTGTCGTGCACGTAGCCCAGCGCCACGGCTTGGGGATCCTTCTCGTCGACGCGCGCGGCCTGGGCCTGCGCACCCGCGGCGGCCAGGGCCGAGCCGCAGGCGGCCACCTGCATCAGGAAGACACGGCGATTGGTCTGGGACATGGAATCGTCACTCCAGTGAGAGTTGGGAAAACGCGGCAGTGCCGCAGGGAAACACGGACGCTGGCTTCAGGAGGCTGCCGACGCAGTGACGTTGAGGCAGTTGTTGCAGCGCCCGAGGCCGCGCAGGCGCGGATCGGGTTTGCCGTCGCCCGTCTTGAAGTTGGCGTGGCACTTGATGCACACGTACATCTTCGAGCTGGACATCATGGGCTTGACGCCAGGTTCGGCGTGCGGCCGTGCGGCCGTGTACTCGGCCTGCGTCTGACGCAGCTTGGGGCCCGGGACGGCGGGCGTGGTGGCGGTGGTCGAGCGGGTGGCTGCAGGAGCCGTGGCGGGTGTCGTGGTGCGGCGGGTGGTCATGGCAGCTGGAGGCCGGGAGTGGCGCCCCGGTCGACGCGAAGCCACTATTGTCGCCGCAAACCTTCAGCCCGGTATCGGGGGCTGCCATGGTGCGGTGCTTCAGGCGCGGGTCAGGGGTGGTGCGTGCGGCCATGCCGCCACAACGCGGCCAGCCGCTGCCAGGTTGACCTGGGGCCCATCACCCTGGTGGGGGGGTGCCCGCGGCCTCGCGGAAGCCGTCGATGTGCACCTCGCAGACGATGCCGCGCTCGCCGTTCTCTCGCCAGGCCACGCGGCCGCCGAGCTGTTTGACGCGCTTGCGCACGCCGCCCAGGCCCAGGCCGTGGGCCCAGGCCTCGGGGCTGCGGCCGGCGCCGTCGTCGGCCACGCTGATCGTCAGGGCCTCGCCGCGCAGCGCCAGCACGACGTCCACACGCGTGGCGCGGCCATGGAACAAGGCGTTGGTGACCAGCTCGCGCAGCACGCGCGTCAGCGCCGACCACTGGCCCATCGTGAGCACGAGCGACTCGTCGACCTCGCACACCCAGCCCAGCTGCGCCTGCGCCGCGGCCAGGCGCTGGGCGAGGTCGCGCTTCCACTCGGCGGCCGCGGCGCCCAGGCGGTGCTCGGCCACGGCCAGGCCGCGCGTGAGGGTCTTCAGGTCCTGCAGCGTGTGGCGGATGTAGTCCTCGAGCTCGGGCGTGGGCGCCTGGTACATGAGCGTGAGCAGCCGGGCGCCGATGTCGTCGTGCAGGTCCTGGGCGAGGCGCTGGCGCTCCTCGGTGCGGCCACGCTCGACGGCGCGGTCGTAGGCCACGGCGCGCTTGATCTGGTCGACCAGGCGGTCGGCCAGGCGCGCGTCCTCGGGCAGAAAGAGCCGCTGGCCACGCGCCGCCAGCCGCAGCCGCACGGCCAGGCCGCCGCGGCCGTCTTCGCCCTCGGCGCGCAGCGGCACCACGAGCGCCATGCCGCTGTCCTGCACTTCGGCCTGGCGCGGCACGGTGCTGGCGCGCGCCATCTCCAGCGGGTCGAACAGCTCGCGCAGCAGCTGGCCCAGGCGCTGCAGCTGGCGCTCGGGGCGGCGCTGCACGTCGCGCGCGGCGCGGTACAGCAGTTCGAAGATGCGGTCGGTGCTGTGCAGGCGGGCGCCGAGCAGCTGGTCGAGCAGGCGCTGGCGCGCGAAGGCGTAGACGGCCAGCGCCACGAACACCACCACCGCCAGCGAGGCCGTGGCGTCGAGCGCAAACACGGCCACGAAGAGCAGATCGAGCGACGCCGCCACCGTGCTGATGCCGGCCAGCAGGGCCAGCTCGCGCAGCAGCCGCCGCCCGCGCGCCACAAAGGGCACCAGCAGCAGCAAGGAGACGCTGAACAGCGCCCAGGCCACCGCGGCCCCGGCCGCCGTGGCGTGCGCCAGCTGCGGGTGCTGGGCCGTGGCCAGCACAGCGGCGTTGGCCACGGCCCAGGTGAGCACGGCGGTGAGCGCCAGGCGGGCGTTCACGCCTCGGCGCGGATCCGGCGGGCCGGCCGGCTGGCGCCAGGCCGCCAGCAGGGCCATGGCGGCCATGGTGGCGCACAGGGCCTGCGCCCAGGGCCAGGCGGGGCTGAGCAGGCCCGTGGCCACGGCCGCCACCGCCGCCGCGGCGCCGGCCCAGGCGGCCAGGGCCCAAGCCGGACGGCGTGCCAGTGCAAAGGCGTGCACCGCGGCCGTGGCCGTGGCGAGGTCGAGCGCCAGGCGCAGCGGCAGGTCCAGCCCGGGCAGGGCGGGCGGCAGGCCCAGGCCGCGCAGCGAGCTGGCCGTCAGCATCGCCAGCCCCAGGGCCTGCGCCACGCACACCAGCATGAACAGCCCGCCGTGCAGGCCGGGCCGCGCCAGCAGCAGCACGGCGCCGAACAGCGGCAGCAGCAGCGCGGCCGCGGCCAGCGGCCAGGCCGTCAGGCCCAGGCCGCCCAGGCCCCGCGGTGCGGCCGGCACCAGCACGGTGCTGCCGTCGTCCAGCTGTAGGGCCACGCTGCCGCCCTGCAGCGCCTGCGCCAGGGCCGCCTGCTGGGCCAGCGAGCGGGCGCGCCGGGCCTCGTCGGGCTGCCAGCGGGGCGCGCGGTGCAGCAGCGCGGTGTCCACGGGCGTGGGCGTGGCGCCCGGCGGGCCCACGGCCCGCAGCACACGGCCGGCCAGGGGCTGCAGCGCCGCGACGCGGCTGGCCCCCAGCAGCACGCGGCCTTCGGCGTCGGCGCTGGCGGCGATGTCGAGCGCCGGCGTGGCCGCCAGCAGCCGCAGCAGCGCCACCACGCCCAGACAGGCCAGCAGGGCCACGGCCACCAGCACGCGCCGTCGCCAGCCGGCCCAGGCGGGGGGGCGCGGTGGCGGTGGCTGCCCGGCGGCGTTGGCGTCGCCGGCCGCGGCGGCTGTGGTCAGACCAGGCCCTGCTTGCTGGCCAGCACGGCCGCCTCGGCGCGGCTGGACACGTTGAGCTTCTTGTAGATGGACTTGATGTGGTCGTTGACCGTGAACCACTTGATGCCCATCAGGCTGGCGATCTCCTTGATCGTGAAGCCCTTGCTCAGGTAGGTGAGCACCTCGGTCTCGCGCGGCGTGAGGCGCTCATGCTCGGGTGCCTTCTCGATGGGCACGGGCTTGCTCGAGGCAAAGGGCAGCGGCGCGAAGCCGCTGTCGGGTGCGCCCTCGGTGCCCCCGCCGCCGGGCCTGAAGTGCATGAGCAGCCGGCGCGCGATGGCCGGGCTCAGCGGCGGCTGGCCGCGCACGATCTTCTGCAGCTCCTCCACCAGCACCTCGAAGCGGTCTTCCTTGAGCAGGTAGCCGTCGGCGCCGCACTGCAGGGCCGGGAACAGGTGGTCGTCGTCGGAGTACAGCGTGGTGACGATCTTGGTCGCCGGGTACTGCGTGAGCTCGGCCAGCAGCTCCAGGCCGTTGCCGTCGGGCAGCTCCAGATCCACGAGGATCAGCTTGAACGGATCGGTGCCGTGCAGCCCTTGCGCGCCACCGGTGAGCGCGATGTGGCGGCGTGCGGTCTCCAGGTCGCCGGCCTCGGTGATGGCGATCGAGTCGCTGAAGCTCTCGCGCACGACGCGGCTCAGGAAGCTTCGCGCGACCGGGTTGTCTTCGAGGATCAGCACCTTCACGGCCACGGCGAATACCCCTTCAGCGGTCAACGGAACCGCCGGGATGCTATCGCGCCCGCCTTGCGCCGGGCCGACGAACATCTCCCCCTCAGGGGTTGACCAGCACGATCTTGCCCAGCACGCGGCGCCCGGCCATGCGCGCATAGGCCTCGTGCACCTGCGCCATGGGCAGCGTGGCGTCGAGCACGGGCTTCACCTTGCCTTCGGCGTACCACTGAGCCAACTGGCCCAGCGCGGCGGCGCTGGCGGCGGGCTCGCGCTTGACGAAGTCGCCCCAGAACACGCCCACCACGCTGGCGCCCTTGAGCAGGGCCAGGTTCCAGGGCAGGGCCGGGATGGCGCCGCCGGCGAAGCCCACCACCAGGTAGCGGCCGCGCCAGGCGATGGAGCGGAAGGCCGGCTCGGCGAGCTTGTCGCCGACGGGGTCGTACACCACGTCGGGGCCCTTGCCGCCGGTGAGCGCCTTGAGCTGTTCGCGCAGGTCCTGCGTCGTGTAGTTGATGGTCGCGTCGGCGCCGAGCTGGGTGCACAGCGCGCACTTCTCGTCGGTGGAGGCGGCGGCGATCACGCGCGCGCCCATGGCCTTGGCGATCTGCAGCGCCGCCGTGCCCACGCCGCCGGCGGCGCCCAGCACGAGCACCGTCTCGCCGGCCTTGAGCTGGGCACGGTCCACCAGCGCGTGGTGCGAGGTGCCGTAGGTGAAGGCAAAGGCCGCCGCGTGCTCGAGCGCAAAACCCGGCGGCAGCGGCAGCACCTGCGCGGCCTTGACGACGGCGTGCGTGCCGAAGCCACCCGTGCCGGCGATGGCGGCCACGGGCTGACCGGGCTTCAGGTGCGTGACACCCTCGCCCACGGCATCGACCACACCTGCGTACTCGGCACCCGGCACAAAGGGCAGCGGTGGCTTGAACTGGTACTTGCCCTCGACGATGAGCAGATCGGGGAAGTTCAGGCTCGCGGCCTTGACGGCGATGCGCACCTCGCCCGCGCCGGGCTCGGGCGTCGGCGCCTCGCGCCACTGCAGGGCGTTGACGCCGTCCAGCGTGTCGCAGAACCAGGCTTGCATGGGCAGGTCTCCTCGATCCTTCTTGATGGTGCGAACGATCATACGGACCGCGCCCGGCGCGTCTGTCGCGCCCGCTACAGCCGCGCTGGGCTAGAGCGCCTGGCGCACGATGGTGGCGGCCAGGGCCTGGCGCAGCGTGTCGGCGCTGTCGGCCAGGTGGGCGCGCGTTTCGGCGTCGAGGCCGCCACGGCTGCGCTGGGCGGCGTCCAGGCGCGCCAGCAGCGCACGCGCCTGCTCGCGCAGGTGGCCGCGCACGTCGGCGCGCCCCGTGCCCGTGGGCCGCACCACGGCCAGCGAGAGGCGGTTCACATGGTCGCGCTGCAGGTCGCGCCGCGCCGAGGGGATGGCGGCGCGTGTGTCGAGCTCGCGCCAGACCTCGGCCGCCAGCCGCGTGTGCAGTTCGCCCAGCGCGAAGGCCTGCTTCGGGTCGTCGAACTTGCTGGTGTTGTCGAGGATGCGCGTGGCGATCACGTCGGACATCAGGAAGTTCAGCACTGCGCGCTGCAGGTCGAGCAGCCGCTGCTGCAGCGAGTAGTCGGTGGGCACGGCGCCTTCGGCGCGGTCCAGGTAGTCGGGCGCCAGGCGGCGCTGCAGCGCCGGGCTCAGCGTCAGGCCGTCGGCGCCGAGCACCGTCTGCAGCATCAGCTCCAGCGCCTCGCGCTGGGCCGCGGCCGGCAGCGGCGTCAGTGGTTCGCGGCCGCTGCCCGGAAAGTCGCGCAGCGTGCGCAGGCTGCCGATCTGCCGCGCCAGCACGCCCATGGCGCGCGTGGTGTCGGTGATGGCGAAGTTGATCGAGCGGCGCAGCACGGCGTAGTCGCGGTCGGGCGGCAGCTCGCGCGTTTCCTGGCGCTTGAACAGGTCGCGCGCGATGGCAATGCGGCGCTTGGCGAAGGCGATGGGGTCGGCGCCGAGGTCGAGCTGGATGGTCTCGGGGTCGAGCGCGACGAAGTTGTCCTCGTCGGTGCCGAAGGCCAGCGTGGACTCGGCGCTGCGCGCGGCGATCTTCTGCAGCTCGGCGCGCTCCTCTGCCGGCTTGGTGCCGGGCGGCATCGGCTTGTAGGCGTACTCCACCGCCCAGTAGTCGTAGGGGCCCAGCGTGGTCTGGAAGGGGATGCCCGCCGGCTGGCCCGGCGTCGGCAGGTTGACGGCGTTGTATTCCATCACCGAGGCCGAGATGCCATGGGCGCGCGTGAACTCGGTGTCGGCCAGCTGCGCCTCGGTGTAGGCGCGGCTGGCGCGGAAGTTGTGGCGCAGGCCCAGCGCGTGGCCCACCTCGTGCATGATCGACTCCTTCACGTAGTCGAGCACGAACTGGCGCGCCACCGGGCCGTCGGGGTCGAGTTCGCCGCGGGCCTCGAGCACGTCGAGTGCATAACCGAGCTGTTCAGCGGCCAGCGCGCCGTGCTGGCAGCGCAGCAGCTCGTGTGGCGTGCCGTCGGTGTGCACCGGGTGCGCGTCGGTGCCCAGCGCGGCGCCCAGCACGGGCGGCAGCACGAAGGGCGCGGCAAAGCCCGGGGCCGAGGCCGCCGCGCCGGCGCGCGGCCCACCCAGCACCTGCGTGCGCAGCGCGCGCACGCTGCGCGCCGACAGCCCCTCGAAGGCGATGTCGGCATCGAGGATCTCGCCGCTGCGCGGGTCCACGTGGCTGGGACCGATGGCGCCGAACACGGGGTCGGCGTTCATCATCCAGCGCACCGAGGCATGGCCGAAGTCCAGCGTGTCCCAGGGCGCGTCGTCGGGCTGCTGCTCCACCTGGATGGCGCCGATGAAGCCGATCTTCTCGAAGGCGCGGTTCCACTCCAGGATGCCGGCACGCACCGCCTCGCGGTAGATCAGCGGCACGTTGCGATCGATCCAGAAGGTGATGGGCTTGACCGGCTCGCTCTTCTCGGCGGCCGGGTCCTTCTTCTCGAGCCGCCAGCGGTTGACGAAGCGCTGGCGCGGCGACATGGCCAGGTCGTCGGAGAAATCGAGCACCGTGCTCGTGAACAGGCCCACGCGCGGGTCGGCCGCGCGCGTGGGCATGGGCTCGTCGGGCAGCGGCGCCAGCGAGTAGCTCAGCCCCACGAGCATGCTGCGCGAATCCGGCAGCAGGCGCGGCAGTTGCGGCACGGCGATGCCGGGCGGCGCGTTCAGGCCCGGCATCGCGATGCCCGCCGTGTAAAAGTGCAGCTGGGCCTCGAGCGTGACGGCGAGGTCGTTGCCGCGCACCGCCGTGATGACCGAGTTGTTGCGGTCCAGCCCGTAGCCCTGGCGCAGGCCGCGCTGCAGCATCATGCCCACGCCCAGCACGTCGGTGAGGAACAGGCCGTTGGCCTCCACGAGGATGCTCTTGCGGTCAGGGTGGGGCTGGCTGGCCACGGCCGTGGCGCCGAGCAGGCTGTTGGAGTAGCTCGTGGCCACGGCGCGCGCCTCGGGCGTGCCAGCCTTGGCCACCACCTCGACGTTGCGCGCCTGCAGCCGGATCTGGTTGTGCACACGCACGAACTCCACGAGCTGCGGGCCACCCGCGCCGTTCACCGGGTAGGCCATGAGGCCACCGAGCACGAAGGCCTCGCCGATGCCACTTTTGATCTTGGGGCTCAGCAGGAAGGGTTTGCCCAGCTGCGCCGGGCGCAGCTCGATCCAGACCTTGTCGTCCTTCTGCCAGAGCGTCAGCGGGCCGTCGATGCGGCGCGCGTCGCGCACCACGGTGGCAAAAGGCGGCGGGCCGCCGGGCAGGGCGGCGGGCGGTGCGGGGGGTGCGGGTGGCCGGGCGGTGGCGCCGGCAGCGGTGGCCGTCGGCGCGGCCGTGGGCGCCGCTGCGGCAGGGCCGGGTGATGCGGTGCTGGCGGTGCCAGCCGATGCCGCCGTGGCACGCCCTGGCGGTGCCGGCACGGTCTTGCGCTCGCTGTCGGCCGCGGCTTCGCCGGCCTTGTCGGCCGGCAGGCTCTGGCACCCGGCGAGGCCGCCCACCAAGGCCAGCACGGCCAGGCTCAGGCCGCGAGGGCGCAAGCAGTGGCGGCGGGCGGGGGCGGGTCGGGCGGGGTCGGGCAGGCGCATGGCGTCACGGGCAGGGCGGGCCACCTGGGTGGCGACCGCCCCATCCTAAGCCCAGGCCCCGCGTCAATCAGTGGATGGGCTTGAAGCGCATGCGCTTCGGCCGTGCACCTTCCTCGCCCAGGCGCTTGAGCTTGTCGGCCTCGTATTCCTGGTAGTTGCCGGGGAAGAACACCCACTGGCTGTCGCCCTCGGCGGCCAGGATGTGCGTGCAGATGCGGTCCAGGAACCAGCGGTCGTGGCTGATGACCATGGCGCTGCCGGCAAACTCCAGCAGCGCCTCTTCCAGCGCGCGCAGGGTCTCGACGTCGAGGTCGTTGCTGGGCTCGTCGAGCATGAGCACGTTGCCGCCCAGGGCCAGGGTCTTGGCCAGGTGCAGGCGGCCGCGCTCACCACCGGAGAGGTTGCCCACCAGCTTCTGCTGGTCGTTGCCCTTGAAGTTGAAGCGGCCGAGATACGCCCGGCTGGGCATCACGAACTGGCCGACCACGATGTTGTCGAGACCGCCCGAGACGTCTTCCCAGACCGTCTTGTCGCCGGCCAGGCTGGCGCGGCTCTGGTCCACGAAGGTGGGCTTGGCCGTCTTGCCGATGATCACTTCACCGGCATCGGGCTTCTCCATGCCCTGGATCATGCGGAACAGGGTCGACTTGCCCGCGCCGTTGGGGCCGATGATGCCCACGATGGCACCCGGCGGCACCTTGAAGCTCAGGTTGTCGATCAGCAGGCGGTCGCCGAAGCTCTTGCTGACGCCCTTGAACTCGATGACCTCGTTGCCCAGGCGCTCGGCCACGGGGATGAAGATCTCGTTGGTCTCGTTGCGGCGCTGGTACTCGACGTCGCTCAGCTCTTCAAAGCGCGCCAGGCGGGCTTTGCTCTTGGTCTGGCGCGCCTTGGCGTTGCTGCGTACCCACTTGAGCTCTTCCTTCATGGCCTTGGCGCGGGCGTCTTCCTGCTTCTTCTCCACCTCGAGGCGGCGTTCCTTCTGCTCCAGCCAGTCGGAGTAGTTGCCCTTCCAGGGGATGCCGGCGCCGCGGTCGAGTTCGAGGATCCACTCGGCGGCGTTGTCCAGGAAGTAGCGGTCGTGGGTGATGGCCACCACGGTGCCCGGGAAGCGCTGCAGGAAGTGCTCCAGCCACTCCACGCTCTCGGCGTCGAGGTGGTTGGTAGGCTCGTCGAGCAGCAGCATGTCGGGCTTGCTCAGCAGCAGCCGGCACAGGGCGACGCGGCGCTTCTCACCGCCGGAGAGGTTGCCGATCTTGGCGTCCCAGGGCGGCAGGCGCAGCGCGTCGGCGGCCAGCTCGAGCTGCAGGTCGGTGTTCTCGCTGCCGGCGGCGGCGATGATGGATTCGAGCTCGGCCTGCTCGGCGGCGAGCTTGTCGAAGTCGGCGTCGGGCTCGCCGTACTCGGCGTACACCTGCTCCAGCCGTGCCTTGGCGGCCAGCACGCCGCCGATGCCCTGCTCGACCGCCTCGCGCACCGTCTGCTCGGCGTTCAGTTCGGGCTCCTGCGGCAGGTAGCCGATCTTCAAGCCGGGCATGGGGTGGGCCTCGCCCTCGATCTCCTTGTCGAGGCCGGCCATGATCTTGAGCAGCGTGCTCTTGCCGCTGCCGTTGAGGCCCAGCACGCCGATCTTGGCGCCGGGGAAGAAGGACAGACTGACGTCCTTCAGGATCTGGCGCTTCGGCGGCACGATCTTGCCGACGCGGTTCATGGTGAAGACGTACTGGGCCATGGGCTTGTTCTCGGGATGAAGGCGGGGATTGCCGCGATTATCCCCGGGAGGCCTTCGGGGATGCGCCTGGCGGGGCACCTACAATGCGGTCCATCGTCGCGGCATCCAGTCATCGCGACGGCGTCGATCCGCGACGAAGCCTCCGACCCTCGCGCCTACCCGACTGGTGCACCCGCAACGGGTGACAGCAGGCAGCGACCACGGCCCCCACAGCGGGCCCACACCCATGCACTTCACCGACCTCGGCCTGGCCGAGCCACTCCTGCGCGCCGTTCGCGACCAGGGCTACGACACCCCCACGCCGATCCAGGCCCAGGCCATCCCCGCCGTGCTGAAAGGTGGCGACCTCATGGCCGGCGCGCAGACCGGCACGGGCAAGACCGCCGGCTTCACCCTGCCCATGCTGCACCGCCTGGCCGCGCAGCCGCCCAAGAAGGACGCCCGCGGCCGCACCGCCATCCGTGCCCTGGTGCTCACGCCCACGCGCGAGCTGGCGGCGCAGGTGGAAGAAAGCGTGCGCACCTACGGCAAGTACCTGCCGCTGACCAGCATGGTCATGTTCGGCGGCGTGGGCATGCAGCCGCAGATCGACCGCCTGAGGAAGGGCGTCGACATCCTCGTCGCCACGCCCGGCCGCCTGCTCGACCACCACCAGCAGCGCACGCTGGACCTGAGCCACGTCGAGATCTTCGTGCTCGACGAGGCCGACCGCATGCTCGACATGGGCTTCATCCACGACATCAAGAAGGTGCTCGCGGTGCTGCCGGCGCAGAAGCAGAGCCTGCTGTTCAGCGCCACCTTCAGCGACGACATCAAGGCCCTGGCCGACCGCCTGCTCAACCAGCCGGCGCTCATCGAGGTGGCGCGCCGCAATGCCACCGCCGACACCATCGCGCAGAAGGTGCACCCGGTGGGCCGCGAGAAGAAGAAGGCGATGCTCGCCCACCTCATCAAGCAGGGCGACTGGCACCAGGTGCTGGTCTTCACGCGCATGAAGCACGGCGCCAACCGGCTGACGGAGTTCCTCAATGACGAGGGCATCAGCGCCATGGCCATCCACGGCAACAAGAGCCAGGGTGCGCGCACCAAGGCGCTGGCCGACTTCAAGAGCGGCGAGCTGCAGGTGCTGGTGGCCACCGACATCGCGGCGCGTGGCATCGACATCGACCAGCTGCCGCACGTGGTGAACTTCGAGCTGCCCAACGTGCCCGAGGACTACGTGCACCGCATCGGCCGCACCGGCCGCGCCGGCGCGCAGGGCGAGGCGGTGTCGCTGGTGTGCCTGGACGAGGAGATCTTCCTGCGCGACATCGAGAAGCTCATCAAGCGCAGCATCCCGCGCGAGGTGATCCCTGGCTTCGAGGCGCCTTCGGACGAGCGCGCCGAGCCCATCGTGCTGGGCCGCATGACCATCGGCATCGGTGGCACGCGCCGCGGCGGTGGGGGTGGCGGCGGCGGTGGTGGCCGTGGTGGCCGGCCGGCGGGTGGCGGCGGTGCGCCGCAGCGCCCGGCCTCGTCGGCCCCGCACGCGCCGCGTGGGGGTGCGCCGGCCAGCGCCGGGCGGCCGGGAGGCGGCGGTGGCCGTGGGCCTGGCGGTGGTGGCGGGGGAGGCCGCGGTCCGGGCGGCGGCGGTGGCCGTGGCCCGGGTGGTGGTGGCGGCCGGCCGGGGGGCTCGTCGCGCCCCGGGGGCAGCTCGGGTGGTGGCTCGGGCGGCCCGCGCCGCTGATGCCGCGACCCAGCCGCCCAGCGCTTCAGCGCGGCGGCGTCGCCGGGCTGTAGCCCGGCGGCAGCACCAGGCGGATGGCTGGGTCGCGCGGCGCGCGCTCGCGGAACGCCGCCACCTCGCGCTGCAGCGCAGCGGTCATCTCCTCGAAGGCCTTTTCGAACGAGGTGGTGCGCGCCTGCCGCGAGCGTTCGGCGAAGCCCACCCAGGTGGCCTCGCCCTTGACGGTGGAGCGCCCGCCGGCGTGCATCAGCAGCCGGCGGCTCTTCACGTCGAACACCGACACCTCCAGCGCCGTGAGGATGTCGTACTGATCGCCTTCCACCACATAGGCGCCCACGCCCGTCCAGTACAGGAACGACCAGCGGTTGGCGCCGGCGTGCTGCACCTGGTCGAACGAGACCAGCACCACCACGTCCAGGCGCAGCAGCGCGGCCACGCGGTCCAGGTTGTCGAAGCCGCCGCCCGGCTGCAAGAAGCTCGAGGGCACGATCTCGATCTCGCGGATGAACGGGTAGTCGCGGAAGGCCGTGCGCACGCGCTCGGCCAGGCGCTGGCGCTCGGCCTCGGCAAGGCGGAACACCGCGCCGGCGTTGTCGGGCACGAAGGCGATGCCCACGCGGAAGGGCACGTTCAGCACGGTCTGCACCTCGGGCTGCGCCTTGGGCGGCTCGCTGCCGGGGTACAGGAAGGCCAGCAGCGAGGCCACCTGGCGCTGCTGCGACTTCGTGTCCATGGACGCGCAGGCGCCCAACAGGCCGCCCGGCGCCAGCAGGGCGGTCAGGGTGGCGAGGCGCAGGCGCTCGGGCGGGATGGGGGGCAGGGTGGGCGTGTCCATGCGGCCATGCTACGGCGCGGGCCCGACGCTGGCGAGTCGTCTGCGGCTGGACTATGATCTAGGTCAAGTCCAGCACCGGATCACGCCCTGCCGCCATGAGCGCCGTCCTCGCCCCGCCCGACCCCGGCTCCGCGCCCGTGAGCCCCGAGCGCATGGCCGCGGCCGGCCTGCGCGCCTTCGAGCGCATGGCCACGGCCTGGGGGCTGAGCGTGGAGGAGCAGCTGGCCCTGCTGGGCCGCCCGCCGCGCTCCACCTACTTCGCCTGGCGCAAGGCGCCCGAACGCGCGCAGCTGCCGCGCGACACGCTGGAGCGCCTGTCCAACCTGCTGGGCATCTGGAAGAGCCTGCAGATCCTGCTGCCCGACGCCGCCGCGGCCGACGCCTGGCTGCGCCAGCCCAACACCGCCGCGCCCTTTGGCGGCCGCAGCGCGCTGGACCGCATGCTCGCCGGCAACGTGAGCGACCTGCACCTCGTGCGCCGCTACCTCGACGGCGTGCGCGGCGGGGGCTGGTCCTGAGTGCGGCCGACGCGGCCCTGGCCCATGCGGCGGGCCTCGCCGTCCGCCGCATCCGCTGGCCGGAGGCCTGCCGCATCGTGCCGACGCGGCACCCGTCGGAGAACCTCTTCGACCGCGTCGCCGACGAGGCCGACTTCGAGGCGCTCTACGCGCTGGAGGCCATGACCAACGAACGCGCGCGCGACGAGCTCGGCGAGATCGAGCGCGTGCCGCGCGCACAGCGCCGCTACGGGCCGGGCAGCGGGCCCATCATGGCCGCGTTCACGCACGTCAACACCGAGGGCAGCCGTTTCTCGGCCG